>Ga0213866_10000066_pt1 | contig 85266 bp, 95 predicted proteins | sample PICome_11_FD_160079 | JGI IMG/M metagenome (GOLD analysis project Ga0213866, IMG submission 160079) | Coastal seawater microbial communities near Pivers Island, North Carolina, United States - PICO284 | ecosystem: Environmental > Aquatic > Marine > Coastal | place: USA: North Carolina... | reverse complement strand
ACGGCCGTATCTGGGTACCGCGTGACCGTGACGAAGCCCGCTCCGCCGACCAGATCCCCGAGGAGGATCGCTACTACTACCTCGAGGAGAAGTACCCGAGCTTCGGCAACCTCGTCCCCCGCGACGTGGCGAGCCGCAACGCGAAGACGGTCGTCGACGAGGGACGCGGCGTCGGTCCGCTGAAGAACGGCGTCTATCTCGACTTCGCCGCCGCCATCGCCCGCGATGGAGCCGAAGCGGTCAAGGAGCGCTACGGGAACCTGTTCGACATGTACGAACGGATCACCGGCGAGGACCCCTACTCGGTGCCGATGCGCATCTACCCGGCGATCCACTACACGATGGGTGGGCTCTGGGTCGACTACAACCTGATGACCACGGTGCCCGGCCTCTACGCCATCGGCGAGGCCAACTTCTCCGACCACGGCGCGAACCGGCTGGGTGCGTCGGCCCTCATGCAGGGCCTCGCCGACGGCTACTTCGTCCTGCCCTACACGATCGGCGACCACCTGGCCCCGAAGCTCGGCGACACGCCCGTGCCCACCACCGACGCGGCCTTCACCGAGGCGGTCCAGGCGGTCGACGACCGCACCCGCCAGTGGACGTCCAAGAAGGGTGGCACCCACGGCGTCGAGCACTACCACCGCGAGCTCGGCAAGATCGTCTGGGAATACATCGGCATGGCTCGCAACGAGGCCGGGCTCGAGAAGGCGCTGTCCGAGATTCCCGCCCTGCGCGAGGAGTTCCGCAAGAACGTCAAGGTCCTCGGATCGCCCGACGGCATCAACTCGATGCTCGAGAAGGTGAACCGGGTCGATGACTTCATGGAGTTCGCCGAGCTCAAGGCCCGCGATGCCCTGCAACGCGCCGAGAGCTGCGGCGGCCACTTCCGCGAAGAGTCCCAGACCCCCGAGGGCGAAGCCTTGCGCGACGACGAGAACTTCGCCTACGTGAGCGCGTGGGAATGGAAGGGACCCGACCAGCCCCAGGAGCTCCACAAGGAGCCATTGGTCTTCGAAAACGTCGAGCTGACCCAACGGTCCTACAAATAGAGGCGCTGCGAACCATGACAAAGATGCTGAACCTCAAGCTGAAGATCTGGCGCCAAGACGGGCCCCACACCCAGGGGGCGTTCCTCGATGTCGACGCCCACGACATCCCCGAGGACGCCTCGTTCCTCGAGATGCTCGACGTGGTCAACGAACGGCTGATCGCCGACGACATCGAGCCGATCACGTTCGGCCACGACTGCCGCGAGGGCATCTGCGGCACCTGTGGCGTGATGATCAACGGCCAGGCCCACGGCCCCGAGAAGGCCACGGCCACGTGCCAGTTGCACATGCGCAAGTTCAACGACGGCGACGAGATCGTCATCGAGCCGTGGCAGGCGACCGCGTTCCCGGTCCTGAAGGACCTCATGGTCGATCGGCGAGCCTTCGATCGGATCATCGAAGCGGGCGGCTACATCTCCGCGCCGACCGGCACCGGGCAGGACGCCAACGCGATCCTGATCCCGAAGGAGGTCGCCGACTCGTCGATGGACGCCGCGGCCTGCATCGGCTGTGGAGCCTGTGTCGCCGCCTGCCCGAACTCCGCGGCGCAGCTGTTCACCTCCGCGAAGCTCAACCATCTCAACGTCTTGCCCCAGGGCCAGTCGGAGCGCTGGAAGCGAACCGAGGCCATGGTCGAGACCATGGAGGACTTCTTCGGCTCGTGCACGAACCACGGCGAATGCCATGAGGCGTGCCCCAAGGAGATCAGCCTCGACTTCATCGCCTTCATGAACCGCGACTATGTCAAGGCCAAGGTCAAGAACCGCTCCCTGGCGAGCCAGCAGCAGTAGCCGACTCGATCCGCGCCAGCTCGGCCTCGAGCACCCGCGCCAACGGCTCTTCCATCCGGTCGGTGGGTGAACGGCGGCGACTCCTCGTCAGCAGCCGAGCCCGACCCCCGGGCGTCTCGCGCCGTTCACCGCTCCTCGTTCCCGGCTTCACAATCCACCACTGCGCGAGGTTGTCCTTGACCTCGACTCCCACCGGCGCGACGGTGACAAGCGTCACATCAAGTGATCCGGTCGTCGTCACCCGCTCGACGCACTCGCCTCGACACGGCGCCCGGATCGGTGACCCGACGAAAGGACGGCGCACTCACCGCACGGACGATCCGGCCAACGGAACCGTGCACCGACCACGCCATACGAACCCACGCCCCGACGTGACCGGAACCGCTCCCAGGAGCTTCTCGCGCCCCGCGCACCTCGAAGAAGGTGCCAGGAGAAGCGCTCCAGAGAGAAGATTCAAGGGCACCGAGGCGTGGCGAGGACCTTCCGTCGACGGACGAGGCGTCCCTGCCCCGGGGCGCCTCGTCTGCGCGTACATCCCCTGGATGAAACCTCAGTCGGCCCAGTCGGCGGCGGCTCGCAGGTGCTGGAGGATCACCGGCCACAACTCCTCGATGAGTGCGTCGGGGACCTCGTGACCGAGCCCTTCGACCTCCACCAGCACAGCACCGTCGATGCCCGTCGCAAGGGCCCGGCCGTGCGCGGGCGGGAAGACGGGGTCGGCCGTGCCGTGTACGACCATCGTGGGCGCCGCGATCTCGCCGAGCCGCTCGAGTCGGCCGGGACTCGCATGAACTGCAACCCCGTGACCCGTCTCCGGCACCCATCCGGTGGCGATCTCGGCGGCGGCGAGCTCCGTCGCCCGGTCGCGGTCGAGCGGGTAGGCCGAACCGGCGAGGAGTTCGTCGAGCTCGGCCAACCAGGCGATCCTTCCCTCATCGTCTCGGGGTGCGCCGGCGAAGAGGCGAGAGGTCATCGATTCGACGAAGGACTCATCGGGGCCCCCGAGACGCTCGTCGCCAGGAGCCGGGCTCGAACCGAACATGGTCAACGACCGAATCCGCTGGGCGTGTTCGACCCCGAGCAGCTGCCCGATCATCCCGCCCATCGAACGACCGATGACGTGGGCGGAACCGATCTGCAGCGCATCGAACAACCCGACCACGTCGGCCACGAGATCGTCGAGCAGGTAGGGCTGGTCGACCGGGACACGGGACGAGCGGCCGCAGTCGCGATGATCGAACCGCACGACCCGGTATCCCTCGTCGACGAGGCGCGACACGATGGCCGGCGTCCACCGGAACCCCGGGGCGTCGGCGCCGGCGATCAGGACCACCGGGTCGCCGTCGTCGGGACCCTGCACGTCGACCCACAGTTCGACCGATCCGACCGGCAGGAGTCGCCCCCGTTTGGCATCGTCGAGGACGGTCATCGCGACTCGACCGACCCGCACTGCGCTCGGATCGGCCCCTGTGCCACGTCGGTCATGGGGCTGGACGGTACCCTCGGCGGCCGTGATGCAAAAGATCGGCGCCCAGTTCGCCCGCGGATTCCTGATGGGGGCCGCCGACGTCGTGCCCGGCGTGTCGGGCGGCACCATCGCCCTCGTCGTCGGCATCTACCAGACGCTCATCGACACGATCCGCGAGGGGGCCCGGGCTCTCGGCACCCTGCTGCGCGGCGACATCAAGGGATTCTGGACACGGGTGACCGCACTCGACTTCCTCTTCCTCCTCCCTCTCGGCGCCGGCATCCTCACCGCCGTCGTCTCACTCGCCTCGGTGATCGAGACCCAACTCCACGACAACCCGGAGAACATGGCCGGGCTCTTCTTCGGTCTCGTCGCCGCGTCGGTCGTGGTCGCGTTGGGCCTGATTCTCGAGCGCACCGCGCAGACCTGGATCGTGATCGCCGTCGCCGCCGTGGCCGTCTTCTTCCTGCTCGGTTTCCAGAGCGGGCCGATCGCCGATCCCTCACCGCTCGTGTTCCTCGGCGCCGGGGCGCTCGCCATCTGCGCCATGATCCTGCCGGGGATCTCCGGCTCGTTCATCCTCCTGATGATCGGCATGTATGCCGCCGTGATCCAGACCATCGACGAGCGCAACTTCGGCGACGCGGCACTGATCGGGCTCGGCTGCATCATCGGACTGGCCCTCTTCTCGACCGTGCTCGGCTGGGTGATGGAACGGGCATTCGACACCGTCATGGCGGTGCTGATCGGCCTGATGCTCGGGTCGCTGCGCGTCCTCTGGCCCTGGCCCAACGGCGTGGGTGTCATCTCCGAGGACCAGTCGGAAGTGATCGACGGCACCGGGCTCGAATGGCCGGCCGGCGACGAGTGGTTCCAGCCGGTCGGACTCGCGGTGATCGCGGTCGTGGTCGTGCTCGGCGTGGCCGAGCTCGGCAAGCGCTACTCGCCGTCGTAGACGAGCGAGGTCCAGCCCGGCCTCGACCCGCCGAACCATCCCCGCCGCTCGACCGACGGCAGGCCGTCCTCTTCGGGCCACGCGATCGTGAGTTCGCCGGCCACCGGTGGGTGGTTGGCGACGACCGTCGGCCGGGGGCGCGCCGTCGAACGGGTCCGCCGCCCGACCGCGTCGATCTCGTAGGTCCGATCGGCGACGAGCACTTCGCCGTGGACCCGCACATCGAGCGAGAACCCGGCCGCGTCGCCCTCGGGGGCGCCGACCGTGTCGAGGTCGAGATCCAGACCGAGCGGCACCCGGTCGCCGAACGAGTCGGGGGTGACGACCGAGTCCGGCGGGAGCGCGAGTCCGAAGGCCTCGAGGCCGACCGTCCAGTGGTCGAGGGGCTCTTCACAACAGAACTCGACCCACACCCCCGACGCCCGGAACTCGAACGCCCCGGTCGCCAGCGGCAGGTCGTAGTCGAGCACCGTGACGGGGTCGGCTCCCCGCTCGAGGATCGACGCGAGAAAGCGGGTCGCGCCGGCCCGTCGACGCAGGTCGAGACGAAGCAGTCCCGCCAGGGCGCCGTCGCCGGCCACGAACTCCAGATCGACGATGTCGATGTCGGCGTCGGCCGGCCGGTCGCGATCATCCCGCTCGGTGACGTGCATCACCCCAGCGTGGCAGACGAAGACGCAACGGGCAGGCTTGGCCGGTGACCGATTCGATTCCCGACTTCGACGCCGACACGGCCGTCACCGCACTGGGTGACGACCGCTACGCCACCACCCTGCTCGACCGCTGGAACATCGTGGCCGGCCCCAACGGCGGCTATCTCGCCGCACTGATCGCCCGCGCCATGACCGAGACGGTCGGCGAGCCCGAACGAGGGCTGCGGTCGATCACCGTCCACTATCTCGCCCGGCCCGAATTCGACGACGTCGAGATCGCGGTCGACATCGTGCGAGCCGGTCGCTCACTCTCGACCGTCCAAGCGACCATGACCCAGGGCGAGCGGTTGATCTGTTCCTCCATCGCGGCGTTCTCCGTGCCGTGGCACTCCGCCGAGACGTGGTCGCTCCCGATGTCGGCCCACGCCGATGCCGAAACGGCAGCGACCGAGGGCCCCCGGCCACCCGTCGCCCAGAATTGGTCGGGCATACCGATCATCGACGCGCCGTTCTTCAGCGGGGAGGGGTCGTCGCGGATCGGCCAGTGGATCCGGGCAGCCCGCCCTCGACCGCTCGACGCCATCGAACTGGTCGCAATCGCCGATGCGATCCCGCCGGCGGGTTTCCCCCGGATGACACAACCTGCGGCGATGCCGACGGTCGATCTCACCGTGCACATCAGAGCATCGCTCCCGCTGGTCGATCCTCCCGACGACGAACGGGTCTACGCCGAGTGCACAACCCACCACGTGGCCGACGGGTTCGCCGACGAGGACTGCCACATCTGGTCCGCCGACGGACGACTCCTGGCCCAGTCACGCCAACTGGCCATCACGCGCTGACCGGCTCGTAGAGTGCTCCGATGATCATTCGTCACCTCAGCCGCGCCCTCGCCGTCGGCATCCTCGCGCTGGCCCTCGTCGGATGCGCCGCCGACGACCCCATCGAGGTCACCGTCGTCACTCAGGAGGTCGATGCCGACGCCGCAGCCGAGGCTGCCGCCGACCCCGATGTCGAACTCGACTGTCTCGGCAATCCCGCTGCCGATCCGGCGACGTTCCCACCGGAGCCCGGGGTCGACATCGTGCGACCCGACGACAAGATCATCGATCTCCGTGGTCAGGCCCGGGTCGAGGTGTCGATCCGCGGCAACCAGTTCGAAACGCGCTGGTTCCGCGTCGATCCGTGCACCGAGATCGTCTTCACCAACAACGGGGTGAACCCGCACAACGTGATCCCGATCGCCGACGGTGCGTTCCCTGAGATCGACCGCGACGCGCTCGACGAGAGTCCGCAGGCGCTGGTGGTCGCCGCTCCCGGGAACTATCCGTTCTACTGCTCGCTCCACGGCACGAAGACCTTCCGCGGTCAGACCGGCTATCTGGTGGTCGGCGACGACTGAGCGCCGAACGCAGCGGTGAACAACGTAAACCTCTAGCATCGACGCCCATGATGCGACGTTCACTAGTCCAGCTCCTGGCCCTCCTCACCGTGCTCGGCCTCGTCGCCGCGGCCTGCGGTGACGACGACGACACGGCCACCGACGCCACCACCTCCACGACGGCGGCCCCGGCCGACGATCCGGAGCCGGACGACGAACCCGAGGACTCGAGCGAGCAGGAGGACGACGGCGAGCCCGAGGGGCCCGACGAGCCGGATCTCGGCTACACGGTGCGCAACGTGCCCGGCGACTACGACTCCATCCAGGCCGCGGTCGACGCCGCCGAGCCGGGCGACCTCGTACTCGTAGGCGAAGGTGTCTACAACGAGGCCGTCATCGTGCAGACCAACAACATCGTCATCCGCGGCGTCGATCGCAACACCGTGATCCTCGACGGCGAGTTCGAGGAGGAGAACGGCGTGATCGTCTTCTCCGACGGGGTGGCCGTCGAGAACCTGACCGTGCGCAACTACAGCGGCAACGGCCTGTTCTGGACCGGCGACTACGGCAGCGACATCTTCGTCGACGGCTATCGCGCCTCCTACGTGACCACCCACAACATCGGCGTCTATGGCATCTACGCCTTCAACGCCATCAACGGCCAGATCGACAACGCCTACGCCAGCGGCAGCGACGACTCGAGCTACTACATCGGCCAGTGCAACCCCTGCAACGCCTTGCTCTACAACGTCGAAGGTGCCCACAGCCAGCTCGGCTACTCGGGCACCAACTCGACCGGCACCACCGTCGCTGCGTCGTACTTCCACGACAACCTGATCGGCGTCGTGCCCAACAGCCAGGACGGCGAGGAGCTGGCGCCCAACGCCGGCACCCATATCGTGGGCAACCTCATCCAGAACAACAACAACCCCGACGTCCCGTCTCGCAACACCGGCTTCCAGCTGGGCCTCGGATCGGGTGTCGTCCTCGCGGGCGTGACGAACAACATCGTCGAACGCAACACCATCGTCGACAACACCCGCGGCGGCGTGATCGCCGTCGACTGGATCGACAACGTCTTCGGCAGCGGCAACGGTGCCGACTACCCCGCCATGGACAACATCGTCCGCGACAACGTCATCACCGGCTCGGAGATGGGCACCGACATCCTCGTCGCCCTGCAGAGTGTCGAGAACGGCGGCCAGGGCAACTGCTTCAGCAACAACACGGTCGGCGAGACCAACCCGCTGAACGCCCAGGACGTGCTGCCGTGTGACGGCGACGACACCTCGGAACTCACGCCGATCGAGACCCTGTTGGCACTGTTCAACCTCGATCCGTTCGAGCCCCTCGACTACAAGGACGCGCCGGTCCCGGACTACGAGTTCGAGAACATGCCCGGCGATCCCGCCACCGACGCGCCGATGCCCGCCATCGACGTGCCGATGGAGATCGACCTCGACGCCCTCGAGGCGCCGGCGCCTCGCTGAGTCAGAGCGACTCGAGGAAGCGAATCAGGGCCGCCCGATCAGCGGCCGAAAGCGCACGGTAGGCCGCCGCACTCGCGGCGGCCTCGCCGTCGTGCCACAGGATCGCTTCCTCGTGGTCGCGGGCCCGGCCGTCGTGCAGAAGGGTCGTGTGGCCGCTCACCGTGTCGAGCAAACCGATGCCCCAGAGCGGAGGCGTGCGCCACTCGGTCGGCACGGGCGTGCCGTCGAGCATCTGATCGCCGAGCCCGAGACCCATGTCGTGCACGAGCAGGTCGGTGTAGGGCTGGATCACCTGCTTGCTCAGGCCCTGGATCGGCCCGGTGCCGGTGGTGAAGGGACCGGCGTGGCACGAAGTGCAGCCGACGGCCGCGAAGAGATCGTTGCCCCGCTCGACCTCGGGGTCGCCGAGGTCTCGGGCCGCGGGTACCGCGAGGGTCTGCGTGTAGATGGCGAGGTCGAGCAGCTGGCGGTCGGTGATCTCACCTCCCGCCGGTTCCTGCACACCGAAGGTGGGATCGCCGTAGTCGGCGACGTTGTACTCCGTCGACAGCGGCTGCCCGACGCGAACGCACGGGGCCCACGAGTCGCAGTCGGGCGACGGGAAGTAGCGCGAGGTGAGCCCCATGTCGTTGAAGAAGGCCGTCGCCGACTGCTGCTCGACCGTCGGTTGCTCGGCGTTCCACCCGAACCGTCCGATGGCCGGCTCGCCGCGGAGAAGATCGGTCGCGGCGCCGAGGCCTCCGGAGATGCCATCACCGTCGAGATCGTCGGGGTCGGCCAGGGCGATGATGTCGGCGTCGGGCACGAGCTCGAGCAGACCCAGCCCGGGGAGCTGGGGGGCGATCCGCACGCCGATGACCGTGTCGTCGGGCAGCGACCCGTCGCCGTAGAGCTCGACCGAGTAGACGGGCCGCCGCAGCGTGTAGGGGGTGCCGTCGTCGAACTCGCCCGCGACTTCTTCGTATCGCACGGACACGAGTGCCTCGCCGTCGCCGTTCTCGGAGAAGGCCGAGAGACCGCGCCCGAACTCGTTGATCGTTGCCGGATCATCGGTGATCAGCTTCACGGTCAATCCGGTGGGCAGGACACCGTCGCCGGCGGGCCCGGCGGCGCGGCCGTCGTCGAAGTGGCACGAGGAACACGCCGTCGCATCGAAGTTGGGGCCGAGCCCGCCGAACCCCTGGGGCCCCACGGGGGTCCAATTGACCTCGAAGATCTCCTTGCCTTCGGCGAAGGCCTGCCGCTCGTAGTGGTTGATGTTGCGGGCCGTGAGGCTGAAGGCCCGCTCGGTGTCGTCGAAGGCCGTGCCGAAGCCGCCGGTGCGGGGAGTACGCATCACGGCGGGGCCGGGCGTGACGGTTTGGACATCGCCGGCGGTATCCGATGCGTCGTCTCCGCACGCCAGGATGAGGAGGGCAACGCCGACGACGAGCACGAACAGTTTCAACTGGCGCATCGTCAACTCCTTTCGCCGGTGGCGTCACGGGGCAGGGTCACCACGAGGGTACCGAGCAGTCGGTCGTGTAGACCGCGGCCATCGGCCGCGACAACGATGCTTCCCAACAGGATCCCCGGCACGACCAGTCCGGGGCCGCCCAGGAAGATCACCGGGACATAGAGCAGTGCGGCGCGGCCGACCGCCATCAGCCACGCGGGGCCCGCGCCGCTGGTCCGCCGGACCCGAAGCCCGAGCACGGCCTTCCCCGGGGTGGCTCCCCACGCCACGGCCGACCCCACTTCGTAGACCGCGACCAGAAGGAGCAGCAGGACGACCGGCCGGGCGGAGTCGAACACGAGGCGGGCCTGGCGCCGCCCGAGGGGGTCGCCACCGAGCAGGCGTTGGTCGATCTCGACCACGACGAAGACGACGAGCCAGGTGAAGATCACCACATCGGCGAGACGGGCGGCCACCCGCCATCCGAGGCCTGCAGGTTGCTCGCTGGTCTCCAAGCAGCCGAGGCTAGGAGCGAAGGGCGTAGCCTGCCCACGTGGCTGAGTTCGCAACCCCCGAATGGATCGAGAGCCTCTCGGCGACCGCTGCCGCGGTGCGCACCGACCCGGACCTGCGTCTCACGGTCGAGCAGCGGATCACCGGGCCCCAGCCCACGGCGTGGCACTTCTCGTTCGCCGACGGCAGGCTCGAGGTGGGCACCGGCACGATCGACGACGCGACCATCTCGCTGTCCAGTCCCCACGCGATCGCCGCCGCGATCCACGCCGGTGAACTCTCGGCCCAGCGTGCCTTTCTCGACGGCGACCTCCGAATCGGGGGCGACATCAACGGACTCATCACCCACCGAGCGGCGCTGGCCGAGGCATCCGCCTTGATGGCGGCGGCTACTTGAGGAATTTGCTGGTCGTGTTGTCGGCCAGCTCCCTCCCACCCGTTTGACACGTCGGGCAATAGGCCACCGTGTAGCGCCGGTACTCCACCGACCGCACGTCGTCGTCACAGTCCTGGCAGGGGAGGCCGATCCGGTGGTGCACGGCGCTCGGCCGGTCGGCCGACTTGCCGATGTCGTCGAGGGTTCGTTCGAAGGCCAGGTGCCGATCGATCACCGTCGCCATGCTCGCCGCCAGCCGTTCGATCTCCTCGTCGGTCAGCTTCCTGGTCATTGCGAAGGGCGAGAGCTTGGCGTGAAACAGGATCTCGTTGGACAGCAGCCGACCGATGCCGGCGATGCGGCGCTGGTCGCGGAGGAAGCCGTGGACGCGGGTGTTCTCGGACCCGAGCGCGTCGACGAGTTGCGCGCCCGTGATCGTGTCGGCATCGGGGCCCAGATGGGCCACCGGCTCCTGCCCCTCGGGCGGACCGGATACGAGCCAGACACCGGCCTTGTGCTCCGTGCCGGCCTCGGTCAGCAGGAGGGCACCGCCATCGGAGAACTCCCACCGCGCCATGCCACCACGGGGTTTCTTGGCCTTCTTCGCATCGGGCCGGAGCCGTCCGCCCTGCATCAGGTGGACCACGAAGGTGAGGTCGTCGCCGAAGTGCAGGTAGAGGTACTTCCCTCGATTCCCGGTCGCGGTGAGGGCTTGCCCGTAGGCATCGTTCGGAAGGGGCGAATAGGTCTTGAGGGCCGTCAGATGGAGCGGACGGAAGGCCAGCAGCTCAGCCCCCAGCCAGTGCTCGGCCAGCCGTTCCGCGTGTGCCTTGATCTCGGGCAGCTCCGGCATGCCCGCAAGTGTGTCAGATCAGACCGAGCTCGCGGACGGTGTCGCGCTCTTCGGCGAGTTCGGCCACGGTCGCATCGATGCGGCTCTGCGAGAACTCGTCGATGTCGAGTCCCTGGACGATCGAGTACTCGCCGCCGGCGCAGGTGACCGGGAACGACGACATGAGACCCTCGGGCACGCCGTAGCTGCCGTCGGACGGGATCGCCATCGACACCCAGTCGTCGGCGGCCGAGCCCAGGACCCAGTCGTGGACGTGGTCGACCGCGGCGGATGCCGCCGATGCCGCCGAAGAAAGCCCACGGGCCTCGATGATCGCGGCACCGCGCTGCTGCACCGTGGGAATGAAGGTGTTCTCGAGCCAGTCCTGGTCGCCGACCGTCTCGGCGGCGTTGGCGCCGTTGACCTTGCAGTGGAAGAGGTCGGGGTACTGGGTGGCCGAGTGGTTGCCCCAGATCGTCATGTTGGTGATGTCGTTGACCGTCACGTCGAGCTTCTGGGCGAGCTGGGCCTTGGCCCGGTTGTGGTCGAGGCGGGTCATGGCGGTGAAGCGGGCGTCGGGGATGTCGGGCGCGTTGTTCATCGCGATGAGCGAGTTGGTGTTGGCCGGGTTGCCGACCACCAGGACCTTGATGTCGTCGGCGGCGTTGTCGTTGAGGGCCTTGCCCTGGACGGTGAAGATCGCGCCGTTGGCCTCGAGCAGGTCCTTGCGCTCCATGCCCTTCGAGCGGGGTCGCGACCCCACGAGCATGGCGATGTTGGCGCCGGCGAACGCGGCGTTGGGGTCGTCGCTCTGGGTGATGCCGGCGAGCAGCGGGAAAGCGCCGTCGTCGAGCTCCATCGCCACGCCCTCGAGGGCACCCATCGCCGGCGGGATCTCCAGCAGCTGGAGGATGACCGGCTGATCGGGACCGAGCATCGAGCCACTGGCGATGCGGAAGAGCAGGCTGTAGCCGATCTGACCGGCGGCACCGGTGACGGCGACGCGAACGGGCTCGTTCATGATGTTTTCTCCCAAGGCGGTAGGACCCAAACCGTCGAGAACGGTAGCCGAGATCGGAGCCGATCGGACGGTTCAGGATCGCGGATGTCGCCTCGCCGTCACGCCGGAACCGTCCGGCCCCGACGCCCTCAACCCGGAGGACCGATCGACCGATTGGAACGGGTGGTGACCACGACCGTGCTCGCGCCTCCGCCGGTATCATCCGATGTCGATCGGCGCCTCTCCCTCTACCCCAAGGCCCTGCTGTTGGCGCTCGCCGCCGCGTTCGTGTTCGTGATCGTCAGCGGCGACGGCTCCGACACCGCCTCGGGCCGGGTGGGCGGCGACTTTCCCGCGTTCTACTCGGCGGGCACGATCGTGGCCGAGGGCAACATCGACGACCTGTGGGACCCCGCCACGCAGCAGACGGCCCAGCAAGGCCTCCTCGGCGACGAGGACGGCTTCATCATGTTCCCCTACGCGCCGCACGTAGCCGGGGCGTATTCGTCACTCGCCCAGCTGCCGTACCGCGCCGCCTACGTGGTGCACACGGCGGCGATGGTGGGATTCCTCGTCGCGGCCCTCCAACTGCTGCGGCCGCTCGTGTCGATCGTCGATCGTCGGTTCTGGCTGACACTCGCGGCCACGCTGACCGCCTACCCGGTGTTCGTGGGGATCGGCGGCGGACAGAACACCGCCCTCACCCTCTTCCTCGTGGCGGCGATCTGGCGGAGTCTGGCCGACGATCGGGAGGAGCTGACCGGCCTGGCGGCCGCGGTGCTGTTGTTCCGGCCCCAGTACGCGCTCCCGATCATCGGGCTGCTGTTCCTCGGTCGACACTGGCGCGCGGTGGCCACGGCGTGCGCAGGTGGCGTCGCCGTCTGGATCGTCAACGCAGTGCTCTTCGGTCCCGCCTGGCTGACCACCTGGCTGCGCGAGGTCCAGCCACTGCTGGAGGCCGACGCAGAGGTCAACGCACTCAACGAGATCGCGCCGATCGGCTTCCTCCACTCGCTGCTCGGCGTCGAGTCCAAGGTCGCGTTGGTCGTCGGTGGACTGGTGTCGCTCGCGGCGGTGCTCACGCTCGTGTGGACCTGGTGGAGGAGCGATCTGGCCCTGCGCGAACGGATGGCGGTGACTGCGGCCGGCCTGCTGCTCATCGGACCGCACACGATCTACTACGACAGCTCGCTCCTGCTCTTCACCGTGCTGGTGCTGTTCGACTCCGGCCGGGTCGACCGCCGCGTGGTGGGCGTCGCGTGGGCCGCCGGCCTCGTGCACCTGTCGAAGGGCGTCGTCGGCGGTTCCCTGCTCGCTCCCCTCGTGATCGGCGCGTTGGGCGCCACCCTGTGGTTGCTCGTGGCCCGTCAGGACGAGGCGTCGCGGGTGTTGCCGATCCACGACTCGTGGAGTCCGCGGTAGATCCCGTCGGCGGCGACGAGCTCGTCGTGGCGCCCCATCTGCACGATGCGACCCGCATCGAAGACGAGCACGAAGTCGGCCCGCTCGGCCGTCGACAACCGATGCGCGACCGAGATCGTGGTGCGCCCGATCGCCAGGCGGGCCAGGGCCGAGGCGAGCGCCTCTTCGGTTTCGGGATCGACAGCCGAGGTGGCCTCGTCGAGCAGGAGGAGTCCCGGATCCGCCACCTGCGCGCGGGCCAGGGCCACGAGTTGCCGCTCCCCGACGGAGAGCCGGCCGCCCCGCTCGCCCACGGGGGTGTCGATCCCCAACGGCAGGCTCGAGAGCCATCGCTCCAGGCCGAGTGACGCGATCGACGCCTCGGCCTCGACCTTGGTCGCTCCGACCCGACCGAAGCGGATGTTCTCCTCGATGGTCGTGTCGAACAGGAAGCCGTCCTGGGGCACCATCCGGATCGCGGACCGCCGTGAGGCCGGATCGACCGCCCGCAGATCGATCCCACCGATCGTCACCACGCCCTCGACGGGATCGGCCAGACGGGCGAGGAGGCGGGTGAACGTGGTCTTGCCGCTGCCCGTCTCGCCCACGACCGCGACGTTCGCTTCGGCCGGGATCTCGACGTCGACCTCGTGGAGCACCTGATCGCCGGTGCGATAGCGGAAGCCCACGCCCGAGGCGACGACGGCCAGCGGACCGGCCGGGAGCTGCTCCCCCATCTCGGGTTCTTCGACGGCGATCGGCACGTCGAGGACCCGCAGGATCTTCCACCAGCCGGCCAGGGCCGTCTGGGTCTGGTCGAGCACTTCACCGAGCTCGGCGATCGGATTGAGGAGGAGGTTGACCAGGAAGAGGAAGGCGATGAGTTCACCGACTCCGACGTCGACCACGTCGGCGTACCAGACCCCGACCCCGACGGCGGCGGCGAGCGACAGCGACGAGAAGAAGTCGACGACGGGCAGCAGCCCGGCGAACCAGATCGTCGAGCGCATCTGGGAGCGGTACTGGTTGTCGATGGCGACGTCGAGGCGATCACGGACCGGACCGTCGTAGCCGTAGGCCCGGATCACCGGCGCGCCGGTGACCGCCTCGGAGGTCTCGCCCAACGTCTCGGCGACGCGGGTACGCACCAGGCTGTAGGCGTTGAACTGGCGCACCTGCACCCACTTGAGGAACGGCACGAGGGGTATGTGGCAAGCGATGACGACCAGGGTGAGCTGCCAGTTGTAGACGAGCATCACGGTCAGCGCGCCGGTGATGATCGAGGTGTTGATGATCCAGCTGATCGCACCCCACTGGGTGAACTGGGCGAGCGACTCGACGTCGGAGGTGACGCGACTCACCAGCACCCCACGGCGACTCTCGCTGTGGTCGGCCAGGCTCAGCTTGTGGATGTGGGCGAAGGCCCGCGTGCGGAGACCGAGCAGCACGGCTTCGGCCGCGATCACGAGGCGAATGTGGGCGACACGGCTCGCCGCCATCACGCCGAGAACGATCAGGAAGGCCCCGATCGACACCGCCCACACGAAACCCGGCCGGTACCCGTCGTCGCCGAGCACGCCCCGGTCGAGCACCTGCTGGATGGTGATCGGGATGATCAGACGACCGATGGCCGCGACCAGCGCGAGGGCGACGGTGACCCGCAACCCGGTGCGCAGCTCGGGGCTGATGGCGAGGCCCCGGCGCAGCACCGTGAACGCCGAGACCTCCGGGACCGAGTCGTCGTCGAGCAGCGAGGCGACGTCGTCCATCGGGTCGGTGTCAATCGGATCGGTGTCGACCGGGTCGGTGGTGATGGGATCGGCGGTCACGACGTCTCCGCTTCGTATGCGGTGACGAGGGTGCGGTAGTCGTCACGGGCGAGCAGCTCGCGGTGGGTGCCGACCGCGACCACCTGGCCGTCATCGAGATAGACGACCCGGTCGGCCAGGGTGATCGTCGAGATCCGGTGGGCGACCACCAACAGGGTGGTGTCGAGCTCGCGGCGGAGGTTGTCGAGGATCTCGGCTTCGATCAGCGGGTCGACCGCGCTGGTGGCGTCGTCGAGCAGCAGGAGTCGCGGGGAACGGGCCAGCGCCCGCGCCAGCGCGACCCGCTGCCGCTGACCGCCGGACAGGGTCTGCCCCCGTTCGCCGACGACGGTGTCGGCGCCGTCGGGAAGGGCCGCGACGAACTCGGTGGCCCGGGCGATCGCCAGGGCCTCGTCGATCGCGGCCGGCGTGGCCCGCCCCATGCCGACGTTCTCCGCCACCGACTCGGCGAAGAGGAACGCCTCCTGGAACACGAGTGCGGCGCGAGCAGCGAGCTCCTCCGGAGAGAGGTCCTCCACGTCGACGCCGCCGACCCGGACCGTGCCCCGTTCGCGATCGAGCAGACCGACGATCGACTCCACGAGCGTGGTCTTGCCGGCGCCGGTCGCGCCCACGATCGCCACCGTCTCCCCCGCGGCCACCGCGAACGACACGTCGCGTACGACGTCGTGGTGGCCGTAGCGGACGGTGAGGCCGTCGACCACGACATCGAGCGGCTTTGCGGCGAGACCGCCCTTGCCGCCTCGCGCCTCGGTCGGATACGCCATGACGCGGTCGACCCGTTCGAGCGAGACGACCGATCGTGGCATCTCCTCGAGGAAGAAGCCGAACACCCGCAGCGGGGTGGTCAGGAGACCGAACAGGGTGGCGGCCAGCACGATGTCGCCCGGGGTCGCCTCGCCCCGCGAGATCAGCCAGGTGCCGGTGAGGATCAGCAGCACGATGCCGCCGTTGGGCAGTGCGTCGATGACCGGCTCGAAGTTGGCTCGGAGCCGCCCGACATGGATCCGGGCCTGCCGAAGCCGATCCGAGGCCTCGTACATGCGCTGGACCTCTTCCTCCTGGCGCCCCAGCGTCTTGACGACCAGCGCGCCGTCGAAGCTCTCGTGGGCCACGGCCGAGACCTCACCGACGCGCTGCTGGGCCAGGGCGGCGGGGCCCTCGACCTTGGCCGTGTAGATCCGGCTCAGCACGACCAGGGCCGGGAACAGCACCGCGGCGATGAGGGCGAGCGTCCAATGCACGAGCAGGATGCTCACCAGCGCCACGATGACGAGCAGGACCACGCTCACCGAGAACGCCAGCGGCTTCAGCACGATGGTCGCCTGGACGAGATCGATGTCGGCATGGGCCAGGAGCTGACCCGTCGGCTTCGATCGATGGAAGCGCAGCGGCACCTCGAGATAGTGACGGAGCAGGGCGCGACGCCAGTCGCGCTGGGTGCGGTACTCGGCCATCGAGAGGAACAGGCGCCGCATCACCACCGTCAGGCCGCGAGCGAGCGACACCCCGATGAGCACCACGACCGCGAGCCACACATCGCCGCCGTCGACGCTTCCGCCCTCACCGATGCCGTCCTCGAAGGCCGGCACGATCAGATCGTCGGTGATGGCCCGCAGCACCCAGGCACCGCCCACGGCGGCCACCACGAAGAGGAACGCCCCGATCATCGCGACCAAGTGCGGCCAGGGATGGGCGCGCAGAGACCGGAGGATCAGCCGACCACCACGTCGCCAGACGTGTTCGACCTCACCCCCGTCGGCGTTCACCCCTGCCGCGTCGCTCACGGCGCCACGGTATCGGCCCCTCCGCCAGGGGCCGAGGCGATTTCTAGAGTCGGTCGACGATCGCGCTCGCGAACTCGGAGCACTTCACCTCGGTGGCACCGTCCATGAGGCGGGCGAAGTCGTAGGTCACGACCTTGTCACCGATCGTGGCCTCGACGGCAGTGATGATGTCGTCGGCCGCGTCCTGCCAACCGAGATGCTCGAACATCATCACGCCCGACAGCAGCACCGACGACGGGTTGACCTTGTCCTGACCGGCGTACTTCGGCGCCGTGCCGTGGGTGGCCTCGAACACGCCGTGGCCGGTCACATAGTTGATGTTGGCGCCCGGCGCGATGCCGATACCACCGACCTGCGCGGCGAGCGCGTCGGACAGATAGTCGCCGTTGAGGTTCATCGTGGCGATCACGTCGAACTCGGCCGGACGGGTCAGCACCTGCTGCAGGGCGATGTCGGCGATGGCGTCCTGCACGAGGATCTTGTCGCCCGGGTCGCCGCCACAGTCGTCCCATCCGACGGCCACGTCGGAGAACTCCTCACGCACGAGTTCGTAGCCCCACTTCTGGAAGGCGCCCTCGGTGAACTTCATGATGTTGCCCTTGTGGACCCAGTGGACCCGCTTTCGGCCTCGCTTGACTGCGTATTCGATCGCGGCGCGCTGGAGGCGCTGGGAACCCATCTTGGAGATCGGTTTGACGCCGATGCCCGAGCCCTCGCGGATCTCCCAGCCGAAGGCGTCGTGGAGCATCTCGATCATCTTCAGGGCCTCGGGAGTGCCGGCCTCGACCTCCATGCCCGCGTAGATGTCTTCGGTGTTCTCACGGAAGATCACCATGTCGACCAGCTGGGGTTCCTTCACCGGCGACGGCACGCCGGTGAACCAGCGAACGGGGCGCAGGCAGACGTAGAGGTCCATGATCTGGCGGATGGCCACGTTGAGGCTGCGGAAGCCGCCACCGATGGGGGTGGTGAGCGGACCCTTGATGCCGATCAGGTACTCGTTGAAATCGTCGATGGTCGCCTGCGGCAGCCAGTCGCCGGTCTCGTTGAATGCCTTCTCGCCGGCGAGGACCTCTTTCCACTCGATGGTCTTGCCGTACTTGGCGGCGGCGGCATCGAGCACGAGCTTGGCTGCCGGCCAGATGTCGACCCCGGTCCCGTCGCCTTCGATGAAGGGGATGATCGGGTTGTCGGGAACGGCCAGTGTGCCGTCGTCTTGCATCGTGATCTTGTCAGCCATGAGGCCGACCTTACCCTGCGAAACCGGCGGTGCGGGACGTCAGCGGATGTCGAGACGCTCGCAGATCCGGATGGTCGCGGGCGCCTGGTTCAGCGTGTAGAGATGCACGCCGGGGGCGCCACCGTCGAGGAGTCGCTGGATCTGTGCGACGGCCGCGTCGACGGCGATCTCCACGCGCTCGTCGGTGTCGGTGGCGGCCTCGAGACGACCCCAGAGTGCCTCGTCGACCTTCGAACCGTTCATCCCGGCGAAGCGGCGAACGCTGACCGGGTTGACGACGGGGATGACCCCGGGCAGCACCGGCGTGTCGCACCCGAGGGCGGAGAGCTCGTCGACCATACGGAAGTAGTCGTCGCAGTCGAAGAAGAACTGGGTGATGCCGAAATCGGCGGCGGCGAGCTTCTCGGCGAGGCGGGCTCGATCGTGGGCCCGCGACGTCGACCGGGGGTGGGTCTCCGGGAACGCGGCGACACCGATGCACATGTCGGACTGCGCTCGCAGCATCTCGACGAGTTCGAGGGCGTAGCAGAAGTCGCCCGGACTCGGGCTGCCGTCTTCGGGGGGATCACCGGCCAGGGCCAGCATGTTGTGCACGCCGTGGGCCTGGTAGTCGTCGATCAGGTCGAGTACCTCGGCGTAGCTGTGTCCGACACACGTGAGGTGGGGCATGGCCGGGAAGGCGCGATGCTCCACGAGGTCGAGGACCGTGTCGCGGGTGGTCTCCCGGGTCGTGCCGCCGGCACCGTAGGTGACCGACACGAAGTCGGGTTCGGCCTTCTCGAGGAGGTCGACGGTGGACCGCAGCTTGGCTTGCGCCTCGTGGGTCTTCGGCGGGAAGAACTCGAAGGAGAGGGTGGGACCTCGGTCGAGCAGCTCACGGATCGCGGTCATGAGATACCAAGGTAGAGGTTGGCCGCAGGCCGAAAATGGGGAGTTCGGCCCCTTTCACACAACCGCAATGGCCGGTGTTCCGCCCTTCGGAACCGTGCCGGATCGCGGACCGACTCAGAGCCGAATCAGGTCGTTGGCCTCGTCGAACGCAGCCTGCAATCGGGTGCCGACGGTCTCACTGAACGCGGTGAGTGCAGGGCGGCTCATCCGCCCCTGCGGTGCCGCAATCGGTTCGCCGACGACGACGGCCGTGCGGGAGCGGTGGAGGAACCTGGCGCCCGGCGGGAGCGCCTTCTCCGTCCCCGCGATCCCGACCGGCACGATGGTGGCGCCCGTCTTCGACGCGAGATACGACATCCCGTCGAACACCCCGGCCACCTGGTCGCCCGTCTGGCGGGTTCCCTCGGGGAAGACGATCATCATCTCGCCGTCGTCGAGGATCCGGCGGGCCGAGCGCATCGCGTCGCGGTCGGCCTCCCCCCGGCGCACCGGGATCGCGCCGAGTGCCGCGCACACCCATGCGCCGATCGGGTTGACGAACAGCGACTGCTTGCCGAGGGCCCGCATCCTCCGGCGCGCCGCTCCGGCGACGAGGGGGGAGTCGAGGTTGGAGCGGTGCACGGGCGCGACGATGACGGGGCCTTCGAGATCGAGGTGCTCGGCGCCCCTGATCTCGGTGCGGACCCAGCGGAAGATGACGGTCCGGATGAAGAAATGCACGGCTCGGTAGAAGCGCAGCGACGACCGCTGCTGACCGACCCTGACCGCCCACTCGAGGCTGCGGGCCTCCTTCTCGGGCCCGGTCTGCTCCTCCGCCATGATTCGCCGCCTAGTGGAGGAAGTGGCGTTCGCCGGTGAAGACCATCGCCACCCCGCGTGCGTCGGCGGCGGCGATCGTCTTCTCGTCGTTGACCGAACCGCCGGGTTGCACGATGATCGCCGCGCCTGCGTCGGCGGCCGCTTCGATGCCGTCGGGGAACGGGTAGAACGCATCGCTGGCGCAGGCACCGTCCTTGGCCCGGCCGTCGGCCTTCGCCGCGGCGATCTCGCCCGACTCGACCCGATTCTGCTGACCGGCGCCGATGCCCCAGGCCACCCCGTCCTTGGCGAGCACGATCGCGTTCGAGGTGACATGGCCGCACACTCGCCATGCGAACGCGGCGTCGGCCATCTCCTGCTCGGTCGGCTGCCGCTGGGTGACGACCTGCCACTCGGACGGCGTGGCGGCGAAGTGGTGAGCATCCTGCACGAGGTACCCCCCGCCGATCTGGCGCAGCTCCAGCCCGCTCGCCGGGGCCGGTGGGGTCGCGGTGAGCAGTCGGGTGTTCTTGCGCTTGGCGACGAGCCGCTCGATCACGCCGTCGGCATAGCCGGGGGCGATCACGACGTCGGCCTGGGCGGCAGCCTCCATCGCCTCGACCGTGGAGAGGTCGATCACCCGGTTGGTCGCCACGATGCCGCCGAACGCGCTGCGACTGTCGCACTCGAACGCCTGTTGGTAGACGGTGGCGAGATCCGCCCCGCTCGCGACCCCGCACGGGTTGGCGTGCTTGATGATCTCAACCGCGGGCGGGTCACCGAGATCGTGGGCCAGACGCCACGCGGCATCGGCGTCGAACAGGTTGAGATAGCTGAGCGCCACGCCAGAGTGCTGGACCACGTCGTCCCACATGCTGGCCTGCCCGATCGTGCGATAGCGGGCCCCCGACTGGTGGGGATTCTCGCCATAGCGCAGGACATCGGTGCGTTCGAGCGCCAGGTGGATCGTGGGCGGGAGGGTCTCCGGCTCTTCGTCGCTCTCGTCGAACCAGGTGACGATGGCTGCGTCGTAGGCGGCGGTGTGGGCGAAGGCCGAGCGGGCGAGCCGGCGCCGGGTGGCGTCACTCAGCGAACCGGCCGACCGCAGTTCGGCGAGGACCTCGTCGTAGTCGCTCGGGTCGACGATCACGCCGACCTGAGCGTGGTTCTTGGCCGCGGCTCGCACCATCGCCGGACCGCCGATGTCGATCAGCTCCTCGGGTCGACCGGCGCCGTGCTGGAACTCGGCGACGCTCGACCCGAAGGGGTAGAGGTTGCCGACGACGAGGTCGATGGGGTCGATGTCGTGGGCGGCCATGTCGGCCTGGTGTTCGGGATCGTCGCGGTCGGCCAGGATGCCGCCGTGGACCTTCGGATGCAGCGTGACCACCCGATGGCCGAGCATGATCGGCGACCCGGTGTGGTCGGCCACGTCGGTCACCGGCAGGCCGGCCTCGGCGATGACGCGGGCCGTGCCGCCACTCGAGATGAGCTCCCATCCGAGGTCGACGAGGCCTCGGGCGAGGTCGGCGACACCGGTCTTGTCGTAGACGGACAGGAGGGCGCGGCGAGGAAGGTCAGCGGAGGTCGACATCACCGGCGAACCTAGCAAAGGGGCCGCTGGAGTCCGGTTCCCGGCGTGACCGACGTGATCACACTAGTGTCGGTCTCCGAACGGCGTACCGCGGGAGGAACACATGGACAGCAACGACATCAAGCCGAGCACACTCATGCTCATCGGTGGAGGGGTGGTGCTCCTCTTGGGCACGTTCCTGGATTGGGTCAGTGTCGACTCGGGCTTCGGCGACTTCGGCGCCAACGCCTGGGACACCGACTTCTTCGGGCTCCTCGGCATCGTGGCGGCCCTGATCGGCCTCGTCATCGGCGGCAGCGTAGCGGCCCGGCAGTTCGGCAACATGACCATGCCGGGGCTCCCCTTCGGCTTCACCCACGCCCAGCTCCACATCGTGCTGAGCCTCTTCGCGGTCATCATCACGATCGGCTTCGTCATCCGTGGCGACGTGGGCATCGGCCTCTGGCTGTCGACCCTCGCCTCGATCGTCATGATCGTCGGCGCCGTGATGGAAGCCAACGAGACGGCCGGCGACGCCACGCCGCCCACGCAGTTCTGAACTGATCAGCAACCGCCCGGCGTGTTCGACGTCGGTGCGGTACGCACGGCCTCGACCGGGTCGACGAATCCATCACCCTCCTCGTTCGTCACGAGATAGCGGATGATGCCGTCGGCCAGGGCCCGGGCCTCGATGTTCCGACCCTCCTCCTCGGTGAGGAGGGTCGGGTCGTTTTGCGCCGACGCGGGCAGCTCCACCCGCACCGCCGCGACGTCGGCGCTGGTCTGGAGCACGCGGAAGTAGTCGGCGCCCCGCTGATTGAGCAGCGTCCGCACGCCCGGCTCCTCCCCCGACACGAACGCCGCCGCGTGCGGCTCGATCGCGTCGACCACGGCCTGGTGGAGCAGCCCACCGAGCCGGCGACTGTCGGCATCACCGGCGCGGGAGAAGACGGTCGGTCGGGCGCCGTCGCCGGAGTCGTGCGTGCCGGCCTCGGAGCGATGCAACGACACCAACACCCGCGCACCGACCGCCGGACCCACCGCACCGCGGGTCGAGGCGCTGAGTTCGACGGCGGTGGCGCGGGTGAGCAGCGCCTGCACACCGTCGGCGGCCAACAGCTCTGCGGTGCGTTCGGCCAGCGCCAGAGTGGCGACGCCGGCGGGATCATCACCGCCACCCGGATCGAGCACCACGTGTTGGGGCGCCGCCATCACTGCCGTCGAGGCCGGCGCGACCCGGTCTTCACCGCACGGTCCCAGGAGGAACCACGCGTCGCCGTCGGTCCCCAGGATGGGAAGCACCACGCCATCGACCACCACGGCTCCCGGCACCTCGGCGGGGAGCTCGGGCAGGCGGTCGATCACCGGCAAGGTGGTGGTCACGGTGGGCGCGGCGGTCTGCTCGACCACGTCGACCGACGTCGACGTCGAGTCGTCGAAGAGGGTGGGGACGGGTTCACGCACCTCGGCCTCACCGCCCACACACGCGCCAGCGAGGACGGCCACGACCGTCAGGAGTCGTCGCATCGCTACTCGAGGGCCGGATCGGTGCAGTCGGTGGTCCGTCCAGCGCCGGAGGGCCCGTAGCCACGGAAGATGGGGTCGACCGTGAAGCCGGAACCCGGATCGTCGGTCTCGAGGAAGCGTTGCACGCTCGCCCGCACGGCCTCGGCGAGGCCGTCCTGGACGTCGGCCCGGTTGAGCAGATCCTCCTCCACCGGGTTTGTGAGGTAGGCGAATTCGGCGAGCACACTCGTGACCGCGGCCGGACGGCGCAGGACCCCGTAGTAGTCACCGCCCTTGCGGTTCTCCCGCCCCATCGCGCCGGCGTCGTCGAGTGCGTACCAGCGGCTGCCCAACGGGTCCAGGAACGCCCGCGTCTCTTCGTAGAGCAGGCCGGCGAGGCGCTTGGAGTCGGCCGAGGCCAGCTGGAAGAACATCTCGGTGCCCGGTTCGCTGCTGATCGCGTCGGTACCGGCGTTGTGGTGGATCGAGATGTTGGCGATCGGATCCAGGGCCAGCGCGATCTCGGCCCGCGTCACGATCGGGACCCGCATGTCGGAGTCGCGGGTCAGCAGCACGGTGAAGCCGTCGCCCTCCAACGCGTCGCGGACCCGTCGGGCGACCTGCAGGTTGAGATCGGATTCGCGGGTGCCGTTCGGACCGACGGCGCCGGGCTCGGACCCGCCATGACCCGGATCGAGCACGAAGTCGACCTCGCCGAGAAAGGTCCCGGTGGAGATCACGGCCTCACGCCCGCAGGGGGTCCACACCCGCCATCCGTCGCCCTGCGGTTCGAGGACCGGCACCACCCAACCCGTGGTGGTCAGCACCACGCCGTCGGTCTGCCCGTTGACCGGCACGCCCTCGTCGTCGAATGCGAGCGGCAGCGGGACCGTGGTCGTGGTCGTGGTCGTCGTCGTGCTGGTCGACGTGGTCGTCGTCGTCGAGGTCGAGGTCGAGGTCGAGGTGCTGCTCGGGGTCGAGCCGACATCGACCGCGCCGTCGCTCGCACCCTCGGCAACCCCGACCGAGCGGGTTCCGCACGCCGAGACGAGGAGCGCAGACGTCAAAAACAGAGCGTGGAGGGGGCGCACCCCTCCACGCTTGCAGTGTTCGTCACCCAAGTGGTGACACCCCTAGAGACCGGCGACGATCTCCGCCATGAGCTCGCCCGCTTCGGTCGGGTTGTTGCCGACCTTGACCCCGGCATCGGCAAGCGCCTCCATCTTGGCGGCGGCCGTGCCCTTGCCGCCCGACACGATGGCGCCGGCGTGGCCCATCTTCTTGCCGGGAGGGGCGGTGACGCCGGCGATGTAGGACGACACCGGCTTGGTCATGTGGTTCTTGATGAACTCGGCCGCCTCTTCCTCGGCCGATCCACCGATCTCACCGATCATCATGACGGCCTTCGTCTCGGGGTCGGCTTCGAACGCCTCGAGGCAGTCGATGAACGACGTGCCGGGCACCGGATCGCCGCCGATGCCGACGCAGGTCGTGACGCCGATGTCCTTCTGCTTCAGCTCGTAGAGGGCCTGGTAGGTCAGCGTGCCGGAGCGGCTCACGATGCCGACCGGGCCTCCCGGCTTGGCGATGTGGCCGGCGGTGATGCCGATGTTGCACTTGCCGGGGCTGATGATGCCCGGGCAGTTCGGGCCAAGCAGCCGCACGTTCGGGAAGTTCCGCTTGAGGTCGTTGTAGAAGTACGCCTCGTCGTGGGCCGGCACGCCCTCGGTGATGGCGACGATGAACTCGACGCCGCCCTCCGCGGCTTCCATGACCGCACCCTTCACGCCCGGTGCGGGGATGAAGATGCAGCTGGCCGTGGCGCCGGTCGCCGCGACGGCTTCCGCCACGTTGGCGTAGATCGGCACGCCGTCGACATCGCTGCCGGCCTTCTTGGGATGGGTACCGGCGACCACCTGGGTGCCGTACTCGGCGTTGAGGCGGCCGTAGTAGCTGCCCTGCGAGCCGGTGAGGCCCTGGTAGATGACCTTGGTGTTCTCGTCTACGAAGATGCTCATCTCGGGTCTCCTCAGCTCGCCAGCTCGACGGCCTTGCGGGCCGCGTCCAGCATCGTCTCTTCCATCATCAACTTGTCGTTCAGGTTCGGGCGCAGGATCTCGCGACCCTCGTCGGCGTTGGTGCCGTCGAGACGGATCACGATCGGCGAGTCGATGTCGACCCGCTGCATGGCCTCGAGGATGCCGTTGGCGACCTCTTCACCCCGGGTGATGCCACCGAAGATGTTGATGAAGATCGACTTGACGTTGGGATCGTTGTTGATCACCTCGAGGGCCCCGGCCATCACGTCGGCGTTGGCGCCGCCGCCGATGTCGAGGAAGTTGGCCGGTGCGCCGCCGACCTGGTTGACCACGTCGACGGTGCTCATCGCGAGGCCGGCACCGTTGGCGATCACACCGACGCTGCCTTCGAGGCCGACGTACTGCAGGCCCTTGGCGTGGGCGGCTTCCTCGCGTTCGTCACGGGGCTGGGTGGCGTCGTACTGGGCGTAGTCCTCGTGGCGGAATTCGCTGTTGCCGTCGAGGGTGACCTTCGCGTCGAGCACGTGGACCTTGCCCTCGGGTGTGAGGATCAGCGGGTTGATCTCGACGAGGTCGGCGTCGCCCTCGGTGTAGGCGGTGTAGAGCTTCAGGAGGATGTCGACCGTGCCCTCGGTGGCGGCGTCGGGCAGGTTGGCCGCCGCGACCCAGTCGCGGCACGCGGCCTCGGTCAGCCCGTCGACCGGGTCGATCCAGATCTTGGCGATCGCGTCGGGGTTCTCCTCGGCGACGGTCTCGATCTCGACACCGCCCTCCTTGGAGAGCATGCCGAGGTGCTTCTTGGCCGAACGGTCGAGCGTGAAGCTCGCGTAGTACTCCTCGGCGATGTCGGACGCCTTCTCGATCCAGAGCCGCTGGACGATGTGGCCGTTGATGTCGAGCCCGAGGATGTTTCCGGCGTGCTCGCGCACGGCATCGATGTCGGCGGCGAACTTCACGCCACCGGCCTTGCCTCGTCCGCCGGTGTGGACCTGGGCCTTCACCATCACGGGCGTGCCGAGGCGCTCCGCCGCGGCGACGGCTTCGTCCACGCTGAACGTCGCCTCACCCGGTGAGACCGGCATCCCGTATTGGGCGAAGAACTCCTTGCCCTGATGCTCGAACAGATCCATCGCTTCCTCCTGCTGACGCGAAAAGTGCCATCACCGGCCGAGGCGGCTCAGCGGCGGCACACGGGCGATACTAGGCGGGTCCGCCCATCCCCTCCACATCCGCCCGTCGTCGGCGGTCCCTGTCGGAAGTGACCACGCATGCCTGTCGCCAGAGGCCCACAGATCAATGCCCGCAGTGCGGTGCTCGTCGGCATCACCGGTGTCGTGATCGCCCTGTTGCTCGGAGCGATGGTCGTCTGGGTCGCCCGCCAGAGCGACACGGCCACCGTGCTGTTCGGCGACACCCGCTTCGACGCCGGATTCATCGGACGGCAGAGCGAGGAGATCGCCGCGCGCGGACCGATCCTCTACGCCGATGCCGGCTCCCAGGGCCAGCGCGACATCTACCTCCAACACATCGGCGACGACCCGGAGGTCGGCTGGCTGGCCTTCGAAGCCCGGCGCCCGGCCGACCCGCGTGACTGCTCCGTGGTGTGGGATCCGGAACGGCGTACGTTCACCCTGGCGTCGAGCACCGACCGCGAATGCGATGTGGCCACCTTCAACGAACTCGGGTGCGGCCTCCCCTCGGTGCCGGTCGGCGTGATCGACGACAAGGTCATCGTGTTCCTCAACGAGACCGCGGAAGAGGTCACCGCACTGTTGACCGACCCCGACGCGGAGGAGCCCGCACCGGTGGGCCCCGACCTCAGCTGCCCCGAGTAGGGGTCAGCGGCCCGGAACCGGCTCGTCGTCGTCTTCGGACGTCGACGAGAGGGAGAACGCCGAGAAGCCGCTCGGGGCGAACCCGGCCGGGGCGCCGGCACCGGCACCGGCCGGCGGGCACGCGGTGACCTCGAAGCGGCCGACATAGATGCCTTCGTGATCGTTGTAGAGCCCGTCTCGCGTGTCGAAGTCGAACTGGAACTGAACCGTCTGGCCGTTGTAGGAGGACGGGATGGTGATCGTTTAGGCCTCGAACCCGTTCGTGTCACCGATCGACGACACCTGGTACAGCGTGGTCGTCGACGACCCCAGAATGCGAAGACGGAAGCGGTCGTAGCCGGGATCCTGCACCTCGACCTCGCGCCACACCGTGAACTTCACTGTGTTGGGGCCGGTGCTGGGGATCTCGAAGTCGGGCGACAGCACCCGTCCGCTGTTGCGATTGTTGTTGGTCCGATAGTTGCCGCTGGTACCGCGGCCGTAGTGGAGCGAACCGCCGTCGCGCGACGCCTCGGTGTTGTGGTTCCAGAGGCCGTTGATGCCGCTTCCCCACGAGTTGTCGATGGTCCATCCCTCGAGCCCGGAAGTGAACTCGCACACGCTCACGCCGGCACACGAGCCGACGGCGGCAGCGACCGGGTCCATCGAGATCACCGAGGGCACGGTCCACGCCGCAGCGCCGACCGCGGCGGTACGACCGAGAAAGGCGCGGCGTCCCATGGTGAACGTCGTCGGGGGCAACGGTGCGCGGGCGCCCGTCATCGAAGCGTCTCGCGCTCGAGGAACAGTGACATGTCACTGTTTTCGTCGGCCGATGGCCTTTGTCATCAACGTTTATGAGCCAAAAGGCCCACGGCCGGTCAGATCTTCTCCAGCGGGGCCCACGACAGCAGCAGTCGCTTCTCGCCCACGCTCGGGAAGTGCACGCTCGCCTCGGCCTTGTCGCCGGTGCCCTCGATGTCGATGATCACACCTTCGCCCCACTGGGTGTGGCGCACGTCGTCGCCGATTCGTAGGCCCATCGCCTCGGCTCCCGAAGGAGGCGGAGCGGATCCGGCGTCGATCGCCTGGTCGACGACCCGCTCGCGATGACGGTCGCCGCCGTAGGTCGTGCCGCTCGATCCGTAGGAGCCCCGGTCTCGTTTGCTGCGCAGCATGCGGGACCCGCCGACCTCTTCGATCAACTCGGCGGGGATCTCGTCGAGGAACCGGCTCGGTGGGTTGTACTGCGTGGTGCCGTGGAGCATGCGGCTCCACGCACTCGTGAGGTGGAGCTTCTGCATCGCCCGGGTGATCCCGACATAGGCCAGGCGTCGCTCCTCCTCGAGCTCGTGGGGTTCGCCGAGCGAACGGACGTGGGGGAACACGCCGTCCTCCATGCCGATGATGAACACGTAGGGGTACTCGAGGCCCTTCGCGCTGTGGAGCGTCATCAGGGTGACGGTCGATTCCTCGTCGTCGACGTCGTCGGTGTCGGTCACGAGCGAGATCTGCTCGAGGAAGTCGTCGACCGTCTCGTACTCGCGGGCCATACCGACGAGTTCGGAGAGGTTCTCCAGCCGGCCTTCGGCCTCGACGGAACGTTCGGCCTGGAGCTCCTCGAGATAGCCCGACCGATCGAGCGCTTCCTCGATGATGGTGGCCGGGCCGGCATCGAGCTTGCGGATCTCGGTCGTGAGCACGAGGAACTTCTCGAGCCCGGTCGCCGCCCGCCCGCTCACGCCGGCTTCGTCGAAGCGGACCACGGCCTGGTCGAACGACTCGCCGGTCGATGTGGCCCACGCGTCGAGCTTGCCGATCGAGGAGTCGCCGACGCCCCGCTTCGGGACGTTGATGACCCGCTTGACCGACACCTCGTCGGTGGGGTTCACGATCGCCCGCAGGTAGGCGATGGCGTCCTTGATCTCGCGGCGGTCGTAAAAGCGGGTGCCGCCGACGACCTTGTAGGGGATGCCGACCCGGAGCAGGAACTCCTCGAGCACGCGGGACTGGGCGTTGGCCCGGTAGAACACGGCGATCTCGTCGTAGCGGACCTGCTCGTTGTCGTGGAGGCGAGCGATCTCGTTGGCGACGTATTGCGCCTCGTCGGACTCGTCGTCGGCGTGGTAGCGGATGATCTTGTCGCCCGGTCCCTGGTCGGTCCAGAGGTCCTTGGGCTTGCGACCGACGTTCTTGGCGATGACTGCGTTGGCGGCGTCGAGGATCGACTGGGTCGAGCGGTAGTTCTGCTCGAGCACCACGACGGTGGCGTCGGGGAACGCCTCCTCGAACTCGAGGATGTTACGGATGTCGGCGCCGCGGAACCGGTAGATCGAGTTGTGCACCAGCACGTCGTCGGCGAGATACGTGTGGATGTCGTCGACCTCGAGGTCGAACACCTCACCCTCGGTCTCCATGACCTCGACGTGATCGACGGTCGCGTCGACGAGGCCATTGGGTCCGGCGACCTTGATGATCATCCCGGGACGAAGGTGGGACAAGGGCTGGAAGGTATGGAGTTCTCCGTCGATCACGACACGCCGAGCGATCGGAAGGCCGGGTGAGACACGACCCTCCGACGCGGCGGCCACGGCATCTCGGTACGCGCCATAGTGCACTGCCTCGCCGTCGCTCGCAGCGACGACATGGCCGCGGACTCCGGCCAGCACTCTTCCAGCCCCGAACATCGTGAGTTCGATCGCATCGCCATCACGCTCGTGCGGGAAGTCGGGGTGGAGATCCTGATCGCCGAACAGAGCCTGCGACTCGTCTGCGCCGAGCGTCGTCAACCCAGGTTGACCGCTCGGCGTCTCGATCATCCACGCCCTGCGGCCCCGCCGGTCGGTCGCTGACTGTTTCTCGATGAGCCACCGTCGAGACCGAGCCGTCGGCGAGGGGCCGAGGCGGGCGGGAAGAATGTGGTGCGGTGTTCCTTCGATCGTGCGCCCACCCGCGGTCACGCGATAGCGCCGGCCGGCGTGACGCGATCGATGGACGTGGGTGATCGGGCGGGCGACGAGCGACGCGTCTCCCCCCGTGCCCAGCACCTCATCGCCCTCGACCAACGTCTCGATCGCACGGGGGCCGGACGGGGTCGAGATCATGGTGCCCGGCGGCAGACACTGGTCGCTGTCGCCGACGACGGTCACCTGACGGTGTTCTTCCGACAGCATCAGCACCAGGTCGTTCTGGACCGGGTTGGTGTCCTGGTACTCGTCGACGAGCACGTGGCCGAAGCGTCGCCGCCAGCTGTCGAGCACATCGGGATGGGCACGGAACAGCTCGACGGTGCGTTGGAGGAGGTCGTCGAAGTCCATCGCCCCGGCGGTGAGCAGGCGCTTCTGGTATTCGAAGTAGACGTCGGCGATCTTGCGCTCGAAGATCTGCTGCGCCTCCTCGGCGTAGACCACGGCGCTGATGTTGTCGTTCTTCGCGGCGGAGATCGCCGAGTGGACCGACCGGGGTGGGAACCGCTTGGGGTCGAGGTTGAGGTCGCGGATGACATAGCCCACGAGCCGCACGGCGTCGGCCTGGTCGTAGATCGAGAAACGCGACGGGAAACCGAGGCGCTCGACGTCGCGGCGCAGGATCCGCACGCAGGCCGAGTGGAACGTCGAGACCCACATCTTCTGCGCGACCGGGCCGACCAAGCCGCCGACGCGGTGCTTCATCTCGCCCGCGGCCTTGTTGGTGAAGGTGATGGCCAGGATCTCGAACGGCGACAGGCCTTCGTCCATCAGGTGCGCGATGCGATGGGTGAGCACCCGGGTCTTGCCCGAGCCCGCTCCGGCGACCACCAGCAGGGGGCCGCCGTCGTGGACGACGGCGTCGAACTGGGCGGGATTCAGGCCATCGAGCAGCGGCGAGTCGGGCACCGGGTCACCCTACCGAGGGCGGGTGACACCCACGGAAGATACGGGTGCCTGACCCCAGAAGATATGGGTGCCTGGCACCTGTACTTTCTCAGGCAACGAGCTTGTAGCCGAGACCGCGGATGGTGACGATCAGCTCGGGCGTGTCGGGGTTGGGCTCGACCTTGGCCCGCAGCCGCTTGATGTGCACGTCGAGCGTCTTCGTGTCACCCACGTAGTCGTAGCCCCACACCCGATCGATCAACGTCTGCCGCGTCACGACGAGGCCCTTGTTGGCCATGAGAAGGGCGAGGAGCTGGAACTCCTTGAGCGGAAGCTGCACGTCCTCGCCGTCGAGGGTGACCTCGTGACGGTCCCTGTCGAGAGTCAGTGGGCCGACGTGCAGATTGCCGTCGTCGATCTCCTCGGCCTCGAGGCCCGACCAGTTGGAGCGCCGGAGCAGCGAGCGCATTCGGGCCACGAGTTCTCGCAGGCGGTAGGGCTTGGGCACGTAGTCGTCGGCGCCGACCTCGAGACCGACGACGGTGTCGATCTCCTCGCCCTTGGCGGTGACCATGATGATGGGCACCTTGGACTGGGAGCGGATCTCACGGCACACGTCGATGCCGCTGATCTTCGGCAGCATCACGTCGAGCAGCACCAGGTCGGGCTCGCTCTCGTTGAACCGGTCGAGCGCCTCCCGTCCATCGCGGGCGACATCGACCACGAACCCCTCGCGTTGGAGGCCGACCCGAAGCGCCTCGACGAAGCTGTCCTCGTCTTCGACGATCAGGACCCGTGGAGCGTTGTCGGTCATGCGGGATTCACCTCGTGATCCATGTCGCCGTCGGAACGGTCGTCGGGGGGCTCCTCGCCGTCGGGCGGCGGAAGCGCCGGGAGTTGGAGGGTGAAGGTCGTCCCTTCGCCCTCGGCCGACTCCACTGTGATCCGGCCACCGTGGTTGGCGACGATGTGGCGCACCATGGACAACCCGAGACCCGTCCCTCCGCTGCTGCGGCTCCGGCCCGAGTCGACGCGATAGAAGCGTTCGAAGACCCGATCGAGGTCCTTGCGGGGTATGCCGATTCCGCTGTCCTGCACCGTCAACTCGATCTCGTCGCCGACGAGACGACCCCGGATCGACACGACGGAGGCGGACGACCCGCTGTACTTCACGCCGTTGTCGAGGAGGTTGAAGACGGCCGAGGTCAGCTGGCGGCGATCGCCGTGGACCATGAGCGGCGCCTCGGGCAGAGTGACACCGATCTCGACATCGCGCTGTTGCGCCGCTGACCGCACCCGGTCGTGCGCGACGGCGATGACACTCTGGAGGGCGATCGGCTCGAAGTCGCCGTCGCCGCCGTGTTCGATGCGGCTCAGCTCGAGCAGGTCGTCGACGGTCGCCGCGAGGCGGTCGGCTTCGCGACTGAGCCGTTCGGCCAAGGATTCGACCACGGCCGTGTCGGTCTCTCCGACGAGCGTCTCGGCCAACAGCGACATCGCCCCGATCGGCGTCCGGAGCTCGTGGCTGATGTTGGTGATGAAGTCGCGGCGCACCGCATCGATGCGGTCCTGCTCGGTCACGTCGTCGATCAGCACGAGTGTGCCGAGCGACGTGCCATCGGCCTCGATCTGGGCTGCGGTCAGATGGAGTCGCCGGCGCGGAGGGCCGTAGAGCTGGACGGTCTCCTCGTGGTTCTCCCCGCTCACGCTCCGGGTGATCAGGCGTTCGACGGCATGCGCCACCACCGCTTCGCTGTGTCGTCCTTCCCGGAACCATGACGCCGCGCCGTTGACGAACAGCGGGTTCCGGTCGGCGTCGACGACGATGACCCCGAGGGGAATCGCCTCGAGCGCAGCCCGATACCGGCGCTCGTAGGCGACGTCGACAACCGAGGCGCGCCAACGCTCCAGGGAGGTCGCGAGCCGCGCGACCGACTCCTCGGGCGACACCGAAGGCATGTGGTCGAACCCCAGATCGGCCGTCATGCGGTCGACCCGGCGGATCACCCGTCCTCGCTGCCGTTCGGCGTGCACGACCATGAGCACGGCCAGCACCAACGTCGCGACAGCCACGACGACGAGAACTGCGGTCACGACGCCGCCCGTGGCGGGTGCTCAGACGTCGGCGTCGCCTTCGTCCACATCGGCGCGTTCCTGCTTGCGGGCGTTGGCGCGGAGTGCGCCGGTGTGCTCGGGATGCCAACCATCGACCATGTAGCAGACCCGCTCGCCGATGTTGACGGCGTGGTCACCGATGCGCTCGTAGAAGCGGCAGACGAGCGCGAGTTGGACGCCGGCCTGGAGGTCGTAACCCTGGTCCTTGTGGGTCTCGAAGATGGCCTGGATGGTGTCGCGATGGAGTTCGTCGAGCCGGTCATCGATGTCGCGCAAGGCCGCACCGAGCCCGCTGTCGCCCTCCGCGTAGCTGTCGATCGACAGGCGGAAGAGCCGCGCCGCCTCCTCGCTCATCTGCACGATCAGCCCGCGTACCCGCGGGTCGATGGTGATGCCGTAGATGCGCCGAGTCGCCTTCGCGATGTTGGCCATCAGGTCGCCGGACCGTTCGATCTCGGCGTTGAGCCACAGCGCGCTCGTGATGGCACGCAGGTCCGACGCCATCGGCTGCTGCAGTGCGAGCACCTGGTAGCACCGTTCCTCGAGTTCGATCGACATCGCATCGAGGATGTCGTCCTCCTCGATCAGGCGCTGCGCCTCGCTCAGGTCGCCGCCGAGGAAGATCTCCGTGCCGCGGGGAATCAGTTCGCTGACCAGCCCGGCCATGCGCACGATCCCCTCACGGATGCCGTCGAGCTCCTCGTGATAGGTCTTGCGGAGCGCCTCGTTCATGAGCAGTTCCTCTCGATCATCCGAAACGGCCGGTGACGTAGTTCTCGGTCCGCTCGTCGCTCGGGTTGGAGAAGATCTGTTCGGTGCGATCGAACTCCACCAGTATGCCGGTCCGCGTGTCGGACTCGCTCGAGACCTCCACCGAGAAGAAGGCCGTCTGATCCGACACCCGGGCGGCCTGCTGCATGTTGTGGGTCACGATGACGATGGAGTACTCGTCCTTGAGCTCCTGCATCAGCTCTTCGATGCGGGCGGTGGCGATGGGATCCAGCGCCGAGCACGGTTCGTCCATCAGCACCACATCGGGGCTGGTGGCGATCGCCCGGGCGATGCAGAGCCGCTGCTGCTGCCCGCCCGACATGCCGAGGGCGCTGTCCTTGAGGCGGTCCTTCACCTCGTCCCACAGGGCGGCCTTGCGCAGCGACGTCTCGACGATCTCGTCGAGCTCGGAGCCCTTCTTGGCCAGCCCGCCGACCCTGGGGCCGTAGGCGATGTTGTCGTAGATCGACTTGGGGAACGGGTTGGGCTTCTGGAAGACCATCCCGATCCGGCGCCGGACCTCGACCGGATCGACCCGGCGGTCGTAGAGATCGACGCCGTGGTAGTGGAGGTTGCCGGTCACCCGGGCGGTCTCGATGAGATCGTTCATCCGGTTGAAGCAGCGCAGGACGGTGGTCTTCCCGCAACCGGACGGACCGATGAAGGCGGTGATCTCGTTCGACTTCACCTGCATGTCGACGTCGCGCACCGCCCGGAACGACCCGTAGTACACGTTGAGCTCGTCGAGCTCGAACACCAGGTCGTCGGGCGTGTCGGGCTCCGACGCCGTGTCGGGCTCGTCATCGATCAGGGTCACGTCTTCGGTCATGTCCTCGTCCAGCACGGTGTCCATCGTCTCACGCTGCGTCTCCATGGGCTATCCCCGCTTCTTCTCGAAATGGTTGCGGAGCAGGATCGCAACGGTGTTGGCGATGATGACCACCGCCAACAACGCGACGATCGCGGCCGCAGTCGCGTCGGTCCATCGGCCGGAGTTGGCCGGTTGCTTCGCCAGCTCGGCGATCTGCAAGGGCAGGGCGGTGAACTGCTCGCCCAGCTGTTCGAGTTCGAACAGGCCGCTCCGGGGCCCGAGACGGCCGGTCACGCCACCGACGAGGATCAGCGGGGCCGCTTCACCCAGCGCCCGAGCGAGTGAGAGGAGGGTGCCGGTCAGGATGCCGGGGGCGGCATAGGGCAACACGTGATGCCGGGTGACCTCCCACTTCGTCGCACCGACGCCGTAGCCGGCCTCGCGGAGCGGGCGGGGGACGGCCCGGATCGCCTCCGAGGCCGTGATGATCACGATCGGCAGCACGAGGATGGCGAGGGTCGCGCCGGCCGCCGCGGTCGTGGACCCCAGGTGGCGATCGGCCGACCCGGGGAAGAAGCCGTCGAGACGGTTGGCGAAGATGGCGAGACCGAGCACGCCGTAGACGACCGACGGCACACCGGCCAGGTTGCGGATGTTGAGTTCGATGAACCGCGTCAGCCGGTTCGACTTGGCGTATTCCTCGAGATAGATCGCGGCGGCGATACCGGTGGGGAACGAGAAGACCACCACGAAGATGCCGATCCACATCGTCCCGCGGATGCCTTCGAAGATGCCGAACTCCGCGGATCTGGTGCTCGATCGTTCGCTGAAGAAGGCCGAACCACGGTCGGAGATGTACCCGATGCCGTCGGGGATCACCGACCAGAGCACAGCGCCGAGGAAGAAGATGGCGACGCCGAGTCCCGTGATCAGGAGGATGCGGAAGCCGCCGCCGGCGACATCGGCGCCGCTGCCGGTGAGGCTCGCTTCCACGCGCTTGCGCGCGTGCTGGCCACCGACGCCGATCGAGGAGGTGAGTGCCATCGAGAATCCCTCAGTAGACCTGGCGTACCCGCCGCACGAAGCGGTCGGCCACCATGTTGAGCACGAGTGTGATGAAGAAGAGGAGCAGGCCGAGGAAGAAGAGGCTCTGGAGCGCGACGCCCTCGGAGACACGGTCCGAGGGGGCCACACTCGCGGCCATCGCCGCCGTCATGGTCGTGCCGCTCTCGAAGGGCGACAGCGTGAACTCGGCCTGGTTGCCGCCACCGCCGGCCGCCAGGAAGACCACCATGGTCTCGCCGATCGCCCGGGAGATTCCGATGATGAACGCGGCCACCAGGCCCGAGATGGCAGCCGGGACGACGACCCGAGTCGTCGTCGTGACCTTCCTGGCACCGAGTCCGGACGAAGCCTCGCGCAACGAGCCGGGCACCGACGACAAGGCGTCCTCCGAGACCGACGCGATCAGGGGGATCGTGAGGATGCCGACGCCGATCCCGGCCGAGATCAGGGTGAAGAGAGGTGCGTCGGCGCGAATGTTCTGGGTGATGTTGGGGGTGACCCAACGGAGGGCGAAGAAGCCGAGGACGACCGACGGAATACCGGCCAGGATCTCGAGCGTGGGCTTCAGGACCTTCCGCACGCCGGGGCGGGCGTACTCCGAGAGGAAGACGGCCGCACACAGACCCACCGGGAGGGCCACGAGCATGGCGATGCCGGTCACGATGAGGCTGCCGACCACCGGGGTCTTGATGTCGTACTCGTTGAAGGGGGGCGCCCACTGGTCGCCCCAGAGGAATCCGAGGTCGATGCCGTCGATGAACGTGAGCGCCTCGAAGATCAGGGCGAAGACGATGAGGAAGCTGATGATGAGCGAGGTCCCGGCCGCCCCGGTCAGCGTGTAGCGGACCGCCGACTCGCGTCGGTGCCGGCCCTTCTCGCCTTCCAGATCGCCCAGATCGAGCCCGGGACTCGGGCTGACGGTTGCCATGGTGCTCGCTTCAGATCCTCGTCATCGGATGGTGAACCGGAAACGCCGGAGAGTGCGACCGGGGCCGGGTCGACGACCCGGCCCCGAATTGCAGCACAATTCCGGCGACGGTGCTCAGCCCGTCACCGCGTCCCACGCCGCCCGGGTCTCGGCCAGCAGATCGTCGGGCAGGGCCACGTAGCCCACACCGTCGTCGAAGGCGTTGACCACGGCGTCCGGGTAGGCGCCGTTGAGGTAGAAGTCGACGTAGGAGACGAGGGCCTCGCTCTCGGCCGCCTTGGCGGTGTTCACGTAGATGTAGAGCGACCGGCTCACGGGGTAGGACCCGTCGGCGATCGACTCGAGCGACGGCGCCACGCACTCGCCGGTCTCCTCGTTGAGGACATCGAGCACCTTGACGGCGTCGCCGGCCTGGGCGGCGAAGGCGAACCCGACCCAGCCGAAGGCGGTGTCGGTCCCGGCGATGCCGTCGATGATGACGTTGTCGTCGGGCTGACCGGCGTAGTCGGTGCGGATGAGGATGTCGTCGCCGTTCTCGTCGACCTGCGGGGTGTAGTCGCCGGCCTCGGCGCGCTCCTCGGAGAGCCCCTCGAGCACGATCTCGATGTAGGAGCCGTAGGTGCCGGACTCGGTGCCGGGCGCAATGACCTCGACCTCACCCGACGGGAAGCCCGTCGTGGTCGAACCGAGCTCCGTGGCGAAGGTGCCTGCGTCCTCCCACGTGTTGCCCTCGGATTCGGGGCCGGAGAGGGCGTAGAGATCGGCGAAGCTGACGCACTCGAGCGGGTTGCTCGGGTTGACCATGATGGCGATGCCGTCGAAGGCCACTCGCAGCTCGACATTGTCGACACACGGACCACCGTCGTTGCCTTCGGCGATCTCGGAGTCCTTGATCTGACGCGAGGCGTCGTTGATGTCGGTGTTGCCGGGGCAGAACTCACGGAAGCCGGCCGAGGTACCCGGACCGTTCACCGTGACCTCGACGCCGGGCTCGACGTCTTCGTAGAGCTCGGCCACGCGAGCCGAGATCGGCTCGACGGTCGACGAGCCGGAGATGTTCACGAACCCGGTGACGTCGCCGGCACCATCGCCGGCATCGCCGCCGTCGCCAGAATCGCCGCCGTCGTCAGGGGCGGCGGTCGTCGTGCTGTCGCCGGCATCGGCGTCGTCGTCATCGCCGCATGCAGCGGCGACCAACGAGAACGAGAGAAGAATCGCCAGCAGCCACGCTGCTCGCTTCGAGATAGTCACGGAAGGTTTCCTCCAGGTAGATCGGCCTGCCAGTTGCAGACCCTGATTGCCAGCCCCGAAAGCTACGGAGGGCCGCTTGCGCCGAAACCCCCTGAGGGTGAACTACGGGTGAACGGTTCAGAAACGGTGGGATCCCCGTGACATCCGTCGCACTAGGTTGCCCGCCATGCAGAAGCCCTTCCGTTTCGGCGTCTCCGGCGGCGCGTTGACCGACCCGCACGACATCGTGGCCCTGGCCGTCCGGGCCGAGGCGCTCGGCTACGACTCCGTGGCGATCAGCGACCACCTCGACGACGGGTGCGCCCCGCTGGTCGCCCTGACGGCTGCAGCGGCGGCAACCACCCGGATCCGGCTCGCCACGCTCGTGTTGGCCAACGACTTCCGCAATCCGGCGGTCCTCGCCAAGGAGTTGGCCACCCTCGACGTGTTCTCCGGCGGACGGCTCGAGTGGGGCATCGGGGCCGGCTGGAAGGTCACCGACTACGAGAAGACCGGCATCGCCCTCGACCGGCCCGGCCTGCGGATCGAACGTCTCACCGAGGCGATCGAGATCGTGAACCGCTGCTTCACCGACGGGGAGTTCTCGTTCACCGGCGCCCACTACCGCATCGACGGGCTCGACGGGCTCCCGAAGCCGGTCCAGCAGCCCCATCCCCCGCTGATGATCGCCGGCGGCGGCCCGCGCGTGCTCGGGTTGGCGGGACGCGAAGCCGACATCGTCGGCATCAACCTCTCGCTCGCATCCGGCACGATGGACGCCGCCGCCGGCGCGTCGGGCGCCCCGGACCGGACCGACGCGAAGATCGACGCGATCCGCCACGGTGCCGGCGAACGGTTCGACCAGCTCGAACTGCAGACCCGGATCCACATGGTGCTGCCCACCGACGACCGCGACGCGCTGATCGAGTCGATGGCGCCAGGATTCGACCTCACCCCCGACGAGGCGGCCGAGATGCCCCACGTGCTGGTCGGCACGGTCGACGAAATGTGTGCCGACATCGAACGGTGGCGCGAGCGCTGGGGGATCTCCTACGTCACCTGGGGTGCCGACGCGATCGAGATCATGGCGCCCGTCGTGGAACGGCTGTCGGGTCGCTGACCTCTCCCACTCAACCGGCGCGGCCGGTGAGCGCCAACAGCCGGGTGGCGGCGTCGGCATCAGCGGGCGGCTCGAGCGGTGCCTCCGGCAGCACGCCGCCGGCGATGACCGCGTCGGCGTGGCCGGCCCAGAAGTCGAGACACCAGTCGGCCAGGTCGTCGGGGATCGCCACGGGCCGACCGACCGCACGGCCGATGTCCCACGCCCGCACGAGGTTCTCCGACACGCGTTGGCCGACCAGGTCGGCGACGGCCAACGCACCCTCGGGGTGGGCCACGGCACGATCGAGGGCGCCGGGCTCCCGCAGGGCCGCCAGGGCGGCGACGGCGGTCCCCCGCCAGGCGGCGACCGGCGCCGTGCCGAGCACGGCGGCGTCGAACTCACCGACCGACACCAGCGGTTCGCCGGCGACCGCCGGCGCGATGTGGGAATCGCCGACGACGACCCAGGCGACCGTGGTGACCACGGTCCAGTCGTCACCGGTGGCGGCCTCCCACTCGTCGTCGCCGAGCGTCGAGATGGTCTCGCCGAACAGCGCCGCGGCCCGTTGGTAGGCCTCGGCGGCGTCGATCGTCACGGGTCTACTCCCACTCGATGGTGCCGGGCGGCTTCGACGTGATGTCGTAGGCCACACGGTTCACCCCGGGCACCTCGTTGATGACCCGGCTGCTCATGAGCTCGAGCACGTCGTAGGGAATGCGGGCCCAGTCGGCGGTCATCGCGTCCTCGCTCGTGACCGCGCGGATGATGATCGGATAGCCGTAGGTGCGTTCGTCGCCCATCACCCCGACGCTGCGGATGTCGGGCAGCACGGCGAACGACTGCCAGATCTCGCGCTCGAGACCCGCGTTGCGGAGCTCCTCGCGCACGATGAAGTCGGCGTGCTGCAGGGTGGCGACCTTGTCGGGCGTGACCTCACCGATGATGCGCACACCGAGGCCGGGGCCGGGGAACGGCTGCCGCTCGACGATCTCGTCGGGCAAGCCGAGTTCGCGGCCGACCTGACGCACCTCGTCCTTGAACAGACTCCGCAGCGGTTCGACGAGGGCGAAATCGATGTCGTCGGGGAGTCCACCCACATTGTGGTGGCTCTTGATCGTCGACGCGTGCTCGCTGCCCGACTCGATGACATCGGGGTACAGCGTGCCCTGCACCAGGAAGTCGGCGCCCTCGACCTTGGCCTGGGCGTCCTCGAACACACGGATGAAGAGCTCGCCGATCGCCTTGCGCTTCGCCTCGGGCTCGGTGATGCCGGCCAGCGCGGCGAAGAACCGGTCGCCGGCCTCGACATGGATGAGGTCGACGCCGAAGTTGCGCTCGAAGGTCTCGACGACCTGCTCGCCCTCGTTGAGCCGCATCAGGCCGGTGTCGACGAACACGCAGGTGAGCTGGTCGCCGATGGCGCGATGGACGACCGCAGCCGCGACCGCCGAGTCGACACCGCCGCTCAGACCGCAGAGCGCACGCCGGTCGCCGACCTGCTCCCGGATCTGCTCGACCGCGGTGTCGATGATGGAGTCCATGGTCCACGTGCCGGTTGCGGCGCATCCGTGGCGGAGGAACTGCTCGATGACGTGTTGTCCGTGGGTGGTGTGCATCACCTCCGGGTGGAACTGCACGCCGTAGAGCTTCTGGTCGCGGTCCTCGAACGCGGCCACCGGCGCATCGGGGGTCGACGCCGTTGCGGTGACACCGGTGGGCGGCTTGACGATCGCGTCGAAGTGGCTCATCCAGACCGGCTGCTCGGTCGGCGTGCCCTGCAGGAGCACGCCGCCGTCTCCGTCGACGGTGAGCGTGGTGCGGCCGTACTCGCCCCGATCGGTGCGATCGACCAGACCGCCGTTCTGCTGGGCGATCAGCTGTGCGCCGTAGCAGATGCCGAGGATCGGAACGCCCAGGCCGTAGACCTCGGGGTCGATGGCGATGGCACCCTCGGCATGCACCGAGTCGGGGCCCCCGCTGAAGATGATTCCGGTCGGCTGCTTCTCGGCGATCTCGGCTGCGGAGATCGTCGGCGCCACGATCTCGCTGTAGACGTGGGCCTCACGCACGCGCCGGGCGATGAGCTGGGCGTACTGCGCGCCGAAGTCGACGACGAGCACCTTCTCTTCGCTGCCGGGGGCGGAGGCGTTCATCGCACGACCACTTCGGCCTTCTGGAACGCTTTCAGATCGGTGTAGCCGCACAGCGCCATGGCATCGCGGAGGTGTTCGACCAGATCGTCATTCTGCGGATCGCCACCGATCAACACCGACGAGTCGACGATCACCGCGTCGGCACCACAGGCGACGGCCTTGGCCACATCGGCTGCGGAGGCGATGTCGCCCCGGGCGAGGATGTGGCAGTAGACGCCCGTCTCGTCGAGGTGTCGCACGCGGGCCGAACGGGCGTCGCCGATGGCGGTGGCCAACGGCACGCCGATACCGAGCTCGGGCCGGTCGACGCCCACGATCACGCCGGCGGCACCCGTCCGCATCAGGTGCAGGGCGGCCGAGTAGCTGGCACAACCGCCGACGATCACCGGGATGTCGAGCGAACGGATGAAGGGCTTCAGGTTGAGTCCGGACCCGTCGGCCGAAACGGCTTCGGCCGAGATGACCGGGTCCTGGATCACGAGGATGTCGGCCTCTGCGGAGATGGCATGCGGGGCCAACTCCTCGGCCCGGTCGCCACTCACGGCGGCGGCGACGCGCACGTCGGCCGCCTTGATCTTCGCGATGTGGGCCGCGAGCGCACCGGCATCGGGGGCTTCGGCCCACACGGCTTCGAGGTCGACCATGGCCAGGCCACCGAGCTCGCCGATGGCGATCGCATCGGCGACGTCGACCGGGCGCTCGATACCGCCCGCCATGAAGGGCAGGCCGAAGCGATAGGCATCGATCTTCCACGAAAGGTCGACGTCGGCCCGCTCGCGGATGCGCCGGGCCGGCACGATCGACACGTCGTCGAGCGTGATGCCTTGCCGGGCGTGCTTGCCCTGCCCGATGCTGATCTGTCCGATACCGATCTCGGCCACGCGCTCGACCCCTTCATCGGACCGCACAAACCGGTTGGGGCCCGGGTGGAAAGAGAGGAGCCTAGCCGCCGAGAACCGACTTCAGGAGCTGTTTGGCCACCTTCGTGTTCATCTCGTAGGCCGCCTTGGCGCCACCCTCCGACACCCGTCGCACGAGGGTTCCGTCGGTCACCTGGGCGAGACCATCGAGGCTGGCGAGCGTGAGATCGCGGCTGGCATCGGTGGCCCGATGCCCGAGCTCGGTGAGGCCCTTCACCAGATCGCTGTCGGCCAAGGGCGCCGGTGCCGACGCGGCGATCAGCCGCAGCGCGTCCTTGGTGAGTTCGGCACTCCCCTCGACCACATCAGCCGCCGTGCGGTCGGCGCCGGTGGACTCGAGCCACACCGTGACCTGACGGACGAGCTCGGGGTGGGTGTCGGCGGTGAAGCGGATCTCGGGCACACCAGGAGTGTACGACGTCGCGTCGACTCAGCCCGGCCCACCCCGGATGCGGTCGTCGGTGGCGGTGGCGATCGCCAACAGCTGGCGCAACATCGCCCCGGTCGCGCCCCAGACGGTGTCGCCCTCCAGCTCGAAGAAGGTGATCGCCCGCGGTGCGCCGAAGTGGCGGAGCGGCCAGATCTCTTCACGCCACACCTCGTCGAGCAGGAGCTCGCGCAGCGAAACGTGGCGGATGGACTCGACCTCGTCGGGCGACGGCGTGAGCAGGGGCGGCCGGTCGGCCACGGCCACGTAGGGCGTGACCAGGGTGCGCGATCCCACCGTGACGAAACTGTCGAGCGCTCCGACCCGCTCCACCCCGGCAGCATCGAGCGCGACTTCTTCCTCTGCCTCGCGCACGGCGGTCGCCCAGAGGTCGGGGTCGGTGTCGTCCTTGCGTCCGCCGGGGAACGCGATCTCGTGGGCGTGGAGCCGCATGCGCGGAGAACGGCGGGTCAACACCACATGGGGCTCGCCCTCGGACTCGTAGAGGAGACACAACACCGCGCTGTCTCGCGCGTCGGGTGGCACCTCCCCCACCACCCGGGGTGGGCGTCGGCGTTGCAGGGCGTCGACGATCCCGTCGAGGTCGAGCGTTCGCTCGTGGGTGGGCACGTGGGCCCAGGGGGCGGGACCGCCCAGCGCCGCGCCCTCGGGGCGGGGAATGCGCTGCGGGCCACCCCGGCCCGGCGGAATGGGCGCGGGTGGCTCACTCGCCTCGGGCCACTCGCCCACCGGAGCAGTGGGATCGCTCAGCGCCGAGCCTCGCGGAATGCGACGGAAACCTGCATGCGTCGAGGGTATCGACACCCATACTGCATCGATGTCTGCGCCCGACCCCCGCCACGTGACCGCGGTGTCACTGGCGACGATGGTCGCCGCGATCGCCCCGGTGCACCTCTTCGGCGCGCTCGCTCCCGACATCCAGGCCGAGTTCGGCTTCGGCGATGCCGAGCAGGGCTACGCGGTGGCGGCGTACTTCGCGGTGTCGGCGCTGCTGTCGTCGTGGGGCGGCGCCCTCTCCGACCGACTCGGACCCACCCCCGCGCTGCGCTTCGGCACGGCAATGGCCGGTGTGGGCACCGTCGGCATGCTGTTCGCCGGGTCCTACGCGTGGGTCGTGGTGGCGCTGTGCGTCGCCGGGGTCGGCAACGCCGTCAACCAACCGTCGAACAACACCTTCATCTCCGGTGGGGTGCCGCCCCACCGGCGGGGCTTCGCCCTGGGCATAAAGCAGGCGGCGATCCCCACCTCGACCGGCCTGGCCGGTCTCGCCCTCCCCACCATCGCCGTGTCGCTCGGATGGCAGGCCGCCTATGTCGGCGCCGCCGCGCTGGCGGGTGCCGCGATCATCGCCATGCCCCAGGTGTCGGCACCGGTGAAGCCACCGGACGTCCGCATCCGCTACCGGCCCTCGCCGCGCGTGTGGCGGGTCGCGATCGGTGCCGCCTTCGGCGCCGCCGCCGTCAGCAACATCGGCGCCTTCCTGGTGCGCACCCTCGAGGAGGCCGGGTTCGATCGCACCACGGCCGGACTCGTGCAGGTCGCCGGAAGCATCGCCCTCATCAGCAGCCGCGTCGGCTGGGGTGCGCTGATGGACCACCGCGACTACGACCGGTTCCGCTTCGCGACCGGGCTGCTCCTGGTCGGGGCGTTCGCCTACCCCATGATCGGCAGCGGCCAGACGGTCCTGGCGGTGTGCGGCGCCCTCCTCGCCTACGGCTTCGGTTGGTCGTGGCCCGGCATCGTCCACCTCGGCACGGTCGAGCAGAACCCCGCCACCACGGGCGCGGCATCGGGCGTGGTGCAGGCGGGCATGTTCGTCGGGGCGATGACCGGGCCTGCGGTGTTCGGCGTGCTCGCCGACACCCACGGGTTCGGCTGGGCCTGGCTGATGGTGGCGGCGCTCAGCGCCGGCGCCTCCGCCCTCATGTCGACGGCATCGGCGAAGACCGGCGTGACCTGAGACGCGAAACGGCCCGGGCACGAGGCCCGGGCCGTTCACGATTTCTTCACCGAATGGCGAAGGGCATCACATCATGCCCATGCCACCCATGCCACCCATCGGGTCACCGCCGCCCATCGGCATGGCGGGGGCCTCTTCGGGCTTGTCGGCGATCAGCGCCTCGGTGGTGAGGAGCAGACCGGCGATCGACGCCGCGTTCTGCAGCGCCGCACGGGTCACCTTGACCGGGTCGATGACGCCGGCCTCGATGAGGTCGACCATCTCGCCGGTGGCGGCGTTGAAGCCCATCGAGCCCGACTCGGCCTCGACACGCTGGACGATGACCGCACCCTCGTGGCCGGCGTTGGCCGCGATGAGCTTGGCCGGCGACTCGAGCGCGGCGTGGATGATCCGAGCGCCGGTGGCCTCGTCACCCTCGAGGGTGCCCATGATCTCGGCAACGGCCGAGCGCGAGCGGAGCAGGGCGGTGCCGCCACCGGCGACGATGCCTTCCTCGATCGCGGCACGGGTGGCCGACACGGCATCTTCGATGCGGTGCTTCTTTTCCTTGAGCTCGACCTCGGTGGCCGCGCCGACCTGGACGACGGCGACGCCGCCGGCCAGCTTCGCAAGACGCTCCTGGAGCTTCTCGCGATCCCAGTCGGAGTCGGTGTTGTCGATCTCGGCCTTGATCTGGTTGACCCGTCCCTCGACCTCGGAGCTGTCGCCAGCACCCTCGACGATAGTGGTGTCGTCCTTGGTGACGACGACCTTGCGGGCCTGACCGAGCAGGCTGAGATCGGCGGTGTCGAGCTTGAGCCCGACCTCTTCGGCGATGACCTGACCACCGGTGAGGATGGCCATGTCCTGCAGCATCGCCTTGCGACGCTCACCGAAGCCCGGCGCCTTGACGGAGACCGAGTTGAACGTGCCACGGATCTTGTTGACGACCAGCGTGGCCAGCGCCTCACCCTCGATGTCCTCGGCGATGATCAGCAGCGGCTTGCCCGACTGCATGACCTTCTCGAGAACCGGGAGGAGGTCCTGGACGTTGGAGATCTTGCCCTGGTTGAACAGGATGTAGGGCTCGTCGAGCACTGCTTCCTGGCGTTCGGGGTCGCTCACGAAGTACGGCGAGAGGTAGCCCTTGTCGAACTGCATGCCCTCGACGAAGTCGAGGTCCATGCCGAAGGTGTTGGACTCCTCGACGGTGAGCACGCCGTCCTTGCCGACCTTGTCGATGGCCTCGGCGATGACCTCGCCGATGGCGGTGTCGGCAGCCGAGATGGACGCGACCTGAGCGATCTTGTCCTTGCTGTCGTCGACCTGGACGGCCTGGTTGGCCAGGTTGTCGACGGCGACGGCGACGGCCTTCTCCATGCCCTTCTTGAGGCCCATGGGGTTGGCGCCGGCGGCGACGTTGCGAAGGCCTTCCTTCACGAGGGACTGGGCCAGCACGGTGGCGGTGGTGGTGCCGTCACCCGCGATGTCGTTGGTCTTGGTCGCCACCTCCTTCACCAGCTGGGCGCCCATGTTCTCGAAGTGGTCTTCGAGCTCGATCTCGCGAGCGATGGACACACCGTCGTTGGTGATGGTCGGCGCGCCGAACTTCTTGTCGAGAACGACGTTGCGACCCTTCGGGCCGAGCGTGACCTTGACCGCGTCAGCCAGCTTGTTGACGCCGGCTTCGAGGCGACGGCGCGCGTCTTCGTTGAACTTCAGTTCCTTGGACATGTGTCGCTCCCTCAGCCGATCTTGGCGAGGACGTCGCGGGCGTTGAGGATGAGAAGGTCTTCGCCGGCAACGGTGATTTCGGTGCCGCCGTACTTGCTGTAGACGACGGTGTCACCGACGGCGACGTCGACCGGGATGATCTCGCCGGTGGAGTCGGAACGACGGCCGGGGCCGACCGCGATGACTTCGCCCTGCTGGGGCTTTTCCTGGGCGGTGTCCGGGATGACGAGACCGCTGGCGGTGGTGGACTCCGCTTCGTTGGAGCGGACCACAATGCGGTCCTCGAGGGGCTGCAAGCTCATTCGATCCTCCGAGATCGGTAGGTAGTCGTCACTCGCCGTTGGTAGCGAGCGGTCGTTAGCACTCTGATGTGCCGAGTGCTAACGATAGGTCCGCCGGTGGACGCGAACAACTGCCGAAACGGGGATTTTCGGGAGATGGGGGGCTCAGGCCACCGGAAGGCGCAGCGACGGGTCGGCCCCCACCGCGAGTGACGAGGGGCCGTCGGCGCGCAGACGCCACCAGCCGGCCGCCGCGACCATCGCTGCGTTGTCGGTGCACATCGCCCGACTCGGGAGAAAAGCCCGCAGGCCGTCGGCGGCTGCGGCGCTGGCCATCTTCTCGCGCAGGCGGGAATTCGCCGCGACTCCCCCCGCGAGGCACAGGCCCGTTGCGCCGAACTCCCGGGCCGCCCGACGGGCCTTCGCGACCAGCACGTCGGCGACCGCCTCCTGGAACGACGCCGCAACGTCTTCGACGGCCACGCCCGGGTTCTTGCGGACGTGGTTGACCACGGCGGTCTTCACCCCACTGAACGAGAAGTTCCACCCGTCGTTGGCCATCGCCCGGGGGAACGCGATCGCGTCGGGATCGCCGTCGGCGCTGAGTCGGTCGATCACCGGCCCGCCGGGATAGCCGAGGTCCATGAAGCGGGCGACCTTGTCGAACGCCTCGCCCGCCGCGTCGTCGACCGTCGCGCCGAGCACCCGATAGTGCAGATGGTCCTCCATCAGGATCAGCATCGTGTGACCACCCGAGACGAGGACGATCACGAGCGGCATCTCGAGGTCGGGCTCCTCGAGGAACGCCGCGTAGAGATGGGCCTCGAGATGGTTGACGGCCACGAAGGGCACGTCCCACACCAGCGCCATCGCCTTGGCCGCCGACACACCGACAAGCAGCGCGCCCACGAGACCGGGGCCGTGGGTCGCGGCGACGGCATCGATCCCGTCGCTGGTGAGGCCCGACTCGGAGAGGGCCTCTTCCACGACCGGCATGATCGTCTCGACATGGGCCCGGCTCGCGACCTCGGGGACGACACCGCCGTACTTGGCGTGGATCTCGACCTGACTCGACACGACATTGGATCGCACATCGGTCGCCCGGGCGACCACCGCAGCCGCCGTCTCGTCGCAGCTGGTCTCGATTCCGAGGATCACATCGGCACTCATGGACTGTCTCCTGTGGGGGTCGGCCGGCGCGGTTCGGCCAGCTCGCGCAACATGGTGGCCACCTCGTCGCCGTCGAGGTCGTGGAGCCACATGACGATCCCGTCGTCGGTCGGGTTCTGGTAGTAGTTGCGACGGACGCCGGCCGGACGGAAGCCGAACCGGCCGTAGAGCCGCTGGGGCCGTCGATCGGCAGCCCGCACCTCGAGCGTCGCCGCGGTGGCACCGTGGGTCCGGGCGCTCTCGAGGAGCCGGATCAGCAGGGCGGTGGCGATTCCCTCACCCTCCCGCTCGGGGGCGGTGGCGACCGTGGTGACGTGGACGTCGTCGAGCACGTAGAGCAGTCCGGCATGACCCACCACTGCGTCGCCGTCGAGCGCCACCAGGTGCAGGCGATCGGGGCCGGCGAGTTCTCGTCGCCAGGTGGCCGCCGACCAGGGGTTGGCATAGACGACCTCGTCGATGGCGCGGACCGCATCGATGTCGCGTGGGGCCATCGCCTCGAAGCGCACGTCGGCCACGCTCACGCCCGGCCCCAGTTGGCCACCGCATCGGGACGCCGGAGGTAGAGCGGTGTGATCTCGGCCGGCGGCACCGCTCGATCGAGACGGGCCAGGGCGAGCGCGAGAATCGAGTCGGGCAGCGGCGACGGCGACGCGTCGCGATCGACGTGGAGCTCCCGTGCCTCGAACTCGTCGGCGTAGACGAGCGCGCCGTCGCCGACCACGCGCCGATGCACCCCCGCGTCGATCGACTCGGCCGGCCCGACCGCCGGATCCGTCCCGCTCAGCCCGCCGTCGGCGTCGACCGCGTAGGCCGCATGGAAGACCTCGCCCCGGCGAGCGTCGATCGCCACGATCATCTCGCCGCCGGCCCGGTTGGCGTGGGCGATCGCGTCGAGCGACGTGACCGGCACCATCGTGATGCCCAGCGTGTGGGCCATGGCCCTCGCGGTCGTGATACCGACTCGCAGACCCGTGTAGAGACCGGGGCCCACATCGACGGCGATGTGTTCCAGCTCGCCCAGCGCCACGCCGGCCTGCGCGGCGACGAACTCGATCTGGGGCGCGAGCGATTCGGCGTGGCGGCGACCGCGCGCCGAATAGGTCGACGCGATGACGCCGTCGGGTGTGCCGATCGCGCAGCCCACGCACGACGTCGCCGATTCGATGGCGAGGACGAGCGGCCCGGTCATGCCGCCCACTCGCCGAGCCGGTCGCGCACCGATGCCATGCGGTCGGCCCATCGCGGCCCGACGGCCGCCAGCTCCAGCACCCGGTCGTCGTCGCCGTCACCGAAGGTGATTCGCACGTCGAGCCGATCGTCGGGCAGGGCCGGCAGGATCACGTCGCCCCACTCGATGAGGGTCACGCCGTCGTCGAGGAGTTCGGTGAGGGCGAGATCTTCCGCCTCGGCCAGCGCCTCGATCCGATAGACGTCGAGATGGTTCACGATGATGCGACCCTCGTAGCGGTTGGCCAGCGTGAACGTGGGGCTGGTGACGGGGTCACGCACCCCGAGGGCGGCGCAGAGCCCCTGTGTGAATGCCGTCTTGCCGGCACCGAGGTCGCCGACGAGCACGACCAGGTCGCCGTCGTCGACGACCGGTTCGAGCGCGGTCGCGAGCGCCTTGGTGGCATCGACCGAGCCCGTGATGCACCGCAGGGTGAGGCTGTTGTTCACCCCTCGATGTTACCGACCGACTCCCGAACGGCCTGCTCCATGGCGAGCAGTCCCATGAGTCGCACGTCGTCGACGTGGGCGTCGACGAGTCCGGTCGCGGCGGCCACGAAGGCGTCACCATCGCTACGCATGTGCGGCGGGGTGATGGCCCGGGCGAGTCCGTCGTGGGCGCCTTCGGCCAGCAGTCGGCACGCCACCTTGTCGAGCTTCGCGTTGGTGACGACCACACCGATCACGGTGTTGGTCCCGTCGCGCTCGAGCGACGAACCGTCTGACGTCGGTGCGTCGCGATCCGGCCAGCCGTCGAAGGAACCGTCGAGCACCGCGCCGGTCGTGGCCGGGTCGGCCGGCTCGCCCGCCGCATTGTTGGCGACGATCGCCGTGACCGCGAGGCCTCCGCGACGCACGTTGACGATGCCCAGCCCTCCGGGCCGGGCGCGCTCGGGTCCTCGCCACTTGCCGACCATCGCACCGGCACCGGCACCGACCTGCCCCACTGCGGGGTCGTCGGTCGCGGCGTCGGCCGCCAGCCGTCCGGCGTTGGAGTCGGGACGCACGCTCGCCGAGCCGACCGCGAGGTCGTAGAGCGACATCCCAACGACGATCGGGACGTGGCCGGCGGGTGTTGCGAACCCCCGCCCTTCCTCCTCGAGCACAGCCATGACGCCGTCGGCCGCGGCCAGCCCGAACGCCGACCCGCCACTCAGCAGGACGGCGTCGACCGCGCCGACCATCCGGGTCGGATCGAGGAGGGCGAACTCACGGGTCGCCGGCGCGCCGCCACGCACCTCGCCCGAGGCCACGGTGTCGGCGGGAAGTCGCACCACCGTGCAACCCGTGCGGGCCTCGAGGTCGGTCCAATGACCGACCGACACTCCCTCGACCGCGATCTTCACCCGGCTCACGCTACTTGGCGTCACCCGTCGCGTCGGCAGCGAGAGCGGTCGCCGCCGCGTCGTAGGCCGGCGCGACCGCGGTCCATTCGAATCGCCGCATCGACGCGGCGAGGCCGTCGATCTCGTGTCGCCGCGACGCGAGGGAGTCGAGGGTGCGGGCCAGTGCGGAACGGAGCTCGCCGCGTTCGTAGAGGACCGACCCGTGATGGCGTTCAGGAACGACCTCGGGATACGCGACGGCATTCGGCAGGACCGGGACGGCACCGGCCCCGATGGCCTCGACCACGGCCACACCGAAGAACTCGTTGCGAGCCGCCGACACGACGACATCGGCCTCACCCAGGAGCCGCCCGTAGGTGTCGCGGTCGACGAGGCCGCGGGCGACCACCCGGTCACCGAGCCGATCGAGCAGCGGATCGATGTCGTCGGCCCTACCCCCGCGGTGGTCACCGATCATCGCCACGCGGAACTCGACGCCCGCCGCCGCAAGCCGCACGAGGGCCCGGGCCACCGCATCGACGTCCTTGTCGTCGTGCCAGCGCTGATTGCTCAACACCAGCGGCGGGTGCGACCGCCCGCCGGCAGCAGGGATCTCCACCCCCACCGGCAGCACTCGCATGCGTTGTGCGACCGACGGCAGGAGGTCGAGCTGGTCGTGGTCGGGCACTCCCCCGAGAAATGCCGGGAGCGCGGCGAGCAGCTCGTCACGATGGAACGCCGAGTTGCACCAGATCTCGTCGGCCTGGGTCAGATTGCGCCAGGTGATCCAGGCGAGCCCCGAGTCGAGCGGCTCCTCCGGTCGTCGCGGATAGGTGAGCTGGTTCTCGTGGAGGTAGAGGGCGGTCGGCACCGCGGCATGAGAGCGACGCAGTCGTCCGAGCAGATCACCGAGATCGATCATGTCCGACACCACCATGAGGTCCGGGAGCCCGTCCCGACCGGCCCGGTCCACCAGACGGGGTGCCACGGTTGCCGCGCCACCCCGCATCCGCCACCGCCATGCCGAACCCGGAAGGGTGTGGAGGCGGATGTCGTGGCTCGAGTGCGCCGCCCAGCCCTCGGCCCAGGCCCGATGCGAACCGGCGAAGAACGGCTCGACCAGATCGATCCGCAGGCTCATGGCGAGGTCAGCGGCGATCGAGCAGATCGGCGACGACGACCGGCAACGCGTCGGCGACCTCCGAGGCCACGAGTCCGGGGCCGAGACGGGCGCCCACGGCACCGTGGATGTGGGCGGCGATGGTCGCGGCGTCGAATTCGTCGTGGCCCCGGGCGAGGAGGGCGACGATCGCGCCGGCGAGCACATCGCCCGTGCCGGCCGACGCGAGGGCGGCGGTGCCCGAGGTGACCACCCGGGTCTCACCGTCGGGCGCAGCCACGATCGTGGTCGGTCCCTTCCGGACGACGGTCACTCGGTGGGTCGCGGCGAACCCACGGGTGGCGGCGATGCGGTCGGCACCGTCGTCGTCGGTGAGCCGGGCCCATTCGCCGTCGTGCGGAGTCAGGACGGTCGGCCCCTTCCGAAGCGCGAGCAGCGAGGTGAGTCCCGGCCGCAGCGCGTCGCCGTCGATCACCAACGGACGCTCCAACGAGACCGCGGCGGCCAGATCGTCGTCGTCGACCCGACCGAGACCGGGGCCGACGAGCAGGGCGCGCAGCCGATCATCGACGGTGCCGAACGCCGCCTCGGCCCAGCCTTCCGCCGGCAACGGGAGGCTGACGGCCTCGATCGGTCCTTCCGTGCCGTCGGACCCCGGCATCGCCAGCTGGACGATCCCGGCGCCCATGCGTTGGGCCGCCCGGGCCGCCAGCGAAGCCGCGCCGGTCATCCCCCGCGACCCACCGACGATGCGCACGCCGCTGCGCCACTTGTGGTCGTCGGCCGGGCGGGACAGCAGCAGCGACGCCACATCGTCGTCGGCCACGGCCTGGACCGGCACGTCGCCCAGCACCAACCCGATGTCGACGACCCGCACTTCACCTGCCAGGCTCCGTCCCGGCTCGAGCACGAGTCCGGGTTTGAGGGCCTGGAAGGTGACGGTGCAGTCGGCCGCCAGCGGTTCGCCCAGTCGTTCACCGCGGAGTCCGTCGACTCCCGACGGGATGTCGACTGCCAGCACCGCGGCGCCGGGCGGTGGTGCCGGTGCGACGAAGGGTCGGGTCAAGCCGTTGCCGAAGGCCGCATCGATCACGAGATCGGCAGACGGCAGCAGCGGCGGTGCATCGAGCGCGTCGACGATCACGACCCGCACACCCCGCCGCTCGAGATGCCGGGCGGCGACCCGGCCGTCGGCGCCGTTGTTGCCGGGTCCGGCGAGCACCACCACCCGACGTCCGTAGGTGCCCCCGAGCATGTCCAGGGCGACGAGGGCGACGGCCCGACCGGCGCGATCGATGAGTTCGTCGAGCTCGTCGACCGCCGCGGCATCGATCTCCGCCATCCGGGCCGGCGTGACGATCGGGATCACGATGCCAACGCCACGACCGTCGCCTGGGCGAGATGCTCGGTGTGCGAGATGGTCAGGAGGAACCGGGTCGCGCCCGCCTCGGCTGCCGCAGCTGCGGCGGTGCCGTGGAGGCGGAGCTCGGGACGGCCGTCGTCGTGCTTCACCACCTCGATGTCGGACAACGCCATGGCACCGAGCCCGAGGCCGAGCGACTTCAACGTCGCCTCCTTCGCCGCGAAACGAGCGGCGAGCCGAGCCGTCGGGTCGTTGGCCTGGTCCGCGTACGCCCGCTCGTCGTCACGAAAGACGCGGTCGACGAACGACGGCGTCCGTTGGAGGACGGTGCGGAAGCGGTCGATGTCGACCAGGTCGGTGCCGATACCGATCATGCCCGGACCCTACCGGCGGGCGACCACTAGGCGCCGTTGCCCACCCGCCAGCGATCGGCGAGCACGTTGATCGGCAGGGTCAGCAGGTCGGCGACCGCCTGCGCGCCCAACAGGTCCTCGCGGAACACGTCCTCGGTCTCGAGCACGGCGTCGCGCAACGCCGAGTAGCGGTTGCGATACCCCTGGAGCACGCCGCGGGCGCCGGCCGGCGAGAGTTCATCGGCGAAGCGCACCTGCAGGAGGGTCATCCCCGTCGTGACGTTGTCCTTCAGTTCGGGCACGAACACGAGGGAACGGCCGTCGCTCCGACCCAGGGCCACGAACACCCGCCGTTCGAGGGCGACCTGATGCTTGGTGCCTCGCAGCGTCGGCGAGCGATCGGTGCGGGACGCGATGTTGCGGCTGATGCCGCCACGGTCGACGACGACGGCCGTGGCCTCGCCTTCCCCGTCCTCGTCGAGCCCCTCGATGCGGTAGCGGGTGTGTCCGAGCACCTCGGCCACGGCCGGGTCGAGATCCGCGAGGGCTCGCAGCGACGCGTAGCTGAGCCGGTCGCGCGGGGCGCCGGCCTCGAGGGCGGCGCGAGCAAGCGCCACCTCGAGCAGCGTCTCGTCGGACCGGGAGATGCCGACGGTGACGGTCTTCGCCTGGTGCTTGATGGCGTCGATGGGTCGGGTCAGCTCCTCGATGCCGACGGTGAGCGCGGCGGCGAGGTCATCGAGCACCACCGCCGGCGTGCCGACCTTTCCGTATTCGATCTGATACGACTCGAGCGGCGCCGAGCCGAGGGCGAAGCGCAGCAGCGAACCGATCTTCACCGCCGTCCCGGCTTCGAGATGGCCGTTGTAGGCGCCGGTGCGGATGCCGTCGAAGTAGGCGGCGGCCAGTCGTTCGAGCACCGGCTCGACGGCGTCGAGCGCCGCTTCGCCGTTGACGTCGCTGCGAGCCGCGACCTGTTCGATCGCGCTGCGGGCTTCACGCATGGGCATCGCCTGCGCATCGATCGCCAACGCCACTTCGTAGCCGAACAGGTGGCCGGCCATGGCCGACAGGATGAATCCCAACCGGGCATCGACGGCCGGCACCGGCAGCACCGCGAGCGCGGCATCGAAGCGGGCCTCGCCCTCGTCGGCGACCACGATCGGCGCCGCCTTGTGGGCCCGGAAGATCGCGACCTCCTTGGCGACGTCGTCGGCGGTCGACCCCGAAAGCCCGGCCGCGCAGACCAGGATGAGCGGTTCGGACGAGAGGTCGATGTGCTTCTTGTCCTCGGTGCTGTCGGCGGCGATGGACTTGTAGCAGAGCTCCGAGAGCTTGATCCGCACTTCCTGGGCGGCGATGCGGTTGGCGCCGTTGCCCACCAGGGCCCAGTAGCGCCGACTGGGGGCGAACTGACGCGCAGCCTCGCCGATCACATCTCGTCGGCCGATGACCGTCTCCATCGCGACCGGCATCTCGGTGATCGCCTGGAGCAGGGCCCGGCGATCGTCGGCCCCGTCGGAACCGAGGAGCTCGTCGGCCACCGCGATCGCGATCAGGAGTCCGGCCGCGATCTGCGAGTAGAAGGCCTTGGTGGACGCAACCGACATCTCGACGTCGCGACCGTCGGAGGTGTAGAGCACGCCGTCGGCCCGGTCGGTCAGATCGCTTCCCCGCCGGTTGACGATCGCGATCACCTTGGCGCCGCGATTGCGCACGATGTCGACCGTGCGGTTCGTGTCGGTGGTGGTGCCCGACTGGCTGACGGCCACGATGAGCGTGTCGCTCATGTCGGCTCGCAGCGCGAAGCCGGAGAGCTCGGTCGCCAGGATCGCCTGGGCGGTGATCCGGCCGTCGGGGACCAACACGTCGAGTGCGGCGGCCAGCGACTGACCGGCGACGGCCGCGGTGCCCTGCCCGATGACGAGGACCCGGTCGATGGACCCGTCGGCGATCGCGGCCCTGACCTCGGACGGGATGATCTCCGGACCGAGCGAGACCGTCGGGCCGTCGTCGCCGTCGACGATCTTGCCGCGGAGGGTCTTGCGGAACGAGGTCGGCGCCTCGCCGATCTCCTTCATCAGATAGTGGGGGTGATCGCCCCGATCGATGTCGCGAGTCGTGATCTGGGCCACGGCGATGTCGCCCTCGTCGACCGGCAGGTCGGTGCCGTCGTAGGCCTTCCGCAGGATGCCGGACAACATGCCGGCATCGTCGCCATCGAGTTCGATGATCTGGCCCCGGCTGGCGTTGGGGTTCTCCGGGTTGCCGGGTGTCTCACCGTCCATGCGGAGGTAGCGCGTGGTCTCCTCCACGACGCCGTAGGGCTCGCTCGCCACGATGTAGGCGTCCTCGGCGAGGCCGACATAGAGGGCCTGACCGCTGCCCCGCAGGGCGAGCTGGAGCCGGTCGGGGGCGCTCGCCGTCGACGCACCGATGGCCACCGAGCCTTCGAAGGTGGCGACGGTGCGCCGGAACGCCTCCGCCGATTCGAGGCCCTCGCCGAGCCGACAGCTCATCAGGCTCGGGATCACCTTGGCGTCGGTGGTGATGGCCGGCGCGATCGTCACCCCTTCTTCGGCGATCAGGTCGGCGAAGTTGTCGACATCGCCGTTGAGGGCGCCGACGACGTAGGGACCGGAGGCATCGACCAGCTCGCTGTTGAGCGGGTGGGCGTTGGGCTCGCTGATGATGCCGATCGATGCCCAACGCGTGTGGCCGAGCACGAGCGTGCGCGCGGTGTCGTTGGCGAGCGCGGCACGAAGCAGTTCGTCTTCGGCGAACGCCTTGCGCAGCACCGAGGTGTTGTCGCCGAGCTCACCGATCTCGGCCGCCGTCTTGTGGACCACGCTGAGGACGCCGTCGACCACGCGCACGCTCCCCGAACCGAAGTTCTCGTCGCCGGCGCGAGCGGCGATCGCCGCCTGCACGGCGGGGTCGTCGAGATCGAGGGCGTGGTCGTGCACGAGTAGATGCAGGCCGGCGGAGTCACGGCCGCGCACCTCGAGCCGATCGATGGCGCTCAGGGCCTGGTGCACGGAGAGGAAGGCCTCGAGGGCTGCGGCCGAGCGCGCATCGCCGGCCAGGCGGCCCACGGTCTCGGCGGCGCGGATCCGATCGCGGGTGATGGCCCAGACGCCGTCGCGGACTCGGATCAGCTCGTGATTCCGGGGTTCGAGTTCGGCGGTGGGCAAGGCTGCACCAGCCTCCATGGCCGCCTCGATCGCCTCGACGGCGGCCTGGATCTCACCACAGTGGTGGACGAGCGAAGGCGCCACCGAAGCGTCTTCGAGGAGGAGCCGCACACCCGGCACGCCGCGTAGGAGCGCGTCGGCGGTCTCGAGCTCGTCGGCGGCCCTCCGCAGGGCGGCGGTGATGTCGGACGGGTCGTGCAGCGTGGCGGCCAACCCCGTCAACGGGTCGACGACATCGGCCCCCGCCGGAGTCGGTCGTGTCGAGGGTCGCCTGACGACCGCGATGATCCCGCACATGCGAATTTCTCCCGATAGACGAGGGCGTGTTCCCGTCGGCCGCCTGGAGGGGCCAGTTTAGGGCCGAATCCCCCCAAGTCTCCGTCGGAGGGCGGGGCGCGGCGCTAGGTGAACAGCGACTCGACGGCGGCGACGAGCGAGTCGGCCTCGCGCCGGGCCTCTTCGTCGGTCTCGGCCTCGACCATGACCCGGATCAACGGCTCGGTGCCCGACGGCCGGATCAGCACCCGACCGCGGTCGGCCATGCGGGCCATCGACGCGGCGACATGGGGGGCGAGGGCCGCATCGACGTCGTCGGGCCGCTCGGCGACCCGAACGTTGCGCAGCACCTGAGGGAGCCGGGTCATCGAGGTGTCGGCGAGATCGGCGAGCGAGCGGCCGGTGCGGGCCACGACGTCGAGGAGCTGCACGGCACTGAGCACCCCGTCGCCCGTCGACGCGAGATCACGGAAGATGACATGACCCGACTGCTCCCCGCCGAGGGTGTACCCATCGGCGTCGAGGGCTTCGAGCACGTAGCGGTCACCGACCTTGGTGTCGACGACGCGGATTCCCGCCGCCTCCATCGAGCGACGGAAGCCGAGGTTGGTCATCACCGTCACGACGACCGCGTCGCCGGCGAGGAGCCCTCGCGCGTGTCGGTCCAGGGCGCAGATGGCGATGACCTGGTCGCCGTCGACGATCCGACCGCCGCCATCGACCGCCACGAGCCGGTCGGCGTCGCCGTCGAATGCGACACCGAGGTCGGCGCTCCGATCACGAACCGCCGCCTGGAGATCCTCCGGATGGGTCGAGCCGCACCCGTCGTTGATGTTGTGGCCGTCGGGACCGTCGTGGATGACCTCGACATCGGCACCGAGCCGGGCGAAGACCTGGCCGGCAACGGTCGAGGCGGCACCGTTGGCGGCGTCGGCCACGATCCGCAGGCCGGCGAGCGAACGGCCCTCGAGGCTCGACACGATCGCGTCGACGTGGCGCGCGACCGCCTCGGCGTGGCGGTCTTCTCCCTCGGCGACGGTGGGGGTGTCGCCGTCGTGCAACAGCTCGTCGAAACGCGCCTGGATGAGTTCCTGGACGTCGTCGCCCAGCTTGCGACCGCCGGGTGCGAAGAACTTGATGCCGTTGTCGTGCCACGGGTTGTGGCTCGCCGACACCATCGCCCCGGCGACCCCTTCCCGGGCACACCACAGCGCCACCGCCGGTGTGGGCACCACGCCCAGGTCGACGGACCCTCCCCCCGCCGCGAGCACGCCCGCATGCAGTGCGGCCGCGAGGGAGGGGCCCGACGCCCTGGTGTCTCGCCCCACGGCCAAGCCGTGGGGACCCAGCACCTCTGCACCGGCGCGCCCGAGGGCGGCCACCACGGAGGTGGTCAGCACATCTCGGGCGTCGGCCCGGATGCCGTCAGTGCCGAAGCGAAGGCTCACGGCGTCACCATCGGCAGCTCGGCATCAGCCGAGAGCACCGATCAGCGCTTGCTGTACTGAGGCGCCTTACGGGCCTTCTTGAGGCCGTACTTCTTCGACTCCTTCTTCCGCGGGTCGCGGGTGAGGAAGCCGGCGGCCTTGAGGGCCGGGCGGTGTGCTTCGTCGAGTTCGATGATGGCGCGGGCGATGCCCAGGCGCAGGGCACCGGCCTGGCCGGTGGTGCCACCACCGTGGATGGTCGCGTCGACGTCGTAGGCCTCGTTGAGTTCGGCAACGGCGAGCGGCTGGATCGCGTTCTGGCGGTGGGTGCGCGACGGGAAGTAGTCGTCGAGCGGCTGGCCGTTGACGATCACGACGCCGGAGCCGGGACGCAGGCGAACACGGGCGACGGCGCGCTTGCGGCGGCCGGTGGTCTGGGTGAGCGGAGCAGTCATCGAATGGTTCCTGTTCAGGCCCGGGGACGCGCGGCGGCGTGGGCGATCTCGAGCGGCTTGGGGTTCTGAGCCGAGTGCGGGTGGGTGGGACCGGCGTAGACCTTGAGCTTCTTGATCTGGGCGTTGCCGAGACGGGTCTTCGGCAGCATGCCCTTGATCGAGTCGTAGACGGCCTGCTCGGGCTTCCGCGCCATCTTCTCGGCGTAGGTCTCGCTCTTCAGGCCGCCCGGGTAACCGGAGTGGCGGTGGACGAGCTTCTTCTCGGCCTTGCCGGCCGTGAGGACGATCTTGTCGGCGTTGACGATGATGACGTGATCACCGGTGTCGAGGTTGGGGGTGTAGATCGCCTTGTGCTTGCCGCGCAGGATGTTGGCGATCTCGGTCGCGAGCCGGCCGAGAACGAGGCCTTCTGCATCGACGACGTGCCAGGAGCGCTCGATCTCGCTGGCCTTGATTGAGGTGGTGGTCACGAAAATCCCTCGTGTTGAAACGAACTGTTGAAGGCTACGGGCACCGCGGGGCAACGACAAACGTCACGGGCCGCGAAATCGATCGGATCTGGATCACTCGTAGTGCGCCTCCCAGAGCACGAGCCCCGTGGGTGGGGCCGGACTGGGGGCGACGGCCCGGTCCTTCCCGCCGAGCACGGTCATGAGGTCGCCGACCTCTCGGCGGCCCAGACCGATGGCCGTGAACATGCCGACCAGGCTCCGCACCATCTGATGGGTGAAGGCGTTGGCGGTGATGTCGAAACGGACGACGTCGTCCCGGCGGTGCCACGCCGCGGCATGCACCCGACGGAGGAACACCTCCTCGGGACGGGACTTGTTCTTCTTGCTGTAGGCCGTGAAGTCGTGCAACCCGACCAAGGGCCCGGCCGCCGCGTTCATCGCCTCGACATCGAGGTGCTCGGCGAGGTGCCACGTGACATGGCGGCGCAGCGGATCACCGACCGGGCGGTTGAGCACGTGGTAGCGATAGCTGCGAGCCGTGCAACTCAGGCGGGCATCGAAGGTCGGGGCCACCGCCTCGATCCGGTCCACCGCGATCTCCGGGCCGAGCTTGCGGTTCAGGGCCCGGCCGAGGGCGTGGGCGTCGAAGTGCGCTGCGTCGGCGTCGAGTGCGATCACCTGACCGCGGGCGTGCACCCCGCGATCCGTCCGACCGGCGCAACTCAGCCTCACCGGGTGCCGCAACGACTCGGTGAGCGCCTCCTCGAGCGCGCCCTCGATGGTTCGGGCCTGCGGGTTTTTCATGAAGCCGGAGAAGCCGCTGCCGTCATATGCGACGCGCATCCGGATCCGGACGAATCCCTCGGGTGGGGGTGGCGGCAGTCGCTCGGTCATCGCCGGTCAGGATACGAGCCGGAAAACGGCGAACGCCCCGCCGGTGCCGGCGGGGCGTTCGTACAACGTTCAGTCGTGACGAGTGTCTGACACCGTTGTGACGGGTCAGACGAACTCGATGCGGGCCATCGGCGCGTTGTCGCCCGCCCGGTTGTCGAGCTTGATGATGCGCAGGTAGCCGCCCTGCCGGTCCTCGTAGCGGGGACCGATCTCGTCGAACAGCTTCGAGGCCATCTCACGATCGCCGAGGAACTTCACGACCTGGCGATGGTTGTGCACGCCACCCTTGCGGGCCTTCGTGATCATCTTCTCGGCGACCGGGCGCATGGCCTTCGCCTTGGCTTCGGTCGTGGTGATGCCCTCGGCCGCGATCAGCGAGGCGACCAGGTTGGCCATCATCAGCTTCTGGTGCTGGGAGCTGCCGCCGAAACGGCGGCCCTTGCGTGGTGTTGCCGGCATGTCAGTCTCGGTTCCGGAGGGTGAGGCCGCGCTCGTCGAGCTTGGCGATGACCTCGTCGAGGCTCTTCTGGCCGAAGTTCGTGATGGCCAGGAGGTCGTCTTCGCTCTTGAGCAACAGCTCGCCGACGGTGTTGACCTGGGCGCGCTTGAGGCAGTTGCGAGGACGCTCGGAGAGCTCGAGGTCTTCGATGGGCAGATCCATGTCGGGACCACCGGTCGCGACCTGGACGGCTTCGCCGAGCTCGAGGCCCTGCGGCTCGTCACTCATCTCCTCGACCAGCTGGACGAGGGCCCGCAGTGTGCCACCGGCCGAGGCCAGGGCGTCGCGGGGGGTGATGGAACCGTCGGTCTCGATCTCGAGCACGAGGCGATCGAAGTCGGTCGACTGCTCGACACGGGTCGGGAGCACCTCGAAGGAGACCCGACGGACCGGCGAGTAGATCGAATCGACCGGGATCACACCGATGGTGGTGCTGGTGTTGTTCTTGTCGGCGGAGACGTAGCCCCGGCCCTTCTGCACCGTGATGTCGATCGCCAACCGGCCCTTGCCGTTGATGTTGGCCAGCGGCAGTTCGCCGTTGAGCACCTCGACGTCGGGATGGGGCTGGATGTCGGACGCGCTGACCTCGGCCGGGCCGCGCTGATCGAGGCGCAGGGTGACGGGCTCGTCGCTGTGGACGGTGAGGACGAGGTCCTTGAGGTTCAAGATGATGTCGGTGACGTCCTCGGCGACACCGGTGATGGTGTCGAACTCGTGGAGGGCGTCGTCGAAACGAACCTGGGTGACTGCGGCGCCGGGAATCGACGAAAGCAGGGTGCGGCGGATCGAGTTGCCGATCGTGTGACCGAAGCCGGGCTCGAGCGGGCCGATGGCGAACCGCTGAAGGTTGCCTTCCGGCTCATCGATCGCTTCGACGGTGGGGCGCTGAATGACGAGCATCGTTGACCTCGGCTACTTCGAGTACAGCTCGACGATGAGCTGTTCGCGGACGGGAATATCGATCTGTTCACGGATCGGGAGCTCGCGCACCGTGATCTGGAAGTCTTCACCGGTTTCGAGCCACGCCGGCGGCGTGCGGTCGAGGACATCGGAGTTCCACTGCACGACGGTGAAGTCGCGAGCCTTGGTCCGGAGCTCGATCACGTCGCCCTTGCGCACCCGGTAGCTGGGAATGGTGACCCGGCGACCGTTGACGTTGATGTGGCCGTGGTTGACGAACTGACGGGACTGCGGGCGGGTGGCACCCCAGCCGGCGCGGTACACGACGTTGTCGAGACGCAGCTCGAGGAAGCGCAGCATGTTCTCGCCCGTGACGCCCTGGCGGCGGCTGGCCTCCGCGAAGAGGTTGCGGAACTGACGCTCGGTCAGGCCGTAGGTGAAGCGGGCCTTCTGCTTCTCCTGCAGCTGCATGAGGTACTCCGACACGGAGCCTCGGCGCCGGGAGCGACCGTGCTCGCCGGGCGGGTACGGGCGCTTGTCGAGGGCGATGGTCTCGCCCTTCGTGCCCCAGATGTTGGTGCCGAGGCGACGCGACACGCGCGCCTTCGGTCCGGTGTAGCGCGACATTTCAGACCCTCCGCCGCTTGACGAGGCGACAACCGTTGTGCGGAATCGGCGTGACGTCCTTGATACCCGTCACTTCGATACCGGCATTCTGAATCGAGCGGATGGCGGTCTCCCGGCCGGAGCCAGGACCCTTGACCTGCACGTCGACCTTGCGGACGCCGTGCTCCATCGCCTTGCGAGCCGCCTGTTCGGCCGCGAGCTGGGCGGCGAATGGCGTGGACTTGCGCGAACCCTTGAACCCGGCGTTGCCCGCCGAGGCCCACGCGATGATGTCGCCCTGCTGATCGCTGATCGCGATGATCGTGTTGTTGAACGAGCTCTTGATGTGGGCGATGCCGTGAGTGACGTTCTTGCGTTCGCGCTTGCGCGGTCGACGACCGCCGGCAGATGGAGTTGCCATTACTTCGTGACCTTCTTCTTACCGGCAACGGTCTTCTTGGGACCCTTGCGCGTGCGAGCGTTGGTGTGGGTTCGCTGACCACGAACCGGCAGGCCGCGGCGATGGCGGATGCCCTGGTAGCAGCCGATCTCCATCTTGCGCTTGATGTCCTGGCTGACTTCGCGACGCAGGTCGCCCTCGACCTTCAGGTCGGATTCGATGAAGGCGCGGATTTTCGCGACCTCGTCGTCGGTGAGATCACGAACGCGAGTCGTGCTGTCGATGCCGGTCGCCTCGCACACCTGAAGTGCGCTGGTGTTGCCGATGCCGTAGATGTAGGTGAGCGATGTCCCGACCTGCTTTTCGCGGGGGATATCGACGCCGCTGATGCGTGCCATTTCAGCCTTGCCTCTGCTTGTGACGCGGGTTTTCGCAGATGACCATGACGCGGCCATGGCGACGAATCACCTTGCACTTGTCACAGATCTTCTTGACGCTGGGTCGAACCTTCATGGAGAGCTACTTGTACCTGTAGGTGATACGGCCTCGCTGGAGGTCGTACGGGGTGAGTTCCACCTGGACGCGGTCGCCAGGAAGAATGCGGATGTAGTGCATGCGCATCTTGCCGCTGATGTGTGCGAGCACTTCTGGGCCGTTCTCCAGCTCCACACGGAACATGGCATTGGGGAGCGACTCGGTGACCGTCCCCTCGAGAACGATCGCATCTTCCTTGGGCTTTGCGATGGCGGAAACCTCTTCAAAAACGGCGAGCCGGTTGCTCGCACGCGGAATGACCTGGGTGCCCCAGGACAGTTGACTACGCTACCGGACGCGCGGGGGGCGACCAACCCGTCGCGACATCACTGCCGCGCCTGTCGGACTGCCGCGGCCAACCGGGCGAATACCTCTTCTTCGGATCCGACGCCGTCGACCGTCACGAGGAGGTCGCGCGCGCCGAACCAGTCGATCAGGGGTGCCGTCTGCTCCTCGTAGAGAGCCAGACGGCGCTCGATCGCCTCGGGGGTGTCGTCTTCGCGCTGACGGGCGATCATGCGCTCGGTGACAACTTCCACCGGCACGTCGAGATTGATGGCCATGTCGAGGGCGACACCCTGTTCGGCGCAGATCCGCTCGAGGGCGTCGGCCTGGTCGGCGGTGCGGGGGAAGCCGTCGAGCAGGACGCCATTGGCGGTGATGTCGTCGGCGGCGAGCCGCTCGGCGACGATGCCGTTCATGATGTCGTCGCCCACGAGGCCGCCGCTGTTCATCACGGCCTCGGCCTTCTGTCCGAGCTCCGTGCCCGCGCTCACGGCGGCGCGGAGCATGTCGCCGGTGGAGACGTGGATGCAGCCGAAGGTCTCGGCGACACGGAGCGCCTGAGTGCCTTTGCCCGAACCCTGTCGACCGAGGATGACGAGGCGGAGCGCGGAGGAAACGGAGTCGCTCATCTACTTCAGGAAGCCTTCGTAGTTGCGCATCATCAGCTGACTGTCGATCTGCTTCATCGTCTCGAGCGCGACACCCGACGCGATCAGCAGCGAGATGCCGCCGAAGGCGAACCCGCCGGCACCGGCACCGCCGCCGTTGGCGGAACTCGCGCCATCGAGCGTGAGGTTGATCAGGATCGACGGGATCAGCGCGACACCGGCGATGAAGAGCGCGCCGGGGAACGTGATGCGGCTCAGGATGCGGGCGAGGTAGCGCTCCGTCTGCGGACCGGGACGGATGCCCGGGATGAACCCGCCCTGCTTGCGGATCGTGTCGGCCTGCTTGGCCGGATCGAAGCTGATGGCGGTGTAGAAGTAGGCGAAGCCGACGATCAGCAGCCCGAAGAACACCAGATAGGTGACGGCGGCGGGATTGGCGAGATTGTTGTCGACCCAGCGCTGCACGCTGCCGCCCCATCCTTCGTCGGGCAGCGCCACGGCGATCAGGTTCGGGAGGTAGAGCACGGAGCTGGCGAAGATGATCGGGATGACACCCGACTGGTTCACCTTGAGCGGGATGTAGGTGGACTGGCCGCCGTACATCCGGCGTCCGACCACGCGCTTGGCGAACTGCACCGGGATGCGGCGCTGGCCCTGCTCGACGAACACGATGGCGACGAGCAGCAGGATCGCCACGGCGATGAGGGCGATCAGGGCGGGGAGCCCGTTCTCGGCCTCGACGAGCGTGCCCTGAGCGGGAAGGGTGGAGACGACGCTGGTGAAGATCAGCAACGACATGCCGTTGCCGATGCCGCGCTGGGTGATGAGCTCACCCATCCACATCAGCAGGGCGGTGCCGCTGGTGAGGGTGAGCACCACGACGAACACGGTCCAGGCGCTGAACTTGGGCAGCAGGTCGACCTCGCCCACGAGTCCACCGTTGTGGAAGAGGAACGCGAACGAGGTGGACTGCACCACCGCGATCGAGATCGTGAGGTAGCGGGTCCACTGGGTGATCTTGCGCTGACCGACCGCACCCTGCTGCTGCCACTGTTCGATCTTCGGGATCACCACACCGAGGATCTGCATGATGATCGACGAGGTGATGTAGGGCATGATCCCCAGCGCGAAGATCGCGAACTGGGTGAGTGCGCCGCCCGAGAACAGCTGGATGTAGCCGAGGATGCCGCCGGTGTTGGCCTGATCGCGCAGATCCTGCACGGCCTCGATGTCGACACCCGGTGCCGGGATGAACGAGCCGAGTCGGTACAGCCCGATCATGGCCAGGGTGAAGATGATCTTGTTCCGCAGGTCGGCGACCCGGAACATGTTCAAGACCCGCGACAGCACGGTGTTCTCCCTCCCCGTCGGGGGAATCAGCGATTGGTGTGTTGGTTGAAGCTGCCGTGCGGGGGACGACGATCGCCCCACGGGAGCGGCAGCGTCTCGACAGTACCGCCGGCGGCCGTGATAGCTGCCTCGGCCGACTTCGAGAAACCGTGGGCCTTGACCGTGAGGGCCTTGGTCACCTCGCCGCGACCCAGGATCTTGAGGAGGGAGCCCTTCGAGATGAGGCCGCGCTCAAGCAGGATCTCGGGGGAGATCTCGGTCAGGCCGGTCTCCTCGAGCGTGTCGAGGTTGATGCCCTGGTACTCGACGCGGAACGGGTTGGTGAATCCGCGGAGCTTGGGGATGCGCTGCAGGAGCGGCATCTGGCCACCCTCGAACCCGATCGGGACGGTGTTGCGGGCGCGCTGACCCTTGGTGCCACGGCCGGCGGTCTTGCCACCCTTGCCGCCGATACCACGGGCCTTGCGCTTGCCGCGCTTGTTGGAGCCGTCGGCCGGTTGCAGATCGTGGATCTTGATCATGAGTCGACTTCCTCTACGCGGACGAGGTGGGGAACACGAGCAATCATGCCCCGGATCTCGGCCCGGTCTTCGAATGTGTTGCTCTTGCCGATACCCCGCAGACCGAGGGCGCGGAGGCTTCCTCGCTGCTTCGGCTTCGCGCCGATGGCGGAGCGAACCTGGGTGACCTTGATCTGCGCCATCACGAGACCTCGGTGGCCGCCGGGGCAGCCGGGCCGCGCTCGCTCTCCTGGTAGGCCGCCCAGAGGCCGGCCGGCAGGAACTCGTCGGGCTCGAGGCCACGGAGACGAGCGATTTCGTCGGGACGACGCAGACCCATCAGGCCGTTGATCGTCGCCCGGGCGACATTGATGTGGTTGGCGGAGCCGAGCGACTTGCACAGCACGTCGGCGATTCCGGCCTCTTCGAGGATGGCGCGGGCGGCGCCACCGGCGATCACGCCGGTACCGGGAGCGGCAGGCTTGAGCATGACGCGACCCGCGCCCATCTCACCGATCGTCTCGTGGACGATGGTCGAGCCGGCCATCGGCACGGCGAACAGGTTGCGCCGGGCCTCTTCGGTGCCCTTCTGGATCGCCAGCGGGACTTCCTTGGCCTTGCCGTAGCCGAGACCGACCTTGCCGGCGCCGTCACCGATCACCACGAGTGCGGTGAAGGAGAACCGACGACCGCCCTTGACGACCTTGGCCACGCGATTGATGTTGATGACCCGCGACTCGCGCAGGCCCTCGCCACCGTCGCGGGGATTCGGCTCACGTTCTCTACGTTCGTATGCCATCAGAACTTCAGTCCTCCCTCACGGGCTGCGTCGGCGAGCGCCGCAACCCGGCCGTGGTAGCGGAACCCACCACGATCGAATACCACCGTGTCGATGCCGGCGGCCTTGGCCCGCTCCGCGAGGAGCGCACCGCACTTGCCGGCCGCTTCGGCGTTGCCGTTGTTGGCGCCCCGAAGCTCCTTCTCGGTGGTGGATGCCGCAGCCAGGGTGACACCGGTGAGGTCGTCGATCACCTGGGCGGAGATGTGCTTGTTGGACCGGAACACGGCCAGGCGCGGGCGCTCGCTGGTGCCCCGCATGGTCTTGCGGATCCGGTAGTGCCGGCGGACACGGTCCTGCCGACGCTTCTTTGCGGTGTAGGCCATTACTTCGCTGCCTTTCCGGCCTTGCGAATCACGCGCTCTCCGGCGTAGCGGATGCCCTTGCCCTTGTAGGGCTCCGGCTTGCGCCACTTGCGGATATCGGCGGCCACCTGGCCGACCAGCTGCTTGTCGATCCCCTTGACGAAGATCTGCGTCTGGGCCGGCACGTCGAACTCGATGCCCTCGGGGGCGGTGATGCTGACGGGGTGGCTGAAGCCGAGCGCGAGCTCGAGGGCGTTGCTGCCCTTGGCGGTGGCACGGTAGCCAACGCCCTGGATCTGGAGTTCCTTCACGAAACCCTCGGTGACCCCGATGATCATGTTCTGGACCAGGGTGCGGGAGAGTCCGTGGAAGGACTTGCTGGGCCCGCTGTCGTCGGGACGCTCGAGAACGAGGGTGCCCTCGTCCTCACGGGCGCTGATGCCACCGGGCAGGACCTGCTCGAGCGTGCCCTTCGATCCCTTGATCGTGACGGTGGAACCGCTGATCGAGACCTCGACACCACTCGGGACGGTGATGGGTGCGTTGCCAACTCGACTCATCGGAGCTCCCTCACCACACGAAGCAGAGGATTTCGCCGCCCATGCGGTTCTTCCTCGCTTCTCGGTCGGACATGAGGCCCTTGTTGGTCGACACGACCGCCACGCCGAGGCCACCCTGCACACGGGGGATCTCGTCGCGCTTGCGGTAGATGCGCAGACCGGGCTTGGACACTCGGGTGAGACCCGAGATCACACGCGCCCGCTCGGACGAGTACTTCATCTCGATCGTGAGGGTCTTGCCCGGCTTGTCGCCGTTGTCGACCTCGCTGAAGCCGGAGATGTAACCCTCCTTCTCGAGAAGTCCCGCCAGGGCGAGCTTCTGCTTGGAGGACGGCATACGAACGTCGTCGTGCATCGCCACGTTGGCGTTGCGAATACGAGTGAGCATGTCGGAGATGGGATCTGTCATTGTCATCGCGCTGTCACCTCCCTACCAACTGGCCTTCTTCACACCGGGCAACTCGCCCGCATGTGCCATTTCTCGCAGACAAACCCGGCACAGGCCGAACTTGCGGTACACCGAGCGGGGCCGGCCGCATCGGCGGCACCGGGTGTAGGAACGCACCTTGAACTTCGGGGTGCGCTGCTGCTTCTCGCGGAGTGCTTTCTTCGCCATGGGTCACTGCCCCTCGCGTCGGAACGGGAAGTCGAACGCCGAGAGCAGAGCTCGCCCGTGGTCGTTCGTCGTCGCCGTCGTGACGATCGTGATGTCCATACCCCGAGTGGTGTCGACCTTGTCGTAGTCGATCTCGGGGAACATGAGTTGTTCGGTCACACCGAAGGTGTAGTTGCCGTTGCCGTCGAACGACTTCGGCGAGAGCCCTCGGAAATCTCTGATTCGTGGAATCGCCAACGAGATGAGGCGATCCAGGAATTCGTACATGCGGTCGCCCCGGAGGGTGACCTTGCAGCCAATGGCCTGGCCGTCGCGCAGCTTGAAGCTGGCGAGGCTCTTCTTGGCCCGGGTGATGACGGGCTTCTGGCCGGCGATCGTCTCCATGTCGGCCAGGGCGCCCTCGAGCAACTTGGCCGAGGCGACGGCTTCGCCGACGCCCATGTTGAGCACGATCTTCTCGATCTTCGGCACCATCATCACGTTGGGGAGCTCGAGCTGCTCTTTGAGCGCAGCCCGCACTTCCTCGTTGTACTTGGTGCGCAGACGGGGGCGGTAGGTGGTGGTGCTCACAGCTCTGCTCCCGTGCGCTTGCAGATACGGACCTTGCTGCCGTCGTCGAGCACCTTGTAGCCGACTCGGGTGGCCTTGCCGTCCGAGGGGCTCACGACCGCGACGTTGGACACGTCGATCGGCATCGCCTTGTCGATGATGCCGCCCTGTTGGTCCTGACGGGTCGGGGCCTGGTGCTTCTTGGCGACGTTGACGCCGTCGACGATGACCTTGCCCTTCTCGGGGATGGCGCGCTCGACGACGCCTTCGACGCCCTTGTCCTTGCCGGACAAGACGACGACGCGATCACCCTTGATGATCTTCATGCTCTTGGTCTGGTTACCCATTGCTTGCCTAGCCATGGTCAGAGAACCTCCGGGGCCAGCGACACGATCCGCATGAACTGCTTGTCGCGCAGTTCTCGACCCACGGGGCCGAAGATGCGGGTGCCGCGGGGCTGGCGCTGATCGTTGATCAACACGGCCGCGTTCTCGTCGAAACGGATGTAGCTGCCATCCGGACGACGCTTTTCCTTCTTCACCCGGACGACGACGCACTTCACGACGTCGCCCTTCTTGACCTGTGCGCCGGGGATCGCATCCTTGACCGTGGCGACGAAGACGTCGCCGATCGAGGCATAGCGACGCTTCGAACCGCCGAGGACCTTGATGCACAAGACCTCCTTGGCGCCCGAGTTGTCGGCGACCCGCAAGCGGGATTCCTGCTGGATCACTTGGCACGCTCCAGAACTTCCACGAGCCGCCAGCGCTTGTTCTTCGACAGCGGGCGGGTCTCCTGCACACGGACGCGGTCGCCCACGTTGAGGGTGTTCTCCTCGTCGTGCACGTGCAGCTTCTTGTTGCGCTGCACGGTCTTCGCGTAGCGACGGTGACGGACACGATCGACCGTCTCGACCACGGCGGTCTTGTCCATCGCGTTCGACACGACCAGTCCTTCGCGGACCTTGCGTGCGTTCTCGCGTGTCTCGGTTGCTGGCTCAGCCATTTGCGTTCTCCATCGCCTCGGCGTCGGCGATTTCACGGGCCCGGAGCTCGGTGAGCACACGGGCGATGTCCTTCTTCACGGCCTTCAGGGCCGCGGAGTCCTCGAGCTGGCCAGTGGCGAACTGGAACCGCAGGTTGAACAGCGATTCCTTGTGGTCGGCCAGCTGCTCGAGAAGGTCGGTGTCGCCGAGATCGGCGAGCGCCTTTGCCTTCGCCATCAGAAACTCTCCTCACGGCTCACGAAGCGTGCCTTGATCGGCAGCTTCTGGATGGCACGGTCGATCGCCTGACGGGCGATGTCCTCGTCGTGGTACGACAGCTCGAACAGGATCCGGCCCGGCTTCACGACGGCGACCCAGTGCTCGGGGTTGCCCTTGCCGGAACCCATGCGGGTCTCGGCCGGCTTCTGGGTGACGGGCTTGTCGGGGAAGACATTGATCCACACCTTGCCGCCACGCTTGATGTGGCGGGTCATGGCGATACGACCGGCTTCGATCTGGCGAGCGGTGATCCACCCGGGCTCGAGAGCCTGGATTCCGTAGTCGCCGTAGGTGACCTCGGTCGCGCCCTTCGACACGCCCTTGGTACGACCCCGGTGCTGCTTGCGGTGCTTGACCTTCTTTGGCATCAACATGACAGCAACCTCAGTCGTTCGCCCGGAAGTGCGGGGTCTCGCTCTGCTCGCGAGTGGACGCCTCAATGGCGTCCTCCTCGTCGAGGAGCTTCTCGAACTCGGGATCGGCTTCCTTGATGAGCGGTGCCGGCTCTTCCTCGACCTCGGTCTCGGTCTCGGTCTCGGGAGTGGCGACCCGCTTGCGGGCAGCGGCGGACGACACGACCTTGCGGGGCTTGGCCTGACCGGAGGTCTCGCCGGCAGCCATCGCCGCCTCGAGGGTGGCCTTGTCGTCGCTGGTGGTCTTGTAGGGGAGGATGTCGCCCTTGTAGAGCCACACCTTCACACCGATGCGTCCGTAGGTGGTCTTCGCCTCGCGGAAGCCGTAGTCGACATCGGCGCGAAGCGTGTGCAACGGCACACGACCTTCGCGGTACCACTCGGTGCGGGCCATCTCGGAGCCGCCGAGGCGACCGGAGCACTGGACACGGATGCCGAGGGCGCCGGCCTTCTGGGCGTTCTGCACGGCCCGCTTCATGGCACGGCGGAACGCCACGCGACCGGCGAGCTGGTCGGCGACACCCTGGGCGATCAGCGCGGCATCGAGCTCGGGCTGCTTGATCTCCTGGATGTTGAGCTGGACCTTGGCGTTGCCGGTGATGGCGGTGAGGCCGGCGCGGAGGCGGTCGGCTTCGGCGCCACGGCGGCCGATCACGATGCCCGGACGGGCGGTGTGGACGTCGACCCGGAGACGATCGCGGGTGCGCTCGACCTCGACGCGGCTGATCGCGGCATGCGGCAGCTCGGTCATGAGGAAGTCGCGGATCTTCCAGTCTTCGATGACGTTGTCGGCATATTCCTCACGGTCGGCGAACCAGCGGCTCTTCCATTCCGTGGTGACGCCGAGGCGGAACCCGTAGGGGTTGACCTTCTGTCCCATTACTCGTTCTCCTCATCGGCGTCTGCATCAGACGACGCACCGGCTTCGCTGAAACCAGCGGCTTCTGCGGCGTCGGTGGTGGCGAACCACACCTCGGCGACGGTCTGTTCGAACCAACGCCCGTCGGGCTGGTGGTACTTCATCGAGTCGGCGTTGCCCTTGATCGGGTAGCCCTCGGGGGCCTCGCTCGCATCCTCGAGCGGGGCGTGGCTGAGCGGACCGAAGGGCGACTCGTCGTCGGCGTCGACGATGGAGTCGGCGTCGGAGTCGGCCTTCTCGGCGTCGTAGTCCTCGCCGGCCGCTTCCATCTCGGCGGCGGTGGCGGCGACGACCTCGGCGGCCTTGTCCTCGGCGGAGGCCTCGTGCTCGTGATCGTGATCGTGGTCGTGGTCATGATCGTGGTCGGCCTCGCGGGCCTCCTCACGCTCACGGCTCTGCTCGACACGACGACGGCGGGCCTCGGCGGCGTTGGCCGTGGTCGAGCGGCCGGCGTTGGCCTCCTTCGCACGGAGCGCCTCGAGCTGCTCGTCGGAGTAACGCGACACGATGACGGTGATGTGGCAGGTGCGCTTGCGGATGCGGGTGGCGCGGCCACGGGCCCGGGGGCGCCAGCGCTTGAGCGTGGGACCCTCGTCGGCGTAGCAGGCCGACACGAACAGCTCTTCGGCCAGCTGACCGTCGTTGTGCTCGGCGTTGGCCACGGCCGAGTCGAGCACCTTGGCGATGTCTTCGCTGATCCCGCGCTCGGAGAACGCGAGGATCTCCGCGGCTTCGGCGTAGGACTTGCCCCGGATCAGGTTGAGGATCTCACGGGCCTTGTAGGCGGAGGCTCGCACGTGCGAGGCACGCGCCCGGGTGCCCGGTCGCTCGTTGGTCTTTGCACCGGTCATCAGCGACGAGCTCCCCGCTCCTGGCCCGCGTGGAACTTGAACGTGCGGGTGGGGGCGAATTCGCCGAGCTTGTGACCGACCATCGACTCGGTCACGTAGACCGGGACGTGCTTGCGGCCGTCGTGAACGGCCAGCGTGTGGCCGATCATGTCGGGGATGATGGTCGAACGACGAGACCAGGTCTTGATGACCTTCTTCTCGCCCGATTCGTTGAGTGCATCCACCTTCTTGAGGAGGTGGTCGTCGACGAACGGACCCTTCTTGAGGCTGCGCGGCATTTTCGATTACCTCCGCGAACCGCGCGTCCGGCGACGGCGCACGATCAGCTTGTCGGATTCGGGCTTCTGCTTGCGGGTTCGGCCCTCGGGCTTGCCCCACGGGGAGACGGGATGGCGACCACCGGAGGTCTTGCCCTCACCGCCACCATGCGGGTGATCGACCGGGTTCATGGCCACACCACGGGTCTGGGGGCGCTTGCCCTTCCAGCGGTTGCGGCCCGCCTTGCCGATCTTCACGAGTTCGTGCTGGCTGTTGCCGACCTCGCCGACGGTGGCGCGGCAGTCGATCGGCACACGACGCATCTCGGTGCTGGGCAGGCGCAGGGTGGCGAAATCGCCTTCCTTCGCGACCAGCTGGATCGAGGCGCCTGCCGAGCGGGCCATCTTGGCGCCGGCACCGGCCTTGAGCTCGACATTGTGGATCACGGTACCGACGGGGATGTACCGCAGCGGGAGGGCGTTGCCGGGACGAATCTCGGCGCCCTGGCCGGACTGGAGCTTGTCGCCGACCTGGAGGTCACGGGGGGCGAGGATGTAGCGCTTCTCACCGTCGTGGTAGTGCAGCAGGGCGATGTTGCAGGTGCGGTTCGGGTCGTATTCGATGGTCGCGACCGTGGCCGGCACGCCGTCCTTGCTGCGATCGAAGTCGATCGTGCGGTACTTCTGCTTGTGGCCGCCACCCCGGTGGCGACTGGTCTTGCGACCGTGGTTGTTGCGACCACCGGTCTTCGACTCGCCCTTGACGAGGCTGCGCTCGGGCTTGGTCGCGGTGATCTCCGAGAAGTCGGACGACGTCTGGAAACGACGGCCCGGGCTTGTCGGCTTGCGCTTGCGAATGGCCATGAGAATTACGCCTCGAACAGATCGATCGAGTCACCCTCGGCGAGGGTGACGAGGGCCCGCTTCTGCCCGGACTTCGTGCCGAAGCCTCCGGTGCGGCGGTTGCGCTTGCGCTTGCCCTTGCGGTTGAGGGTGTTCACCTTGAGCACCGAGACGTCGAAGATCGACTCGACCGCATCGCGGATCTCGGGCTTCGAGGCGCCGGGGGCGACCACGAAGGTGTAGACGTTGTCCTCGAGGAGCCCGTAGGACTTCTCGGAGACAACCGGACGAATGATGACGTCGCGATGGTCCTTCATGAGGGGAGCGTCTCCTTCGTGAAGACGACGACATCGCTGTCGAGCACGTCGTAGGTGTTGAGCTCGCCAACGTGCAGGCAGTGCACGTTGGTGAGATTGCGGAAGCTCTTGTACGCGGCCTCGTCGGCGTCGCCGAGCACGATGAGGACCTTGCCCTCGGCGCCGATTGCCGAGAGTGCGTCGAGCGCAGCCTTGGTCTTGGGGGTGTCGAAGCTCCAGGAGTCGACGACGATGACGTTGCCCTCACTGGCCCGGTCGGACAATGCGCTACGAAGGGCGAGCTTCACCATCTTCTTGGGGGTCTTCTGGCTGTAGTCACGGGGCTTGGGGCCGTGGGCGATGCCGCCACCCCGCCAGATCGGCGAGTTGGACGAACCGGCGCGGGCCCGACCCGTGCCCTTCTGGCGCCACGGCTTGGCGCCGCCACCACGGACCTCGGAACGGGTCTTGGTGGAGTGGGTTCCCTGGCGCTTGGCAGCGAGTTGGGCGGTCACGACCTGGTGCATCACGGGGATGTTCGGCTCGAGACCGAAGACCTCGTCGGCCAGATCGGCGGTCCCGGCCTCGGAACCGCTCTGGGTCTTGATGCTCACGGATGCCATGTCAGGAGCCCTTCACTGCGTCGCGGATGACCACGGTGCCGCCGCGGGGACCGGGGACCGACCCTCGGACCAGCAGCACCTCGGCCTCGGGATCGCTCTTGACGACCTCGAGGTTGAGCGTGGTGACCTTGGTGTTGCCCATACGCCCGGGCAGCTTCTTGCCCTTGAAGACCCGAGACGGCGTGGCGCACTGGCCGACCGATCCGGGCTTGCGGTGGACCTTGTGGGCGCCGTGCGAGGCGGGTGCGCCGCCGAAGCCGTGTCGCTTCATCGCGCCGGCGAATCCCTTGCCCCGGGACACTGCGGTGACATCGACGCGCTGGCCCTGCTCGAGCAGGTCCACGGCGATCTCTTGACCGACCGTGAACTCCGACACGTCGTCGAGACGGAGCTCGACGAGCTTGCGGCCGGCGTCGACGCCGGCCTTTTCGAAGTGGCCCGCTTCGGGCCGGGTGAGCTTGCCCGCATCCTTCACGCCGAGCGTGACCTGGATGGCGCTGTAGCCGTCGTGTTCGGGTGTCTTGACCTGCACGACACGGCACGCGGACACGCGCAGCACGGTGACCGGGACGACTTTGTTGTTCTCGTCCCAGACCTGCGTCATGCCGACTTTCTCGCCGACGATCGCCTTGGTGGCCATGGTTGCTTCCTGTGGTCTCATGCGTGATCGCAAGCGTTCACGCGAACGCTCCGCTCGGGCAGGCCCGGCGGAGCGTTCTTTCGGTTGTGCGATGCGGTTCCCGAGAGGGGCCTTCATCGACGTCGATTTGATGCGTTGCGTCGACCCGAAGGTCAGCTCACCGCACAAGGACACGAGGCTAGCGGGCGCACCGCCGCGTACCAACCGGCATCCCCGGGTCTTTCTGACCGGCAAAGTAGCGTCCGCTCTCATGGCGACGCAGGGTGAGGACGGTACCAGATCCGGTACAAACGAAACCTGGTTGAGTGCCACCGCCGTCCCCCGGTGGGTCGTGAAGGCCATCGCGCTCTTCTGGCTCGGTTGGGTCGCGGTCTATGTCGGTACCGGCATGATCCGCTCACTGCGGCCTCTGCTGATCGTCATCCTGATCTCGTTGTTCCTCAGCTTCGCCATCGAGCCTGCGGTCAACCGACTCGAGCGGCGTGGGATCCGCCGCGGCGCCGGAGTCTGGATCGTCTACATCTTCCTGCTCCTCGGCATCGCCGGCTTCTCGGCCGCGATCGGCACTGCCCTCGCGACCCAGATCCGCGACTTCATCGACGACGCGCCGCGCCTGATCGAGGACGCCGAGTCATGGCTGCAGGAGAACATCGACGAAGAGATCGACCTCGGCGAACTCCAGCAGGAGTTCGTCGAAGATGGCCGGGCCGCCGACCTGGCCACTACCTTCGCCGACGACGTCGTGAACCTGAGCACCACCCTGCTCAACATCGTGTTCCAGGCGTTCACTGTTGCCCTGTTCACCTTCTACCTGGTGGCCGAGGGCCCGAAACTGAGGCGCACCGTGTGCTCGTTTCTCGAACCCGAACGCCAGGCGATGGTCCTCGACGTGTGGGATCTCGCGATCCGCAAGACCGGCGGCTACATCTACTCCCGCGGGATCCTGGCCGTCTTCTCCGCCGCGGCCCACTGGGTGGCGTTCGAGATCATCGGTATCCCGTTCCCACTCCCCCTCGCCCTGTGGGTCGGCGTCATCTCGCAGTTCATCCCCGTCATCGGCACCTACATCGCCGGGGCGCTCCCGGTGGTGGTCGGGCTGCTCGACGATCCCAAGAAGGGCCTCGCCGTCCTGGTGATGATCGTGGTCTACCAACAGATCGAGAACTATCTGTTCGCCCCTCGGGTCACCGCCCAGACCATGGAGATCCATGTCGCCGTCGCCTTCGGTTCGGTCCTGGCGGGCGCCGCCCTCCTCGGCGTCGTGGGTGCGCTCCTCTCGCTGCCCTTCGCCGCCACGGCGCAGGCGTTCGTCTCGGGCTTCCGACAGCACCACGAGGTGGCCGAGGACGCCCTCGCGGCGAGCGCGGCGCGGCGGGGCCGCACATCCGGCTGACCGGCGCGGTTCGCGTCAGACCACGGCGGCGTGGTCGCGGCCGAGCGTGCTCGTCGCGGCGCGGTTCCCGGCCCGAAGACTGGTCACGAACACCGCTGCTTCGGTGCGACTGCTCATCTTCATCTTGCGCAGCAGATTCGACACATAGTTCTTTACGGTCTTCTCGGCCAGGCCCATCCGCGCGGCAACCTGTCGGTTGGTCAGTCCCTCCGCCAGGAGGTCGAGCAGGCGGCGCTCCTGCGGGCTCAGCTGATCGAGCACCGTCGAGTCGGTCTGGGCCACGCGACCGGTCCGCAGCCGTTCGAGAAGTCGCGCCATGAGAGACGGATCGATGAGCGACCCGCCCCCGGCGACAACTCGCACCGACCGCGCCAACTCGGTACCGGAGGTGCGGGTGAGCAGGAAGCCGGCTGCGTCGGCACGGATTGCTGCCATCAGCATGTCGTCGTCGGAGTGGGCCGTGAGCACGAGGCAGGCGACCGAGGGCATCCGCGCCTTCACCGCGCGACACACCTCGAGACCGTCACCGTCGGCCAACGCGAGGTTGATCAACGCGACATCGGGCCGAGACGTTTCGATGCCGCTGATGCCATCGGCCGCGTCGGCTTCGTCGCCGACCACCTCGATGTCGCTCTCGCGCTCGAGCACGGCGCGGAGACCCTCCCGCACCAGTTCGTGATCATCGAGCAGGAATACCCGAATCGGCATGTCGTCGGCCCTCACCTTCTCCTGCTGTTTCGGGGCCGGAGGACCCCGTGCTTGACGAGGACCATTCGTCGGACCTGCCGAAAACGGCTGGACGACCTATCCGCTCGGGCCGGATGACCCGGGCGTGCTGGGCCGAACGACTCAGACCCCGTCCCCGACCTGGCCGCTTTCGAGCCTCGCGCACCACGGGCCGACCTCGGGCGGCATGGTCGACCCCGCGCACACGACCACCATCACCGGGTCGACCGCCACGGAAGCCCGCCGCACCTCGCTGCGATGGCCGAACCGCTGTCCCGCGAACAGGTCGTCACCGTCGGGTACGAATCCCTTCACCCTGACGACCCCATCCGGGGCCGCGTCGAGCCACGCCTGCAAGACGTCGCGGTCGGTCGTCGCCGGGGTGAAACTCACCGTCACATGGTCCGCATGCGGACGCTCGGACGCGATCCCGAGCGTGGGCCGACCCAGCAGCAGCGACAACGAAACGTCGGACCCGATGATCACGGGGGCCGGGGCCATGTTGATCAGCCACTCGGCCACCCGCTCGCTCGCTTCGGGCTCGTCGTCGGCGTGACTCACGAGGAGCAGATCGGCCGCGCCGAGCTGCGCCCGCACGGTGTCGCCCACATAGGGGTCGACAACCCACCGTTCGATCGCCAGGGGGTCGACCACGACAACGACCCCATCGAGTTCGTATCGGGGCGTGCGCCCCCATTGAGCGACGGCCCAGGGATCACCGACCCCGCTCACCTCGATGATGACGTGTTCCGGTGCCGGATCGAGGGCGGCGACATCAGCCAGGGCAGAGGCCAACCCGTCGACCGCCGCGCAGCACACGCACCCGTTGGCCAGCGCCCGCAGGCCTCCGGTCGCGGGCTCGAGGAGGGCTTCGTCGATCGCGACGTCACCGAAGTCGTTGACGATCACGGCGATTCGGCGGCCGTGGTCGCCGGTGAGGATCCGATTGACGAGCGTGGTCTTCCCCGCCCCGAGATAGCCGCCGATCACGGTCAGCGGGATCTTCGGCGTACTCACCCGACAGGATGATGCTCGCCGCCGAGGACCGTGCTGAGCACGTTGATGTCTCGCAGCCCCTCGGCACCAGCGACGAACGGATCGGTGTCGAGGGCAACCAGGTCCGCCCGCTTCCCCGGCGTGATCGATCCGATCTCGTGGTCCATGCGGAGCTGGGACGCCGCCCCCATGGTGATCGCATGCATGGCCTGGCCCACGTCGAGTCGCTCGTCCGGGCCGAGCACCCTGCCGCTCGGCGTCTGCCGGTTGGCCGCGCACCAGGCGACGTGGAGCGAGCCGAGCGGCGTGACCGACGCATCACAGTGGATCGACAGCGGGATCCCGAGGGAGAGGACCGTCGCCGCGGCGTTCATGCCCGCCGCCCGCTCCGGCCCGACGGTGAGATCCACATGCTGATCTCCCCAGTACCAGAAGTGGTTGGAGAACAGGTTGGCGCCCATCCCGAGCTCAGCCATCCGCTCGTACTGATCGAGGCGGGTGAGCTGGCTGTGTTGCACCGTGGTCCGATGATCCGCCGGCGGCTGGCCGCCGGTCGCCTCGGTGAAGGCGGCGAGCAACACATCGACGGCCTGGTCGCCGTTGCAGTGCACATGCAGGAGCAGTCCGGCATCGATCACGGGGCGGATCCATTCGGCCAGCTGGTCCGGCGGGATCAGCCAAAGGCCGTTGTCCTTCCCGTTGACGTAGGGCTCCGTGACCCGGGCGGTGTAACCCTGGATACTGCCGTCGAGCACGAACTTCACTCCGCCGAAACGGAGCTTGTCCGTCGACTCGGCCCGGCGCCGCAGGATCAGCGCGGTGACGTCATCGAGACCGGCCGGGCCGCCCTGACCCGGATTGTGGAAGACGGACACGCGCGCCGGGAAGTCGCGGTCGTTGACGACCTGCTGCCACATCTCGGCGATCGCGTCGCTCGCAATCGGACCGCTGCCCAGATCCGCGATCGTGGTCACACCGGCGTTGCGGGCGAGATCGCCGAACGCGCGAACGCCGGGAGGAGCCATGAAGGACCGGACCATACCGATGAGCGCATCGCCGGCCAGCGACATCGCAGCCGGCTCTTGAAGCTCGCCGATCGGATTGCCGGCACCGTCCTTCGGCACGCCGTCCATCATCGTGTCGGCATTGATGCCCTCTCGCTCCATGAGTGCGGTGTTGACCGTGGCGAGATGGAGGCTGGCGTGGAAGACGAAGATCGGGCGGGTGGTCGACACGCGGTCGAGATGCTCGGCCACGAGCCGGTCGCCCGGGAAGTAGATCGGGTCGAGGCCCCACGCCCGGAGCACGGCATTCGGATCGTCGAGCGCGGCATCGGCCTCTCGGAGCCGGTCGATCACTTCGTCGAGCGTCGTGCAGCCCGGCCAGACCCGCCCGTCGGGGTCGCGGTTGTCGAAGTACCCGACATAGAGGTGCTGCCACATGCCACCGGCCATCGAGTGGGCATGGGCCTCGACGAAGCCCGGCAGCACGACCGCGTCGGCGAAACGATCGTCGACACCCGCATCGGGATTCGAGGCCCGCAGTTCGTCGAAGCTCCCGACACCGAGAATGCGTCCGTCGGCGATGTGGACCGCGTCGCCGGTTGCGGCGGGATCGATCGTGTGGAGGGCACCGGTGCGCAGGATCGTCGACATCGATCGCACGCTAGTCCCAGGAATCTCGGCGAGCGGGGGCTACATCACAGACAGGTGGCCGAGCGCGTCGTACCGTCGGGATCGTCCCCAAACGAAAGGCGGAAACGCGACGATCACGATTTCCAAACCCAAACTCGCCCTCGCCGTCGTTGCGGTGGCGATGCTCATCCCGGGCAGCGCCATGGCGTTCCACGTGTTCGACGACGTGCCCGACGAGAAGTTCTACGCCGAGCCCGTGGAGTGGGCTTTCGACAACGAAATCACCACCGGCAAGACCGCGACGACATTTGCTCCCGAGGACAATGTGACGCGCGGCGAGTCGGTGACCTTCCTCAAGCGCTACAACGACAACGTGGTCGACCCGGCGATCGAGGACGTGCAGGCCGATGTCGACGCCAACACCGACGACATCGCCGGGATGCCGGTGCTGCACTGGGCCTCGATCGAGAGCGACGGCGACGTGCGCCGGGCCGGACCCGGGGTCAACACCTCGACGAGCCAGACCAAGCGGCTCGACGTGGGCGAGTACGAGGTCGCCTTCGACGTCGATGACGTCTCGGCGTGCCAGGCGATCGTCAGTGCGAGTGACACCTCCAACCTGAGTGTGGGGGCGGAAATCGTGACCGCGGTCCAGCGTCTCATTGACCCGAGCTCGCTCTTCATCGAGACGTTCGACAGCTCGGGCAGCAGTGTCGACTCGGCCTTCGAGGTGCAGCTCTGGTGTGACGATGCGGTGTTCACCCCGATCATCATCGTCCCGCTCGCCGAGGGAGCCGACACCTTCGGACAACCGGAGTAGTCGTCGGCCTCCGGCCATCTCATCCGACAACGAGAAGAGCCCCGGGCCGATGGCCCGGGGCTCTTTCAGTTCTCGGATCGAGTGGCGCTAGGCCTGCTGGATCTTGATCTCGATGTCGACCCCAGCAGGGAGGTCGAGACGCTGCAGGGAATCAACCGTCTTGGGCGACGGATCCAGGATGTCGAGGAGGCGCTTGTGGATGCGCATCTCGAAGTGCTCCCGGGAATCCTTGTCCTTGAACGGACCCTTGATGACCGTGAAGCGATGCTTCTCGGTCGGCAGGGGAATCGGACCCGACAGGTGGGCCTGCGTCCGCTTCACCGTCTCGACGATCTTCTTCGTCGACTGATCGATGATCTCGTGGTCGTAGGCCTTGAGGCGGATACGAATCTTCTGTCCTGCAGCCATCGTCAGCTCTTTACTTGAGGATCTTCGTGACCGAGCCGGCACCAACGGTGCGGCCGCCCTCGCGGATGGCGAAGCGCAGACCCTCGTCCATGGCGATCGGGTGGATCAGCTCGACGGTCATCTCGGTGTTGTCACCGGGCATGCACATCTCGGTGCCCTCGGGCAGCTGGATGGTGCCGGTGATGTCGGTCGTCCGGAAGTAGAACTGCGGGCGGTAGTTGGTGAAGAACGGCTTGTGACGGCCGCCCTCTTCCTTCGACAGCACGTAGACCTGGGCCTCGAAGTCGGTGTGCGGGGTGATGCTGCCCGGAGCGGCGAGCACCTGGCCACGCTGCACGTCGTCCTTGTCGACACCACGGAGCAGGGCGCCGATGTTGTCGCCGGCCTGGCCCTCGTCGAGCAGCTTGCGGAACATCTCGACACCGGTGCAGGTGGTCTTCGAGGTGTCCTTGATGCCGACGATCTCGATCTCGTCGCCGGTGTGAACCGCACCCTGCTCGACCTTGCCGGTCACGACGGTGCCACGACCGGTGATCGTGAACACGTCCTCGATCGGCATGAGGAAGGGCTTGTCGAGATCACGCTCGGGCGTGGGGATGAACTCGTCGACCTGCGCCATGAGGTCGAGGATGGCGGCGGCCGCGTCGGCGTCGCCCTCGAGCGCCTTCAGCGCCGAGACGTGGACCACGGGAGTGTCGTCGCCCGGGAACTCGTACTCGTTGAGGAGTTCGCGGACTTCCATCTCGACGAGCTCGATGAGCTCGTCGTCGTCGACCATGTCGACCTTGTTCAGCGCAACGATGATCTTCGGCACGCCGACCTGACGGGCGAGCAGCACGTGCTCACGGGTCTGGGGCATCGGGCCGTCGGCGGCCGACACCACGAGGATGGCACCGTCGACCTGCGCCGCGCCGGTGATCATGTTCTTGATGTAGTCGGCGTGACCGGGCATGTCGACGTGGGCGTAGTGACGGTTGTCCGTCTCGTACTCCACGTGCGACACGTTGATCGTGATGCCGCGCTCACGCTCTTCGGGCGCGTTGTCGATGTTCTCGAACTCGGTGAAGGACGAACCCTCGACGTTGTCGGCGAGAACCTTCGTGATCGCAGCGGTGAGCGTCGTCTTGCCGTGGTCGATGTGGCCCATCGTGCCCACGTTGACGTGAGGCTTGTTCCGCTCGAACGTCTCCTTGGCCATAACTGTTTTTCCTTGTTTCTCTGAGAGAGGTTGTTTCGTTGTTTGGGGTTAGGAGACGATCATTCGCCGCGGACGCGGGCGACGATCTCTTCCTGGACGTTTGCAGGCGTGGGCTGGTACGAATCGAATTGCATCGTGTACGTCGCCCGCCCCTGCGTGCGTGAACGCAGGTCCGTACTGTATCCGAACATCTCGGAGAGCGGCACGAGTGCGTTCACGACCTGGTTGTTGCCTCGCTGCTCGGTGCCCTGCATCTGGCCACGGCGCGAGTTGACATCACCGACGACATCGCCGAGATAGTCGTCGGGAGTGACGACCTCGACGGCCATCACCGGCTCGAGCAGGGTCGGCTTGGCCTTGCGGGCGACCTCGCGGAACCAGGCGTTGCCGGCGATCTTGAAGGCCATCTCGGAGGAGTCGACATCGTGCGTCTTGCCGTCTTCGAGGATCACCTTGATGTCGACGGTGGGGAACCCGGCGAGCACGCCGTTGCTCATGGCTTCCTGGATGCCCTGGTCGACCGGCTTGATGTATTCCTTCGGGATCGCACCGCCGGAGATCTTCGACTCGAACTCGTACTCGCCGCCCGGGTTGGGCGCGAGCGTGGCCGAGATCACCGCGAACTGACCGGTACCACCCGTCTGCTTCTTGTGGGTGTAGGTGTACTCGGGCACTTCCTGCGTGATGGTCTCGCGGTAGGCGACCTGGGGCTTGCCCACGGCGGCCTCGACCTTGAACTCACGCTTCATGCGATCGACGAGCACCTCGAGGTGGAGCTCGCCCATGCCGGCGATGATGGTCTGCGCGGTTTCCTCGTTGGTGGTGACCTGGAAGGTCGGGTCCTCTTCGGCGAGGGCCTGGAGGGCCTTGCCCATTTTCTCCTGGTCGGCCTTCGACTTGGGCTCCACGGCGACCTCGATCACCGGGGTCGGGAAGTCGAGGTTCTCCAGGGTGATCGGATGGGCGGGATCGCACAGGGTGTCGCCGGTACGGGTGTTCTTGATGCCGATGCCGGCGGCGATGTCGCCAGTGGCCACCGCGTCCTTGTCGACACGATCGTTGGCGTGCATCTCGAGGATGCGCCCGACCCGCTCCTTGTTGGACGTGCGGGTGTTGAGCACCACATCGCCCTTCTCGAACGTGCCCGAGTAGACCCGGAAGTAGGTGAGACGCCCGACGTGGGGGTCGGTCATGATCTTGAACGCCAGGGCGGCGAACGGCTCGTCGTCGCTGGCCTTGCGGCTGACCTCGTTGCCCGCCTTGTCCTCGCCCGAGATCGGGGGGACCTCGAGCGGCGACGGCAGGTAGTCGATCACGGCGTCGAGCAGGGGCTGCACACCCTTGTTCTTGAACGCGGTGCCGTTGAGGATCGGCACGCGACCGTGCTCGAGCGTGCCCTTGCGGATGGCCGCCTTGACCTCGTCCTCGGTGATCTCCTCGTCTTCGAGGACCTTCATCATGAGGTCTTCGTCGAAGTCGGCCAGCGTGTCGAGGAGAACCGAGCGGTACTCGGCGGCCTTCTCCTGGTACTCCGCCGGGATGTCGACGATGTCGTAGGTCGCGCCCAGGTCCTTCTCGTCGGTCGCCGCCGGCCACACGAGCGCCTTCATGCGCACGAGGTCGACGGTGCCCTGGTATTCGCTCTCGGCCCCGATCGGCAGCTGGAGGACGGCAACATGCTCCGTCAGCCGCTCCTTGATGGTGTCGAGGCAGAAGTAGAAGTCGGCGCCGGTGCGGTCCATCTTGTTGACGAAGCACATGCGGGGCACGTTGTAGCGGTCGGCCTGACGCCACACCGTCTCGGTCTGCGGCTCGACACCGGCAACACCGTCGAACACGGCGACCGCGCCGTCGAGCACGCGAAGCGAACGCTCCACCTCGACGGTGAAGTCGACGTGGCCCGGGGTGTCGATGATGTTGATGCGATGGTCGTTCCAGATGCAGTGCGTGGCGGCCGAGGTGATCGTGATCCCTCGCTCCTGCTCCTGCTCCATCCAGTCCATGGTGGCGGCGCCGTCGTGGACCTCGCCGATCTTGTAGGAGCGACCCGTGTAGTAGAGGATGCGCTCGGTCGTGGTGGTCTTGCCCGCGTCGATGTGGGCCATGATCCCGATGTTGCGGGTCATGTCGAGCGGAGTTCGCTTCTCAGCCATGGGGATTCCTCAGGTAAGGGGGTTCGGTGCGCTCAGACCGGGGTTGGTTCGCAACGCACCACGACCGGGCTCTTCTCTGTTGAGAGAACTGCCCGGTCGTCGAAAAAGTGTATTGGACTACTGGTGGAGAACCGCGGAACTACCAGCGGTAGTGAGCGAAGGCCTTGTTGGCGTCGGCCATCTTCTGGAGGTCTTCACGACGCTTGCACGACGCACCGATGCCGTTGCTGGCATCGAGGATCTCATTGGCCAGGCGCTCCGACATGGTGCGCTCACGACGATCTCGGGAGAAACCGACCATCCAACGGATGGCCAGCGTGGTGGCGCGGCGGGGACGAACCTCGACCGGCACCTGGTAGGTGGCGCCACCGACCCGGCGGCTGCGGACCTCGAGCTGCGGACGCACGTTGTCGACGGCACGCTTGAGGGTGCCGACGGGCTCCGAGCCGGTCTTCTCCTCGACGATGGCGAGGGCGTCGTAGACGATCCGCTCGGCGAGGTTGCGCTTCCCGCGCTGCAGGATCTTGTTGATGAACTGGGTGACGAGCACCGAGTCGTGGATCGGATCGGGGTGGATTTCCCGACGCGGCGCCGGACCCTTGCGAGGCATGATCAGCCTTCTTTCTTGGCGCCGTACCGGCTACGGGCCTGCTTGCGGTCACGCACACCGGAGGTGTCGAGCGTGCCGCGGACGATCTTGTAGCGCACACCGGGAAGGTCCGTCGCACGGCCGCCACGCACGAGGACGATCGAGTGCTCCTGGAGGTTGTGCCCTTCACCCGGGATGTAGGCCGTGACCTCGACGCCCGACGTGAGCCGCACACGGGCGACCTTGCGCAGCGCAGAGTTCGGCTTCTTGGGGGTGGCGGTGTAGACGCGGGTGCAGACGCCACGACGCTGGGGCGCTCCCTTGAGCGCGGGTGTCGCTTCCTTGCGACGCTTCGACTGGCGACCCTTGCGGACCAGCTGCTGAATCGTTGGCACAGAACTACCTTGCTTGTCGAGAGAATGTCGTGGAGAGAAATCGATCGAGATTGCGGCCGGCTGCGCCGTGAGAGCGCGCTCAGGCCGACGAGAAAGCATACGACCGAGGTAGGGGAACCTCAACCCGCGATCGGGTTTCCGCGCGGCAGGACGGGGTTGTCGGACAGGGGTTGTTGGACAGTGCGGTCGGATGTGGGCTGACATCGTCCCATGGCCCTGCGCTTCAACCACATGGAACTCACGCTCCCGACCGGTGCACTCGAACGCGACCGCGACGACATCGCGCGCTTCTACGGCGACCTCCTCGGATGGAGCGCCGGTGACGTCCCCATTCTCGGGCAGACGGGTCTCCTGCTGCGCACCGATGCGGCCGCGAGCCAGTTCATCCTGGTGACCGAACAGCGGGTCCACATCGACAGTCCCGGCTACGACCATCTCGGGATGCGGTGCGACACCCGTGCCGAGGTCGACGCCGTGCTCGCCCGGGCCAAGCAGCTGCAGCGCGCCGACGATCGGGTGCAGATCAAGGAATACGAGGACCTGGTCAACGGCGACCATGTCACCCACGCCTTCTACGTCCGCTACCTGCTCCCGATCTGGTTCGACATCCAGTGCTTCGAGCGCGGCGGCGAACCCGATCCCGACGGCTGGGTCTACACGCTCGGATAGGTGGGTGGCGCGGTCGTCGTCGTGGTCGGCGGCGCCGTCGGATAACTCGGCACGGTCGTGGTGGTCGGTGCGGGCGGGGCTGTGGTCGTCGGCGCGACGGTTGTGGTCGTGGTGGGTGGGGGTGCGGTGGTGGTCGGCGGTCGGGTGGTGGTGACCGGCGGCTGCGTGGTGGTGGGCGTGGTGGGCGTTGTCGGC
>Ga0213866_10000065_pt1 | contig 85313 bp, 81 predicted proteins | sample PICome_11_FD_160079 | JGI IMG/M metagenome (GOLD analysis project Ga0213866, IMG submission 160079) | Coastal seawater microbial communities near Pivers Island, North Carolina, United States - PICO284 | ecosystem: Environmental > Aquatic > Marine > Coastal | place: USA: North Carolina... | reverse complement strand
AATCTTCTAACAGAACTGACAAGTATATTTATAATCATGTAACGCTTATAGGGGATAAAAAATCTGAACCCAAAATTCAAGAGCAATATACATTCAAACTTAATTTGAAAAGTCAAGTTATTTTTTTTCAGCTAACGAATAAGAGAAATCAAAATGTTGTCTTAGAAAAAAAATATGATTTATTTAGTAGACAGCATGAAATCATTTCTTTTGATGATTTGAATAGTTTTTCTGAAAAGCAACTTGAGAATTTATTTTCAAAAACAAGAAATATTTATATTGTTGAAGATTTTTCTAATAGAGATTATGTTTTACCAAAGCTGGTGAAAATCACAACTGAAATTAATGCCTTTGTAGAGCAAAATAATGAGTGATGTTATAACACGTCAAGAATGACTCATCTTTTATAATAAAGTTTACTAAAAAGCACTTCCTCCGAATACAAGTGCTGACATTCAAGACGTGTTATTGATTGCAGGATTTTAGTCGAATTCTGCTGTTTAGGGCAAGGTGGTAAACTGTAAATGGTTGGTTATGCCACCTTGCTAACTAAACAAATGTAAAGAAATAATTAAAGGATTCCCGCTTTCTCAGAAAAAATATGAGCATGCAAAAGTTAGCACATTTCAAATGGTTTATCGTAGGTTTTTTGACGGCTGTTATTGTTGAAACATCATTACTTATAACATTTTTTTACTTATATTTAAAATAAACAGAATAGTTACCTAGAAACCCTTTTTTATCGTAAAACTAAAATTATTCTGAAAGTGAAAACCTCGAACGTTGCTTCGAGGTTTTAGTTTGTTTCAGACTCTGTAAAGTTTCTATATGTTGAAAAATAGTGCTTTAAATCACTCTCGCTTTTCTATTGCTGCTAAAATAACTTCCGCTTGGGTTTTAAATTTTTGCAGTTCTGGTAAAAATGCTTTGTAGGTAATGAAATAAATACTTGCTACTCTATTTTTATAATCAGGATCTGTGAGTGCATATTCAATGAATTTTTGACTGTTTTTCATCGAAATTAAATCTGCCCACCATTCGTAGTTTTTTTTATAGTGTGAATAGTTTTCTTGAAAATCATTGGCACGCAAATCATCATCTGCCTTTATTTCGCGCAAACGTTCCGTGTAAAATTCTATGATTTTGGATGGCAAACTATCTTGAAAAATCGCAGCATTGAAATCAGCTAATTGATTGTATCCACGTGTATTGAAGGTGATTTCAGGAAATCCTATTGTTAAATAAGTCAATTGCGGATTCATCACATATTCCATCTGTTTTATAGAATCATTGAGTATTTTGCTATGTAATGGTTCAACAGTTTTATAAAAAGTTTGGATGTTGTTTATTTCTTGAAGATCATTGTTTAAATCGTCTGCAATAATTGCATAAATATTGAGCAACTGTTGTTGTTCTTTTCGATTTTCATTCCAATTGTTGAGCGAAACTGCAATGAGAATTCCGATCACCACTAAAATGATTTCGCCAATTGCATACGCAAGATAATTTCCAATTTTTTTATTTTTCAAGAGCTTACTTCTTTGGTTTCTGAATAGTTTCATGTCTAATCAATTAAAAGCCAAATCCGATACCGAATGCAAATCGTGGACCGTCATCCGAATTGAACAAAGATAAGTTAGCCGTCAGCACATCAGCTCCATTTACCCAAATTCCGCCACCAAGAGATGTATTCCATTTTCTAGATGGATCGCCGCTAATCCAAACTCGTCCGTAATCAAATCCTCCAAAAACACCCACATTTACAGGCATTAATCCTGTTTTTATTTTACGAAGATTCCAACGAATGTCTGTGGTTTGCACAAATGCTCGCTTTCCTGTGAAACGCTCATTTCTATATCCTCTTAATCCTGTATTGGCACCTAAAGTAGCTCCTTGATAAAATTCAAATCCTTCTCCAAAATTGATATGTCCACGTAATTTTGTGGCTAATACTACTTGTCCGCTTGAAATTAATCGGTGATTGATAGAAAATTCAGGAATGACATATCCAAATCCTTTGGAAGTACTGACATTGTTTTTGTATCCTGTTTCTAAACTTACTTCCATTCCCATGGTTGGAAATGCTTTATTGTTTCTGTTTTCAAAATGATATTTTGCTTCTGCTCCGAAGAAATCTTGTTGGTCAAATAAACTTGAATTTGCTGGTAAACTTTGATCCAAGAAACGCCCAGAAGTGCGTTCTATTTCATTGCTTTCATATACTAATCCTGCTCGAAAACTTCCGCCCAATTGTCCTCGCCACATCAGCGAAGGTTTGAATCTGAACGTTCGTATTTTGACACGATTGTAATCTAAATCTACTTCTAATCCATCATCGTCATCTGCTTCAAAGTTTGGTGTGTTGTTTCCAAATCCAAAGAAGTTGACTGCAAAATTAGGGCTGTTAAAATCTACACCAAGAAGTAAATTCCATCGCCCAATGATATTGTTGAATTCTCCTAAATAGCCAATGTCAAATCCATTAGTAGCAAAGTAATAGGCAGCTCTGTAACTGTGACGTGAAGTATACGGATTGCGTTCAAATCCGTAATTGGTTTGTACTGCCGAAAATCCTAGTTTGAAACCATCATCCGGATTGAATCCTAAGGTTGGCAATATTTGTGTAGTGCCGTTTTTTAGCTTTTTGTAGTCGTACACATTGGTTTCGTAATTGTCCGTTAAGACTTTCGTTCCTTTGTTTGTTTTGATGGTGTTTTTCTTCGATTTGTAATCGTAAAAAGTTAGTTTTTTTCCGTTTTGAATATCGTAGATGTCGTTGTTTTGTCCGCCAATCAAACGTACTTTAATCAAGTGATTTCCGTTTCCGAATACATGAAAAACATCGTCATCGTCTAATGCATAAATCCAGATTTCTTCGGTTTCTTTTTTGTTGTATACACGCTCGTGAAAGATGTCTTTCTTTTCTCCACCTTTGATTCTGTAAGCAGTGACTTTTGTTTCGCCGTTTGGCAAACGTTCTACATCAAACCAATCGTCTTTGTTGGTCCCTTTGATAACGGCAAGTTGATTGACAAGTTTGTAATATCGATCAGAAATGGCTTGCAAGTTTTCACGTCTAGCTTTGAGATACGTTTTTATTTCTTCCATAGCTTCATCTCGTACTTCTTCTGGAAATGCTAGGAATGCTTTTTCTATGACTTCATCTGTCAAACCATCTTGAATCATTTTTACTTGCGCATCCCAAACATCTTTCCCTGATTCCTGTATAAGTTCCATATCAAGCGGATACGGCTCTACATTCATTCCTTTTACATCTTCTAAATCTTCTTGATATTTACGTAATAATCGTGCTGTTGGAATAATTTTTACGGCAGTTCCTAATACAAATCCATCTGACATTTTTGAAAATGCTTGATCGCGATCTCGCGGAAGCGGACGGTATATTTTTTTACCATTTTCTTTAAATTCTATCCAACGCCATTGATCTTGGTGTCGGTCCCAATCGCCAATAAGCATATCAAATAAGCGCGCTCTGATGTACGATGCTTCATCTATGACAATGTCTTCATCTTTGTGCAATTGCTTCATTAAATCGTCCGTACTTTCCAATTTATTTTGATAACCAAAACTTGCTTTGTCGCTATGACCTTCCGATGTATGTTCTTCTATCATGTACAATTCATCTCCAAAATTTTCATTGAATTCACCCAACGCATTTTGTTTCGGCACATAATATAATACAGGATTTGTGTGGTATATATTTGCCGCATCTGCTAATGTTCCGACAGCAAAAGGTGCGTACGGATGTGCTCCTGAAAATATATCGAGTATTAAATCTTCTGTAACGGTATCATCAAATTGTCCTTTGATGTATTGGTCTTTAAAAAGTACGGCTTGCAAGTAGCGCAAAGCTTGTTTCCGAAGCGCACGCATGACGTATTGTGTTCCGTTTTTATCTTCAAGTCGTAAGGATTTTGATTGGTTTCCGCCACCCATTCGCACAGGTTTTAATCCACCAAATAAGGTATCTAAATCTACGGTTGGAGCTTTTACGGGCGTGCTGAATTGTTTTCGATATCGTTCGCCCCATAAAAATTTATAGAAATTAGATTTATCTGTTTCTTCTTTCGTGTAAATAGATGCAGAAACTTCTGTTGGAAATGTTGCAGGATACACCTTTTTTACTTCTGGCGTTGGCGTTCTGATAACTTCCGTTTCAAAAACTAATTTGTTGTCAGTTGCTGAATAGAAACGTACATACGAAGATCCATCTTTGAAAACATCTAATCGTGCAAAACCATACGTTCCATACGAAAATTGCCCGCCGCCAACATTGCGTGTTCCAGACATTTTTGCACCTGAACCACTTACGATTTGGCGTAAATTGTCTTCCACAATGTATTGCAAACTGTGTTCATGTCCCGAAACAAATATGACTTTATCGTTTTCTTGTGAAAGTGTAATGATGCGTTTTCTGAGTTCGTTATAACGTTTGTTAGACATATCAACATTGGCTGTTCCGCTCGTAGTACGTACTAAATTTTTTATGGTTCCCAAAATAGGAATTGGCGATAAGTGACTTTTAAACGTGTAATGCCCATTGTGTGAACCGTTTGTATACATAGGATGATGCAATGCAACAATGGTCGTTTTTCCGCGTGCTTTTTTGATTAAACTGCTATATTCTTCTAAAAACTTCGTTCTTGTTTTAATTTCACAATCGTCATTCATAGTTGGATGTTTGTCCCAATTGGTGATGTACCATTGTGTATCAATCAATATCAGTTCAATATCTTCACTTATGTGAATTTTTTCGATAGGGCAACCATCTTCAGGTAGAAATGTGTTTTTCCCTAGAATGTTTTCTATGTATTTTTCTTGACTTTTTAATCCTTCTAAACCGTCGCTGTACCAATCATGATTTCCTGGAATGAAAATGGTTTCGCCTTTAAAATCTCCTATGATTCTTGTTTGCGCATCCAATTGGTACGTCGCAGCATCTCTTTTGGCTCCTGGTTCTTTTGGCAAACCAGCTGGATATATATTGTCGCCCAAAAAGATAGCGGTACTGTTTTTAGATGCCTTTTGTAGTTCTTTTCCAAACATTTCTAATGCCACCGAGGACGTTTCCCCTATGGGAGAATTTCCTGCATCGCCGATGAGATAGAACGAATGTTTTATTTCCTTGTTCGTGGGGAAAGAATAGCTCTCTAAGTTATCTGCATATTGTGCTTTAAAGGTAGCACAGGCACTAAACCCTAAGAGCAAAACTAGTATTCCAGCAAATTGTGATGATTTTATCATTGGTCGGTGTTTTATCGCTTTAAAGATACTGATTCGTTTTCAGATTATAATAAGTATATTTTGTAGTTTTCGAGAAAATGAATCACTTTTTCTTGTGGCATTTCACATGGTTTCAAAATTTCATCTTGACTTGTGATGTAATAGTTGAGACTTATAAAGTTATTTCCGCCGAGTTCTTCTGCAAAGATTTTATAACTTTTTCCATGATTGAATTCACTTTTAGTAACGCCGTATTTTTTAGTATTATAATACACTTCAGAATATCCAAGTGGTAATTGCTGAATACGTTTTAAAAGTTTCATATCATTAGTTTCTTTAACCATTTTTCTAGTTCTTCCTTTCTTGGATTTCTTAGTTTTTTATCGTCAATTACAATCGTAGGAAAGTTGAGTTTTCTGTTTTCATAGAGGTTTCGCAAGGTTTCTGCATGCGCTTTATTTGCGATGACATCTAGAAATTGATATGAAAATCCCATTGTGGTTAACAATTCTTGGTAATAGTTTGTTTTGTGACAAGAAGCCGTTCCAAACAGTGTTATTTTAGGAATATTTTTCACTTTTTTTAAGTCGTTTTTCTTTTGTAAACTTACACGAACATGATTTAGAAAATCTTATGAAAGGTTTCGCAAAATATATGACTAAACTATACGTTTTATCGTTCTTTTGTTTAGATTGATGAAAGTTTAGTATTTTTACTTAAATTATTGAAAATCTTTATGGATACAATTATTGTTGAAGTTGAAAAATATGTTGTTGACTACCTAACCAACTATGTCGATAAATCTTTTGTGTATCACAATGTATCGCATACAAAATCAGTAGTTGATAACACACAGGAACTTATTGAAGGACTTGAAATTGAGGAGACTCAGGCGCAACAGTTACTTATTGCGGCGTGGTTTCACGACACAGGCTACTCAAAAGGAGTTACACATCATGAAGAAGAAAGTGTTAGCATCGCTACTGAATTTCTTAAAAAGCATTCGGTTTCTGAAGAAAATATACATGCTATTAGTGCCTTAATTATGGCAACGAAAATGGGCCGTAAACCCAAAAATTTACTGGAAGAAATTATTTGTGATGCCGATTGTGGTCATATTGGAAGCAAAAATTTTGAAGAGTTAACAGAATTACTTCGCAAAGAGATTGAATTAACTCAAAATACGTCCATTTCGGAAGCAACTTGGCTTCAAGAAAATATTAACTTTTTATCGGAGCGACATCAATTTCACACTTCGTATGCTGCAACAAAATGGCAAAAACGAAAAGGGAAAAATCTTGCTAAATTATTGAAATCTAATAATAAGGTTTCTAGAGATATTACCAAATTAAAACAAAAAAAGGCAGAATTAAAGTTTAAGAAAACTAAAATTGATACTCCCGAACGTGGAATTGAAACCATGTTTCGTGTGACACTTAAAAATCATATTGAACTTAGTAATATTGCTGACACTAAAGCAAACATATTATTATCGGTAAATGCCATTATTATATCTTTGGTGTTATCTAACTTGGTTTCAAAGTTAGACAAAGCCGATAATGCGCATTTGATTATACCAACTATTGTTTTTACATTATTTACGGTTGTTTCTATTGTATTGTCCATTTTAGCTACACGACCAAATGTTACGGAAGGAAAGTTTGATAAAAAAGATGTAGAAAATAAGAAAGTAAATTTACTGTTTTTCGGAAATTTTCATCAAATGAGTTTGCCTGATTTTGAATGGGCAATTGGTGAAGTAATGCAAGATAAAGACTATTTGTATGGTTCTCTTACCAAAGATTTATACTTTTTAGGTATTGTATTGAACAAGAAATATAAAATTTTACGTTTGACGTATTTAGTTTTCGTCATTGGTATTATTTCGTCAGTAATAGCCTTTGCCGTTGCATTTGCGATGCGACCAGAAACACTTACGGTAATTACTCCATAATGAAAAAGCCTTCTAATTATGAAATTTTAGAAGGCTTTTTCATTATGGAGTAATGTTTTTTAAGCACGCATTCCTTGCATCAATTCATCAATAGTCATGGATGATTTTTCATTAAAATCGTCTTGATAGATAACTTCTACACGAAGTGCTCGTAAGCCCGAAACACCTTGCAAATCTTCCAATTCGAGCTTTTCCATCTTCCCAAAATAGTTTTTAGATTGCATGTATTTGATATACTTTTTATATTCAATTGCATCTTTATCTTGCGAATATACAATGGCAATTTTCCCAGGAATCGTCAAACGATCATTCGTTCCTTTGATGTTGGCTTTGTCAATACGTTTTTTGATGATTTCATAGCGAATATTATATGCGCCATCTACATCAAATTGTTTTTCATCCATTCGAAATTTGATCGCAAGCGGATTGCTATGTACTAAAATTAGTGAAGCTACTTCTAAATCATGATTCATTTGTTTGCGTGCCGTATGTGCTACTTGCTCCATTTCGTACATATTTTGCAATTGCCACAAACGCAAATTATATAAATACAGTTTATTAAACACTTTATCTTTCACCAACGATTGCCCAATATACATATTGTATTCAACGCCATCAGTTTTGTAACGTTCAAAATAATGTGGAAACATTTCTTGCGCTTCTTCTTCTTTTTTATCAAGGTAATTTGCAAGTTTTTTATTGAGCAAATTTACGCTGTCTTCATACGCTTTTCGCTTGTCGTACACTACTTTTAGCTCTTCATCCAAACTGTCCATGTATTCGTTGACCAACACCGAAACTTTTGTATTTGTTGCTTTTAAATGGTTAAATACAGGATAAATATCTTTTTTAAAGAATTGTAAAATTCCCGATTCGTCACCAGCTTTTAAACCTTCATGGGTTTCATTTAAATATGTTGCCACTCTAAAAATTAATTCTTCATAAATTGGCAAACTTTCTTGTTGAAAAGCAGCTTCTAATACTTTAATGGCTAATTGTAATTGTGTGGTTAAATCTTCTTTGATTGCTTCATTTCGTGCTAAAGAAGACCCTTTAATATCACTTTGTCCAAATAGTGGATATACATTTTCAAATACAATATCTTCAATCATCGGATCTTCTATTTGTTCTGCTAATCTATTTTGATAGTTTTCAGCAGCATCGTAAAAACGCCATTTTACCGCAGGATGAATAGACGTGTATTGCTCTTGAATTGTAGCTTCTAGCGTGTTTTGATAATCTTCGGAAGCACGTGAAACCGCCGCTTCAAATACGGGAATAATATCTCGTAGTTTTTGCTGATTTACCGAGTTGAGTTCATAAGCTCTTGGAGACGCAATTTCCAACACTGCCAAATCTCTTCCGTGAGTTGTTATAATAGGAATTAAAATAATACTTTGAATTCCTTGTGCTTTCAATCGTTTGTAAAATCCGTTTTCACCCACATGCGATTTGTATTTTTCAATATCAGAAATCGCCATTTCTTTGTGATTTTTAAAGATATTTTGCAGGATTCCTTCACAAAAGAATTCAGAACATGCCAATTCTTTTTCATCTTTAAAAAGTAAGCTTTCCGATTTTTTGATGTGACTGATATAGTTGCCATTTTTAGGATTTTTATACATGGAAAACCCTAATTTTAAATCTTTTATATTGAAAAATTCGCTTAAATTCTGACGAATATCTGATAATAAATTGTCATCGCTGCGCAATAAGTTTTCTCGCAATGAAGAAAGTGTTTCATCAAATGTAACATCAAACAGATTCATGATTCCGAATCCTTTGAAAATATAACTTTCTAGTGGAAATTTTTCTTTCCAAACTTCGATGTTATCATAATTATCTAGTAATAATTTTACATCTTCTTCGGTAATTTTAGGCGCATTTTCGGTTGGCGTTACTTGGCAGAAATCGCCATTAAACGCAACTCTATAATGTTTGGTAACACCTAAATTTTTATCGGGAATATCAAAGAAGAAAGGACGTTTTAAATCAATAGAATAGCCGTAACATATATTCAAAATCATGACACACGATTGTAAATACAGTTCTTTTTCGCTTAAATTTCTAGCCGTAAAGCAGTATTCATGGTCTGCATTTTCAAGTATTTTTTTGAGTCGATTCGAATATTTAAAGGAATGAAAAGAAAACGGCACGGTGGCTACTTTGATTTCGTTATCTGTCAAAATTTCAGGGAATATGCCTTCCAACACTAAATCAATTTGTTCTTTATATGTTTCTAGCTTCGAAAGATCTGTAAAGCCTTCTCGCAACTCAGGATAATTTTCTAAGTATTGTGTAATTTCTACCGCAGATTTGTGATACGGATGCGTTGTATCTGCTACATATTTATCGTAGAATGCGATCACTTGCTCAAAACTTATGACAAGTTGTAGCGGCAAGTTTAAATCGTTATTTTCGTTTTTCTTTTCCATAACTGAAACAGTTTAGTCTACAAAGATACGAAATACTTACTTTAGAGATTGGGATATGTGATGCTTGTCCTTTGAAACTGCAAAAGAAAAGCGAACCGAAGTTCGCTTTGATACTAAATTTCCAATTTTCAAAATTCTTTAAGGACACGTAAACCAACTCCAACATTGTGTTTTACACGACCAAATAGATAATTCTTTTGGTGGATGCACAACTGCACATATTGGATCTGAAGCACAACCTGATAATGGATTTAGAACACTATCCGCAGCAGCTCCTCCTTTTAGATCATAAGAGAAGTTTGAAATTGCATTTTTGTTTAAAGATAATTTCTGAATTTTCTTTTTTTTCATAATTATATGTTTTTTATGGTTAATAAATTAATGACGGCAAGCTAGATAAATTTAGATCACAGTAGTAAAAATTGTGACAGATGCATCGATTTTGTGACGAATGAAAAATGAAAAACTTGCTCGGCATTTCCTTTGTTAGCAGTCATTTGTAACGCATACCGAACTAAGTAAGAATTGTAGAAGCATAAATTACAAACTTGCGCCAGCGACAAATTTTTGGTTATTAGACTTCTTGGACTTGCTTAGACTCTCACGCTAGTGCGCATTTGTAACGCGTATCGAACTGAATAAGATTGTGGAAGCACAAGTTACAAACTTGCGCCAGCGACAGGCTTCTCGATAGTTCTGCTGAGTTTACCGAAGTGCAATTTTTCTTCATTTTATTACGAAAAATCACTCGAAGAGACGTTTCTAGAATCGTTTGAAATATTTGAAAGCATAAGCGTCTTTTCGAGTGGCGAATCGGAGATTCGTTGTATCGAGAAACACTTTAAGATCAATCTTCTTTATGAATTGTGATGACTAATTTATTTTTTTGCTGTTTGATGATAACTTCATTTCCTATTGTAAAACCTAAATTTTCTAACCATTTTCCTTCCAATCGTATTTCGGGAATGATTGTTCTATCATATTCTCTTTCTCTAAATTTAGAATGTATTTTGAGTTTTCTTGTGTCTTTCATAATAAAAAATGTGTTCGCTATTCCGAACACAAGATATAAAAAAATTGTCGAAATTCGCTATAGTGAACACGAAAGAAGAAAAATACCTCAAAAATTTAGGAGACCGAATCCAAAAAATGCGGATTGCAAAGGGTTTGGAACAAAAACCATTTGCTTCCTATTGTAGAATTAGCAGAACTCAATTATATATGATTGAAAGTGGCAAAACAAATCCACGCTTACTGACTTTACAGAAAATTGCTATCGGACTTGAAGTTTCTGTTAGTGAACTTTTAGAAAATTTAAAAGGAATTAATAATGATTGAAATCCCACAGCTAGTGCGCGTTTGTAACTCATACCGAACTGAATAAGATTGTGGAAGCACAAGTTACAAACTTGCGCCAGCGACAGGGTTATAATTGAAGAGATTCAAACTGCCATATCAATGAATAAAGAATTCATGAAAAATATAGAGGATATTTTAAACTAAATTAGTTAACTCAACTCTCCGGCGCCAATTCCACTTCCAAACCATCCAATTCTGGTGTAATACGAATTTGACAACCCAATCGGCTATTGTCTTCTACGTGAAATGCTTCGGCAAGCATCATGTCTTCGTCAACGCTCATTTCGGGCAACTCATGATCGGATTTTATGTAACATTGACACGAAGCGCACATTGCCATTCCGCCACAAATTCCAATGGTTCCTTCGGGTGCTAATTCGTACGAACGCACAATTTCCATGAGATTCATTGCCATGTCTGTCGGCGCGAGTACTTCGTGCAAAACGCCTTCTCGGTCGGTTATTTTTAGAGTGATGTCTTGTGACATGATTTGATGTATGATTTACGATTTGTGATATCCGATTGTTGATTTCTGAGCTGTTCTCGATAGTTCTGCTGAGTGTATCAAAGTACAATTTTCTGCGTTTTACTCCAAAAATCGAACTGACGTAACTCAAATTTAAAAAACGTCAATTCGAGTGATTTTTTATCCTATTGACGATCTCAAAATAGAGAAAAAATTGTATCGAGAATCGTTTTTTGAATCACTAAATGTCAAAATTAATTAATAGCTTTTACAACTGCTTTTGGTGCTTCTTTTCGAGAACCATCAAAACCATCAATTCCGCTTACCGTGGTGTATTTCATCACATATTTTTTATCTGGAAATATTCGCTGATACGCACTTTGACACATGAGTGTTGCTTCGTGAAATCCACAAAGAATCAATTTTAATTTCCCTGGATAGGTATTTACATCGCCAATGGCATAAATACCAGGAATGTTGGTTTGATAATCTAACGTATTGTCAACTTTGATCGCGTTTTTCTCAATTTCTAATCCCCAATCTCCTATGGGACCAAGTTTTGGTGCGAGTCCGAATAATGGAATAAAATGATCGGTTTCTTGTATGAATGGTTCTTCTCCTTTTATAGAAACCTCAACACCTGTAACCTTACTTTCACCACGAATTCCTGTGATTTCCGCAGGCGTAATCAGGTTAATTTTTCCTAGATTTTTGAGTTCTTGTACTTTTTCTACAGAATCTAACGCACCACGAAATTCATTTCTTCGGTGAATTAAGGTTACTTCCGAAGCGACATCAGTTAAAAAGATACTCCAATCCAATGCAGAATCGCCACCGCCAGCAATGACTACTTTTTTGTTTCTGTAAAGTTCAGGATCACGAATGATGTATTCGACACCATTATCTTCGTAGTTTGCTAGGTTTTGAATTGGTGGTTTTCGTGGCTCAAAACTTCCCAATCCGCCAGCAATGGCAACAATTGGCGCATGATGTTTTGTCCCTTTATTTGTGGTAACGATGAAGGTTCCGTCGTCTAGTTTTTCAATTGTTTGTGCGCGTTCACCTAAGGTAAATGTTGGTGAAAACGGTTCAATTTGCTTCATTAAATTGTCTACCAAATCGCCCGCCAATACTTCTGGATATCCGGGAATATCGTAGATAGGTTTTTTGGGATATATTTCTGAACATTGTCCGCCGGGTTGCGGTAATGCGTCGATTAAGTGACATTTTAGTTTTAATAATCCTGCTTCAAAAACAGTAAATAGTCCTGTTGGACCAGCTCCAATAATGAGAATATCGGTTTTAATCATTTTTCTTTTAATATAGTATGATACAAAAATAAAAGTAAATCTTTTGACAACATTGATCCGTTAGTCAACACTGATTACTTTTTCTATTTGTGGCACATGTTTTTTGATGGTCATTTCCACACCTGATTTTAGTGTCATTTGATTTACACTACATCCAACACAAGCGCCTTCTAGTTGAACTTTGACCAAAGTATCATTGTCTTCGATACCAACGAGTCGAATGTCACCGCCATCACTTTGCAAGAAAGGACGAATTTCATCCAATGCTTTTTCAACGTTATTTCTTATTTCTTCACTTGTCATTTTACACTTTGTTTACGTGTTATTTTTTTACTGCTGAACATCCAGCCATCGTTGTGATTTTGATTGCTTCCGTAGCAGGCAAACTTTCGTTACGGTTTACTACTTCTTGCACCACATTTCGTGTTAGTTTTTCAAAGGCAGCTTCAATTAGACTGGCTGTTTGCATGGCTGCTGGTCGTCCAACATCGCCCGCTTCCCGAATACTTTGCACTAATGGAATTTCTCCTAAAAATGGTACATCAATATCTTCCGCTAGGTTTTTAGCACCTTCTTTTCCGAAGATGTAATATTTGTTATCTGGCAATTCTTCAGGAGTAAAGTACGCCATATTTTCTATTATTCCCAATACTGGAACGTTTATACTTTCTTGTTGAAACATCGCCACACCTTTTTTAGCATCGGCTAAGGCTACATTTTGTGGCGTACTTACTACCACAGCGCCCGTAATTGGTAAGGATTGCATGATACTTAGGTGAATGTCTCCTGTTCCTGGAGGTAAATCGATGAGTAAGAAATCCAATTCGCCCCAAGCGGCATCAAAAATCATTTGATTTAAGGCTTTGCTTGCCATTGGTCCACGCCAAACCACTGCTTGATTTGGTTTTGTGAAGAATCCGATAGAGAGTATTTTGACACCATAACTTTCCACAGGTTTCATTTTGGAAACATTATCCACACGAACTGCCAACGGTTTTTCGCGTTCTACATCAAACATAATTGGCATGGATGGTCCGTAAATATCAGCGTCTAAAACGCCTACTTTGAAGCCCATTTTTGCTAGTGTGACTGCAATATTTGCCGTTACCGTAGATTTTCCAACGCCACCTTTTCCAGAAGCAATTGCTACAATATTTTTGATATTTGGCAGTTGTTTTCCTTTGATTTGTGGTTTTTCAGGCGCTTCTACTTTGATGTTTACTTTTACTTTTGCATCTGCATATACTTTTTCACGAAGTACCGAAGTGATGGAAGTTTCTACTTTTTTCTTTGCTTGTAACGCTGGATTTGTAATGACAATATCCACTACAATTTCGTCTGCAAATGTCATGATGTTTCGTACGGCTCCACTAGCAATCATGTTTGCGCCTTCTCCTGGAACTGTGATGGTACTTAATGCTGCTTGTATGTCTTTCTTTTCTATTTTCACAACGTTGATTTTTTTAATCTGTAAGTTTCTATGAAATGTGTTTTTAGTTTTTCAATGTAAATTGATTCTAAATTGCAAAGATACTAGTAAAAGTTCGTATTGTAAAGCTAAGAAATCGAAATGATTGATAGATCGATGTGTTTGGTTTATAGTGTTTGTGTTTTTGTATTGAAAGATGGAGGAATTTAATGATTAAAGAATTGAGAGATGGAAAGATACTTTTAGCTTTGACAATTAATATTTGATATTTTGCAGTTTCTATTTTCTGCCACGAATTCACGAATGTTTTTTGAGTTGCTTGTGAGAAGTTGAATCAAGTTTAACTTGACGTGAACTTATTCTGAGTGAAATCTCGCGAAAGCGAAAAAATACATTTTAATATTGAAGAGTTGAAAATACTTTTGACTTTGGAATTTAGTATTTGATATTTTGCGGTTTCTATTTTTTTGCCACAAATTCACGAATGTTTTTTGAAGTATTTGTGAGAAGTTGAATCAAGTTCAACTTGACGTAAATTTATTCTGAGTGAAATCTCGCGAAAGCGGCATTTCGACTCCACTCAATGCGCTTTATTTTAGGAGTTTCTATGTTTTAATACTAAATAAAATATTTCTCGATACATCGAATCTACAATTCGCCACTCAAACTGACGCTTTGAATATAATTGAAAAATATAAGAGTGTTTTCAGTATCAAATCGACACATCTTCAGATTGAAGAATTAAAGCAACTCTTTTGTTGGATCCCAAAAATGTTTTTCAAGGTTTTGAATTTGATTGTCAACGACTTCAATTCCTTCGCTTTCCAAGAGTTGTTGCATGAGATTTGTCCCTTGAAAGTGATGTTTTCCTGTAAGTAATCCTTTTCGGTTAACAACTCTGTGTGCCGCAATGTCTTCCTGTTTGTGTGAATTGTTCATTGCCCAACCCACCATGCGCGCACTTCTTGCCGCACCTAAGTATTTGGCAATAGCGCCATAACTGGTAACACGTCCGTACGGAATGAGTTTTGCGACTTCGTATACACGCTCAAAGAAGTTTTGATTTTCTGGTTTCATGCGTTTTCTTGTGCATTGTAAAAGATACGAATCAATGTAATGATGACTAAAATTAGCATGAGTACACTTAAAATATAGTCTGAATATTTAGAGAATTTACCCGAATTCGATTGCGATTTGTCAAAGTAAAATACATACATGTACAACATTGCAAATGTTCCAAAACCTGCCGCCAATACAAATGTGATAATGTCTGTGATGGTAAATTCCATTAAACCAGAAACTTTCCATAAGGCATTGAGTCCTGCAAAGTATGGAATTGGCAATACGTTGAGCGTTGCTAATAATATACCTTTGAAAAAGCTGCTTTTTTTACTCACTTTTACCCTACGAATTCGCTTTTCTTTTTTCTTCCGTGCAATGATAAAAAAGTAGATTGCTAAGAATCCAAAAATAACCAACGCAACTTTTAGTAATACGTCAATAACTTCTTGGTTGTAATGTAAATATTTAGAAATTGTAACTGCTATGATCGCTTGAATGAGTACGACGAGTGAAGCTCCAATAGCGAAGATAACACCATTCATTTTCCCTTTTTGTGTACTTATTTTTGCGGCTGTAATGTTTATTAAACCGGGCGGCACAACACCTAAGAGTGCTGCCGAAAAAGTGACAAAAAAGAGAATAATGAGATCGGTCATTACTTAATTTTGAAGTGAATATAAGTAATTGGTTTGTTTACTTCCAAATATTGTGACTCATAAAATGTTTGAATTTCAGTTACTTCTGCCGGACTTCCTTCGTTTTTATAGACATCATGGTTGGCATATAAAACTTCGTGTCCCGCACCATGCAAGAGTCCTAATGTATAGCCGTGCATAAATTCGCTATCCGTTTTTAGGTGTACCGTTCCTGTTTCGTTGAGTATTTTTTTGTAACGCGCTAAAAATGCCGCATTGGTCATTCGGTGTTTGGTGCGCTTGTATTTTATTTGCGGATCGGGAAATGTAATCCAAATTTCGGAGACTTCATTTTCAGCAAACATTCCTTCTATGAGTTCTATTTGTGATCTGATAAACGCAACATTTTTGATGCCATCTTCTATCGCTGTTTTTGCGCCTCGCCAAAATCGTGCGCCTTTGATATCAATTCCAATAAAGTTTTTGTTTGGAAACTTTTGTGCCAATGCTACACTGTATTCTCCTTTTCCACAACCTAATTCTAAGACAATTGGTGCGTCATTTTTGAAAAAATCGCTGTTCCATTTTCCTTTGTACGGAAATTTATTTGTTACAATTTCTTCACGCGAAGGCTGAATTACATTCGAAAACGTATCGTTTTCTCTAAAGCGTTTGAGTTTGTTTTTACTTCCCACAATGTTTTCTTAATATTTTGACAAAACTAAGGAAATCTTGAAGACCTTTTTATATTCTTATCTTTGATTTTATGAAGAATTCAAAAACTGTTTTGGTGGCGCCTCTAAATTGGGGTTTAGGACATGCCACACGATGCATTCCAATTATTAGAGCTTTGCTAGCGCATGATTTTATTCCTGTACTGGCTTCCGACGGTATTGCATTGCAGTTGTTGCAGAAAGAGTTTCCGGAGTTGGAAACCATCACGCTGCCCGATTACCAAATTGAATATGCCAAGAAAGGGAAAAATTTCAAATTGAAGATATTGAAAGATTCTCCCAAGATGCTGAAAGCTATTTCAAAAGAACGAAAGATTGTAAAACAGTTGGTAAAAACGCGCGATTTTTGCGGAATTATTTCTGATAACCGATTGGGCGTGTATAGCAAAAAAGTGCCTTCTGTTTTTATCACACATCAATTGAATGTGTTGAGCGGAAACACTACTTGGTTGAGCAGTAAACTTCATCAATTGATTATTAAAAAGTTTGATGAATGTTGGGTACCTGATGTAGCTGGAAAACCAAATCTTTCTGGGAAATTAGGACATTTAAAGAAAAGCTCTTTACAATTAAAATATATCGGTCCGTTGAGTCGATTGCTTCCGCAAGAATTGCCTATTGTGTACGATTTGATGGTGATATTATCTGGTCCAGAACCACAACGCACCATGCTGGAAGAAAAGTTATTTGAAGAAGTAAAACGGTATAATGGTAACATCCTTTTTATTCGTGGAAAGATAGAAGATCAACAGGAACATTTTCAGTTTTTGAATTGCAATGTGTATAATTTTATGCAAAGCGAACAACTCGAAAAAGCATTTAATGAAAGTGCCATGGTTTTGAGTCGATCGGGTTATACAACCGTGATGGATTTGGCAAAACTGAATAAGAAAGCTTTTTTTATTCCGACTCCAGGACAGTTTGAACAGGAATATTTAGCCAAACGTTTGCAAAAACATCAGTTAGTACCAACGGCTACACAAGATGATTTTTCTATTGATATGTTAGCACGCGTAGCAAGTTTTAAAGGACTGAGTAGTTTTAACCAAGAGGAAGATTATGAAGATTTATTTCACCTTTTCCAGCGTGAATGAGAATTCTGAACCTACATCAAACTCGCTTTCTACATATATTTTTTCGTTGTGTGCTTCAATGATGTGTTTTACGATAGATAATCCTAAACCTGAACCACCTTCCCGACGTGAACCACTTTTGTCCACACGATAGAAACGTTCAAATAAGCGAGAAATGTTTTCTTTTTCTATGCCTTCTCCGTTATCTGTCACACGCACAATGACTTTGTTTCGGATTAAATTTTCAACACTAATTTCCGTTGTTCCGTTGACACGTCCGTATTTGATAGAGTTTACAATAAGATTCGTCAACACTTGCTGAATGCGTTCTTTGTCTGCCAATACCATAATCGGTTTGGTATAGTTCATATCAAATGCTAGCGTAATTTGTTTTTTAGCCGCTTTCATTTCCAACAGATCAAATACACTTTGTACCAATTCAATAATGTCAAATTCTTCCGTATCTAGGTGTACATCGCCAGCTTCTAGTTTGGTAATCATGTCTAAATCCTTCACAATGTAAATTAACCGTTCTACGCCTTTTCCTGCACGATTTAGGTATTTTTTACGAATGTTTTTATCTTCCATAGCGCCATCGAGCAAGGTCAGAATATAACCTTGCACCGTAAATAAGGGCGTTTTTAATTCGTGAGAAACATTCCCGATAAATTCTTTTCTGTAATTTTCTCGAATCTTTAAGGTTTCTATTTCGAGTTTTTTATTGGTGGCAAATTTTTCAATTTCTTTGGTTAATGTTGCCATGTCCGTTGTAATCGGATGATTTTGAAAATCACTGACATCTAACAAGGTTACATCGTCATAAATTCGCTTTACACGTCTGTAAATAAAGCGTTCTACTCTAAATTGAATGATAAAAAAGCAAAATACAAAACATATACTCAGGAAAATGATTGGTATTATGAAGTTTTCAATACCAAAAATCGCAAGTAAAACAACCAACAATATGGTTGCAAATACGCTAATGTATAAGGAAGATCTTAGTGCAAATTTATAAGATCTTTTGAGTTTTCTTGTCATGAATTTATGCTACTATTCTACGTATTTGTATCCTACGCCTTTTACCGTTTTAAAATGGTCTTCGCCTATTTTTTCTCTGAGTTTACGAATATGAACATCAATGGTTCGTCCTCCAACAATGACTTCATTTCCCCAAACTTTGTCTAAAATTTCTTCTCGTTTGAATACTTTTCCTGGTCGTGAAGCTAGTAATGACAAGAGTTCAAATTCTTTTCTTGGCAGGATGATTTCTATTTCATCTTTTACAATTTTGTACTCTTCTCTATTGATAATGATATTTCCAACCGTTACAATTTGCGAGTTTTCTTCTTCATTTTTAAGTCTACGAAGCAAGGCTTTTACTTTACTAACCAATACTTTTGGCTTGATAGGTTTTGTGATGTAATCATCCGCACCAGCATCAAATCCTGCTACTTGTGAGTAATCTTCGCCTCTAGCTGTTAAAAATGTAATAATTATATTGGCAAGGTTACTGTCTTTTCGAATATTTTCACACGCTTCAATTCCATCCATTTCAGGCATCATTACGTCCATAATGATTAAATGTGGTTTTACTTTTTTTGCTTTGGCAACCGCTTCTATACCATTTGTCGCCGTCGTTACTTGGTAGCCTTCTGCGGACAGATTGTATCCAACAATTTCTAAGATGTCCGGTTCATCATCAACCAATAATATTTTGATATCCTTTTTTTTCATTTGTGTGTTGTTTGATTTAAATAGTTGATTTTGATTTCGTTAAATAATAGTTACACATTTTTTCAACGCTTCAAAAGTAAAGATAAAATTAAATAATGAAAGCAGTTAACACACTTTTAATATGATAACGTTAAGCTAACATACATATTACAAACTTTTAACCTGCAAGTAACACCATCTTTACATGTTCGGCATTTCTTTGCCCTGTGAAATAAAAACACTAAATGAGACAAAATATTACACTTACGATTCTCCTATTTTTTACCCTTACGATAGGATTTGCACAAAACGGCTCTATTGTCGGTAAAGTGCAAGATAAAGAAGTAAACAATGAACCACTCCCTTTTTCAAACATCACTATAAAAGGGACTACCAAAGGAGCCACTTCCGATTTAGATGGGTTATACGAAATTTCAAATGTAGCTCCTGGAACCTACACATTAGTTTTTAGTTTTGTGGGATATTCAACTAAAGAAGTTCCAAATGTAGTTGTAAATCCTGGAAAAATTACAACCGTAGATGTTATTTTAGGCGCAAATGCTGATGCACTTGATGCTGTTGTTATTACTGCAACCACTCGTAAAGTATCTGAAGCTGCCTTGTTATTAGAGCAAAAGAAAGCGGTTGATATTAAACAAAGTATTGGTTCGGAAGAATTAGCAAAGAAAGGTGTTGGCGATGCTGCTGGAGCTGTGTCAAAAATATCTGGAGTTTCTAAGCAAGAAGGATCGAGCAATGTTTATGTACGTGGATTGGGCGACCGATATTTGAATACTACGTTTAACGGATTGCCATTACCTGCAAATGACATCAATAAAAAGAACATTGAATTAAGTTTATTTTCTTCTGATATTATTGAAAATGTTTCTATCAGTAAAACGTATTCTGCAAAACAATACGGAGATTTTGCTGCCGGAAATGTAAATATTGATTCTAAAGAACATAAAGGAGAAGGATTTGTGAGCGTTTTTTCGGGAACAAGCATCAATACAAATGCGATTGGAGAAGATTTTGTACAGAGTGAAGGCTCTGGATACTTTGGAGATTATGCACGTCATAATCAAAATCCGTTTGCGGTGATTTTATCTCACGGAATTGATCCTGAAGATGTAAGCACGCCAATCAATGTAAACTTTGGAGCTTCTGCTGGAAAGTCATTTGATTTTGAAAACGGTTCGCGTTTGAGCTTATTTGGAACGGTTTCTTTTGAAAACGCGTACGAATATAGAAGTGGTGAAGCGACTGACTTTACAACGGTTGAAAAGAAAACATTTAAAGCTGCGGAAGAGTTTGAGTATAGCACGACAACGACTGCCATGGCAACAGTAAATTATAAATTTGATGACAACAACAAGTTGAAATTCAACTCGTTATTCATCAACAGTTCTACTAACGAAGTTGGATATTTTGGTATTGACGGAACAGGTAGAGATAGAGATGCCATTTTGAACACAGACGAAGGTTTTTACCAAATGAACGCACAGTTCGATCAAAACCAAGTATATGTAAACCAATTAATGGGTAATCACACATCAGGAAAATTTGAATTGGATTGGGCTGCTGGATACAATGTGGTATATGCAAAGCAACCAGATCGTAAGCGTATTACAATTGAGAACTATCAATTTGCGTTAGATAACGATCCAACGACAAATCCAACATTCTACAGCAACGTTGATTATGACAACCAACGTTATTTTCAAGACATTGACGACACAGAATTTAATGGTCGTTTAAACTTAAATTATGAGGCAAACGAAAACTTCAAACTTAATTTTGGTTACAATGGAAGAAGCAAAGAGCGTAACTTTGAAAACATCCGTTACGGATATGATATCGTAGATTCTGACTTTCCTATTACTGATGTAAATAACTTAAACAGTGTATTTTCAGTAGCAAACTTAAACTTAACTTCAGGTGGAGTTTATGAAATTAAGGTAATTAATGCCATCCCAGGAATTAGCAACACAAACCGACCTGGACTTCCAGAAAACACATACAAAGGGAACTTAGATTTATTTGCAGGATACGCAAATGCAGAAATCAAGGTTGGCGAAAAATGGTTGTTTGTGCCAGGAATTAGAGTTGAATCATTCGATCAAAGTATTCAATATGATGTCATCAACTTAGGAAACAATGGAAACTCTAGCAGAAGCGCTTACGAAAACTTCTTTTTACCAAGTGTCAATGTACGATATGCACTTACAGAAGAGCAAAACTTACGTTTCTCTGCAAGTAGAACAGTTTCATTACCTGAATTTAAAGAAACAGCGCCTTTCGTTTATATCGATGTAACCAACAGAATTGGTGGTAACCCTGATTTATTAGGTTCAAGTGATCCAACATTTATCAACGTAAGCGATGTTGCGTATTCAAATGTGTTAAACTTTGATATAAAATACGAATGGTTCTTTGGAAAAGGAGAAATCTTCTCTGTATCTGCGTTTGCAAAACAAATTTCAGATCCTGTAAACAGAGTAGTTGCTTTTGATGCTACGGGAACACAACGTTATTTCAGAACTGGTGAGCAAGCAGATGTATATGGAGTTGAAATTGAAGTTAGAAAAAACATATTGCAAGATGCTGACGACGAAACCATTCTTTCTGCCGGATTGAACACTACATTCATGCATACTGAGCAAGACTTATTTGATGTCATTCAAGGAACATACAGTGTAAACTTTAGAAATGACACAGAACAATTACAAGGAGCATCACCATTTATTATGAATGCTGACATAAGTTACTCTCCAACATTTGGAAGTTACAAACCAACAGGAAACTTAGTATTCTCGTACTTCTCAGATAGAATTGATGCTTTAGGATCAGGACAATTAGGAAACATCATTGAAAAGTCAGTCCCAACACTAGACTTCATCATGAAGAATGAAATTACAGAAAACTTTGAAATTAACTTTAGTGTTAGAAACTTACTAAACCCTAAAGTGAAATACATTCGTGAAACTTCTGGAGGAGATGTATTAGTAACATCTACCAACGGAAAAGGAGTTTCAAACTATGACAGAGGAAGAAATATAGGATTACAACTAAAATATAAATTTTAACAAACACAATTAAAGATTACAATTTAAACTCAGAAACAATGAAAAATCGCATACTTTTTGGATTCGCACTTTTAGGAGCATTAGCTTTGACTTCATGTGCATCAGATGATACTGCTGACATTAGTATTATTGACAATAGTGTAACAAATAACACTACAAACCCAGGTGGTGGAAACACTGGACAAACTATCTTTTTATCAGGAACATACACAACTGATTTAAATTTAGACGCAAACAATACGTACAAAGTAAACGGATCATTAATCATGGCTTCAGGAACCACCTTACGTATTCCTGCTGGTATGACTATTGAAGCGTTGGCTTCAGGTGCCGATGTATATGTTGCAATTTCTCAAGGAGCAAAAATCGAAGCTATCGGTACTGCTAACAACCCAATCGTATTCACTTCTGATGCGTCTGCACCAGCTGCTGGAGATTGGGGAGGATTAATTTTATTAGGAAGCGCGCCTATCAACTCGGTATCAGGAAACGCAACGTCTACTTCAGAAATCGCTAGTTTACCTTACGGTGGAACAAACGCTGCTGACAACTCAGGTACATTACGTTATGTACGTGTACAATATTCTGGAGGTTCAGCAGATGGACAATCAGAAAACAACGGAATCTCTTTCTACGGAGTTGGAAACGGAACTACTGTTGAGTATGTACAAGTATTCGAAGGAAAAGATGACGGAATTGAGTTCTTTGGTGGAACTGTAAACGTAAGTTACGCTTCAGTAATCAACGCACAAGATGATTCTTTAGACTGGACAGAAGGTTACACAGGAACAATCACAGACGCGTATGTAAAGCATGGAGCAGATCACGATAAAGGAATTGAAGCAGATGGTTTCAACACAGATATCGGAAACAACTCAAACCCAATCTATTTCTCTAGCCCAACTATAACAAACCTTACCATCATTGGATTAGGATCTACAGAAGCTGGTAGTGAAGCGATTCGTTTAAGAGCTGGAACAAGAGCTATCTTTAACAACGTACTTTTACAAGGATACGAAGAAGGATTCGATTTAGATGGAAACGATACTGATAGCCCAACAGGAGCTGGAGTTACAAGTAACGAAACTCAAGTAACAAACATCTTATTCACTGACGTAATCTTAAAAGTGAAAAATGATACAGGAGTTGCTTTTACAGAGGCTGACTTAATTACTGGTGACGGAAACGGAACTGGAACTGACTATGCAACTTGGGGAGCAGGTTGGACAATAGGAAACTAATGTTACAAAACATAAACGATACAAAAGCGTCTTCTGTACAGAAGACGCTTTTTTTGTTATACGCTACACATTAAAAAAATAAGTACCTTTGTCTATCAACTAAAAATAAATATATGTACGAAACTATACAAATGCTGCATTCTTATTGGGCATATTTTGTCCTTTTCATCCTAATTATAGCCGTAGCCAACGCCATCATAGGATTTACAACTAACAAAAAATTTGTTGCCAAAGACCTACGAATTTCACTATTCGCACTCATCTTTACACACTTACAATTGGTCATTGGACTCATTCTGTACTTTGTGTCTCCAAATGGAATGAACATTATTTCATCAAGAGGAATGGGCGGAATGAGTTCAGCAGAACGATTACTAGCTTTAGAACATCCGTTTGTGGGTATTTTAGCTATTATTCTAATCACTATTGGTTGGTCCAAACACAAAAAACAAGAAACAGACAAAGGCGCTTTTGGTAAAATCGCACTTTTTTATGGCCTAGGATTACTACTTATCCTTTCAAGATTACCATGGAATCAGTGGTTAGGAATGTAACAACTTTCACAAAAGTAAAAATCACAAAAAAATCCTTGTCACTACGATAAGGATTTTTTGATGTATACGTAATCTCGAATGACATTAAGAAAAATTGAAATGTAAAACGAAATTAGTCTAATGTCTAGCTTCTAATAGCGAAGCGGTCTAACACATCTAATATTATTGCTTCACTTCTTTAATCAAATGTACATACACTGGAAAATGGTCACTATAACCGCCTGTATACGTTCCATTAGAAAAACTCCTAAAAGGATATCCTTTATAACGTCCACGTTTATTAGACAAATATACTTTATTGTAAATTCCGGCTTTATAATAGCGATATTCTGAATAATCTTTCTCTAACAAAGGCGCTGTAAACACAATTTGATCAAATAAGTTCCAACCATCTCTATACGCTAAGGTTCCATTTCCGCTTTTCGCCATCGCTTCCATCGGATTATACAAATCTTTTCCTTTAACATCTTCACGATCTTCTTTCGTTTTCAGTACTTCTTTCATACTTACATTAAAAGGATCATCATTCAAATCGCCCATCGTAAATATTTTTGCGTTCTTATCAACATCTTGTAAAGAATCAATAATACGTTTGTTCAATTCGGCAGCTTTCACACGTTTTGGTCTGCTTCGTGCTTCTCCTCCACTACGTGATGGCCAGTGATTTACAATAATATGTATTTCTTCACCATCCAAAACACCCGAAACCAACAATTGATCTCTGGTATACACTCTTCGATCTCCATCATATATATATAAAGGATGTTTTGAAAAACTGTGTGGTTGAAAAACATCTTGTTTATACAACAAGCCAACATCAATTCCTCGTTTATCGGGAGAATCAAAATGGATAATTCCATAATCAGAATCTTTCAATTGTGGCTCATTTATCAAATCTACAAGTACCTGCTTATTTTCAACTTCGGCAACACCTACAATAGCTGGTGTGGTTTTGGAAACATCATAGCCTATATCAGAAATAACGCGTGCAAGTTTAGAAAGTTTATCTTCATATACCTTTGAACGATCGCCTTTTATTTCCATAATAGGGCTTTTCTCGTCATCTTTCAATGGATCATTAATAGTATCAAATAAATTTTCTACGTTATAGAAAGCAATGGTTTGTACTTTATATTGCTTCTTTTCCTGTGCCCAACCATGGGTGAATAACAGTAAAAAAGCAAGTATAACTAGGAATTTAAGGTTTTTCATTTAATCAATGTTATGTTATCTTAAACAATCTTTGCAAAAGCTAGACCAAAAGTAGTTATTAATTATAAAAAATGTACATTTGCGCGTCGTTATTAAAGATTTTTTAAACTTAAATAATAATTAATTGCAAATTACAGTATGAAAAAACTTATTTTTTTATTTGGATTGCTATCTGTTTGGTTTGTCAGTGGACAAAACACAATTACTGGTAAGGTAATTGACGCCAACACAGATGATGCGGTTCAAAATGTTTTGGTTTCAATTGCACGTAATAACAACAAAGAAGTTGTTACGGACGCATCTGGAGTCTTTAAGTTAACAGATGTTGCTGCAGGCGAAATGGACATCATCTTCACAAAAGATGGATATGCTATTTTAAGAATGCAAGTAACCGTTATCGATGGTCAAGCACTTGACTTAGGCACAATTCTGTTAAAAGTATTCATTGAAGAAGATGTTACTTTAATATCATTAACAGATGATGAGTTAAATGATGATTCTACAGCAGCAGACAACATTTCTGGATTATTACAATCGTCACAAGACGTATTCCTAAGAACTGCCGCTTTTGAATTTGGAGGTACCTTTTTTAGAGTAAGAGGATTAGATTCCGAAAACGGAACCGTACTTATCAATGGTATCAAAATGAACAAACAATTCAATGGAAGACCACAATGGAGTAATTGGGGAGGATTGAATGATGTTGTAAGAAATCAAGAACTTACAAATGGACTCAGCGCTTCTGATTATACTTTTGGAGGTATTTTAGGAACTACAAACATTAACACAAGAGCTTCTGAATACAGAGAAGGCGGTAGAGTAACCTATTCGTCATCAGACAGAAGTTATACCAACAGAATTATGGCAACATATTCTTCTGGTTTACTTGAAAGTGGATGGGCTTACACGGTTTCGGCAGGAAGAAGATGGGGAGATGAAGGTTTTAACGACGGTACTTTCTACGACGCAAATTCTTTATTCCTTTCGGTTGAAAAGAAATTAAACGATAAGCACAGCATTAACTTTACAGGAATTTATGCACCAAACCGAAGAGGACAATCTTCTGCAAACACGCAAGAAGTATTTGACCTTAAAGGTGTTCGGTACAATGATTTTTGGGGATATCAAGATGGTGAAAAGCGTAACTCACGTGTTCGTAGAGTAGATGAGCCAATCTTAATGTTAAACCATTATTGGGATATTGCTGAAAACACAACCTTAAATACAAACGTAGCGTATCAATTTGGTGAGCAAGGAAGAAGTCGTATTGACTTTGGAGGAACAGACTTAGATGTAAGTGGTTTTCCAATTGGAAGTGGTGTAAATCCAAGTCCAACGTATTACCAAAAATTACCTAGTTACTATCAAAGAAACTTTCCAGACAATCCAGCGTTAGCGTTTGGAGCGCAAGAAGCTTTTGTAAATGATGGTCAAATTGACTGGACAGCATTGTACACAGCAAACCAAAACAATATTGGTGGAAATGCAATTAACATTGTATATGAAGATAGAAGTGACGACAGACAGTTTACTGCAAATACAATTTTGAATACAGCTATCAACGATAACATTACCATAAATGCTGGAGCAAATTTCACAAGTTTAACGTCTGAAAATTTTGCAGAAATCACAGATTTATTAGGTGGAAGAGCATTCTTAGATGTAGATAACTTTGCAAGTGATTTAGTGGTAGATCCAGGAGCGGTACAAAACGACTTAAATAACCCTAACAGATTGGTTGTGGAAGGTGATCGTTTTAGATACAACTTCGAAATTCAATCCAACTCTATTGGAGGATTTGCACAAGCACAATTCAAATACAAAAAAGTAGATTTCTTTGTAGCAGCAAGTGTTGAAAATACAACGTACCAACGTAACGGATTATACAGAAACGGTGGTTTTCCAACAAACTCTTTTGGAAAAGGCGAAAAACTATCATTCACAGGAATTGGCGCAAAAGGTGGTTTAACATATAAACTTACTGGACGTCATTTATTTGACTTCAACGGAGCGTACTTAACAAAAGCACCATCAATTCGCAACACATACTCTAACTCAAGAGAAAATAACAATGTAGTTCCAGATATTACTGAGGAAAAAATAACTTCATTTGATGCAAGTTACATCTACAGATCTCCAATTGTAAAAGCACGATTAACGGGTTACTACACTAAAATGGAAGATGCTAACGAAATCTCTTTCTTCTTTGCAGATGGAATTGGTGGAGACAATCAAGCATTTGTACAAGAAATTTTACAAGGTGTTGACAAAAGACACTTAGGTGGGGAATTTGGGATTGAAGTTCAAGCAACCTCAACTATTAAATTAAAAGGAGTCGCATCTCTAGGAGAATTTACCTATGACAACAATCCTAACTTATTTGTAACAACAGAAGACAACGTACAATCAAGAGCAGCTGGATTTATTGATGGAAAACAATCGTTTGGACAAGCAAGCTTAAAAGATTACAGAATTGCTGGCGGACCACAAAGAGCATTCTCTTTAGGATTTGAATACAGAGATCCAGATTACTGGTGGTTTGGAGCTACAAGTAACTTTTTCTCTAACGCATACATCGATATCAGTCCATTACAAAGAAGTAGTAACTTTTACACAGACTTTGACGGGCAAGTATTCAACGATTACGATCCTGAATTAGCACGTGAATTATTAAGACAAGAACAATTTGACGATTACATGCTTGTCAATCTTACTGGAGGAAAATCATGGAAGTTAGGAGACTATTATGTTGGTTTCTTTGCAAGTATCAATAACGTGTTTGACAAAGAGTACAAAACAGGTGGTTTTGAGCAAGGAAGAAATGCTAACTTCAGAGAATTAAGAGACGATTCTGCTTTAGAAACAAGAGTATTTGGTAACAGATACTGGTATGGTAGAGGAAGAACTTATTTCTTAAACGTATATTTTAGATTCTAATAAAAAACAAAAAAGATTGTGTAACTTTAAGTTGCGCAGAAAAAACATAAAATCGAACAAATGAAACATCTATATCTATATATTAATTCATTATAAAAATAGTTGAATAGATGTTCCATCTGACAGATAAAAAAAATAATAAAGATAAAACAGATGAAAGCAAATAAAATTTTTAGTTTAATAGCTGTCTTAGGAATTATGGGCTTGGCTATTACTTCTTGTGTTCAAGACGATGAATTTGCAATTCCAACAGGAACAACGGCTGTTGATCCAGGATTAACTGCAAACGCTACTTTTAGTAACATGGTAGCACGATACCAACAAGCTGTAGCAGGTGGTGATGACATTGCTACTATTGAGCTTGATGAAGCTGAAATTATTTTGGAAGGATATGTAGTATCTAGCGATCAAGCTGGAAACTTCTTTGAAGAATTAATCATTCAAAACAAAAAAGATGGTACTACATCTGATGCAGATCCAAGATTAGGATTCCGTGTAGATATCAACCAACCAGCATTATACAACAGCTACGAATTTGGTAGAAAAGTATATATCAGAATGAATGGTTTGGCTATCGGATTAGAAAATGGTGTATATGCTATTGGAAAACCAAACGGAAACGATATCGATCAAATTCAACCATTTGAATTAGAAGATTTCATCGTACGTAGTACAGAAGTAGCTACCATTGAACCAAAAGTAACGACTGTTGGAGAATTAACAGGTGCTGACGAAAACACATTTATTCAATTACAAGAAGTACAATTCAGATTAAACCAACTAGGATTAACATACGCAGGAGAAGCTTCTGATAGTTTTGACGGATTCAGAACACTGGAAGAATGTGCAGCTGGTGGATCAATTGCATTACAAACAAGTACATTTGCTGATTTCAAATCGTTAACTATTGACGAAAACAAAGGAAACATTCAAGGAGTTTTCACAAGAGATTTTGGTGATGATACAAATGTTTTAGTCATCAACACTTTAGCAGATATCGACTTTACAAATACGGTTCGTTGTGATCCAGATGTTTTAAACTGTCAAGGACCAACTTCATCTGCTACTACTGTATTTCTTCAAGATTTTGAAACGATTACAAACGAAGCACAATTAGATGGTTTAGGATGGACAAACGTAAACGTATCAGGTGGTTCTGAGCGTTATGAAGACGGTTCATTCAGTGGAGACAGATACATGGTTATCTCTGCTTTCGGTACAGGAGAAGATCCTATGGAAGCTTGGTTAGTAACACCAGCAATCAACTTAGATGGAACAACACAAGAAGAATTATCTTTTAACATTTCAGCTAACTTTGAAACAGGAACCATCTTAGAAGCTTACATCACAGAAAACTTTACAGGTGATCCAACAACAACTGAATGGACATTACTAGATGTTACCATTCCAGTTGGAGGAAGCGGATTTGGTAACTTTGTACCTTTAGACGCTAACATTTCTTGTTTAAATGGTGATGTACACGTAGGATTTAAGTACTTAGGTGCTGCAGGCGGTGCAGAAACAAGATACCACATTGACGATGTAAAAGTAACAGGAATGTAAAATTCTGATATTCATATTACTAAAAAAGAGTGCTATTGCTAGCACTCTTTTTTTTATATTATAATATATTAACACTTTTGTTATCAAATGGTTAAAACAACGTATAAATGTGTAAGTCTGCCTATACAATTCAAGTTCTTTTGTATATTTGCAACGTATTTTATAAATAGTTAAAAAACATAACGTATGAACAAAAATTACTTATTACTAATTGCACTACTAATATCTTCATTGTCTTTTGGACAAATTGTAACCAATGGAGATTTTGAAAGTTGGACGGGCGGCGTTTTAGACAGCTGGACAAGTGAAGCAGGAACAACAGTAGAAGAAGAAACCACTATCATTAATGGAGGAGGAAGTTCTGCAAAGTTCACTGTAACAACACAAACACAAGGAGACACAGACTTCAGACAAACAATAAATGTAGAAGCTGGAAAAGTATACGATGTAAGTGTATGGGTTTATCAAGCTGATAACGGAGCTAGAGCTCGTTTATATTTTGATGGATATTTAGATTACTCTGATCCAGATGCTTTAAACACTTGGCAAGAACTTACCTATCAGTATACCGCAACTGCTACAGGAACTATCGATATTGGGTTACGTTTTTACGATATCACTGCAAACTGGACAGGTGCTACGGTAATTTACATTGACGATTTCACTGTAATTGAGCAAATGACAACAACACCGTCATTAACGATTACAGCACCTACGGCAACTTCATTTGCGCCAGGAACTACAAGTGTTGATGTTGAATACGTAACACAAAACGTTGATTTTATGGTGGCAGGAAACCAAGTAAATATCACAGTAAACTCAAATCCTGTTGACGCTGACGTTACAAGTCCTTATACAATTCCAACAATGAATGGTGGTACGTATAATGTTACGGTTGAATTATTAGAAAACAACATCGTTGTTGACACACAAATGATCTCTTTCTCAATTGGAACCGAAACACAAGTAGCTGATTTAGCAACGTTACGTGCAGGAACTGTTGGAGATTTCTATGAAATCACTGGTCAAGTTTTTATCTCTTACATTGTAACAGAAGGAACAAGAAATCAAAAATACATCCAAGATGGTGGCGCAGGAATCTTAATTGATGACGTTGCCGGAACTTTAAGTACGCCATTAAACATCGGAGACGGAATTGTTGGTCTAAAAGGTCAATTAACACAATTTAGCGGTGTGCTTCAATTTGTACCATCTGAAAATATCCCTGGAGCAGCTACTACTGGAAACACATTAACTCCTCTTTATGTTACGGCTGCAGAATTAGCTACAAACGGAGAAGTATACGAAAGTAGACTTATCAGATTATTAAATGTTGAATTTACTGATACAGGAATGTTCACTGACAACACTAACTATGACGTTACGACTTCTGGCGGAACAGATATGACCGTTTGTAGAGTTTCTTTTGGTGATGAAGACTTAATTGGAACTTCAATTCCAGGAGCACCAGTTGACATTATTGGTTTAGGTTCAGAATTCAACGGAACCTATCAAATATTTCCAAGATATGCAAGTGATGTAGACACTACATTAGGTACTGAAGAATTTGGAGCAACATCTTTCAGCATGTATCCAAATCCTGCAAACGGAAATACAGTAACTATTACTTCTGCTTCAAACAATGCAAAAGACGTAAAAGTATACAGCATGATTGGAAAACAAGTAATCAACACAACTATTACAAATACATTAGATGTTTCTGGTTTACAATCAGGAATCTATGTAGTGCAAATTACAGAAAACGGTAAATCGGCTACTAAGAAATTAGTGATTAGATAATTTTACCAAACATCATACAAAAAAGCATCTTGAATTTTCAAGATGCTTTTTTATTTAGTGAAACTCAACTTTGAGAAGTCAAAGACGCACGCAAAGTTGTTAGTTGAACTAATCCCGCTGAAAAGCGGAATCTTATAATAATTTGTATCAGTTTTTAAAAATCAACAAGGCACACTCAAGATTTTTCGTTGAGCTAGATTCTGTTCTAAAAAGTCTAGAAAATCGTTCTAAATTTAATTCAGAATCCCATCAAACTAATTTTCTACTAATTTTAAGTACTTTTGCATTTTCAACCTAAAAAATGAATTCCAACGCTATTTTCAATCTTACCAATGACGAAACATTTGAAACACTTGCATTTCAAACGTTCAAGTATCAATTTGAAAATAACGCTACCTATCGCTCATTTTGTGACTTATTATACATTCATCCAAGCGATATCAAACGAATTGAAGACATTCCTTTTCTTCCGATTGAATTCTTTAAATCACACGAAATACTTTCCAATAATAATTCCATTCAAGAAACATTTACAAGTTCGGGAACTACGGGAAGCACGCCAAGTAAACATCATATCACAGATTTATCTATCTATGAAAAAAGCTATCTAAAAGGATTTGCACATTTCTATGGAAACATTGAAGACTATGTAATTTTAGCACTATTACCTAATTATTTAGAACGCACTGGCTCTTCGTTAACCTATATGGTAAATGATCTCATCAAACGTAGTAAACATGCGGAAAGTGGTTTTTATTTGCATGATTTAAAAGCACTCACCAAAAAACTCAAAAAACTAGATCAAGAAGGAAAAAAAGTATTGCTCATTGGTGTTTCATTTGCTTTATTAGATTTGATTGAAAGTGCTCAATTCCACTTAAAGCATACCATTATCATGGAAACTGGCGGTATGAAAGGTCGCCGAAAAGAACTCATTCGCGCAGAATTACATCAACAACTTTGCGAAGGTTTTGGCATCAGCGAAATCCATTCCGAATACGGCATGACCGAATTACTTTCGCAAGGCTATTCTAATGGAAACGGAATTTTTCAAACGCCGCCTTGGATGAAAATTTTAACCCGCGATCCCGAAGATGCATTAACCATTCAACCAACAGGAAAATCGGGCGGTATCAATGTCATCGATTTGGCAAATATCAATTCTTGCGCTTTCATTGCTACGCAAGATTTAGGAAAAGTATATGCTGATAACTCGTTTGAAATTCTCGGACGCTTTGATCATTCCGATATCAGAGGTTGTAATTTAATGGTATTTTAAACACAATAAACACTCTTTAAAAAGTATGCTTAATCATATTGTCAAAAAAAGGCGAAAGACCGTAATATTTTTTTTGATATCTTTAATTATACAAAAAAATAAAGCCTGAAGCTGTTGTTACAGCGTTCAGACTCTATTCGGTTCCCCCAAACCTACCTTAATTTACTTAATCATTGAAGACAAATTAAGATTACAATTGATTAATAGCCATGACAAATATAGGTCAAGTTGGCGCGTTTATACAAGGGGAAAAATCCCCTTTTTACTGGGTAATTCCCTTTTATTTTCGAGTATTTATACGCCTTTAAGAATTATAACATACAAACAAGCCATACTTCCTACAAATAGTAGCTTTATTTTTATTGATTGTCTTTTCATTAATTTTCGTTAATAAACTATATTTGTCGCCTAAATTATTACGAAAATGAAATCATACACAGTCGCTGAGTTATTAAATTCAGAAACACTAGTACAAGAAATCACTGTAAAAGGTTGGGTGCGAACGTTTAGAGCAAATCGTTTTATTGCTTTAAATGATGGATCTACAATTAATAATATTCAATGTGTTGTTGATTTTGAAAATACAAATGAAAATACCTTAAAGCGTATCACAACAGGAGCTGCGGTTGCTATTAAAGGAGAATTGATTGAAAGTCAAGGAAAAGGACAAAAAGTAGAAGTTCAGGTAACTGAAATTACTATTTTAGGAGATGCTGATGCCGAAGAAGTGTCAAAAACCATCTTACAGCCCAAAAAACACAGTTTAGAGTTTTTACGCGAACAAGCACATTTACGCACACGTACCAACACGTTTAGTGCTGTTATGCGTTTGCGTTCGTCATTATCGTTTGCTATTCATAAATATTTCAATGATAACGGATTTTATTATATGCATGCGCCAATTATTACGGGTAGTGATGCCGAAGGTGCAGGAGAAATGTTTAGAGTAACGACGTTAGATCCAAAAAATCCACCTTTAGATGAAGCTGGAAACGTAGATTATTCAAAAGATTTCTTTGGAAAGGAAACCAATTTAACGGTTTCTGGACAATTAGAAGCAGAAACGTACGCAATGTCACTTGGAAAAGTATATACGTTTGGACCAACATTTAGAGCAGAAAACTCAAATACATCACGTCACTTAGCAGAATTTTGGATGATTGAACCAGAAGTTGCGTTTATGGATTTAAGCGGAAACATGGACTTAGCAGAGGATTTTATGAAATCTGTTCTTTCATACATATTAAAACATAACTCAGAAGACTTAGCATTCTTAGAAGAACGTTTGATTCAAGAAGACAAATCAAAACCACAAGACGAACGCAGCGAAATGACCTTGACGGAAAAATTACGTTTTGTGATTGACAATAACTTCAAGCGTGTTAGTTATACAGAAGCAATTGATATTTTACGCAATTCAAAACCTAATAAAAAGAAAAAATTCAAGTATTTAATTGACGAATGGGGCGCAGATTTACAAAGTGAACACGAACGTTTCTTGGTAGAAAAGCACTTTAAATGTCCAGTGATTTTATTTGATTACCCTGCAAATATCAAAGCATTTTATATGCGATTAAACGAAGATGAAAAAACGGTTCGCGCGATGGATATTTTATTCCCAGGCATTGGAGAAATTGTGGGCGGATCGCAACGTGAAGAGCGTTTGGACGTGTTAAAAGAAAAAATGGCAGCTTTAGGAATTCCAGAAGAAGAATTATGGTGGTATTTAGATCTTCGCAAATACGGAACGGCTGTACATTCAGGTTTTGGACTTGGTTTTGAACGTTTGGTGATGTTTGCTACGGGAATGAGTAATATTAGAGATGTAATTCCATATCCAAGAACACCACAAAATGCAGAATTTTAACTCATAAAAATTAAATTAAATATAAGAGCAGACTTCATGTACGATAGTCTGCTTTTTTTATAAAATTCAATAAATAATTTGAGTTCGATATAAAAATAAATAGCGGTTTTCTTCTTTTCCGCAGTATAGCAGGAATTTTTCGTTAAGAATTTTTGAAGCCTTGGAGAAAATTTAGAAAAATTCATGCGGTTTTAGTTTTTCAATAAAAGAAAAACTAAAAATACCTCTGGAAAAGCGCACTTTCTTTTGTTTCTTTTCTTTGTGCGAGCAAAGAAAACGAAATCGAAGATTCATGAATTCCAAATTTAAAATAAAAATGATATGAATAAAATAAAAAACTGATTTTCAGAATTTTAAAGCTTACATAGTAAATATTAACTAAATTTTACCTAAATGAAACTTATATAGAACTCACGTCAAATAGTTATTTTTATGACACTATTTTGCAACTACGGGAAAAAGTATGCAATACTTACCATAAACCTTGCTATTTTTTCTATCACAATTTCCAATACCATTGTAGGTTTTTTTATATTTGTTTTATGCTTAAACAACAATTAAATTTTAAATTATCACAAAAGCTATCTCCACAGCAGATTCAATTGATGAAATTGATTCAACTACCAACGCAAGCTTTTGAACAACGACTAAAACAAGAGTTGGAAGAAAATCCTGCATTGGATAGCGGAAAGGAAGAAACCGATGATTATGATGCCGATTTGTCAAATGAATTTGATGACGATTACGGAAATGAAACCATTGACGCTGGAGATATTAATGTGGATGATTATTTGAGTGATGATGAAATTCCTAATTACCGTTTGCAAGCAAATAATTACAGCGCTGATGACGAAGAAAAAAATGTTCCGTATGCTTCAGGAACGTCATTTAATCAGCATTTACAAAACCAATTAAATACATTTCGATTTTCTGAAGAAGATCGTGAAATTGCAGAATTTTTAATTGGAAGTGTCGACGAAAGTGGCTATATCCGTAGACCCATAGAAGATATTGTTGACGATTTAGCTTTCACCCAAAATATTTTCACAACAACTGCTCATATTGAAAAAATTCTGAGTGTTGTTCATGAGTTAGATCCTGCTGGTGTAGGCGCACGAAATTTGCAAGAATGTTTATTAATTCAATTGCGAAGAAAAGAACCAACGCCAGCTATTGAGCTTGCAATTAACATATTAGATAAATCATTTGAGCATTTTACAAAGAAACATTACAAGAAACTTTTACAAAAATTTGATATTACGGAAGTTAATTTACGAGATGCAATTTTAGAAATTGAGCGTTTAAATCCTAAACCTGGCGGATCGTATGCAGGAAATACAAAAATGATTGAACATATTGTTCCTGATTTTGCGATTCGTATTGTAGAAGGCGAATTGGAATTGACATTGAATGGCAGAAACGCACCCGAATTGCATGTTTCGAGAGATTATAACGATATGCTAAAAGGCTATAAGGATACTCGCGAAAAAACACAATCGCAAAAAGATGCCGTAATGTTCATCAAGCAGAAGTTGGATGCTGCAAAATGGTTTATAGACGCCATTAAACAACGTCAACAGACACTTTTAGTGACCATGAATGCCATTCTTCATTATCAAGAAGAATATTTCCTTACGGGTGATGAACGCAAGTTGAAACCTATGATTTTGAAAGATATTGCAGATATGATTCAAATGGATGTCTCAACTGTTTCACGTGTAGCCAATAGTAAATATGTAGATACGCCGTATGGAACAAAATTGATTAAAGAATTTTTCTCTGAATCTATGAAAAATGAACAAGGAGAAGATGTTTCTACCCGTGAGATTAAAAAGATTTTAGAAACGGTTTTGGAAGATGAAGACAAGAAAAAACCGTTAACTGATGAAAAATTAGCCAGTATTTTAAAAGATAAAGGATACCCAATTGCACGTAGAACGGTTGCAAAATACAGAGAACAATTGGATATTCCTGTAGCACGATTACGTAAGAAAATATAAATGCGTACGTTTCTAAAGGTTATATCGTACCTCTTCCATCCTATTTTTATTCCCACAATGGCAACAATTGGCTTTTTTTTAGTCACACCTCGATTGTATGAATTGAATTTTAAAATTGATGTGACCATTACCATTACAATTTTCACCATCTTTATTCCAATGCTGCTTTTTATTTTATTGAAACGCTTTAAACTGATTGATTCTATTTTTGTGAAAGATGTATCTCAACGTAAAATTCCGTTGTATGTATACGTGTTGGTATTATTTCTTATCATAACCAAAGTAATTACGAAGTCCATTTTTGCAGAATTGCATGATTTCTTTTTAGCTTCGCTAATTGCTTCCATTGCATGTCTTTTGTTAGTCTTATTTCGCATAAAAGCAAGCATGCACATGATGGGAATATCAGGTTTAGTGATGTTTTTAATGGTATTGAGTATTACATATCAAGTCAATATAACCTTTGCGCTAAGCGTCCTTATTTTACTGATTGGAGTGGTTGGAAGTTCCCGTTTATTTTTGAAAGCTCATACGTTTGTAGAACTAATTATTGGTTTTTTTATTGGTTGGATTCCACAATTATTGGTGATGTACGATTGGTTATAAGATGTAAAACATGAGTCCAACTTTAATGATTCCCATTTGAAATTGTTCTCCATCAACCGTAACTGTATTGTCTTTAAAGAGTTTATTTAAACCATAATACACATGAAAATTCCAAGTATTATAGCCTGCGCTTAGTGTGAGTCCATATTGAAATCGATTCAAATCGTCATTTTGAAATTTGAGTTTTTCATTATTACTGATAAACTTTGAAACTCCCGAAAAGATATATCCAACCTTAAATCCACCATAAATTCGCCAAAACTTATACGATGAAGCTGTGGAACTTCTCCAACGAAATTCAATAGGAAGTTCTACGACATGTGTTCTATATTTGTTTCGTTTAAAACTTTGATCGCCGTCAATAGCTTCATAGGTAATTCCTGCATCCGTTTCGGTAGCTTTTAAGTTGTGAAAGTATGAATTATAAGAATATCCTAATCCAATTCCTATGGCTTTGTTACGCGTCTCATTTATAGGAAAATCTCGAATAACTCCTAAATGTATTCCATTGGATAAATTGTTTTGAGAAATACCACTAGGTCTATTTTGAAGAATGTTGTAGGTAACTCCTATATAAAATTGGTCTTCTCGGTAATTTTCATCAGGAATCGTATCACGTGCTTCCTCTTCTTGTGCTGTGATAGTATGTAATCCTAAAAAAATGAATACTATTCCTATGATAATACGCTTCATGCTTTTTCTTGTATTAGCAATTTGATTTCATAAACAATTAGTACCAAGATAGTACAAAAAAAGCACTCTGGAAAGAGTGCTTTTTTGAATATAAAATTTAAGTTTTTCTATTTTTTGTAATTCTTACTAACTGCACCTTTTCTGGTTGTGTAGTTAATTTTTAGTGCATTAATCTCACGAAGCTGCTGCTTGATATCAGAAATTAATCCCATATTGGTTTCCCCATCAACTTTCAAAGCCGTAATAGCAATATTTTGATATTGTTGTCCTAGCTTGGGATTGTTGTTGATTTCATTGAACCAATAATCTTTAATTTCAGAAACGTCTGCAAATTTATCATTTAACTGAATTTTTGCTTGTGTTCCAACTTCAGCTTGATATCTATCACTAGGTTTTCCAGCATAAATATAGATCACCTTGTCGTCTTTGTTAAGAGTTTGCACTTGATCTGCATACGCTAAATCTTGTCTTACCTTATAATCATCTTTTTTGAACGTTGTTACCGTCATAAAGAAGAATAATAACATAAATACAATATCTGGTAAAGCGGCTGTAGATACTGGTGGCAATTCGCCACTTTTTTTCTTTTTAAACTTAGACATAGTAGCTACGTTTTAATTATTAGTTTCAGCTTCAGATATCTTCAAAGGATACATATCTTGAATCTTTTTTATTTTTTCATTCAAATCTTCTTTGATCGGAGAATCATCTTTCAGTTTTGGATCATTGAATAAAGAATCTAAGGTAGTGTACTTTTGCCCATAAATTCTCATTGACTCTCTATTTCTCAAGAAGTTGTATGCTCCTACGAGCTCGTTCTGTACAGAAATAAATGTTTTATATTCTGTTTCTCTATCATTACTCACCGAAATAATGGCTTTATTCGGATGATCTGAAGAGGATTCATCTTTTTTACCTTGACAGTAATTACATGGCTCACCCTTTTCATTAGTTCCTCCACCATTGTCTAGAAAATCTATGGCAGCTTGCCTTAAATTTTTTAGTTCCATGACTTCGTCTTCCACTAGCAAATCATTATTTTTATTCACTAAAACCGTGAATAAGTTCTTTTGCTTGATAATTGGAGGCACCTGACCTGGAGGTGGCATTGGCGGCAACTTTCTGTTGATACCATTGTCTACTTCAAAAGTAGTAGTTACTAAGAAAAAGATAAGAAGTAAGAATGCAATATCTGCCATAGATCCTGCATTAACTTCTGGTATGTTTCTTCTTCCCATAATTATTTATTGAGTGATTTTTTGATTGCAAATCCAACCATTGCTAAAACTGCTATCATTGCTAAAAAGTAGAACATGTAAATACCTGTTCCAACTAACTTAGATGTACTTTCTGTAATAGTTATATCTCCTACTTCTAATGGCGACTCACCAGCAGACACATACGATAGTATTCCTACTATAGCGAATACCGCTAAAGAAATCAATGATTTCTTTAAGGCCTGTGGATTGGTTGCTAAATTAGAGAGTCCGAAGAATAGTGCGATTACAGCGGTAACTCCAACCAAAATTTCCCCATAGATGATCATTCCACCACCTTGGTTCTTTTCGAGTAAAATTAACACATAAAATACGATTCCTGCTAACGCAAGAGCTGCAATCATGACTGTTAATATTGTATTTAAAGCTTTCATATTAGTGATATATTATTAGTAAAGGTTTGACAGTATTATTTTTTGTAACGAACTAATAAATCTATTAAAGAAATAGATGAATCTTCCATATCGTTTACAATACTATCAATTTTAGCAATAATATAGTTATAGAAAATTTGAAGGATAATACCTACAATAAGACCAAATACTGTTGTTAATAAGGCTACCTGAATAGAACTCGCAATTAAGGAAGCGTCTAATGATCCAACAGCCGCAATTTTATCAAAGGCTTGAATCATCCCGATTACCGTTCCCATGAATCCTAACATCGGCGCAATAGCGATGAATAAAGAAATCCAAGATACGTTTCTTTCCAATTGTCCCATTTGTACTCCACCGTAAGCAACAACCGCTTTTTCAGCATTGTCAACACCTTCATCCATACGATCTAATCCTTGATAGAAAATAGAGGCAACAGGCCCTTTTGTGTTTCTTGCAACTTCTTTAGCCGCTTCTACACCGCCTGTTGATAATGCATTTTCAACATTGGCTAATAAACGTTTGTTATTTGTTGAAGCCATATTCAAATAGATGATTCTTTCGATACATATTGCTAGTCCTATGATAAGACATAGTAATACAATCCCCATGAATCCAGGCCCACCTTTGATAAAGTATTCCTTTAATACTTGGTGAAAACCTTGTGCTTCTACTGCAGTTTCAGCTGCATCTTGAGCAGTTGCAACACCTACATTTAAAATCGTTAACATGGCTACAGCCATAATAGAAAATCCTTTTTTCATTTCTCTTGAACTTAAATTTTGTTAGTTAATCGGGTTAAAGATATAAAAAATTTATAATTATTTACGATAAATTATGCAGAGAGGAAGGGATTCGAACCCTCGATACGGTTATGCCGCATACACACTTTCCAGGCGTGCGCCTTCGACCACTCGGCCACCTCTCTTTATCGTCGGGCAAATAACAAAAAATATTTTAGTTTTTGAAATATATCTAGTTATTTTTAAGACATTTCACCTCTTATTTGTGTTTCAAAGATAGTTTTGAACTCAGATTGGCTTGTTTTTCTGCCCAAAAGATACATCAATTTTGCGAGAGCAGCCTCCGTTGTGATGTCTTTACCGCTGATGATTCCTAGTTTTTTTAAGGCAACGCTCGTTTCGTATTGCCCCATAATCACTTTTCCTCCTGAACATTGCGTAACATTGACAATAATGATCCCTTTTTGCTTTATTTCTGTTAAAAACGCTAAAAACCATGCCTCTGTCGGTGCATTTCCAGCCCCATACGTCTCTAAAATAATCGCTTTTATAGTATTTGAAGCTAAAAAACCTTCTAAACTTGCACGCGTAATTCCCGGAAATAATTTTATGAGCGCAATATTATCATCTATTTTTTTGTGAACTTTTAGCTTTTTTTTCCCCGTAGGATGCAATAAATTTTCTTTAAATATTTTTAAATGGACTCCCGATTCTGCCAAAGGTGGATAATTTAAGGAGTTAAATGCTTCAAAATGTTCGGCATTTATTTTGGTAGTTCGGTTGGCTCTGTATAATTTGTATTCAAAATATAATCCAACTTCTTTAATTTGTGGCTTTCCGTTTTTATCTTGTAAAGAAGCTATTTGAATAGATGTAATTAAATTTTCTTTTGCATCGGTACGTAAGTCACCAATAGGCAACTGAGAACCTGTAAATATGACGGGTTTTGCCAAATTTTCTAACATAAAACTCAAGGCTGAAGCCGAATAACTCATCGTATCACTTCCATGCAACACTACAAAACCATCAAAATTATCGTAGTTTTCTTCTATTATTGACGCCATTTGTATCCAATAGGTAGGATTCATGTCCGAGGAATCAATGGGTTTTTCGAAAGTTACCGTTTCTATATTACAATCTAAGTGTGAAAGTTCGGGAATACGCTTTAGGAGTTTTTTAAAGTTGAAAGCACGTAAGGCGCCAGTTTCAAAATCCTTAATCATACCAATAGTTCCACCCGTATATATTAGTAATATGTTAGCTTGTGTCATTTTTGGTTATCTGTTATCGGTTATCGGTTGTGAGTTATGAGTTGCGTTAAAGATATCTGAATTAATTAGATTCCAAAAACTGCTTTTGAATTTTCTGTGGTGATTGTCGCCACTTCTGCTGGTGATAGTTGATAGATGTCTGCTATTTTTTCCAGCACGTTCATTACATAGCTACTTTCATTACGTTTTCCTCTGAACGGAATTGGCGCTAAATACGGCGCATCAGTCTCTAAAACGATGTGTTCCAACGGAATTTCATGTAAGAATTGATCAATTTTTCCGTTTTTAAACGTGACAACACCACCAATTCCGAGTTTCATATTGTATCCGATTGCTTGTTCAGCTTGCGCCTTTGTTCCTGTGAAACAGTGAAATATCCCAAATAATGATTCACTTTTTTCTTTTTCTAAGACTTCAAATACCTCATCAAAAGCATCACGACAGTGAATTACAATGGGAAGTTTGTATTTTTTTGCAAGTTGAATTTGATATTGAAATGCTTCTTGTTGTTGCGGCAAAAATGTTGTATCCCAATATAAATCAATTCCGATTTCGCCAACTGCATAAAATTTTCGTTCAGCTAAGAGTGCTGCTACATGTGCCAATTCTTCTTTGTAATTTTCTTTTACATGTGTTGGATGCAATCCTGACATTAAGAAAACTTCTTCTGGATAGTCTTTTTCGAGCTGAAACATTCGTTCCGTGTATGTGGAATCAATCGCAGGAACAAAAAAGCGTTTTACACCATTATCGATAGCGCGTTGCATCATTTCGTTTCTGTCTTCATCAAAAGCTTCACTATATAAATGTGTATGTGTGTCTGTAAGTATCATGGCGTAAAAATAGTATTTTCAATAGGAATTATGTGCTGCTTCTTTTTAAAAAGTATGACAATTTCCATCATTTTTAGGCAGCTTGTCACTTCTTGCATGACAATAAGAACAAGATTGAGATACAGGCATGCGTTTTGATTTGTATTTTAGCATTTATTGACAACACGTATTATTGCAGATGAGAAAGAGTTTACGAAAATTTTTAATTGATAAAGGCTATCAACGTATTAAGTTGAACAGAATTAATACCAATCATTATGAAATGAAAGCAAAGATTAATGGTATTGAAGGAAGTTTTATTTTAGATACCGGCGCTTCTACTTCGTGTGTGGGATTTGAAGCCATTGAAACCTTTCATTTGATAGCCAAAGCTTCTACAATTAAAGCTGCTGGCGCTGGTGCGGTGAATATGGAAACTCAAATTTCTAAAGGCAATAAAATTCGAATTGGAAAATGGGCAAAACAACGGATTGCATTGGTGTTGTTTAATTTGGATCATGTAAATACTGCCCTAACGCAACATGAAGCACAACCCGTTCACGGAATTATTGGTGCCGATATTTTACGAAAAGGCAAAGCTGTGATTGATTATGATAAGAGTTGCTTGTATTTAAAATAGTTCCTTCGAGTTCTTCAAGATGCTAAAAAACTAACTTTTTTACAGTTATTTGTGATTTTTAGGTCATTTTATTCAATGGTTTTTCTAAAAACAGGTGATTTCACGTATTGTTTGGCATAGCTTTTTTATGGAAATTTACATCATTGTTAAATTAAACCATTTTGTTATGACGTCCCTAGATCAAAACAATAAGCAAGTTAATGTACTTTTTATTATACAAGTTTTATTATTAATCGCTGGATTTTGCGTGAATATTTATGCATTGATATAAAAAACGTAATTATTTTTTACATTCATTTCTAAGTGGATTCTACTAGAAAATCAATCATTTATTGTGCTGGTTGATAGACTATTTTATCAATCGTTACTTTCTGCTGTTGCTTGTAAAGTTTTATAACCTTCACTTTTTTCTCTTCATTTACGGTTCCGTAATTTTTGTAGATCGTGTATTTTAAGTACCTCGGATTTAATGAAGTTTCTTCTTTTAGATTTTTGACATTGATTATCCATTCGCCAGTTTCTATTGCTTCATCAATGATAAATTCTTCTGTATGATAGCCATTTTTTACTTCATCGAGTAGGCGATCTTTGTTTGCACTAATTGAATGTACCCACGTGTAAAATTTATTTTTTGGATTCACAAATTGCAATTCAAATTCTGTAGTAGCATCATTCCATTCAAATACAACTCGTACGTCATATTTAAACGTTGTTGTTAATACATTTGATGGCAAGTCTTTGTAATCTACTTCACTTCTGTGTCTTCTTAATAACTGTTGTAATTCGTTTAATATTAGTTTTTCCAACCCTGTAAAATCTACACTTTCAATAGAATTTGTGAGCATTCTTTTGTATAAGTTTAATGATTCTTGGTAATCGCCCGCATGTTTGTAAATTAGGGCTAAGTCGCGATACGATTGTGCTGAATTTGGCAGCAAAGTCGCAATCCGTTGATAGATCCGTTTTGCTTTTTCAAACTGTTCTAGTTCTTCTAACTTGTACGCTAAGGCTTTTAATGCTTTTGGATTTTTTTCTGCGATTTTTTCAATAGTTAGTAAGATTGCTATTGCTTTTTCAGCATTCCATTTCCTGAAATATTCGGAAACATCCATATAATAAGAAACCGTTTGAAGCGTATTGTTTTTTGATTGTATCGTGTATATTTCTAAAGCTTCTTGATAATTTTGTGCTTTTTGCAATTCCGAAATATAGTTTGACTTTTGATTGGTATTCGATAGCAAAGCAACAGATTCATTATATTTATTATTGGTGACCAATGCCGTATTGATTCCGGTTCCGTTTTCATCTGTTTCTAAAAATCTGTTTTTTGAGGTAATTAAAATCGTTGGTTGTCCTCCGTATAAAACGGTTGTTGACATTCCTCGTAAAATTACGATGTTATCTACGGTATTCACCTGAATCTCATCGATGTTTCCGTAATATGGAAAGCCATCATAAAACACGAGCACTTGTGTCCCTCTAAGTGACAATACGGGTTGCCCGGGTTGCGTCCGAATGGGCTGCGTTGCAATTTTAAAACTTTTTCGGGCAAAAGAGTTAAATCGATTATTCACATTCCCTTCTCCCATAGCTACACGTAAACCGGGAATTCTTCCTCTTAATACATCCGTTAGATAAATACGATGCCAGCCAATATCTTCTGAAGTTAATGTAGAGCCTAACGGAAATGCGTCTACATCTGCCTTTCCGAATCCTGTATCAACATAGCGTATTTTCTTTTTTGCTTTTTCTCCTTTGATTAAAACCGTGTTTAATAGTTCCGCATTTGGATTTAATTTTACATGGATAGGATGCAAACTAGAAACCACCATTTCTTTGTCATGCATACCAATATAATCTACCACAAGCGTATCGCCTATTTTTGCTGGAATTTTAAATGTTCCGTCTACCGATGTGTACACTTCTGTAAATGTGTTTTTAACACGAACTTTTGCATGTTGGATTGATGTGTTTTTCTCCGTAAAAACAGTTCCACTAAGTGTATTATTTGAAGAAGTAGATTTCGCCGTCGATAAGTAAATTTTATTGGTAACTTCCAGATATTTGGAAAGTTTTGGCATTGTAACGCTTAATGTATCGTAATCAAGTGTTATAAACTGAAATCGATCAGTATCCGTAACCAGCTCTTCATCAAATGTAACTGTAAATTTCCCTGAAGTATCTGTAATTGCTTTGATATCTTTTCCAACACATTGAATGTTGACATAAGGTACCGGTTGTTTTGTGTTTGCATCTAATACATAAGCATCCATCGTAATGGTATATTGCGCAAAGACAGTTGTGCTGAGCAAGAAGGAAATAATGTATATAATCTTTTTCATAGTGGTAGATTTTAGTAAGAGAATGGCATCAAAAATAGTGTCGATATTAATTAAAACCGCCCACTTTTCTATCTCTAATTTATTAAAAAATAAAGCTTTATAAATTTACAAAAAAAATAACCATTACTACTTTTCAGTGGCAATGGTTATTGATTTTATGTGTTTTTAAGAATGTTTTTTACAATTCCAACGCTTTTTTAACATTGTTATCCATTAACAATTCTGTTGGATTTTCTAATGCTTCTTTGACTGCCACTAAGAATCCTACTGATTCTTTACCGTCAATAATTCTGTGATCGTACGAAAGTGCTACGTACATGATTGGACGAATAACCACTTGTCCGTCAATGGCAACAGGTCTTTCTACAATGTTGTGCATTCCTAAGATTCCTGATTGTGGCGGATTGATAATTGGTGTCGATAACATACTTCCGAAAACTCCACCATTTGAAATCGTGAATGTTCCGCCAGTCATTTCATCAACCGTAATTTGTCCGTCTCTTGCTCTGATCGCTAATCTTTTCACTTCAGCTTCTACACCTCTAAATGATAGATTTTCTGCATTTCTAATCACAGGAACCATTAATCCTTTTGGTCCAGAAACCGCAATACTGATATCACAGAAGTCATAACTAATCATTTCTTTGCCGTCAATCATCGAGTTTACGGCTGGATACAATTTTAACGCTCTTACTACCGCCAACGTGAAGAAAGACATAAAACCTAAACCTACGCCGTGCTTTGCTTTGAAAGCTTCTTTGTATTCATTACGCAAGGCAAAAATTGGCGACATATCTACTTCGTTGAAAGTAGTCAACATTGCTGTTTCATTTTTTGCAGATACTAAACGTTCCGCAACTTTTCTACGTAACATAGATAATTTTGTGCGCTCACTTCCACGTGTTCCACCCGTTGGTGTTCCCATACTTGGTTGTGCGTTTGCAGCGTCATCTTTAGTAACACGACCGTCTTTTCCTGTTCCTTTTACTTCGTTTGCGTCCATTCCTTTTTCAGCTAATATTTTTTTAGCTGCTGGAGAAGCACTCCCGGATGCGTACGTTTTTGCAGGTTCAGAAGCTTTAGGTGTTTCTGCTGGTTTTGGAGCTTCTGGTTTTGGTGCATCCGCTTTCTTTTCTGCTTTTGGCGCATCACCACTTGGAGCTTTGGCACTGGTGTCAATCAAACAAACTACTTGTCCAACGGCTACCGCATCGCCTTCTTCCGCTTTTAAGGTGATTATTCCACTTGCTTCTGCAGGCAACTCTAAGGTTGCTTTATCAGAATCAACCTCAGCAATTGCTTGGTCTTTCGTAACATAATCGCCGTCTTGTACTAACCACTCTGCTATCTCTACTTCAGTGATGGATTCTCCTGGCGAAGGAACTTTCATTTCTAAAATCATCGTGTTCTATATTTTAGTTTGTATTTTATTTTTGTTTGGGCGTTTGCTTTGACTTCGCTCAGCAACCACTGTTATGTATTTGGATATTATTGACTTACTTTTCTGATATATTGAGTCTTTTTACTTTATCTTGTTCTCGATACAATTTTCTATCGGAAATCACTCGAACTGACGATAAAAGGAAGCCACATCAATCCTTAACGCATATTATCTTTTGTTTTGTCAAAAACATACGCAATTACTTCTGCATGGCGACGTTTTGATCGTACAGAACTTCCAGCAGCTGGCGCGCCGTAAAATCTTCTGGAGGCAACTCTAAAGTTTCTCACTTCGTCTAAATGCATTAATAAGTGACTGTACGCTCCCATGTTTCTTGGCTCTTCTTGCGCCCAAACAATGTCATCTGCGTTTGTATATTTTGCAATTACTTCTTTTATTTTTGTTTTCGGCAACGGGAATAATTGTTCCAATCGAACTAAAGCAACATCATCTTCTCTGCCTTGTATTGAGCGTTCTTCCAGTAAATCGTAATAGAATTTACCCGTACAGAATACCAACGTTTTTACCTTGTCAACTTTTGCATCCGCATCATCAATTAGTTTTTGAAAAGTTCCTGTTGCAAATTCGTCCACAGTCGATACTGCTTTTGGATGACGCAATAAACTTTTGGGTGTGAATACAATTAATGGTTTTCTGAAATCAGCTTTCATTTGACGACGCAACAAGTGATAAAAGTTTGCTGGCGTTGTACAATCGGCAATATACATATTGTCTTTAGCACACAATTGTAAGTAGCGTTCCATACGTGCGGATGAATGCTCGGCACCTTGTCCTTCATAACCGTGTGGCAATAATAATACTAATCCGTTTTGTGTTTTCCACTTGTCTTCTGCTGACGAAATGTATTGGTCAATCATAATTTGTGCTCCATTACTGAAATCTCCAAATTGTGCTTCCCATATTGTTAATGTGTTTGGACTTGCCATGGCGTATCCATAATCGAATCCTACGACACCATATTCTGAAAGTAATGAGTTGTATATGTAGAATTTTCCTTGATTTTCCGCTACGTTGTCAAGTAACTTTATTTCTTCTTCGGAGTCTTCCACTTTTACAACTGCGTGACGGTGAGAAAAGGTTCCTCTTTCTACATCTTGCCCGGAAATACGCACATCAAACCCTTCTTGTAATAAAGATCCATAGGCTAACATTTCGCCCATTCCCCAATCGATCGCATTGGTTTCAAAAAACATTTGATTACGATCACCGATTAAACGTTCTATTTTACGCAAGAACTTTTTATCTGACGGAAGTGTTGATACAACCTTCGCAATTTCTGCTAGTTTTTCTTTTGGATAAGCAGTATTGATATCTTTCGCCATTGCTTCTTCATCCACTCTGTCCAGACCTAAATCTTTCCAAGCATCTTGCATGAATGGTGTAATGACTGTTTTTTCTTCTTTACGAGAATCTTCCAGTTTTTCTTCTAAAGAATCTTTGTATTGTTTTTCTAACTCTTGTACATAGTCTTCGTTAATGATTCCTTGTTTCAGGAGTTTTTCGGCGTAAATATCACGCGGATTGCTATGTTTTGAAATTGCTTTGTATAGTTTTGGCTGTGTAAAACGAGGCTCATCACCTTCGTTATGACCGTATTTACGATAACCTAATAAGTCAATGAATACATCACGTTGGAATGTCATTCTATAATCCAAAGCAAATAGCGTTGCGTGTACAACAGCTTCTGCGTCATCCGCATTGACGTGTAATACAGGCGAAAGCGTCACTTTTCCAACATCAGTACAATAGGTAGATGAACGTGCATCAAGATAATTGGTTGTAAATCCGATTTGATTGTTGATGACAATGTGAATGGTTCCACCCGTTTTGTAACCATCTAATTGTGACATTTGTATAATTTCGTATACCAATCCTTGTCCTGCAACTGCGGCATCACCATGAATGATAATTGGCAATACTTCTGAGAAGTTGTGTGCGTGATTGCGATCTTGCTTTGCTCTCGCAATTCCTTCTACAACTGCACCAACGGTTTCAAGGTGAGAAGGATTTGGCGCAATGTTCATGCTTATTTTTTTACCTGAATCGGTTTCTCTGTCTGAGGTTAATCCTAAGTGATATTTTACATCGCCATCAAAGATAACTTCTTCATAGTCTTTCCCATCAAATTCACTAAAAATGTCTTTTGCAGATTTGCCAAAAATGTTTGTCAACACGTTTAGACGACCTCTGTGCGCCATTCCTAAGATAAATTCTTTGACACCTTTGTCTGCTGCTTTTTCAACAAGCGCATCGAGTCCTGGAATTAACGATTCTCCACCTTCTAAGGAAAAACGTTTTTGCCCAACATACTTCGTGTGTAAGAAGTTTTCAAATGAAACCGCTTCGTTTAATTTTTTGAGAATGTGTTTTTTTTCGTCTCCTGAAAACTGCGGATGATTATCGTTGATGTTCAACTTGTCTTGAATCCACCTAATCTGTTCAGGCTTTCTAATATACATATATTCTACACCGATAGATTCGCAATAAATACGTTCTAAATGTGTAATGATATTTTGCAATGTTGCTTTGCCAAGCCCAAGAATTTCACCAGCTTCAAACTGCTTGTCTAAATCACTTTCGCTTAGTCCGAAGTTTTCGAGCGCTAAAGTAGGCTCATATTTTCTTCGCTCACGTACAGGATTCGTTCTGGTGAATAAGTGTCCACGAGTACGGTATCCATCAATGAGTTTTACAACTTGAAATTCTTTCTTTACATTTTCGGGAATGACAACTTTTGAAGTTGTTTCTGTAACATCTTGCGCCTCTCCATAACTTTCAGTTCCAAAATCATATCCTTGAAAGAAAGCACGCCAGCTTGGCTCTATGCTATCAGGATTTTGTAGATATTGATCGTATAACTCAGCAAAATATGCTGTATGCGCTGCATTTAAAAAGGAAAATCTATCCATGTTTTTTTCTTCCTGTCTTGTTTTGACAAAATTTCATCAAAAATACAACTTTTGTAAAAAACACCTCATATCTTTTACATATATTTATGTGATTAATCTATAAGCTTTTCCAAGAAATGAAAGATTTTGTTTTTTCTCTTCAAAAAAATACATTTTTAATACTTTTTATAAGTTTGATTTCGCTTTCTGCTTTTTCACAAAACTCAACGCCTGTTTCGCAAGGAAGTGATTTTTGGCAACAGGTTCGTTTTGGTGGCGGATTGGGTTTAGGTTTTGGAAACGGAATTTTTAGTGCTACTGTTGCACCAAGCGCCATTTATGATTTCAATCCACAGTTTTCGGCAGGCATTTCCTTGAATTACACCTATTTTAATGATGATGATTTTTTTAAATCAACGATTGTGGGCGGAAGTTTTATTGGACTTTATAATCCGTTGCATGAGATTCAACTTTCAACAGAGTTTGAGTACTTAAATGTGAGTCGTAATTTTGAAGATCCTATTTTTGAAGATGATAATTATTGGCAACCCGCTGTATTTTTTGGTGTCGGATATCGAACTAATAATGTCACGTTTGGCATTCGTTATAATGTGCTACATGATGATGAGAAAAGCATTTATGCAGATGCGTTAGTGCCGTTTTTTAGAGTTTATTTTTAAACCATACTTTTTGCCATTCACGTTTTAGCATAAGAAAGGATACTTGTTCTGACAATTGCACCATATCTGAGCCATCCAACGCTTTTATTTTAGCTTCCGAAACATCCATGATGTAGAGTAGATTTAAGTAATCGGCAAATTTTTCTTGAATTAGTCGATATACAGTTTCATGTAATTCTATTTTTAATTCCGACGGCTTTAAAGTTTCTGAGAATGATTCTTCAATATTAGCAAGTGAAAAGTCTTTGTTGAGCTGCGTTATCAGCTTTTCATACAACTGTTCTTTTGTTGCATCTATTAATAATTCTTCAATGTATTCGTGATTTCTTAGCATATAACGAAATTAACTAAATCTGATTGATTTAAAACAACAATTACAATTAATACTACAAAAGTGAGAATTTAGCAATATCTTGTCATTTAAATTTGTAAGATCAATGCTCAACCTACGATACCTTTTTAAAAAAGCTAGAGATAGTTTTTGGTTTGTGCCAACACTTATTATTGTGATGAGCATTCTTTCGGCTATGTTTCTATTATATATTGATAAAACACATCCGTTTACACCAGAAGGCATTTTTAAGATTATTTTTTCAGAGAATTCTGATTCTGGACGAACTGTTTTAACTGTAATTGCGGGTTCAATGGTCGGAATTGCAGGAACCGTGTTTTCTATCACAATTGTAGTTTTACAATTGGCATCTTCGCAGTTTGGTCCGCGATTGCTTCAAAATTTTATGTATAAACGACTCAATCAAGTTGTTTTAGGGCAGTATGTTGGTGTGTTTTTGTATTCTATTATTGTTATCAATGCAATGCGAGATAATGACGATTACGCTTTTATTCCAAATTTGTCTATTTTATTTGCGTTGATTCTTTCCGTATTTAATGTGTTTTTACTAGTAATTTTCATTCATAGCATTAGCATGAGCATTCAGCCAAGTAAAATCATAAACGAATTGCGTCTTCGTATTGAAGATACTATTCAAACATTATATCCGCAACAGATTGATGAAGATCTTTCGCTTTTTGAGCATGATCATTCTACCAAAAAATTAAAAAAGATTAAAAATATCTTTTCTGAATTTAGCGGATACATTCAGTATTTTGATTTGGATTCCATAATTCAAATTGCTCAAAAACACGATATTGTGATTAAGATAAGACATAAACCAGGTGCTTATATTGTTAAAAATCAAATCGTTTTTGAGATTTTTCAACAAGAAAAAGAAAAAGAGCAAACTTCAGATTTAGAAGAACTTTCTCTTAATACTACCTATCAACTAGACAAAAAGAAAACCTTTTTTCAAGATGTTGAATTTGGAATTCATCAAATTGTAGAAATTGCTTCCAAAGCATTGTCGCCAAGTGTCAATAATCCGTATACAGCAACCAATTGTATTGATAATTTGACTTCTATTTTGTGCAAACTAACGAATGTTAAAATTCCTGATGCCGCCATTAAAGACGAAGATGAAATACTGAGAGTCATTACAATGAAAGATTCCTTTGAAGGATATTTGAATGCTGCTTTTAATTTGATTCGTCAGTATGGAAAATCGAGTCCTTTTATCATCATTAAATTAATGGAAGCATTGATAATTATCTCAGAAGCCGATCGTAGCAATGCGCACACGAAAATTTTAAAAAATTATGCAAAATTAGTGATGGAAACTGGAGACAAGTCATTTTTATTACAAGCTGATATTGATGATTTGGAACAGCGTTATACAACTTTTAAAACGGGTATTTAGCTCAAATGAAATATCTATTTATACTTTTTACAGCTTTCTTTTTCACAAACACGTATGCACAAGATAAAGAAACAATCTTTAAAATCTCTATTACTAAACTTAGAGAAAATCCTGAGAAATATCACGAAAAAAAAGTAACTATTACTGGCTTTATCAATTTAGAGTTTGAAGGAAATTCATTGTATCCAAAAAGAAGCGATTATAAAAAGCATAATTATAGCCGAAGCCTTTATATTCAAGTAACTAATATTACCGAACTTGCTTTAAAAAAGAAAGGAATCAATCGAATATATGTTTCTATGACAGCTATTTTTCGAAAAGATTTAAAAGGTCATTTTGGGATGTGGTTTGGTAGTTTGACTGAAATTGAAAATGTAAAAATCATCAAATAAAACTTTCTTAGTAGTGTTATAACCACCAACATAAAAAACAGTTTTTTACTTAACTTTATATAAGAATTTTTGATAAAATATGCTAACAGACAAAGACATGCTAGAAATAGCAGATCAATATTTAGAAAGAATAAATGGATCTTTAGATGATGTTTTTTTGATTCTACCAGAACTAACTATTAAAAAACCGTATGGTAATATTTACTATTTTGATTACAAGAAATACCTCGAAACAGGAAATGTAAGGGATTCAGTTTTTGGAAGCGCCCCTTTTTTAGTGGAAAAAGATAAACATAGGATTGTTCAATTTGGTACTGCAGGGTCATTAGAGTCCCAATTAGAGGCGTATGAAAAAGGAACTTTTGTACCCGCGCTTGATACTTTTTGGTATCCATACGAAGACCGATTTAGTCATAAATAATAAACTATGCTAACAGACAAAGATATGCTAGAAATAGCAAAAAAATATTTAAAGAAAATGGAGGAAGAAAAAGCCCAAGAATTGGGAGAAGAAAACAGCCATGAATTAATGATCACAGAAACAACTAAAAAACCTCTTGGCAATGTTTATGATTTCGGCATTAGACTTTTTCAAGAAACATTAGATCCTAAATATGCAATAAACTACTCGCCTTTTTTAGTAGAAAAAGATCGCCGTAGGGTTTTACATTTTGGGACTCATTATCATGCTGAACAACAATATGAAGATTATAAAAATGGGGATTACGTAACATCATTACATTCTTTTTGGTATCCTGATGAGGATCGGTTTAGTCATGAATAAATGTTTATATAATGCTAACAGACAAAGAAATGCTAGAAATAGCAGAGAAATATTTAAAGAAAATGGAGGAAGAAAAAGCCCAAGAATTGGGAGAAGAAAACAGCCATGAATTAATGATCACAGAAACAATTAAAAAACCACTCGGCAATATTTATTATTTCGGCATTAAACTTTTTCAAGAAACATTAGATCCTAAATATGCAATAAACGCCTCACCTTTTTTAGTAGAAAATGAACGTCGTAGGGTTTTACATTTTGGAACTCATTATCATTATGAACAACAATATGAAGATTATAAAAATGGAAATTTACAAACAGCGTTAGATACTTTTTGGTATCCTGATGAAGATCGGTTTAGTCACGAATAAATGTTTATATAATGCTAACAGACAAAGAAATGCTAGAAATAGCAGAGAAATATTTAAAGAAAATGGAGGAGGAATCAGGTTATGAATTAATGATTAATGAAACCATTAAAAAACCACTTGGTAATGTTTATTATTTTATTACTAAGCTTTTTTTTGAAACATTAGACCCTAAATATTCATCAAACGCTACACCTTTTTTAGTAGAAAAAGAACGCCGTAGGGTTTTACATTTTGGATCTCATTATCATTATGAATTACAATATGAAGATTATAAAAATGGAAATTTACAAACAGCGTTAGATACTTTTTGGTATCCTGATGAAGATCGGTTTAGTCATGAATAAATAGTTGTAAAAATGCTAACAGACAAAGAAATGCTAGAAATAGCAGAGAAATATTTAAAGAAAATGGAGGAAGAAAAAGCCCAAGAATTAGGGGAAGAAAACAGCCATGAATTAATGATCACAGAAACAATTAAAAAACCACTCGGCAATATTTATTATTTCGGCATTAAACTTTTTCAAGAAACATTAGATCCTAAATATGCAATAAACGCCTCACCTTTTTTAGTAGAAAATGAACGTCGTAGGGTTTTACATTTTGGCACTCATTATTATTATGAATTACAATATGAAGATTACAAAAATGGAAATTTACAAACAGCGCTAGATACTTTTTGGTATCCTGATGAAGATCGGTTTAGTCATGAATAAATAGTTGTAAAAATGTTAACTGACAAAGACATGCTAGAAATAGCAGGGAAATATTTAAAAAAAATAGAAGAGGAATCAGGTTATGAATTAATGATCAATAGAACAATTAAAAAACCACTTGGCAATGTTTATTATTTTACCACTAAGCTTTTTTTTGAAACACTTGACCCCAAGTATTCACCAAACGCCACACCTTTTTTAGTAGAAAAAGAACGCCGTAGGATTTTACGTTTTGGAACTCATTATGATTCTGAACAACAATATGAAGATTACAAAAATGGGAATTACGTAACATCATTACATTCTTTTTGGTATCCTGATGAAGATCGGTTTAGTCATGAATAAATAGTTGTAAAAATGTTAACTGACAAAGACATGCTAGAAATAGCAGGGAAATATTTAAAGAAAGTGTAGTAAAATAAAGGAGAAGAATTTCTTAACGAATCTGAATCAATTTTCAACTCTGTTCATAAAGAATTAGTTAAAAATAATGTATGGATTATTGAAGAATCAAATGATATCATCAAAATGTCTAAATAAACGCAAATGTTGTACCCAAACAAAAAAGCCGAAGTATAAAACTTCGGCTTTTCCTTTGTGTACTCGAGGTGGGAATCGAACCCACACTCCCGAAAGAACTGGATTTTGAATCCAGCGCGTCTACCAATTCCGCCACTCGAGCTTTTTAAGGTGTGCAAATTTAGAAAATATTTTTAATTCTCCATTAAAAAAAGAAATAAAAGCTTTTAGAGTTGTAATAAATTTCTAAATTTGCAGCCTATTTGACACAACACAACAATTAACTAACTACTAAACAGAATATTAAATGTCTTATACTGTCCCTGAACCAAAGATTTTTGCCTGTACACAGAGTGAAGAACTTGCTGAAAAAATTGCAAAGCAGTATGGAACAGATTTAGGAAAAGTAACGTTCTCAACCTATAGTGATGGCGAATTCCAACCTTCTTTTGAAGAGTCGGTTCGTGGCGCAAGAGTATTTATTATTGGATCTACGTTTCCAAACTCAGATCATTTAATGCAAATGCTTTTAATGTTAGATGCTGCCAAAAGAGCTTCTGCACGTCATATCACGGCTGTACTTCCTTACTTCGGTTGGGCAAGACAAGATCGTAAAGACAAGCCAAGAGTACCAATCGGTGCAAAACTGATTGCAAAAATGCTAGAAGTAGCTGGAGCAACGCGCATTATCACCATGGATTTACATGCAGATCAAATTCAAGGTTTCTTTGAAAAACCAGTAGATCACTTATTTGCGTCTACCGTGTTTTTACCATATTTAAGAAAATTGAATTTAGATAACCTAACAATCGCTTCGCCTGATATGGGAGGCTCTAAAAGAGCATACGCATATTCTAAGTTTTTAGAAAGTGACGTTGTTATTTGCTACAAACAACGCAAAAAAGCCAATGTAATTTCACACATGGAACTCATTGGTGATGTAACAGGAAAAAATGTGGTTTTAGTAGATGATATGGTCGATACAGCCGGAACATTAACCAAAGCTGCAGAAGTCATGATGGAAAAAGGAGCATTATCGGTACGCGCAATTTGTACACATCCTATTTTATCAGGACAAGCGTACGAACGAATAGAAAACTCAAAATTACTAGAGTTAATCGTAACTGATTCTATTCCTTTACGCCAAAAATCGAGCAAAATAAAAGTAGTAAGCTGCGCACATTTATTCGCAGATGTAATGCATAAAGTGCATACAAACACTTCTATTAGCTCAAAGTTTTTAATGTAATTAAATATTAATATAAACACAAAGAATGAAATCAATTACAATTAACGGATCTCAAAGAGAAAGCGTGGGTAAAGTATCAACTAAAGCCTTACGTAATGCTGGAAAGGTTCCTTGCGTATTATACGGAGGAGACAAACCATTACACTTTTCAGCAGAAGAATTATCATTTTCTAAATTAGTGTATACTCCAAATGCGCACACAGTTGTGATTGCATTGGAAGATGGCTCAAAACACGATGCTATTTTACAGGACATTCAATTTCACCCTGTAAGTGACAAAATTTTACACATCGATTTCTACCGTTCTTTCGAAGATAAAGAATTAACAATGGACATTCCTGTGACTATTACAGGAAAATCTCCAGGGGTTATCGCAGGTGGATCGTTACGTTTAAACAAGCGTAAATTAAGAGTAAAAGCATTGCCAAAAAACTTACCAGATTTTATTGAAGCTAATATTTCTGGATTAGAAATTGGAAACAAATTATATGTAACAGCATTAGCGAATGAAAACTACAAGTTATTACACGCTGATAACACAGTAGTTTGTCAAGTAAGAATCTCGCGTGCTGCTATGAAAGCCGCGCAAGATGCTGCAAAAGCAGAAAAAGACGCTGCAAAGAAGAAATAATATTTTTACATATTATGATATATCAAAAGCATTCCGAAATGGAATGCTTTTTTTATTTTTACCCAAATTTTAAAAAACATGTTTCCATTTTTAAAAAAATGATACCAGTTTTGCTTTAAAATTACTCCATAAAAAGGCAGTTATTTTTTCTTTAGGCAAAAAAGAAAATGCAAGCATAGCCATAGCTACGGTTACATTTTATTTTGACGAATAAAGGAAAAAGCTCAAGTTTTTGTGCGTAATTTTAAGGTAAAAAGGTATTATTGGGCGCATCACGTTCAAAATCAACACGAAACATAGAAGAAACAGATCCTATGAAAAAATTTCTCATTGTAGGTTTAGGTAATATTGGAAGTGAATACGAAAACACTCGACACAATATCGGGTTTAAAATCCTAGATTTTTTCGCGAAGAAAGAAGACATCAAATTTGAAACTGATAAATTAGGTGATATTGCAACCTATAAATTTAAAGGAAAAACATTTATCCTTTTAAAACCAAGTACATACATGAATCTTAGCGGAAAAGCCGTTCGCTATTGGATGACAAAAGAAAAAATTCCTGTTGATAATATATTAATTATTACGGACGATTTGAATCTCGAATTTGGAACCATTCGTGTAAAAGCCAAAGGAAGCGATGGCGGACATAACGGACTCAAAAGTATTCAAGAGCAATTACAAACGACAAATTATCCACGATTCCGATTTGGAATTAGTGCCGAATTTGGCAAAGGAAGACAAGTAAATTATGTGTTGGGCGAATGGAATGCTGAAGAAAATGACAAATTACCTGAGCGACTCGAAAAAAGTGCTGAACTCATAAAATCATTTGGAGTTTCTGGAATTTCAAATACAATGAATACCTTTAATGGAAAATAAATCTTCTTACAAAAGAAAATTAAAATCATGTAAAATTTACAAGGAATTAAATAGCTTTGTAAAAAACGAAACGCACAGTGAATACTATACATTTTTTTGACACATACAAAGCTGAAAATCCTTCCGCAATAACGATCGGAACGTTTGACGGCGTTCATGTAGGACACAAAAAAATAATAGAAAATCTCATTGAAAAATCGGAAGGACTTTCCACAACACTGCTTACCTTTTTTCCGCATCCGCGAATGGTGTTGCAACAAGATTCAAACATAAAACTCATCAATACTATTGATGAACGTGTGCAACTTCTAGAAGCGACAGGATTAGACACCTTGATCATTTATCCATTCAACAAAGAATTTTCACGTTTAAGAGCACGCGATTTTGTACGCGATTTTTTAATTGAGCAATTAAATTTAAAAAAAATAATCATCGGGTACGATCATCGTTTTGGAAGAAACCGAACCGCAAATATTAACGATTTACGAGAATTTGGCGTAGCATTCGATTTTAAAGTCGAAGAAATTCAAGCCAAAGAAATTGACGATGTTACCATCAGTTCTACCAAAATCCGAAAAGCACTTACCGAAGGTGATATCACCACAGCAAATACCTATCTTGGATATGAATTTATGTTAACAGGAACGGTTATTTCTGGAAAAGGATTGGGAAAACAAATTGATTTTCCAACGGCAAATATTCACATCAAAGAAACTTACAAACTGATTCCACGGCAAGGTGTCTATTTTGTAAAAAGTATCATTGATAATGTTCCTGTTTTTGGAATGATGAATATTGGCACAAATCCGACAGTAAAAGGAACAAAACAAACGATTGAAGTTCATTTTTTTGATTTTAATCGCGATATTTATGGTGAAAAAATTCAAATCCGGTTGATCAAACGTTTACGGAATGAAGAAAAGTTTGATTCCGTAGAAAAATTACAACAACAATTGTATAAAGACAAACAAGCATCTTTAGTATTCATTGAAAAATACCATGCTCAATAAATTTCTTTTCAAACAAGTAGATAACACTTCACTCGTAATATTTCGAGTATTTTTTGGGTTACTTATTGGTTTAGAAGGCTTTGGAGCAATTTTTACAGGTTGGGTAAAACGAACTTTTATTGAACCTGATTTTACTTTTCCCTTTATTGGTTTTGAAAAAATACTCACACCAATTCATCAAACTCTTAAAAAACCTTTGCTAGATTTTCATCTATTTGGCATAGAACAACTGAACTTAGCGGACTATTCGTATGGTTTTTATCTCTATTTTGCCGCTATGGGAATTTGTGGCTTTTTAGTCATGATTGGTTACAAATACCGCTGGAGCATCGGAATTTTTACCGTTTTATGGACGTGCGTATATCTCATGCAAAAAACATCGTATAACAATCATTATTACTTATTAATATTGTTATCTGCGTTTATGTGGATTGTTCCCGCACATCATTACCTTTCGGTAGATGCGAAACGAAATCCAAGTATTAAAAAAATTCACATGCCCAATTGGTGTCTATGGATTTTCATTCTGCAATTATTCATCGTGTATACGTATGCATCTGTTGCGAAAATGTATCCAGATTGGATTTCTGGTGAAGTTGCCAAAAACTTGATAGCTAGCAGACGAAATTTGCCCATTGTTGGCGAATTTTTACAACAAAACTGGATTTATTACATGCTAACGTATGTCGGAATTGCGTTTGATTTACTGGTAATTCCTTTATTATTGTGGAAACGTACACGTGTATTTATCTTTTGCTGTTCGATTATTTTTCACTTATTCAACTCGTTTGTACTTCACATCGGAATCTTTCCGTATATGTCGTTAGCATTGTGTATTTTCTTTTTTGAACCCGAAACCATTCGAAACATATTTCTAAAGAAAAAAGAAGTCTACACTGGCAATGAAGTCATTTTGCCGCCATATAGACATATTGCCATACCGATATTTACCATCTATTTTATTTTTCAGATACTATTGCCATTACGTCATTGGACTTTTGAAGATGACGTGCTTTGGACAGAAGAAGGTCATCGACTCAGCTGGCGCATGATGTTACGCTCAAAAACAGGAAACGTAAGATTAAAAATAGTTGATAAAAAAACAGGGGAATTCATTACATATAAAAGCCCTGCAAGCTATACAACTTCAAGGCAGACTAAGCGCATTGCTGTAAAACCAGATATGCTGTGGCAATTTGTACAATTTCTTGAAAAAGAATACGAAAAAGAAGGGAAAGAAGTTTGCATTTATGCAGAAGGTAGTGTACGTGTCAACAATCATTCCTTTCAAAAACTTTTTGATCCAACCGTTGATATTGCTGCCGAAGAATGGTCACACTTTTCACACCACACTTGGCTACTTCCATTCAAAAGTAAATACAAAAAATAGCCGTTTAAAAACAGGCAAAACAGGATCTATTTTGACGTTCTCCACTCAGAAAAAAATCTGTAAAAAATTAACAATCAAAAAAAATTCTATTCAAAAAATAAACTATATTTATATACATGTTTGCGCTGTCTGTTGATGGCCTTATAGCATTATGAAAACAATAGTTAAATCCTGTGTTTTGAATATTGGGAAGTACCATTCAAAACAAGCTCATCGCATGAGAAACTGGATAATAAGCCTTACTTCCACGCTTCACTTAACGGACGCTAACGAGCACGTTTGTCTCGTATATGGTACTATTTATATTCAATCAAATACCGCTTTAGTTCAATACTAGTACGCAAAATTATTGTTTTTGATATAAGATATTAAAAACAATATGTTCTTCTTTCTATTTCAATAAGATGGATGAGCCACGACCTTTTCTAAATGTAACAATTAACGATTAAAAATTAAAACAATGAAAATACTATCAATTCTATTGTTCTCTCTAATGATGATGAACAATACAACTACTAAAAACACAGCCACTTTAAAAGCAACCTATGACGGTTATGAAGACGGAATTTACTATTTCTCTGATGACGATGACACGTACGAATTTAAAAATGCTGACCCAAAAGTGTTGAAAGCGTATGACTTAACAAGTCAAAAATATGAAGGGCAAAGTTTCAATATTACCTATGAAATTCAGAAAAAAACAGATGAAGATGATGAGGAATATGAAGAATGGACCATTTCAAAATTAGAATTGATCCAAAAATAAGTGTTATTGATCTGTCAAATTCTATAAATAGTTAACTAAAAAATGATACATCCCAAAACAGAAATAAAATTTATAAATGAAGATGTTGGCTACGGTGTTGTTGCCAAAGAATTTATTCCAAAAGGAACTATCACATGGGTATTGGATAAATTTGATCGTGAATTTACGCCAAAAGATTATGAAAAACTAGACGATATATACAAGGAATTGCTTGAAACCTATGCCTACAAAAACAATTTGGGCAATCTTGTGCTTTGTTGGGACAATGCGCGTTTTGTAAATCATAGTTTTAACTCCAATTGCCTAACAACCGCTTACAATTTTGAAATTGCCATTAGAGATATACAAGTTGGCGAGCAATTAACAGATGATTATGGCTATCTCAATATTGACAAACCCTTCAGAGGAATTGATGAAGGCACCAAAAGAAAAATAGTATATCCGGACGATTTGTTAAAATATCATCACTCTTGGGATAAAAAACTAGCAAGTGCCTTAAAACTGTTATCAAAAGTAGAACAACCATTACAGCAATTGATCACCAATGAACTATGGGAAAAACTCCTCCATATAGAACAAGGAAAGCAGGAAATGGATTCCATACTAACAAACTATTATTACGCTAAAGTATAAGAGATTTTTTTAAAAGCAGCAGCAATGCAAAACACCATTAGAAACTATTTTTAATGGTGTTTTTGTTTAATCCTTTTTTTGCTTTGCAATTCCTTAAAAAACAACTCCATTGGCGTTTCAAAAACACTTTCTTGGTAGGAAATCTAAATGTACTTACTGAACTTATCTTGACTTTCAATGTTTAACCGAAAATGAGTAGAAATTTGTTCAGATGCGGCACTTTTTGAAAGTCATAGCAGCGATACGACTAAAAAAAAGTAACAAAATATGGGCGAATTTCTACCATTTTTTAGGAAATAGAGAAAGTCAAGATGAGTTCACTATAAAATTCAATGTAATATTCTTTTGAATCACCACTTTTTTAATGGTTTTGATTATTTTTGCAGCTTCAATAATCCGTGCGTTAAGGATTGAGGCGGCATCCTTTTATCTTCAGTTCGAGTGATTTTCGATAGAAAATTGTATCGAGAACAAGATAAAAGATACAGCCGAAAGCCTGACCACAAAAGCACACTGAGCGGAGCCAAAGTGAACTTTTGTGGAAACGCCAAAAATAAAACAACATGTTACAATTACAATTTATTAGAGAAAACAAAGCCCAAATAATTGAGGCTTTGCAAAAACGAAATTTTGATGCCACTGATGTTGTAAATGAAGTAGTTTCACTGGACGAAGCTCGCCGAAGTTTGCAACTTGAGTTAGATAACACGCTAGCTTCCTCTAATAAATTATCCAAAGAAATTGGGGAATTGTTTAAAAGTGGTGAACCGAAAAAAGCAGCCATTCTACGTGAAAAAAGTACACAACTCAAAGCGAAATCGGAAACGTTAAAAACGGATTTAAGAGAAAAAGAAGAAGTGCTTTCTGAACTTTTATACACCATTCCAAATGTACCAAATGCGTTAGTTCCTAGCGGAAATAGCGAAGATGACAATGAAGAAGTATTTCGCGCAGGCGACATTCCAACGTTACATGCAGAAGCACAACCACATTGGGAATTGGCAAAAAAGTATGATATTATTGATTTTGAACTTGGAAATAAAATTACAGGCGCAGGATTTCCGGTGTACAAAGGAAAAGGTGCGCGTTTACAACGTGCGTTAATTCAATATTTCTTAGACAAAAATACGGATGCTGGTTATACGGAATATCAAGTGCCGCATTTGGTCAACGAAGCATCTGGTTTTGGAACAGGGCAATTACCCGATAAAGAAGGGCAAATGTATCATGCCACAGCGGATGATTTATATTTAATTCCTACAGCGGAAGTTCCGGTGACGAATATGTTTCGTGACGAATTGCTAAAAGCAGAAAGCTTGCCAATATGTTGCACAGCATACACACCTTGTTTCCGACGTGAAGCAGGAAGTTATGGAGCGCACGTTCGTGGGTTAAATCGTTTGCATCAGTTTGACAAAGTGGAAATTGTACGCATTGAACGTCCTGAAGATTCGTATGCCGCCTTAGACGGCATGGTAAATCACGTCAAAGAAATATTAGAAGAATTAAAACTTCCGTACCGAATTTTACGCTTGTGTGGTGGCGATTTAGGATTTACGTCGGCGTTAACTTATGATTTTGAATTATTTTCAACAGCGCAAGATCGTTGGTTGGAAATCAGTTCGGTATCTAACTTTGAAACCTTTCAGGCAAATCGTTTAAAACTAAGAATCAAAGACAAAGACGGAAACAAAGAATTGGCACATACACTCAACGGAAGTGCCTTAGCGTTGCCAAGAGTATTAGCGGGTATTTTAGAAAATTATCAAACAGAAAACGGCATTGAAATTCCAGAAGTATTACGCAAATACACAGGTTTTGATATCATATCGTAAGTGCTATTCAACATACAACTAAATTTTTCAAACATCGATAATGTATTTTATCGGTGTTTTTTGTTTTTTATCGATAAAGATTCATACATTTGTATACCAAATCTAAAATAATATATGTTACGCAGTCCATAGATTAATAGCTAATGCGTACATATAGAGCTTAATACAAAAATGCTATACACCCAAACCTAATTAAATAGTTTTTTAATCTATGGAATTATAGCTGATAGAAATGCCTGAGCGATTGCTTGGGCATTTTGTTTTTAATGAAACTCATATACAGATGTTTTAAGTATAAACTGCTAATACCATTTATAGTTTGAATTTACTGTAAAAGAAAATAATAATTTTTTTCTTTATTCAAGCTAAAAAATTAAAGCATAGCCATCGCTACGGTTTCTTTTTTTAGTGAAGAAGAATGGAAAAAAGGGTGTTTTATTCCAGTAAATTCAAATGGTAAATGGTATAAACGTCAGGTTGAGTGATTTTTTTGAATGAAATGAAGAAAAATTGCATCGAGAAGCGATCTAATATCTATCAACGTTACCATTTATTTAACATACTTTATGTTATCTTTGACTAAAAGCTCTTTTTATGCGTACTATTTTATTTTTCATCATCAGTTTGGCAATATACGGACATACGTATGCGCAAAGTGATGCATTGGCGCAACAATACTATGAAAAAGGCGAATACAAAAAAGCCATTGTCGCTTTTGAAAAACTATATAAAGAATCGCCGCGAAAAATCAACTACTTTATCTCAATGATTAATAGTTATCAGCAATTGGAAGATTTTGAAACTGCTGAAAAACTACTCTTAGAAGCCATTAAAGTCAGAAATGCAAATCCTATACTATTAGTAGAAGTTGGCTTTAATTATGATTTAAAATTAGACACCATCAACGCCAAAAAATATTATGAAAAAGCGGTACAATTTACGGAAGCGGATACTTCTGCTACGTACATCATTGGACGTGCTTTTGAAAAAAAATCATTGCTAGATTACGCATTGCGTATTTACGAAAATGCTATGATTACGAATCCTAATTATAACTTTCTAAACAATATTGCCCGTATTTATGGTGAAAAAGGGGATATTGAAAAAATGTTTTCGAGCTATTTAGACCTCATCAAAGACCGAGTAGAACAAAAAGGCTATGCACAACGAATCATCAGTCAGTTTTTACGAAACGATCCCAATGACGAAAACAATGTATTATTTCGTAAAATACTCCTCAAAAGAAATCAAGACGATCCCGATTTACTGTGGAATGAACTCTTAAGCTGGTTATTCATTCAACAAAAACAATACAAAAGAGCCTTTATACAAGAAAAAGCAATGTACATGCAAGGCGATGCTTCGTTGCAACGAATTTTTGACTTGGCAAGCATGTGTATTGAAGATGGCGATAAAGAAACGGCACGCGAAGTATTGATGTATATTATTGAAAAATCGAATCAGGATATGACCAAAATTCGAGCTTCTCAAAACTTAATTCAATTGGATATTGAAGCCGTGACCGACGGAAATTATGACGAAATTCAACAACGATTTGATGAATTATTATCGAACTACGAACGCGATTACAGAACTGTTTTATTGCAACGCGATTACGCAAATTTCTTGGCTTTTCAGAAAAATCAACCCGAAGCTGCTATTGACTATCTCAAAGAAACCATTGAACTCAAACTAACTACACGTCAATTAGCAACTGTAAAACTAGCGTTGGGCGATATTTTAGTCTACAAAGAACAATTCAATCAGGCATTAATTTACTTTTCACAAGTACAAAACACGTTAAAAAACGATGTGATTGGACAAGAAGCACGATTTCGTGTCGCAAGAACGAGTTATTACAAAGGTGATTTTGAATGGGCAGAAGCACAACTAAAAGTTTTAAAATCATCTGTATCTCAACTCATTGCGAACGATGCTTTAAAATTAAAACTGATAATTTCTGATAACTCTTTAGAAGATTCTACGCAAACTGCCTTAAAAAAATACGCAAAAGCAGACTTGCTTGCATATCAGTTAAAAGAAACGGAAGCCATTGCAATGTTAGAAGACATTTTGCAAAATCATAAAGGCGAACAAATTGAAGATGAAGCGCTTTTCATGCAAGCAAAACTCTATGAAAAACGTGCAGAATTTGACAAAGCACGACTTAATTATAAAAAAATCATCGAGTTTTACAAAGATGGAATTTTAGTGGATGATGCATATTTCGCAATGGGACAATTATTTTTAAACCACTTTGATGAACCCGAAAAAGCCAAACAATTCTTTGAAGAAATCATTTTCAATCATCAAGACAGCATTCACTATGTAGAAGCACAAAAAGCCTATCGAAAATTGCGTGGTGATACGGTAAATTGAGTCGTTTTCAACTGTACGAAACCTGCTTTTTTGTTTCAGCAAACTTCTCACCTATAATTCGATTGAAAAACCGTAATTTTGCATCGTAATTCCAAAACAATCTCATGTACATTTACAACGTTACCATTAACATTGACGAAAGCATTCACGAAGAATTTTTAATTTGGATTGAAACGCACATTCCTGACGTTTTAGCCACAGGAAAATTTACAGAAGCACGATTGGTACAAGTTTTAGTAGAAGAAGAAATGGGCGGAACAACCTATGCGGTTCAATACACCGCAAAATCAAAGGCACATTTAGAAGCCTATTACGAAGAAGATGCGACGCGTTTGCGCGAAGATGCTATGAAAAAATTTGCCGATAAAATGCTTGGTTTCCGAACAGAATTAAAAATTGTAAAAGATTTCAAAGCCTAAAACAACAATGAAGGAAAAAAAATACTATTCGCAATCCGACTATTTTATAAAAGCCACTTTAATCATTATTGTGATTGGAGTTACCTTTTTCATCATCACACAATTTTCAGATAAAATTGCAGAAGAAATTAGCATCAAATTGCGAAAAAATTTAGTGGTGATTGAATATATAATGAACGGCATTTTTGGACTCATCGCTTTTGGTTCTATTTTGTTGATTCTTTTAAGAGGAAAACCTGCGGTAACATTGAGTGAAACAACATTGCGAACCAATCGTTTCAAAAAAGATTTTACACAATTAAAAACCTATCATCCGGGCAAAGGCGGAAGCGAACCGTATGTAATCTCTCACGAAGGAAAACAATACGACATAGAACTTTCGTGGTTTTCAAAAAAAGATCAAAAAGAAATAGAAGCGTTTATCAGAAAACGTATTATAACTGAATAATTACAAATCCCAAAAAATGCGATGACAGATAAAGTAAGAGCAAAAAAACACTTAGGACAGCATTTTTTAAAGGATGAAGACGTTGCCAAAAAAATAGCCGATACGCTTACGCTGAATGGTTACAAAAATATCTTAGAAATTGGTCCAGGCATGGGCGTTTTAACGAAATATTTACTAGAAAAACCCGTGACGACGTATGTATGCGAAATTGACTCAGAATCAGTTACCTACCTACGAGCGCACTATTTGCAACTTTCCGATAAAATCATAGAAAAAGATTTCCTAAAATACGATCTCACCACAACATTTCAACAAGAGCCGTTTGCCATCATTGGAAACTTTCCCTACAATATTTCAACGCAAATTGTATTCAAAACACTCGAAATGCGTGATCAAATTCCTGAATTTAGCGGCATGTTTCAAAAAGAAGTGGCACAACGTATTTGCGCGCCACATGGCAACAAAACCTACGGAATTTTATCGGTATTAACACAAGTTTTTTACGAAGCCGAATATCTATTTACAGTGCCGCCAGACGTTTTTGATCCGCCACCAAAAGTAGAATCGGGCGTCATGCGACTCACACGAAAAGAAAATTACACACTTCCGTGCGATGAAAAACTATTTTTTAGAGTCGTAAAAACAGCATTTCAACAACGAAGAAAAACATTGCGCAACAGTTTAAAAACATTCAATCTTTCTGATAATTTAAAAGAAGATGTTATCTTTGGGCAACGACCTGAACAAATAAGTGTTCAGCAATTCGTAGAATTAACCATCAAGATAGCAAATGATTCCATTTAAACTTAGTGATGAACTCATTGCGCAAGTAGCACAGCTCATTGAAGAAAAAAAAGATTCGGTACTTCTAGAACTTCTAGAGGAAATCCACTATGCAGATATTGCAGAAATCATTGATGAGTTAACCCTTGAAGAAGGCACGTACATTATCAAACTCTTAGAAAGTGAAAAAACTTCCGATATTTTAATGGAAGTAAGTGATGATGTTCGTGAAAAAATTCTTGAAAACCTTTCTGCCAAAGAAATTGCAGGAGAAATTGACGAACTCGACACCGATGATGCCGCCGATATTATTTCTGAACTTCCCGAAGAACGAAAGCAAGAAGTAATTTCCGAATTAGAAGACAGAGAACATGCCAAAGAAATTGTAGAATTGCTTCGATATGACGAAGATTCTGCCGGTGGATTAATGGCAAAAGAATTGGTAAAAGTCAACGAAAACTGGAATGTACTTACCTGTGTCAAAGAAATGCGCAAACAAGCGGAAGAAGTTTCACGCGTGCATTCTATCTATGTAGTAGATGATGATGACATGCTAAAAGGAAGACTTTCGCTTAAAGATTTACTCACAACTTCTACAAAAACGCATATCAAAGACATCTACATTCCAAAAGTAGATTATGTATCTGTGGGCGACAAAGCAGAAGATGTTGCCAAAGTAATGTCTAAATACGATTTAGAAGCGATTCCTGTAGTGGATGAAATGAAACGTTTAGTAGGCCGAATTACCATTGATGATATTGTCGATGTCATCAAAGAAGAAGCCGAAAAAGATTACCAATTAGCGGCAGGTATTACACAAGATGTAGAAGCTGATGACAGCATTTGGGATTTAACACGTGCGCGTTTACCTTGGCTTTTCTTAGGATTACTTGGAGGAATTGGTGCCGCAGCTATTATGCAAGGATTTGACGATATGTTAGAAAACTATGGAATCCTATTTTTCTTTACACCGTTAATTGCTGCAATGGCTGGAAATGTAGGTGTACAATCGAGTGCTATCATTGTGCAAGGTTTGGCAAACGACGATATAAAAGGAAGTATTAACAACCGTTTAATCAAAGAAATGCTCTTAGCCATGCTAAATGGCATCATATTAGCAATTATTCTCCTAATTACCGTTTGGATTTGGAAAAACGATTTCAACGCTGCCTTAGCCATCTCCGTTTCTTTAGTGATTGTCATTATTGTTGCGGGAATTATAGGAACTTTTATTCCATTATTTTTAGACAAACGTGGAATTGACCCTGCCATTGCTACAGGACCATTTATTACAACAAGCAATGATATCTTTGGAATTTTAATCTATTTCTTAATTGCAAAATTGATTATTGGAATATAAAAAAAGCGAACCGAAGCTCGCTAATTTTATTTTTATGTTCCTGTAGATTCTAACAATCTCCTAATATACTTTCGCAAGAAAAATTGACTGAAGGCTGACAAATAATAGCGTTAGAAGTACACAATGTATCAGCTTGTGTTTTTCCTCCACCTTTAATTGCATCAATGTTTTTAAAATTCAACTCAGAAACAACAGATTTGTTTAATGACAATGTTTTAAGATTCTTTTTCATAATATTTATTTTTTTTGTTAAGCTTCAATATAAGAAATAATTCAAAAAAAACCCACTCTTTTAACTTTGAACTTTTAATGACTTTTCATAATATAATAGATATAAAATCGTTTATGATAAATCCAGTATGCTATTAATATTTGAAAGAAAAAAAGAAAACTGCGACTATCAAATTATAGATTTTAAAAAAGCATGGAAAATCATACCATAAGAAAAGCAGTTGCCGAAGACGCAAAATTTATTTCATTATTGGCTAAAATCAACTTTTCAGAAGCGTATGGAAATTTATTTCATTCCAAAGAAAATCTGCGCGACTATATAAACAACGCATTTTCCATAGAAAAAATAAAGGCTTCTCTCCAAAAAGAAGAAAATATATTTTGGATTGCTTTTATGGGCGATCTTCCGATTGGATATGCCAAACTGAAAAAAAATTCGCCTGCTCCCAATACAAACTTTATCAATGCCGCTGAATTGGAAAAAGTATACATCCTAAAAGAATATGTACTAAAAAGTAACGGCAAACAACTAAAAGCAGACTTTTTTGATGAAATTCAACAACTGCAAATTCAACGTGTGTGGCTCAAAGAATTACATGTAAATGAACAAACGCTAAATTTCTATAGAACACACGACTTTCATAAATACGATTCTCACAGTTTTAGTATTGGAAAAGAAGATTTCGTATTCAACATTATGATGAAGACATTCTAAAAAATTCCTCGTATTTTAGTTGCATGAAATGAGCCATCACAAGTAAGTTGACCAACCGAAATAATCATTGGCGAATTCCATCCGACCTTTTAAAAACACTAAACGTTTACAGATGAAAGCAATCAACATCAACGAAAAATTTCAACTTTTCCACAAACAATGGCATCCACACCAAGTGGCAGTTGTAGACGATATGCAAGTTCTATTAGCAAAAATTCAAGGTGAATTTGTCTGGCATTCGCATGACAATGAAGACGAATTGTTTCAAGTAATCAAAGGAACATTATTCATGAAATTTCGTGATAAAACGATCACAGTAAACGAAGGCGAAATGATTGTGGTTCCAAAAGGTGTTGAACATTGCCCTGTAACCAAAAACGGCGAAGAAGTTCATGTATTACTATTCGAAAAACTGTCTACAGCGCATACGGGAAATGTACAACATGAAAAAACACAAACCGAATATCCAAAAATATAAATACGCGTGAACATATTACACCTCGATGAAAATCATCCAGTACTCATAGAGCAACTCGCCAAGTTAGGACATACAAATCATAAAGATTATACATCTAGCAAAGCAGAAATTGAAGCAAAAATTCACGAATACGACGGTTTTATCATTCGCAGTCGATTTCGTATTGATGCCAATTTTCTTGCGAAAGCAACCAACTTAAAATTTATTGGAAGAGTTGGCGCAGGTTTGGAAAATATTGATGTTGAATTTGCAGCGCAACAAGGAATTCAATTAATTTCTGCTCCGGAAGGCAACCGAAATGCCGTTGGTGAGCATGCGCTTGGCATGTTATTATCACTCATGAATAAACTGAACAAAGCCGATAAAGAAGTTCGAGAAGGAAAATGGTTACGCGAAGCCAATAGAGGTTTTGAACTCGATGGACAAACCGTTGGAATCATTGGGTACGGAAACATGGGAAAAGCCTTTGCAAAAAAATTACGTGGTTTTGATGTGGACGTACTTTGTTACGATCTAAAAAATGATGTCGGTGACGAAAACGCAACACAAGTTTCACTATCGGAATTACAAAAACGTGCGACTGTTTTAAGTTTACATACGCCCGAAACTTCGCAAACATTAAATATGATAAATAATGAATTCATCAAAGCGTTTAAAAACTCGTTTTGGTTTATCAATACGGCGCGCGGAAAAAGTGTGGTGACACATGATTTGATGAAAGCGTTGCAATCTGGGAAAATACTCGGCGCAGGTTTAGACGTATTAGAATACGAAAAAAGTTCGTTTGAAAACTTATTCAATGATTCGCAAATGCCCGAAGCTTTCAACTATTTAATTCACGCTGAAAATGTTTTGCTCTCGCCACATGTAGCAGGTTGGACGAAAGAAAGCAAAGAAAAATTAGCACAAACCATTGTCGATAAAATAAAAATACACTTTCATTAAGCTGTAATCCGTCAACATAGATTTCGATACGATGAAAAAAACAATTTTCATTTTTTCAACTTTAATTATTGCATTGCTGGTATTATTTCAATTGAGCACATTTTCCATCATGCGAGGAAGTTCGTCATTGGAATTTATCATTGCTGCCATCGCAATCGTTTTTTTCTTCATCGGAATTTACATCAACAAAAAAAGAGTTCGTTCACCAGAAAAAGCTGAAACTTCCACAATCGATCTGGCACAAATTGAAAAAATAGGATTAAGCAAACGTGAATACGAAGTATTGTGTAAACTCGCACTTGGACATTCCAACAAAGAAATTGCTTCGCTCCTATTTGTATCGGAAAGTACGATCAAAACGCATGTTTCAAACATCTACCTAAAACTCGATGTAAAACGTCGTACACAAGCCATTCAAAAAGCAAAAATGCTTCACCTATTGCCAGTTTTATAAAATTACTACCTTCGTATGACCGAATTGGTACTTTCGTATGAGTGTTTTTTTAGCACGTTTGGTACTTTTGAGGTATTCAATGTAAACTTTCAATAGGATGAAAAACACAGTGCTCAAATACGGATTGTACAGCTTTTTAACAGCTTTCGGACTTTTCTTTATTGCTTTATATTTTGGACAAGGATTGGCGTTTAAAACGCAGGAAATTGTCGGATATGCCACCATGGTAACTTCCTTAGGATTTGTATATTTTGGTATCAAACACTACAAAAATCATGAATTGAATGGTGAAATTGACTTTAAAACAGCTTTTGTTATTGGAGCACTCATTTCTATGTTTGCGGCACTAGGTTTTGGATTGATGGACGCCATTTACATTACCAAAATAAATCCTGATTTTACAGCACAATACCTAGCGTATGAATACAATCTTTTAGAAGCGCGAACCGATTTATCCATTGATGAAATTAAACTAGAAAAACTATCATTACAAAAGCAAAGTGAAGCATTTGGAAATCCTTATATCGTATTTTTTATTATGTTTATGATGGTATTTGTCATTGGTGTCATCATTTCATTACTTTCAGCCTTACTACTTCACAAAAAAGAATAACAATAATCATTAAAAAAACGAACAGATGAAAAATAGAGTAACAGGTTTAGGTGGATTTTTCTTTAAAACAGAAGATCCAAAAGGACTCAAAAATTGGTATGGAAAACACTTAGGATTACCCGTAGATGATTACGGATGTACGTTTTGGTGGAACGATAAAGAAGGCAAAGAATGTTCGACACAATGGAATACTTTCCCGAAAGACACCAACTATTTTCAACCAAGCGAAAAGCCATTTATGATGAACTTTAGAGTGGAAAATTTAGTCGAATTATTAGCTGTTTTAAAAGAAGAAGGCATTACAGTTGTGGGCGAAATGGAAGAATACGACTATGGAAAATTCGGTTGGATTCTCGATCCGGAAGGAAATAAAATTGAGTTATGGGAACCTAAGGATGAAGCTTTTAAATAAAAAGTCGAAAAAAAACTTTACATTTAAGATTCTAATCAAAAATGTTCCGTTATGAGTGATAAAAAAGACGATTTAGACAAAAAAATAGACGCTGCATCTGATAAAATTTCAAAAAAAGTAGACGACTTATTGGAAACGGTAAAAGAAGAAGCGAAAGAAATCCAAGAAGAAGGCAATAAAGTTTCAGAAAGCAAAATGGACGAAATCAAAGCTGAAGCGAAAGAACGATTTGATACTGCCAAAGAAAAAACGGCTGACTTTACCGATAAAGCCAAGGAAAAAGCGGCCGATTTTGCAGAAGAAGCGAAAGAAACTTTTGGAGAAGCCAAAGAAAAAGCTACTGAATTTGCTAGTGAAGCGAAAGAAAAATTGAGTGACTTTGCTGATGTTGCGAAAGAAAAAGCTGCTGACTTTGCCGAAGATGCCAAAGAAGTGTACGGTGAAGCCAAGGAAAAGGCTAGTGAATTTAGCGAAGAAGTCAAAGAAGTGTACGATAATGTCAAAGAAAAAGTAAGCGAATTTGCAGAAGAAGCTGGCGAACGTTTTGAAGATTTTACCGAAGAAGCCAAAGAAACCTTTGAAGAAACAAAGAAGAAAACGAAAAGTTTTTTTCAGCGTTTATTTGGAAAATAAAAAACGAAAAAGCTGGAAAATACTTCCAGCTTTTTTATCTTTATCGTAATTGTACATTATAAATATATATCATGGGAATTACAAAAAATCAGATTTTTGACAACTATCAAAACGAAACTGCTTCTATCACAAAAGTATTAGGGCATCCAGCTCGAATTTCCATACTACAATACATTAGCGAAAATGAATATTGTAATTGCAATGATTTGGTACAAGCAACCGGATTGGCACAACCTACCATTTCGCAACATCTTTCCGAAATCAAAAGAATCAATTTGCTGAAACAAAAAAATCAAGGAAAAAACACATTTTACGCCATTGATATTGACCTTTTAAATCAGTATCGAAGAAAAATCAATGACTTTTTTGTGAAAATTCAAGTAAACTGCCAAAGTAAAAATTGAACAAGATTCTGTACGTAAGTTTACCGCTATGTTAAAATAACATCAATTCATCGAAAAGCAACGGTGATAATCCTTTCTTCTACTTACATTTGTTAAAATGAGAAGTTAATTTTTTGAAAATTTTCCCAGATCCAAAAAATAAATATACTTCAAGAGCGACAATAAACTAACAATCATAAATCCTACCATAATTATGAAAAATGTACTTGTACTCTGTACTGGAAACTCTTGCCGTAGTCAAATGGCTGACGGTTATCTGACACATTTCTCCAAAGACAAAGCAACTATTTATAGTGCTGGAATTGAAACACATGGCGTAAATCCAAGAGCCATTGCCATCATGAAATTGGATGGAATAGATATTTCAAAAAATACCTCTAACAACGTTTCCGAATATTTAGATATCGACTTTGATTTTATCATTACCGTTTGCGATCATGCGCATGAAAACTGTCCATATATTCCAAGTAAAAACGCTAAACGCATTCACCAAAACTTTTTTGATCCTTCCAAAGTAACTGGTTCCGAAGAGCAAATTTTTAATGCGTTTAAAAAGACGAGAAGTCAAATAAAAGCCTTTTGTGAAGAATTTGTAGCGACGGAGTTGTAGTTTGGTTTTCAGTTTTCAGTTTTCAGTTTTCAGTTTTCAAATATTAAAATTTCTCATTGTAAATTTTAATATTGGATGAAATTCTTGTAGTTTTAAAATCAGCTATTTTTAGAAGACTAAAAATGAAATTAGAAACAGCAACTTATATTTCAAATTATTATCATCAATTTTTCAATGAAAATGAAAATAGTGCATACAGACACTTAAATTCATTATATAAACTTGATGGCGAATCTGAAGATTCACCACGGTATAAAGTATATAAACGCAAAGGTTGGATAACCACTAACAAGGAAGCTCTTGAGCTACTTAAAAATGGAGAAACAGCATTTTTTATAAACACTGCAAACCGAATCATAAAGGAACACAGAAATGAAATCTTCCTAAATTATTGTTCAAATTGTCAAAAATTAGCAAGAACACCAAAAGCAAGACAATGCAGACATTGTGGAAATAAATGGTTTGACAAGGAATTTTAAGCCTAGATTTTCATCCTTTACACTAAAAAGCTTCTTTTCCTGCGAAAATTAAAATATTTTTGATTGGAATTAGTTTAGTTGTAGATGAAGTCACTCTTCCTATGTTTTTGTATCGGATTGTTTTTCACTGTAAATCTACAGGGACAAACAAAAAATCGTCGTACCAAAAAAATAGCCGTGAAAGATTCGATTGTGTTAGATTCCGTAAGCATCAATCCATTTCAATTTAAACTAACCGACAAAAAGAACAATCTAATAGATTCCACCGCATATCGAATTGATTTTGAAAAGGCGATTTTATATTTGAATTTGGCAAAAATCAACACCGATTCCATTCGCGTAAGCTATACCAAATATCCTGCATTTTTAACGAAAAAATATCGTGGTTTTAACAAAAATGCCATTGTTCAAAACCCAATTGATATTGATAAAATCATCTCGCTATCATCCAATAAAGAAGTGGACGATACACGCCTATTTGATGGTTTGAATACGTCTGGAAGTATTTCGCGTGGCGTTACCATTGGAAATAATCAAAATACAGTGTTAAATTCAGAACTTGATTTGCAGATTTCTGGAAAAATCTCGGAAAATGTCACGTTGCGCGCGTCTATTCAAGATGCAAACATTCCGATTCAAGAAAGTGGATATTCACAGCGTTTGGACGAATTTGATCAGGTTTTTATTGAGTTGGAAAGCAAAAACTGGAAAATTAGAGCTGGAGACGTAAATTTGGAGAATACAGAAACCGATTTTATGCGTTTTCAAAAAAAGGTGCAAGGTGTCGGAATTACCTCAACATTGCAACATGAAAATAGCAAAACAACCCTTTTTGGTGCTGGTGCGTTAGTGCGTGGTCGGTATACACAAAGTAGATTTCAAGGGCAAGAAGGAAATCAAGGTCCGTATAAATTAACCGGTCCAAATCAAGAATTATTTATTTTAATTATTTCTGGAAGTGAAACTGTTTTTGTGAACGGATTGCCCGTAAAACGTGGAGAAAATAACGATTATGTGATTGATTATAACGCAGGAGAAATTACGTTTACATCCAGATATCCAATTACTTCGGAAATGCGTATTACGGTAGAATATCAGTTTACTGACAATAATTACACGCGTTTTGTAGCGTATGGCGGCGCAAAATATGAACAAGAAAAGTTTAGGATTGCAGGCTATATATATTCTGAAAATGATTCTAAAAATCAGCCAATTCAGCAAAACTTATCCGAAGAACAAGTTGCTATTTTGCGTGAAGCTGGAGACAATCAGGACTTAATGTCTGCGCCTTCTGCCGTGGAACAAGCTTTTTCGGAAAACCGAATTTTATACCGAAAAGAAATCATAGATGGCATGGAAGTTTTTGTATTTTCCAACGATCCTGATGCTACGTTATTTGATGTGCGTTTTTCGCTTGTTGGCGACAATCAAGGAAATTATATTTTATCAAATACGGCTTCTAACGGACGAATTTATGAATATGTTTCGCCAATTTCCGGTGTTTTACAAGGAAATTATGAACCTGTGATTCAGTTAGTTTCGCCCACAAAAACCCAAGTTGCAGTCATAAATGGTGCGTATACGCCAAGTGAAAAAACAGACGTGCAATTTGAGGTTGGTTTTAGCAATAACGATCAAAATTTATTTTCGAATTTGGACGATGATGACAATCAAGGTTTGGCGGCAAAAATTAGCGTACAGCAACAATTAGTCAACAAAAAATGGAAAGTTCGCAGTTTTGCGAATGTCAATTATATTGATGAAAAATTTCAAACGATAGAACGATTGTATTCGATTGAATTTAACCGCGATTGGAATTTAGAAAATACGTTTAACCCAGGAAATCAGCAATTTTTAGCCACTGGTTTGGATTTTTCAAACGAGAAAAATGGCTCGGCTCGGTATAGTTTTGAATATTTAGATTTTAAAAATAACGCAAGAGGAAATCGACATCTTATTTCGTCCGATTTCACATTCGGGAAGTTCACCTTGCAAACCAACGGAAGTATTTTAGCAAATGAAACTTTAACCACTACTTCAGATTTTTTACGTTTGCACGCGCGTTCTACGTATAGTTTTGCCAAAAGTTGGATTGGCGCACAAATGAGCTTAGAAAGCAACGAACAAAAGGAAAATGTTACTGAAACATTCACGCCATTGAGTCAACGTTTTAAAGCCTATACAGGATTTGTTGGTGTTGGTGACAGTTTAAAAATTCACGCAGAAATTGGCTATACCTATCGTGTGAATGATAGTTTACGCAACAGTAATTTGCAGCGTGTGAATACTTCAAATACGTATTTTTTAAAGTCAAGATTAGTGCAAAATCAACATACGCAATTGTCATTATTTGTCAATTACCGAACATTGCAGCAAAAAGATGAAAGTATTCCTGATGAAAAGTCATTGAATTCTCGATTGGTGTTTCAACAAAAACTATTTAATAAAATTGTGACGTTAAATACGGTGTACGAAACAAATTCTGGAACGTTACCGCAACAAGAATTTACGTATGTTCAAGTCGATCAAGGACAAGGAGTGTATACGTGGAATGATTATAATGCTAACGGCATTCAAGAGTTAGACGAGTTTGAATTGGCACAGTTTCCTGATGAAGCTATTTATGTGCGTGTGTTATTGCCCAATCAGATTTTTATTAAGACGCATCAAAATAAATTTAGTCAAGTAATTACGTGGAATCCTGCACAATGGAGTAATGATACTGGAACCAAGAAATTTTTATCGCATTTTTACAATCAAACCTCGTTTTTAATTGACCGAAAGATTCGTCGGGAAGATGATAATTTTAACTTTAATCCGTTTGATGATGATGAAAGTGAGAATGTTTTAGGATTGAATCAAAGTTTGCGAAATGCACTTTTTTTTAATCGTGGAAAGCAAAAGTACACCACTTCGTATACGTACTTAAATGCAAAATCGAAGAACTTACTTTCTATTGGTTCACAGGAAAATATCAATACGTCGCATCAACTCCAATTTACACATAAAATAGGAGAATTTTGGTTGACCGATTTGATTAGTAGTTCTGGAAAAACCCAAAGTATTTCAGAGAATTTTTTGAATAAGAATTTTGAGATTAATCTTTTTAGCGTTGCGCCTACACTTTCGTATTTATTCAACCGAAATAGTCGCTTTAGTGTATTTTATAAGTATGAAAATAAGGAGAATAGTATTGGTGATTTGGAATCGTTATCGCAACAAAAAGTTGGCGTTTCCTTTGCGTACAGCAATCAGCAAAAAGTAGCGTTGAATGGTGAGTTTAATTACTTTAAGAATGATTTTTCTGGAAATGCATTTTCGCCTGTTGGTTATCAAATGTTGGAAGGTTTGCAACCTGGCACCAATCTTACTTGGAATATTTTAATTCAAAAAAAATTGACTAAATTTTTAGACTTGAATCTTTCTTATTTTGGCAGAAAAAGCGAAACTTCACGTACTATTCATACAGGAAACGTCCAGCTCAAAGCTTTTTTTTAATTCTAATCCCAACGCAACCTTTTAGATATTTATGAATCTAAATGTGGTATCATTGTTGTTAGACAAAAGCAACATATAAAAACAAAACCATTATTTATTATGAAAAACAATTTTACTCGAGCGTTACTAGCGCTTTTTCTTTTGTTAGGATTTCAAATGTATGCACAAGACACCAATTCTCAAGACGACCAATATGGTGTTGGCAATCGTAAAAACGAGATTCGCTTAGATGTTTTTGATGCAGCATTTTTCTCCGCTATTGATTTCAGTTACGAACGCGTTGATGATTCCGCTATCGGTTATGGAGCTTCGCTATTTGTGAATTTTAGAGATACTGATGATGGCGGTTATTATGAAAAATTTGCGTTTACACCATTTTTCAGGTTTTACTTTTTCAATAAAGAAGATTATGGAGCTAAAGGACTTTTTGTAGAAGTATTTTCAAAATTTGCTTCAGGTGAAGATGATGTGTACATTTATGATAATGACGATGAAAAAGTTGATTATTTTGATGCGGCACTCGGACTTGCCATTGGTAAAAAGTGGGTGAATAAAAGAGGATTTATGCTTGAAATTTCCGCTGGTGGCGGAAGAAATTTAGGATTAGACGATAATTCTCCTGATTTTACTTTTAGAGGTGGAATTTCGTTAGGATACAGATTTTAAAGTAGTTGATTATAAAATATAATAAAGCCTATTGTCATGGTGACAATAGGCTTTGTTTTTTTTGGAAAAATGAACTTTTTTCAGTGATGATATTAGATCAAAAAAAAGCTATATAAAAAGTAAATAATTTATACGAATTACATTTTCATCAACCAAGCACGCATATCCACTTCTTTGTTGATAATAGCACGTACATCTTCAATTTTTACACGTTGTTGCTCCATCGTATCTCTGTGACGAATAGTAACCATATTGTCTTCCAACGTATCATGATCGACCGTAATACAGAATGGTGTTCCGGCTGCATCTTGTCTTCGGTAACGACGTCCGACCGCATCTTTTTCATCGTAAGCTACATTGAAATCGAACTTTAAATCGTCTATGATTTTACGTGCAATTTCTGGCAAACCATCTTTTTTTACTAATGGTAAAACTGCCGCTTTTGTCGGTGCTAAAACTGCTGGCAAACGTAAAACCGTTCGCTCTGAACCATCTTCTAAGGTTTCATCTACTAATGAGTGAGAGAAGATTGCCAAAAACATACGATCCAAACCAATAGAGGTTTCTACTACATACGGCACATAGCTTTCATTACTTTCGTGATCGAAGTATTGTAATTTTTTTCCTGAATGTTTTTCGTGCGCTTTTAAATCGAAATCGGTACGCGAATGAATTCCTTCCAATTCTTTGAAACCAAACGGAAATTTGAATTCAATATCTGCGGCAGCATCTGCATAATGTGCTAATTTTTCATGATCGTGAAAACGGTAATTTTCTGCGCCCATTCCTAAGGATAAATGCCACTTCATACGGTTTTCTTTCCATTGCTCGTACCATTCTTTTTGCGTTCCTGGTTTTACAAAAAATTGCATTTCCATTTGTTCAAATTCACGCTGTCTAAAGATAAATTGACGCGCTACAATTTCGTTACGGAAGGCTTTTCCTGTTTGAGCAATCCCGAAAGGAATTTTCATACGACCCGTTTTTTGCACATTTAAGAAATTTACAAAAATCCCTTGTGCCGTTTCTGGTCGTAAGTATAAATCCATTGCCGTATCTGCGGAAGCGCCAAGCTTCGTACCAAACATGAGGTTGAATTGCTTCACTTCGGTCCAGTTTTTTGAACCTGTAAGCGGATCTGCAATTTCCAATTCTTCAATCAACGCTTTTACATCGTCTAAATCTTCATTTTCCAATGATTTTGCTAAACGTGAAAGTGTGGTGTTTATTTTTTCTTGATAGCCTACTACGCGTCCGTTTGTAGATACAAATTCTTCTTTGTTGAACGCATCCCCAAATCGTTTGGCTGCTTTTTCGACTTCTTTGTCAATCTTAGCTTCAATTTTAGCACAATAATCTTCTACTAAAACATCTGCTCGGTAGCGTTTTTTTGAGTCTTTGTTATCAATTAAAGGATCATTAAACGCATCTACGTGTCCAGAAGCTTTCCAAGTTGTTGGATGCATCAATATTGCGGCATCAATCCCAACAATATTTTCGTTCATTTGCACCATTGCTTTCCACCAATAGTCGCGAATATTTTTCTTTAACTCTACTCCATTTTGAGCATAATCGTATACAGCACTTAATCCGTCATAAATTTCACTTGATTGAAATATGTAACCGTATTCTTTTGCGTGCGATACTACCTTCTTAAATTGATCGTCTTGTTTTGCCATGACGCAAATATAAAACGTTTGTACATTAGCTACAAGCTATTTTTTTGCGATGTATACAAAAGCTGGTGGAATGTTGAATGCTTCAAATGATAACTTTACATTATCATGGAATACTTCTTTTAATTTTTTGTAGTAGGTAAGACTGTATTGGTATTGAACAAATAAGCTATCATCAACCATTGCTTCATAGGCATTGTCTAATATTTTATCACTTATTTCCGTAGGAATGTTGGTTAGTGGCAAACTTGAAATAATACAATCTGCCTTGTCAAAACCATGTTTTTTGAGTATCGGCGTGATATCTTCTGCCGAAACTTTTTCTATAATTAGTTGCGAATGGTTTATTTTTTCTAAAGATTGAAAAAACTTGTCGTTAATTTCAATTGCAATTAATTTTGTTTGTGGTTGAATTCTTTTTAAAATTTCTTTGGTAATGATTCCATTTCCTGGACCAAATTCTACAATTACTTTTACCTTAGAAAAGTCGATAGTATTTACAATTCTTCTCGATAGAAATCGTGAACTTGGAAAAATTGTTCCCGAAGTTTTAATATCGCGTATCGCTTCTCTAAAAAATTTTAATTTATCCAACCGAGGAGAATTTAGTACTTTATGGTGATTTTTTTAATCTTGTGCGAAGTAAAGAAATTATTCATAAACTACTCTATTTTTTTGTGCTATTCTTTGCTTTTTTAAAAAATGAAGATATAACGATTGAAGACCACTTTACTTATAGGTTGTGTTTAAGCTGCCTTTGGACAATCCGTCATTGAGTGCTCGTTGCAAATGCAGATTGCTTTTTCGAAGTACTAATAATTTTCTTCTGTACATTATGATGGATTCGTAATCTAAAACTGAACGGCGTATTTTATTGAGAAGTTCTTTCGCTTTATTCTTTTCAGCGATCAATTTTTCTGCGCTTGCTGTGTTTAGCTTGAGTAAATGATCGTAGTTTTTTATAATTTCCGTCAACTCTTCTTGTACGAGTGTATTCTCTTTTTCCAGATAATCACTCTTTTGTTGCGTATCTTTATAATTGAATACTGAGATGAATATCATAGATACTGTCATTGCTGCCAAAGCAATCAATAATATTTTTTGTATTGTATCTTTTGTAACTCCACTCATAAAAAAGTAGTACTTTTAATGATGTTTATGCTAATATTTTAACGTTTACAGTTGACAAATATATTAAATAATATTCTTTCTTCCATTTTTCCTGAGATTTGCTTAGGTTGTTCTGCTAAGTTATTACATCAAGAACAGCATATTTGCACAAAATGTCGTCATAATTTACCTTTTACCTCATTTCATAAACATCCTGAAAATCCTGTGTTACAAACTTTTTACGGGCGTGTTCATATAGAAAATGCCACCGCTCTGTTACACTACAAAAAGAATGGCATGGTACAACATTTGTTACATCAATTAAAATATAAAGGACGACAAGAAGTTGGTACTATACTAGGAAATATGCTTGGTCACGAATTAAAAAAGGAAGCTTTGTATCGTAACATTACACACATCATTCCGGTGCCATTGCATCAAAAGAGATTGCGCAAACGCAGATATAACCAAGTAACAACTTTTGGACAACGATTGGCTCATCATTTAAACATTGAATATGTAGACGATGTTCTGATCAAAGTAAATAATACCAAAACACAAGCATTTAAAAAACGTGCAGCACGTTGGCTCACTACACAGCATTCGTTTGAAATAACAGATGTACAAAAGTTAGAAGGACAACACATTTTGTTAGTAGATGACATTATTACGACGGGTGCAACTTTAGAAGCATGCGCCAATGCACTCAAAAAAATACCAAATATCAAAATTAGCGTGGCTACAATGTCAATAGCAAGTTAAAACCTTCGTTAGTACCAAAAATAATTAGTTAATTTGTACCACATCATTTTAGATTAGTTAATGAAACAACGTATTCTATTTTTTTCTTTAGTTATCCTGATCTTTTTGTCATTGATCAATTGTGCTAAGCGTGGAATTCCAACTGGCGGTGATCCAGATAAAACACCACCAAAAATGGTAAAAGCTCAGCCTGAAGAATTCAGCACGAATTTTGACAAAAAACGAATTCGTATTTATTTCAATGAATACATCAAGATAAAGGATATTCAAAAACAATTGATTGTTTCACCACCAATTAAAGAAGGTGGTTATATTATTTATCCGCAAGGAAGCGCAAGTAAATATATTGATATTCAAATTTTAGACACGCTACAACCTAACACTACGTATTCTTTTAATTTTGGGTTAAGCATTGTAGATAATAACGAAGGAAATCCGTACGATTATTTTAAATATGTGTTTTCAACTGGTTCGTATATTGATTCGCTAACCGTTGGTGGAAGCATTAAAGATGCGCTCAACAGAAGTCCTGATACGTTTGTGTCGGTTATGTTATATGAGATTGATTCAACGTATACCGATTCAACAGTGTATAAAAAAACACCAACCTATATCACAAATACGCTGGATAGTATTACCGATTTTAAACTCGAAAATTTACGCGCAGGAACTTATAAAATGATTGCGCTGAAAGAAGCTTCTAACAATTATATTTTCAATCCACTATCTGATAAAATAGGATATGTGGAGCAAGAAGTTACGGTGCCAACAGATTCGCTGTATACCATTACCTTATTTAAAGAAATTCCAGCTTTTAAAGCCACGCGTCCAGCGCAAATTTCTAAAAACATGATTGCATTTGGCTATGAAGGTTCTGTGGATAGCATGAAAATTACCATCAATTCGGACGTAGCAGAAAATTTCAAATACAAAACCACACGAGATCCTGAAAAAGATACGCTTCGGTATTGGTTTGAAAACTTAAAACCTGAAACCGATTCGCTGCTATTTACAGTTTCCAAAAGTACGTACAGCAAAGATTTTACAGTAAAATTAAAAGAGTTAAAACGTGATTCGCTCAAAATTACAGCCAATTACAAAGGAACTATTCCGCCAAATAAAGATTTTAAAATAACGGCAAATACACCCATTGTAGCGGTAAATGACAAAACGATTTCTATTCAAAATAAAGACTCTATTCCGGTAGAATTCACTTCTAAGTTTAATCAAGAAAATAATAGTTTGGATCTTTTCTTTGAGAAAAAGGAAAATCAACGTTATAATGTGACGCTATTACCAAAAACGATTACGGATTTTTATGGTGAAGTCAATGATACGCTCAACTACACCTTAGTTACTAAAGAAGATAAATCGTATGGAAATATCCAATTGACGTATAATGGCACCAAGTTTCCTGTCATTATTCAAATTGTGAATGAAAAGCTAGAATTGATTGCAGAAGAATATGTCACAGAAGCAAAACCTAGTTATAACTTTCCATACATTGAACCCCAAAATGTATATTTCCGTGTAGTTTTTGACACGAATAAAAACGGAAAATGGGATACTGGAAATTACCTAAAAAAGATTCAGCCCGAAGTCGTCAAATATTTTCCAAAAAAGGTAGAAGTTAGAGCCAATTGGGACGTTATTGAAGACCTTGTGAATTTAAAGTAAAATCATCTCTATCATTTAAAAACTTCAACTTATTTCGATAGGTTTCAATATGTGATTTTGTCAAGGTTACCATAGCTGTTTCTTCACGATTCGGTTCCAAATTCGTTAGTTGCTCGCCCAACACATCATACGCAGCGGAATGTCCAGAATATTCATTCGAATTTGCATCGAGTCCTACTCTATTTACGCCAATACAATAACTCATATTTTCAATAGCTCTCGCTTTTAACAACGCGTCCCATGCATTGACACGTGGTTTTGGCCAATTTGCTACATACAATAACACATCATAGTTTTCAACATTTCGCGCCCAAACAGGAAAACGCAAATCGTAACAAATCAGCGGGCAAATTTTCCAACCTTTATACGTAATGATGTTTTTAAAAGTTCCAGCAGTATACACTTCGTGTTCGCCTGCCAATGTAAATGTATGTCGCTTATCGTACGTTTCCACGTTTCCATCAGGAAATACAAATACGGAACGATTGTAATAGTGTCCATTTTCAACAATCACTAAACTTCCCGTAATCGCAGCATTTTTAGCTTTTGCCCAGGCTTTCAACCAAACGAGCGTTTCGCCATTCATGGTTTCCGCAACAGCTTTTGGATGCATCGTAAAACCAGACGTAAACATTTCTGGTAAAACAATAATATCTACGTTTTCAGTAATTGCGTTGATTTTTTTGCCTAATTGCAACCTATTTTCCGCAGGATGTTCCCAAATAAGGTTGGTTTGTATGATTGCTACTTTTAATTCTTGGCTTTCCATGGTATGTTGGTATGTTGGTATGTTGGTATGTTGGTATGTTGGTATGTTGGTATGTTGGTATGTTGGTATGTTGGTATGTTGGTATGTTGGTATGTTGGTATGTTGGTATGTTGGTATGTTGGTATG
>Ga0213866_10000064_pt1 | contig 86115 bp, 71 predicted proteins | sample PICome_11_FD_160079 | JGI IMG/M metagenome (GOLD analysis project Ga0213866, IMG submission 160079) | Coastal seawater microbial communities near Pivers Island, North Carolina, United States - PICO284 | ecosystem: Environmental > Aquatic > Marine > Coastal | place: USA: North Carolina... | reverse complement strand
TGTACAGTATTACAGGATCCGCAATTAGAAGCAGATGATCTTATTGCAGGTTGGATACAACATCATCCTAATGACCAACACGTTATTATTTCTACCGACGGAGACTTTGCTCAACTAATTGCAGCAAATGTCCGACAATATAACGGTGTGACTAATCAAACTACAACAATAGACGGATACTTAACAGAAAAAGGAAATCCTGTAAAAGATCGCAAAACAGGAAAACCTAAACCTGCACCCGATCCTGAATGGCTACTATTTGAAAAATGTATGCGGGGAGACACCAGTGACAATGTGTTTAGTGCATATCCTGGTGTCCGTAAGAAAGGTACAAAAAATAAAGTAGGATTGCTTGAAGCATTTGACGATAAAAAATCAAAAGGCTTTAATTGGAATAACCTAATGTTACAACGCTGGGTTGACCACGAAGGTGTTGAACATCGTGTACTAGATGACTACAATAGGAATGTTATGTTATGTGACCTAACTGCCCAGCCAAAAGAAATAAAAAAAATAATAAGTGACAAAATACTAGGTACACCTAATAAATCTGCAGGTCAAGTAGGCATAAAATTTATGAAATTTTGTGCAAAGAACGAACTAAACAGGTTATCTGAACAAGCAGAAGCATATGCTAAAATACTTAACTCAAGTTATCAAGGAGACACACAATGACAGTACATGCTAAAGAAATTATCAATGGTAAGTTTTGGATACTAGAAGACGAGGGTGAAAAAATTGCTACATTATCACTAGCTGATGACAAATTTTTATTAGCTGATCGTAAAGGCACTAGATTTTTTGATAACACTGTTTCTGTAGAAACAGATTTTGGGAAACAAATTGTTTGGGAAAATTTAGAAATTGTCGAACATCACTTTAATGAAGTACATGGTTATCAAGCGTCTGTTAAACCATATAATGCAATGTATAATATACAAAAAAAATTACCTTTGTTCACAAAAAGTGAAAATTCAAAAAGCATTTATTGTGCAGGATACTATATTATAAAGTTTGATAAAGGATGGGTTAAAAGTTATTGTCCTAAATTAATTACATTAGAAAAATATCAGTACGAAGGACCTTTTAAAAATAAAATCGAAATGAGATCTGCGTTGGCTAACAAAAATGCAAAATAATACACCTTTAAATACAATACCAATAGAAAATTTTATAAAATTAATAAAAGCAGCAGATGCAAAACGCGACAGAGAAATTAGACTTTCTATCCAAGATGCAAAGAATTTGACGTATGTTTTAACATTATTACTGGCAGATTTATATAATAAAAAAATAAAGGATAAGGAGTCAACACAAGAAGAAATAATATCAATAACTGTAGACGGTGGTAAAGGATGGTAAATACACTTATGAGTAGACCAAAACCAAATATATTACTTGAGCATACCAATAAAGTAAATTATAGAGTCGAACAAATATTAGATGCAGAAGCTGTATGGATGGTTGTATATAAAAACAAACCATTTAATCTTAGAAGTGGACATAGCTTGTTAAGTCATCCCGGACCAAAATATAAAAAAACAAGTTTTACTAATCCTGGACATGCTTATAACCTTGCCAAAAAATTAAATTCATTATTTGAAACAAATGATTTTTCTGTAAAAAAGATTGTAGATTTTACAAATGACTAATAAAGAAATATTTACAAAAATTTTTTTAAAACAAGCTGATATAGCTATATCTCCTCCAACCTTAAAACTTTACACAAGAAAATGGTGGCAAAATACTAGAGATAAAGATAAAGGCGGCCTGCGTTTAACCGAAGAAGGATTTAATTTTCTAAGCAATCAAATAGATTTAAGATTTTACGAAATACCGTTGCCTAGGACATTCAAGTTGACCACACAAACTATTATTTTCCTTGATCAATTTATAACTTGTCCTTACTTCCTAGAGCAAAGTAGTATTTTTGTGACAGATGAAAAGAAATCTATGGAACTACATCTTTTTAGTGGTGATTTAGAAAAATACGGATTAACAAAGGCGATGAGTAGATATGACTGATAAAGAGTTGCAGGACATACTAGCTGAACTTTCTGATGGTCCATCTACCTTCAAGACTGCTATAGAGACATACAAAAATATGTCCGATTCCGATCTTAAGCGAGAATTAGGCGAACAAATTAAACAAGCCAAAGAAAATTTAGAGAAGCTAGACATAATGCTAGAAGACTTGCAATGGGACATTGAAACTGAACTTGTTAATCAAATTTTAGCAAAAAATTCTCAAAAAAACCCTTGACCTTTTCTGCACACCTGCTATACTATTATTATGTTGCGTAACAGAGCGCAACGCATTTCAACACTACCAGGAGATACTAAATGGATACTGCACGTACACTTTCCCCAAACAAAGCCAAGTCACGTATTTCACATGCTATCACTAAGAAGCGTCCAGTATTCATTTGGGGGCCTCCAGGCATTGGCAAGAGTGACATTGTGCATCAGATTGGCGATGCACTTGATGCTCACGTCATTGATGTTCGATTGAGCTTGTGGGAGCCTACTGACATCAAAGGCATTCCTTATTACTCTGCAGAAGACAACAAGATGAGTTGGGCTCCTCCAGTTGAATTGCCCGACGCTGCTATGGCTTCACAACACAAGGCTATTATCTTGTTCTTAGATGAGATGAATTCTGCTGCACCTGCTGTACAGGCTGCTGCATATCAACTTATCCTTAATCGACGTGTAGGCGCTTACGAACTGCCAGACAACGTTTATATTGTGGCTGCAGGTAACAGAGAAACTGACAAGGGTGTTACTTATCGCATGCCTGCTCCGCTTGCTAATCGTTTTGTTCACTTGGAACTTGCTGTCAGCTTCGACGACTGGTTTAATTGGGCTGTTGACAACAAAATCCACAAAGACGTTGTAGGCTTCCTTCAGTTTGCCAAGCGTGATTTGTATGATTTTGATCCTAAGAGTCCTAATCGTTCGTTTGCTACACCTCGCAGTTGGAGTTTTGTGAGTGAATTGCTCGAAGATAATCTCGACGACGAAACTACAACTGATCTTGTATCAGGTTGTGTCGGCGAGGGTCTTGCAATTAAATTTGTTGCACATCGCAAAGTTGCTGCAAGCATGCCTAACCCAACTGACATCCTCGAAGGCAAGATCAAAGAAATCAAGTCTAAAGAAGTCTCTGCAATGTACTCACTTACTGTTTCACTATGCTACGAACTAAAAGAAGCATGCGACAAAGGTGACAAGAAATTCGATTCTAAAGTTGACAAGTTTTTACGTTTTATGATGGATAATTTTGAAACTGAACTTGTTGTTATGGGCGTGAAGCTTGCACTTACACAATATCAGCTTCCAATCGATCCGGACGAAATTGAATGCTTTGACGAATTCCACGAGCGTTTCGGACGTTACATTACAAAAGCTCAACAAGCTTAATCCTGCCGGGCGCCACATGCGCCCTTTTTTCCTTGACTTCCTGCTCGCATTCTCATATAATATAAGTATACTTAAAACATAGGAGACTTTATGACTGTTGACACTGAAGAATTCAAACCAAAAGACTTATCTCCAGAAGAACTTGCTAAAATGAGCAAGGAGGTCGAAGACAAAATTATTGTTGCTCGTGTAGGTCTTCTGCTAAGACATCCATTTTTCGGCAATATGGCAACTCGTCTTAAAATCAAATCCTGCGATGCGTGGTGTCCTACTGCTGCAACAGACGGCAGACATCTTTACTACAATACACAATTCTTTAACGAGCTTACAGAAAAACAAATCGAATTTGTAATTGCACACGAAATCCTCCATTGTGTATATGATCACATGAGTCGCAGAGATGATCGAAATCCTATGTTGTACAACGTTGCCTGTGACTATCTTGTAAACAATCTATTATTACGTGAACGAATTGGAGAAAAAGTCACACAAATTCCTATTTTCCAAGACTACAAATATGATGGATGGACCAGCGAAGAAGTCTATGACGAATTGAAAAAACAAGCAGATGCCCAAGGCGAAGAATTTATTAAAGAGCTAGGAGATTTACTTGACGAACATATGGACTGGTCAGACGGCGGTGAGCAAAATGATCAAGGATCCGGAACAGGAGATGGCGATACTGAAAATGGCAGACCACGCAAACTAACAGCAGAAGAGATCAAAGCAATCAAAGACGAAGTAAAAGAAGGCATGTTGCAGGCTGCACAAGCTGCAGGTGCAGGTAATGTTCCGGGAGAAATTGCACGAATGATAAAGGAACTTACTGAGCCTAAAATGAACTGGCGTGAGATCATCCAAACCCAAATCCAGTCTACAATTAGAAATGATTATACTTTTGCTCGTCCAAGTAGAAAAGGTTGGCATACAGGTGCAGTATTACCAGGCATGAATTTCGAAGACACAATTGATGTATGTGTTGCACTTGACATGAGCGGCTCTATTAGTGGAGATCAAGCACGAGACATGCTCAGCGAGCTACAAGGTATTATGCAACAATACAAAGATTATAAAATTAAAGTTTGGTGCTTTGACACACAAGTTTATAATGAACAAGATTTTTCATCAGATAACGGTGATGATGTAAATACATACGAACCAAAAGGTGGCGGTGGTACAGATTTTATGTGTAATTGGGAATATATGAAACAGAATGACATTGAGCCTAAGAAATTCATTATGTTTACAGATGGCTATCCTTGGGATAGTTGGGGCGACGAGGATTACTGTGATACAATCTTTATGATACACGATTATCATGACAAAAATTTTCAAGCACCATTTGGATTAACAACACATTATGACAATGCTTAAAATAAAAAGACCTAATCATCTTAACATATATAATGTAAGGCAACCGAATACTGCTCCGTCGTATTTTGAATACATCTATATTCCGTTACAATATAACTTGAAAGAAACAATTTCAAGATGGATATTAAATAATTTAAAAGGTAGATTCTATGTTTCAAATTCATTAATGTATACAAACAACAAAAAAATTGAAGAATGCCTACAAATAGGATTTGAAGATCCAAAAGAACTTTCCTATTTCACATTAGCTTGTCCGCATTTAAAATATTATTAAATATAACACACATTTTTTGAAAGGAAATATTATGTCAGAAAAACAAGTAGAAGAAAAAAAAGCAGAAACACCAGAACAGGATCAAAATGTAGAATTAACTGTGAATGACCTAAATGCGCTGAAGCAAATTATCGATGTTGCTAGTAGCAGAGGAGCTTTTAAACCAAATGAAATGACTACTATTGGTACAGTTTACAACAAATTAGAAACTTTCCTAAATGCTGTTGCTGCTCAACAACAAGCAGCCGGAGGACAGAATGCTTAAACACATCGGTAGACTTAAAAAATCTAAAAGGAAAGTAATAGTTGCGTACCGAACATTACCAGGAGATTCTTCTTCATGTGTATGTGTTTCTACAGAAAATTTAGAAGCAGCAGATCACGACAGTTTAATAAAACTAGTAGAATCAAATGCTGGGCAAAATTCATATGAATTTGCCCAAGTAATGGCAAGAGGTACATTATCTGATGGTAGCAACATGCTTGCTAGATTTCATACTACTGGAAAAATGATCAAAGTCAAAACAAGTGAAGTAGAAATGACTCCTGATACCAACAACTCAATATCTTTAGATGAATTAAACAAACTAATTGCAGAGCAAAAAGGTGTTACTATAGACGATTTAGCACTAACAGAAGATAATCAAGAACCTACTCAATCAAAAAAAGCCAATTCTAAATCAATAGACATACAGGATAATTTACCTACAACTGATAATGAGGCACTAACTGACGAAGCATTAGCTGCAAACTATAGATCACAAGCTGATACAATGTTTAAAGAAGCAAAAAGATTAAGAGAAGAGGCTGAAAAACTACACCCAACTAAAAAGAAAACAGTAAAAAAAATTCTAGAGTCTTAAAATGGATGATCAATGGGTTGAAATTTTTAAGAATTTAGAACTTACAACTATACCTATTAAATATTTGCATTCTGTTAGAATAACATTTAACGATAATAAAATTTGGGATATAGATGTAAAAAAAAGTAAACTAAATAATGATAACACAAATATAGAAGAATCATTATATAAGCTTTTTGAAGAATACGAAGACACTATCCAAGATATTGATTTTAGATTAGACACAAAAAAAATTAAAAAAGATATCCAAAAAAAAACTACTACTTTTCTAAAAAAAAGAAAATAGGATTTTATATAAATATATAAAGCAAGGAATATTAGGAGTTATAAGACATGGCGTTAAGAATACGTAGAGGAACAGATTTAGAGCGCATTGGAATAGTTTTCGTAGAAGGTGAGCTAGTGTACTCAACTGATACAAAAAGATTATATATAGGTGACGGAGTTACTGCAGGTGGTGTTAGCGTTTCAGATCTAATAAATGACACATCTCCACAACTAGGTGCCGATATAGACCTAAATGGACAAGATATTGTAGGTTTTGGTAATATTAACATTAACGGAGATATTTCAGCTACAGGAACACTTACCATTCCAAACATTATAACAGATGTAACGGGTAGTATTTTTGGCGACGATTCTCAGCCATTAGTTGACGGAGCAAATAGCAAAATAGTGCTAGATAATAATGTGCTTTCTGATCTTCCTGATGTAGATGCAGAGAATCCAGCTAACAATGATGTACTTAGGTATTCAGCATCCTCAAGTACTTGGATACCAACAAACAGTATTACAGCATCTATACAAGGTGTCAATGGTCAAGTCTTAGTTAGCAGAACTAGCGAAAATGTATATTTAGGCAATAATTCTATTGAGGATTTAAAGGATATTTCTTATCCTGGCACTATATATCCTGGAGATGTATTAAAATGGGACAGCTCAACAAACAAATGGATTCCTGGACCTGTAGTTCCAAATGTCTTAACTTTGAGTACCATAACGATCTCTGACACTGCAACTATTAATACTTTAACTGCAACAAATACTACTGTAGACACCTTAGAGGTAAATACCACAATACACACTCCTTTCATAGAAGCATTGACAATAGAAGCAAGCCTAATAGGTACAGATTCTAGTGTGTTGATTGATCACGTAACAAGAATAGGTTATATTGATATACAAGGTGATGTTACTGGAGACGTGATCGGAAATGTTACTGGAGACGTGTTCGGGGATGTTACTGGTGACTTGACTGGAAACGTGTCAGGGAATGTTACTGGTGACTTATTTGGAGACGTGTTCGGGACTGTTAATGGTGACTTAACTGGTAATGTAACTGCCAATATTGTAACATCAGACTCTTTAAACACTCAACTTATCGCTGTTCCGACTAAAAATTTAGAAATAGTAGATTCAACCGGAGTAAACGGTTTTTGGTACATTAGAGTAAGAGGACAAGGACAAACTAGATTCCAATTGAATTATGACCGCTCTGATCTAGATCTGTCAGGTACTGGTAACGACCATGGCAGATTAGATTTCACCCGATCAGATCTTAATGGAGAAGATATAACAGATGCTTTTATCAAAGGCGGAACAGATGGATTTAAATTTTTCTGTCGAGGACCGCTACAAAATTTTCCTGCAACAGCTAGAGTTTACATACAAGAAGACGGGTCCTTATCAATAGGAACAGACGTTGCTACTGCTAGATTAACTGTAGACGGTGACGCTGCATTTGGTGGGCCTGTTAACTTAGGTACTTATGCTGACAGCACTGCAAGAGATGCAGATATTACTTCTCCTGCTGCAGGAATGATAATTTTTCTTCTTGATGATGGATCTCAAGGTGGCTCTCCTGCTGTGCCAAAATTCCAAGGGTATGATGGTAGCGGATGGGTAAATCTATCATAAAAAAATATAATGGATGTATTAAGTCTAACATTACTGTCATATCTTTTATATTTTATTACTTCTACAATTGGTATTACCTTTGGTTATCATCGCTTTTATGCCCATCAAACATTTACAACTAGTGTATTCCACGAAATTTTAATTTTATACTGTGGCATGCTCTGCGGATGTAAATCTCCCTTGACTTGGGTTGGTGTTCACAGAATGCATCATACCTATTCAGACACTCCAAAAGATCCTCATAGTAGAAAATATTTAAAATGGTATGTAATTTTATTCAGTCTTTGGAAAGTAAAAAACATTCCTAGAAAATTTATAAAAGATGTAATAAAAAATCAATACATTGTATTTGTTCACAAAAATATCTATCTATTATATGCTGTAAATGCTTTCATTCTATTTTTATTATTTGGAATTGATTCGATAATAATTTTATCTTTAATTTCTCTATTATCATACATAGGTTTTGGTGCATTAAATTTGTGGGGCCATACCTCCACTGGCACTGCAAAGAATTGTTTTTGGTTAAATTTTATTGCTCCTTTTGAAGGAGACCATCATACTCATCACATAAATGCAAGTAAATAAATTACTAGCTCAAAGCACAGCAGTAAGAACAAACGTTCTTAGCGAGGTTCGGAAAACAATATCTCGTATACCTTATGATTTGGACAACGTAACTCCGTACAAAACAAATATAGTTCAATGGTTACATCCTATAATAGATTTATCTAATTTTTATGTTTATCCAATGAATGGTATCACACAAGGCTTAGATTGGTGGTTGTCAAATGAAAAACGAAAAATTTTTTTAGACGACGGCGATTATCAATGGGTTCCAAAAACAGCTACAATACATGATGCATATATCCATTATATAAGTTGTCCTAGTAGTATACATGGTAATTATAGAAACATTCCTAATGATGTTCCTGTTGCTTTAGACTTAGCATATATAGGTAGTACCAAAATTATTGAAATAAAAAATAGTGATAATATCGAATATGTATTTTATAGTTTAAGTAAATCATTTGGCATTAGAAACATTAGAACAGGATGGTTTTTTTCTAGGACACAAGATAATAAATTAGAAAACCTAATAAACAGTGCAAAATATTATAATTATATTGCTCATAATGCAGCTGAAGAAATTATAAAAACATTTAATATTAACTATGTATACGACCGACTTAACAACTTACAATACAAAATTTGTGATAAATTAGATTTAACACCTAGCGATTCAGTTTGGCTTGCAACATCAACTAATCCAATTTACAATAAATTCAAACGTACAAACAACATAAATAGAATTAGCTTATCACCATTAATGGCAGAATATAATGAATAAACATGTATTACCTAACGTTGCAGAATTTCCATTTACTATTGATTTTAATAAAGTCAATGAATATTTTTTAACCATAAAAGACAAATTTATAGATGTTAAGTCTGCTAATCCTATGCTTTGTATGAATCACGAAGAATTAGTTAAAGATGTTTATGATAATTTTGAACAAATAAATTTAACTAACCCTTCAAAAATTTTGCCTTACACAGAAAATATTAAAGAAAGATTGAAAAGACAAGAAGAACATTTGTACAATGTAGCTACACCTTTTTTCAAAGATACTTGGCTAGAAAATAATTTAAAAAAACTTTTTAAAGCTCCTGTAAGTCGCATACGTATAACAAAATTGTCAGCAGGAAAAACTATTCCTTTCCATGTAGATTATAACGTAGATTATGCTGTAAGATGTATCTATCCCATTGAAACAGATAAAAATGTAAAAAATCTTTTTAAAAGAAAAAACAAGATTGAAGAATACAATTTAAAAGCTGGAAAAATTTATTTTTTAAATGTAGGTTTTCCGCATTCTGTTGTAAATGATAGTCTAAATGATAGGACTGCTTTGATGTTTTCATTAAAAGGCACTGAAGATTTAAATTTCTTGCAAAATAATTTATGCCCCTAAAATGGTATTTAGAGCCTATAGACAACCATTTAAATGCAATAAAAGCTCTATTTGAAAAAAATTCTACTCACAGACACGCAGATAATTACTTAAAATGGCCTTTATTTGAATACACTAAATTTGCTAGAATGGCATACTATAATGGAGAACTAATTTATTATAGTGCTGGAATAGAAAGACCAGAATATAATAAATCAATAAGAATTATGAGCCGACATACTCGAGAAAGAACTTACAATTTTGGCACTAAGTCTAATGATTTAGCAAGAGGATTAGAAACTTTGGATCTTAGTACAGAGTATGCATTAGCCTTAGGCTATACCAGTATCTGGCTAAGTAGAGAGGAAAGTCCTAAACTATTTGAATATTTTGCTAAATTCTCAAAATACCTTTGGAATATTTCACATGAACAATTGCACTATGGCGGACATCAATTTATTATGAGAATAATGTGACTAGTATAATCTTTCCGCCTGGAAAATTTATTTGTTACTTACGCCAGCCAAAAAGTGCAAGTCTTAGCATGACACACTGGCTTGTAGAGTTTGCTAAAATTAATCATCGTCCCTATTTAACAAGTTTAAATTATAAACAAAGCAACTTTAATGTTGACATCGAACAAGACACTATAATTACGCATCACATGACTGCGGCGAGAGCCAAAGAAACATTTCCACAGTGGTGGAATAAAATGGAAATAATAGTTACTGTCCGCAACCCATGGAATTTATTAGCAAGTAAATTTTATCATATGAAAAAGCTAGGAGTTACACAAGTACCTACAGACACATTTAACCGCTTCTGTCAAGGACTTTTAGAACTACGTGGCACATTGAATCCAGGTAAAGATTACTACACATTAGACGGAACTATAGTAGCCAAACACATCCTTCCTATAGAACATCTACGTAATTATTTAAATAGTATCTTTAGCGGATATATATTACCAGATTTACCAGTTTTAAACACAGGTACACACAGCAAGGCTACATATAAAACGTTGTACAAAGATTGGATGCACGACCAAATCTTAAAAGATTTTGCATACGAAATAAAACTATTTGACTACGAATTTTGATGTAATGGTCGAGTTGGATCACTTTCCCATCCTAATACAATGCCGTCTTCTTCAAAATTTAACTTATTAATATTTGTTAATGGTGTCAAACTATCTTGCGGGCGTTTATAGTCAGCAGCATTATTTTTTTCATGATCACCTAAAACAATTCCTCCTTCTCCATATACACTTCCAGTAGCAAATCCATAACGAGTACAATAGTCTTCAGTTTCTTTTCTACGTCTCACTCTAACATCCATCGTATTAGATTCTCTACCATTTAGTGAAATCCATTCATTTTTTTTGTCAATATAATAATCAAACATATGATCTTTGAACACAGGAGCTCCAGGTAGTATAATCATTGTTCCGCCTATTTCAATTCTACTAATTGGTTTTCCTTGTGCCATGCTGGCATGTTCTCTTATCCATTTAAGATTTTCTTTATGATGTTTTTCTCGTTCACTAGGATACCCTATTAACATTAGCAGTACTACTCTTATTTTGTACTTTTTGTACATTTCAAGATTTTCTTCCATAGTAGCATTGCTAAACTTTTTACGCATCTGTGTACGAATTTCTTCTGAGAAACTTTCTACCCCGATACTTAGTTGTTTCACATTTGCTTTAGACATTTTTTCATACAACCTTTCAGGCTGAAATTTAAAAATTGCTAAACCTTTGATACTTCTAAACTTAGAACCATCTGAGATAATTAAATCTAGCAACTTTTCAAACTCGCCTTGATTACCATTTATTAAACTATCGTAAAAATATATTTCGTTTATGCCTTTGTTGTATAGCATTAGCATTTCGTCATAAATGCTTTCGGCACTGCGCCATCTAAATTTAGGCCAATACTGTTCTACATCACAGAATGTACATTTACGAACGCATCCTCTACTACCCATTATTCCTGCTTCAACTCTATCACTAGTCCAGGCTGAATTATGATGTACTCGTAGTCCGCCTGGATCTCCTGGGATATATTTAGAAAAATCTAGTCCTGTATAATCTGCTGGCGGTAAGGAGTTAAGGTCATCAATTTGTATAGATTTAACAATTCCGGGCTGTATTTCTCCTTTAAGTATTTTAGGAAGCACAACATCGCCTTCGCTTTCAACTGCATAATCTGCTATATTATTTGCTATAATCCAATTTGCATATGTTGCTATAGGAGCGCCGCCCACAATTATCTTTTTAGTAGGAGCAAGTTTGCGGATTTTAGGAGACAGAAGTTTCAAACTAGGCAAGCTACGATAGCTAAAACAACTGATGCCGATCCATTCAGCATTGTTGTTTGCTATTTCTTCTGCCCACTTATCAAGAAAGTTGTCGTATACTTCATTAACAAACTGATTAAATCGATTACCTTTGTATAAATCTGTGTTAGACTCTTTCCATATTTCCCACCAGTCCGTATGTATAGTAGCATTCCAGAGGTCCCAGTTAAAATCTCTTACTTCTACGGCTATACCTTGCTGCTTACAAGCCGCTTGGAGGTATCCGATTGCTAGACTAGGAGTATTGACTCCATTTTTAGGTATAGTACATAGTAAAAGTTTCATCCTTTGTAATCGAGAACTAGATGAGTAGCTCTAGCATCTGAAAAGTTTCCAGCACCATGTGTACGTGTAACATCTATATCCCAAACTTCTCCTTCTTTAAGATTGTATTTCATTTTATTTTCATCTTCAAAGTAATTTGTTTCATTAGACTCTAATACCAAATGAATTCTGTTCGTTACTCCACTTTCTTCCTTATCACCGTCAATGTGCGGCTGCAATGTGTAGTTTTTATACTTTGTTGCAATTGCTGCTTCGCACTCTAATACATCATATCCAGTTTCTTTAAAAATAATAAACTTTATTTTATTAATTATATCAACAGGATATTTTCCTCCTTTAAGTTGGAGTGTATGGTTTAAAGTTTGATGTTGGGGGAAAAATAATTGAAAACTTTTGTATGTTTCAAAATCTCTGTGTACTGGTTTCTTTTCATCAAGATTTCTGCTTGCATATAAACTTTTTTGTGTATTGCCTACAGGGTATACAATTGCTACTCTATTTGGGTATTTACTAAAATCTAAATATTGCTCATAATCTTGCATTGCTGCAAGATAAGGCGCTAGCTCAATTTTTAACTCAGTTAACATATCTTTAAAATTTGTGTTTAATAGCGTTATATTAGTCATTAGATAAAATCTATTATCATATGTATTCTTGTTTCTGTTTCACTATCGTTCATTGCTGCATGATATTTATCAGTCTCTAAACGCCATACGTCACCTTCTTTTGGCCACCACTTAGTTTCAGGATCATAAGTTACAAAATAACTGTGTTCGTTAGTTTCTAGCGGAACGTGATATCGTGTCAATCCTTTAGTATCAACATGTCGTTCTAATCTAAAATTTTCGCCTGCCATAATCACTGCAACTTGTGCTATGCCTTCTTCATTGTACAATGTGCGAATCTTTTCTATAAGATCTAATACTGGTTGATCCCATACAACTGTACCTTTCCAGTACGCACTAACCATAATTGTACCAAACTTAGTTGAACGAGTATACGTCGTAACTTCATCGTTATCGATAACTTCCCAAGTTTCGTCTTTACGTTTTTGACTCGTATAATGCGGACACCCTATAGGATATGCACTCATTATCCTAACAATATCCGTGGAGTGATATTCTTTCCTATATCCTTTAATTTTATCGCATACTGGTTTAACACATTTGTATACTTCTTCAAAATTAAAACTTACATCTAATTTTTCACACACCGGCGGTTCAGCGTAATCCGCAATTAAATGCAATCTGTTATCCTTTCCGTTATTATATGCACGATGGTCTTTACTGCTATCTAGTGTCCATAAAGAAAATTTTTCCATATGCACTTTTGCTTCTCTAGATTCTAAAAAACATTTTCTATTTGTTTTAATAGGTATATGCCATCTAAGTGTTGGAAAATGGTCAGTGTGCCAATTAAAACTAAATCCTGGTGTAAAAAGTGCAATACCTATTTGATTAATTTTTATTTCTTTTTCAAACTGATCTCTAAACTTAGATGTTTCCTTTTCTACAAATGTAACAAACAAAATATTTGCATGAGGTCTTTTAAAAACTTCCATCCTTTCGTCAGTATATAAAACTTTGCAACGAGCAAGTGTAGTAAGGCTTCTATGTTTAGATCCTCTCGGAAAGCTAGTAAATACCCTACTTGGTTCATTAATGAGAGATGCAGCAAATTCTAAATCTGCTTCTAAACTTGCAATTTCGCTTTCTAATAAAGTAGCATCGTCTACAACGTCTTTAATTTTTGTTAACATTTAAAGACTCCTCTACTAGCTTTGCAAACTTTTTATCCGTTAAAGGTACATAAAAAACAATATGACACCTAAACACATCTGTAGGATTATCTACAGCATGATCGTATATGTAATTAAAGATCCACGCTTCGCCGGGAGTATAATGCTCTGCGTAGATTTTTCCTTCTTTACGAACAAGCATGTTCACATCGGGGTGTGTGTATAGAGGCAAATGTACAATTGCTTTATCGTTTACAATAACATCACTATGCCAAGGCAATCTTGCATGATTGTGCCAGTTTAGATAGCCGCCATCTTTTATTTTCCATACATGCATACGATAAGTTGTATCTGCAATGTGTTTATTAATAAAACTTGTTATAGTAGGCAATTGATCATATATTTCAGTTTTATAAAACTCCATATCTTCGCTGTTTAGTCGGGCAACATCATCTACAATACTTGCTGCATAAGACTGGTACTCTGGATATGCCCAAGCTGCTTCTTCTTTTGCTTGTTTGCCTTGACCTACCCAACTGTGCGGAGTGTAGTTAACTATTGTTTTACTATACCAATGAGGATGCAACAACGGTCCTTTTTCTTGTGTTTCTTTGTAGTTTCGCAAATTGCATCTGCTGTAAGTATCTTCGTCAAGTTGCTGAACTTCGTTCCACGCCTGTTCGTAATCAAACTTTGGTAAGTTTAATTTAATATGCGGGATTTCTTTTATTCTAGCACTAACTGGATTCTCTTGTTCGTACTTTGCAATTTGCGCTTCGTATCTTTGTTTTTCTTCCAAGTCAACTTTTTTATCGAAGTCAGGTACAAATTCATCTTCTTGACTTTTCCAAGGAACCTGTAAATTAGGATGTATAGTACTTTCATCTATTATCTTCATGGCTTAAATCCCTTTTCGTAATGAGGTTCCCAATCTAAGTAATCTATCATAAAGTGTATACGTCCTGTACAGCCAGGACGACTGTTATCAAAAATATGTATATTTTGTGTATTTACCCAGTAAGTTGTACCTTTGTCCATGCTTAACCAAACTTCTTCAACATTTTTATCATTATGCTTGTATCGCCAACCGAACTGTCCAAATGGTGTAGTAGTGATCGGAAACTGATATCTATTATATGTATAAGTATCGTTGTGCCACTGCATACTAAATTCTGGGCCTTTGTACATAACTAACATAACTTTATTTTTGTCTTGATGACCGTCTATTTCTGCAATTGTATCGATATATCTTTTTACATGTTCACCTACTTCGACACTAGTATACTTTGGGCGTATACCATGCACAATATATTCTTCAGGTGTACCTTTTCGAAAGTAATTACAATTTAATACATAATCATCAAATTCAATTTCTTCGTATAAGCCTTGCTCTGTGCGTTCTTTCTTTTGTTCTGCAGGCATGTACGGAGTATGACCAAGCGGCCAGCTTAAATTAAAGTATTCGCCGCCTGGATTATCGTAACCACTATTGAGGTGTTTTTCTATTAAGTCTATTGCAGGTTGTAAATCACTTACTATATCATTATACCATTCTTCAGTCATTCCAACGTCAACAACTCGACTAAGGCCTAGTTCTTCGCTTCGGTGCATTACGTCCTCCTAATGCTGTATCCCATAACCAGTAACATGCTTCTGGTGTAGGTTCTATATTTAAAAGTAAAAACAAACAATCGTCAGTAAAACTCACAACCCAATGTTTTTTTAATGTGTTCATATAATAACAATGACCTTCTTTCATCTGAAGGACTTTGTCTTCGTATCCCCATTTAAAGTCATTTGTTCCGCAATTCCAAATAGGAATTGCAATTCTAATAGCATCTAAGCCATCATGATGTGGCGGAAATATTCCACCTTGAGACATTTTAATAAAGTGACTACGACACAAAAAAGGCTCTGCATCTTTTAACAACGGTATATGATCTATAACATCATTATATAACTCTGTTTTTTGTCTAAAGTCTGTTTCGATCCAGTTTGTGTTGTTTTCCTTATTGTAACTACGTATACTATCAACTGCTGGACTAATTGTGCGGCCGTCTTTATTAATAATAGACAATCCACTAACTCCGTGATTTCCACGCTCATACCAACCGTGTTTATCTCCATATTCAAAAACAATACATGCAACAGTTTCGTAATCAAATTTAGGATACAATGTTTCGAGAAAATCTCCACAGCTAACTATAGCAGTATAATTCAACTGTCTTTCAAGCATACTCATAATTTGGTAAATCTGTTATTTGATTCCAAGGATTCATTCAAATAGACTCCTTATATCATCAATATATACATCTGCGTGAAATGTCAACTGATAGTTATAACGATCGTTATCTGATTTATTATCAACACAATGCGGTGTATGTGTGTCTAGTACTGCTGTTCGGGCATATAAAGTTTCTACTATTTCACCATTTGGCAATTTCCAACGAGTATAAGAACCTTCATTTGCTAATGGCATACTTACATTGCAGTTTCTAAAACTATCAACATGATAAGCTATTCTAGTCTGCTTAGGAACAAATATAAATAGCCCACAATGGTAAAGTAATTTTTCTGGTAAGTCTAAATCTTTTTTGACCCTAACTGAAGTTTCGTAAGTAAGTTCTAGCAGTTCTTTATAAGGTTTTTGATCAGGTAATGGCTTCATGTCATAGCCTTCAGCATTAATATTTTGCTGATCCCATAGTTTACCAATAGTAAGATTATGAGCTCGGCGATAAATGCCGTCGTACGATTCGTCAACTTTGTTGTCAGCTAATACAAACTCAACTGTTTTGATTAACCTTAATAATTCTTTTTTATTAGGAATGTCATAGTCAACATCAATCCAAGGTAGGTTTTGTGTAATCAAACTCATTTATTTCCCATTCATAATCATTATAAACATAGTTATCTAATCTTGATGTAAACTCATTTATATTAAAATTATATTTTTGTGTATTTTTACACGGAACATTGTCTATCATAAATAGTTTTTTCATAACTATAGGAATACTTGATATATCAAAAACATTTGCACAAACTTGATTATCAATTGTATAAATTTCTCTATTAAAATTTATTGTTCCGTGTACGTCTTGCAAACTTAGCACAAAGTCATTTAAATTATTAACACAATAAGATTCTTTTACTTGATAATTATACATTGGTAATGTGTATTTTATATAAATATAATAACTGTATATTACTTTCCATGGATTACGAACAAACGTAAATTTGTAAGCACTATTCCATACATCAAGTCTTTTACTTAAATCTTTAGCTGGCATATGACTTATAAACTTATGCGTGTCTAGCGTATCAGTATATTTACTTTTAACATCTAAAATAGTAATTTGATTATTATATGCATATTCTCTCATACAAAATTTTAAAGAAAAACTTCCTGTTTTTTTAGTTCGCAAGTAAATCAACGGTGGTGTCTGATACAAAACTGTTGGCATATTTTTTTTCCATATTTCCGTCTGCAGAATATAATTTATAATAATGTTTTTTTGTTAAAAAATTATCAATATGATCTAACGTAAAATCTTTATAAACTAAACGAATTTCATTTGCTGCTATATCTAAATTATCATAAATATCAACTACTTCTCTAAGCCGCATATGATTTTTAATAATATACTGGACACTCAATAGATCAGTCAAATATACAATTTCCTCCTTAGTGCTTAAATTTTGTTTAAAGGCATACTGCTGATCATCAAAAAATGATTTAAATAACGGCATTTTATCAATTTTATCAAAAAAATCATAAGCTTGATAACGAATCGATTTTTTAGAAATTAACATAAACTTTCTAGCAAATCCTGTATTAAACAAAGTACTGAACCACCACCAATACATGTACATTTTTTCTAATTGTTCATTCGTATAACTGTAACACGAATTAAACATAGTCATACTGCGCCATTGTAATGTATCTGTCATGCTAACATTAGTTTTAATAAATCGAGCATTTTGTCGATTTTTATGATAATCGGTTAATTTCATATTCAAAAGGTCTTTTGGTGCAAAAATTTTTATTAAATTTGCATTATATTTTTTTCTAAATTCTTTTGAATAATATGTAGTATTAGGCATTACACTTAACGGATAGCATCTGTTAAATTTACAACCATTATCGATATCTTTTTGTAAAACATCTAACCACGTTTCATCTGTTTCGCCTGGCATACCTATAATTAATTCACTATTAATTTCATAACCTTGTTTTTTTACATTGTTATAAATTTCTAACATTTTTTCATTACTGATGTTTTGCCTACTTGCAACTTCTAAAGCTTCTTTTGTATGAGTTTGTATACTTAATTTCATAGTATTATTATTCTCTTCAAACTCTTTTTGTACTTTTGTCATTATTTCAGCAAGGTATTTACTTCCGTTTTTAGCAAGTCCACAAAACGTTACTTTCATATCGTTTCTTTTATACTCGTATTTCAATCGTATCATTTCATTTACATAATCCAAATCTACAGGGAAAACCCCATAATTTGCATCTATAAATTCGATTCTATTAATGTTACCCTTAAATGCTAGTTCAAAAACTTTCATAATAACATCTGTATCAAATCTTGTTATTTTACTTTTTATTACACTTCCCCAATCACAAAATGCACAAGCATACGGACACCCCCTGTTTGTTTCCATAGGTATAACATAATTATCTCCTGTAAGGAAAAACATTTTAGTTAACGTTCCATCAGTATAAGGTGTAGGAGTATAATTTACTTTATACAATTTTCTGTCAACATTTACATTATTCCATCCTATACCAACAGTGCCTTCATGACTATCTATAGGATCATCTAGTTTAAGTAAAAATTGTTTGAAATTTTCTTCAGCTGGTCCAACAAAACATATATCAACATATTGTCTTTCTTTACAATATTCTTGTGCCTCTTCTTTATCTTCTGGTATTTGTGGTCCTCCATACACTACTAAACCATTTGGATTAATTTTTTTAAATCTTTTTGCTAACCTATCATTTATTTCTTGATTCCATATATAACAAGTAAGTCCTAAAATATTTGTTTTTTGTAACTTTTTGGTCATTTGTGTATCAAAAACAGATCTCTGTAAAAATTCTGGTTCTAAAAAATTAAATTGTTCATTTATTTTAGCATTTCTTTTGCAGTAAGATATAAGGCACCCTACAGCATAAGGCAACCAATCTTGAAATTGAATACTAAAAGTACATAATAAAACATTTTTTTTCATTAGTAAAAATTGTCCATAAGTTAGACATTACGTAGGCGTTACTGTAATGTCTTTAATCCGATATGGCTGGCTTAGCACCCAATCTATTACGCCAACACAGTAATCCACACTCATTTTAGAAACATCTTTATGTGCTTGACTTTCAGTATCTATATATCCGAAATTTACACATGTCGTATTAACTCCAGTAGTGAATAAATGATGGTTTGCTTCACGTAATGCCTTCTTTTCAACAGAATATTTCATTAAGTATGTATAGTCGCTTGCATGTGATCCAATGTTAATAATACGTTTACCTAATTCTGCTGCCTTGTACAGCATTTCAACCTGTTGAAATCCATCGTGCTTACAATTAATAAAGATATCGCATTCTTCTAAAGAACCACAATTTCCATATTTAGTACTTAACGCTTTTCCTAAACCTCTTCTTACTCCTGTAATGTAAAATTTCATAAAACTTTCCTTTTTGGAATTTTGCTGTCAGCACTTGACACACAACTATCAGTTATACAAAATTCCGGTTTTTTAAACAAATTAAAACCTGTTTCAATATTTCCTAAAGGCACATCATGACAGCTATAACTTCTTTTTACACTTCCATCTGGTTCTCTAATAATTATACCCTGAAATCCTGCATTACAGCTCCATCCTTTAAATTTATTAAAATTAAAAGCATTAAATCTTTCCGCCTGATCTATATACCATTTTTTTCCATCTTTATCAGTAAACTCTACTTGCATATGCCAAGGCACACTCGCATCATTTTTACCCATTATTCCTGGATTGATATCATAAGACGGCTTTGGTCTATCATCCCATTTACGTTTAGATTCTGTATAGGCACGCTGTGGCATTCCATTCCATAATTTTTTTAATTGTTCATCTGTATACCCATCAACAACACGACTAGCAGTAGGATCACTTTGCGGTTTTAGTGTTACATTTATTCCTTGTTCATGGAAAAATAAAGCATTCTCCCAATCTCTGTCAAACCATTCAGGTACCATAACTTGATTTATTGTAATTTGAACATCGTTTTCTTGACATAGGATTAATTTATCCGCGAAATCTTGCATCTGATCTTTTGTGCATACATGTTCTGTATGTAAACTCGCTGTAATACTTGCCCTATGAAATGGTTTTGCATATTCAACATATTGTTTAAACCATTCTAATGGTCTAGAACAATTACTAGTCATGTGTATGCTTGTATAATTCGTGTTAGGAACATCATCTGCCAGATATTTTAAGATATCTAAGTATCCAGGATGAAATGTCGGCTCACCTCCTGACAAGCTAAAATGGAAACTATTAAATCCGTTAGTCCTTGCTTGCCTCTTTATTTCATCTATGGTCAATAGACATAATTTTGTAGGTCGATGATCTTTTGAATTAGATCTAGCATACGGCCAACAGTATGAGCAACGATAATTACAATATCTACCTAGTAACCAAGATACTGTAAAAATATCTCTATATAATAAAGTTCGTTGACCAACTTGTACTAAATCTTTAAAAGGTATTTTTGTAAAATCATAATTACTATATTTTAAATCTGTATTCATTATGCATATCTTTTTTCAATTATATTCTTCCATTCTTGTTTCGAAATCCAACATTTGTCTATTTCGTCTTGAGAAAATTCCATTATATAATCTTCAATAATTATTTTAAAATTTGTTACCTTATTCATAATACTATCATATATCTTTTTTCCTAGTATTTCATGATTTTTCTTACTTAAATGAGCAACTCTTATATCAGCGAATCCTTTACCTTCACCAATAAAACATGTATTGTTTTCTAACTCTTTCTGATATACTTCTCCCATTGCCGCTGTTTCCATAAGATAAATGTCTGTCAAAGTAGGTGAATTGTTTAAAGGATCATTATATACTGCTGGTACAAATAACGTATCAGGCCTCTTTTGTTGTACTTCTTTCAACATTAACTCACAAAAATGTATATGCCTAAAAGGATCGTAGCTATCAATAATTTTATAATAATATATTGCAGCTTTTGCAAAGTTATTATAATAGACATTTTTTTTATTCTTGCTTCCTTTAAATAGACTTTTATTTGGATTTGATTTGCGTAACGCATCTTGCACATTTACAACAGAATACCAAAGATCTTTTTCATGTTTTGCATTAAAGTTCTTGTGCCTTACCGAGAGCCTACGAAAACCTGTTTCAAGAAATATACAACAATCATATTTTTCATGATTATGCAGCCACTGATAATAGGAATAATAGATATCGGTACCACCCCTACCATAATCATGCACTGTATGCCCCTGTTCAGCAAAATAATCATGCCAAATATAAGTATCCTCCCTTATTTTTTCTCTTAAGTAATTTGTATACTTGTTTTCCTGTAAGGTTGAACAAATCCACAATGCAGGATTAACTTTTTCTGCAAAACTATCTCCAAAAATTCCTATTTTCATCCTATCTCCAGAAACCATTTTTCAAATTCTGGTCTTATATCAAAAATATTTGTATTTCGTATTTTATCTAATGCTAAAATAAATTCTTTAAATCTTTTCATTAATTTATAATCTTTTTTTCCGGGCAATAAATTAGCAGGTAATACTTTTCTTGGATCTAAAAAATCTGGCGAAAACACATACGAGGCATGATAATCAACTTTTAAACCATTTTGCCTAAGCCATTGCTTTCCAATAAGAGATTGATCGTAGTTTACTGGATGTAAGGTATCTACAACAGCATGCCTTGTAACAATAGAATTAATTATTTTAAGATTTTCTTTTATTTTATCTAACGAATGTACTCCGCCTCTACTATATCTATAAATTTCATCTTCCCATGCATCTATACTTGTTAAAACATCTAATGTTTTTATTTTTGTAAAAATTTTTTTAACATTGTCATTTAACAAAGTTGCATTTGTTATTATTCTTATTGTGATATTTGGATAAGAATGAGCAAAAAACTCTAAAAAAGCAATTGCATCTTCTTGATATAATGGTTCGCCTCCTGAAATTTCAACTGTGCTTACACTATTCCAAAACAAGTTTGGTAAATTATGCCACCAATCGTCTCCTAATGTAGAATACTTTATAGGCACCCAATCCCACCAATCTAAATCTTTTTTTAATTGGTATTCATCTTTAATCCAAGATGTGCTTCTAGCACTGCTACACATTAAACATTTTAAATTACATTTATTACTAAAATCAATTTTTAAAAAAAACTTGCCATTTTTACAAAAACTATTTATTTTTCTTCTTTGACTATCTTTTTTTTGTTGATCAGCTTTATAGCAATTACTACATTCGTCTAATCTTTCTTTTTCAAGCACATCATACTTTTTTTTCCATTCTGCAGAATCTAACAATGTTAAAAAATCAGATACCTTATCTAATGGATATCTATGTATATCACTCCTGTCTAAACTACAACACAATTGAGCCATTGGTCCTACACCCATAGACCGTATCCATACATGATTTTTGCCTGCTTCGCAATACCTATTCATCTAAATTACCTTCTTCACGCCAGCCTTTTAATAAAAACTCGCAATAATCATTTAACTTTTCATTCCTTATATTATCAAGTTCGTTATTAAAATTAACAAATTTTTTTATATACTCTGGTACAGCATTTAATTTACATTCACAAATAGCCTGTTGCAAATAATGATTATGAATAAAATCTTTATCGTCATCTATTAGTTTTTGCAAAATTTTTACTGCTTTATTTTTTACTGTTAAAGGTGCATGACGAGCAGCAAGAAAATTTGGACCAGAAAGTGTTCTATATTCTATCCAATTTCCTTTTTTAGAATTAGCAACTTTTTTACCCCATAGCCAAAAATCTTCTACATTCAAAATATTATATAATTGATAAGTTCCATTTACAGCAATATTTAAATTATTTTGCTCATTCTGTAATTTTAAACAATTGTTTATCTTTTTATCAATTTCTTTAAAATCATAATTATAACCACGCATGTACTTATACAAATCACCTACAGCGTCTACACTAAAATTAATTACAATTTGTTTTAAATTCCTTAAAATTTTCAATTTATTAACATCTAACTTGCTACCATTTGTGTTTACACTTACCTTTATATTTTTTAAATCTGCATAACTTTCTAGCTTTTCAAAGAAATCAAATAATTTATTATCAATAAACGGTTCTCCTCCTGTGATCCAAATTTGCCGTAAATTTTGTAAATCATTACCAAATTCTAATAAAAATTTATCTATATCTACTTGACTTTTAGGTGGAATATAAATTTCTTTATATATTCCTTTCTCTAACAATTTCCTATGGTCACTTAACCATGCATTACTAAAATGCGGTCCGCACATTCTACATTTAAAATTACAAATATTACTAAAATTTAAATATAAATGATAAATTTTATTTCTGCTTAAATTAATATTTTTTTCATATATACCTTCTTCATCTAAATATATTTTTTCATTTTTTAACCATTTTAACCTTTGACTATCTAAATTTGCATTTTCTCTACTATAACAAACTTTACAACCTTCTTTATCCCAAACTCCATTTAGCATATTAGATCTAAGCGTTTCAAACGCTAAATTTTGCAAAGTTTTTGATTGTATTTCTCCCATTGATTTTACACTCATCATACATCGTGAAATGTAATTTCCTGGATTCACAGTCATTGTCACAAAAGGCATAGGACAATATGTTTTTTTATTATACATATTTCTCTAAATGAAATTCAGGTACAAAGTTTGCAAAATTTTGCTCTCTTGATTTATCAATTTTACACGTATAATCAACAAAATTTTTGTATTGGTCAACCCAGTCTTCAGCTAACATATAATCAATAACCCCTTTAACTTTAGGAAAATGTAAATACTTTTTTAATTTTTTTTCTACAATAAATTTTAACTCTACAGGTAAAACCCTTATATTAAGATATTCAGGATGATTCAATATGTTTAAATAAATTTTATTATTATAAGGTCCTGCCCAATCTAAAAATTCATCTAATCGCAAAATGTTATACATTTGCACTGTACAATGTATTTCTATATTTACATTTTTTAACAGTCTAACCTGATTAAAATTCTCTTGTATTTGATTCCAATTACTAGGAAAACGTATGTATCTATCTAAATCACCTACTGCATCAATACTACAATTTAATTGAACTGTTTTAAATTTTTTCCATTTTTCTATAAGCTTTGCAGGAATATTTGTTAAATTTGTATTATATTTTAATTTGATTTTATGAGAAATATTATTATCAATAAAATAATCTAATAATCTATGCTGTTCTTTAATAATAGTAGGTTCGCCTCCTGTAAGATATATTTCATCAACTGTTTCTGCTATCGCAAATAAATTTATCCAAGTTTTTTCTGCAGAAGGCCAATTCATATTACTTAACCTATCATATTCACTTGGCGACAGAGCTTCTTCTACTAAATTCCATTCCTTTACCCATTGATTACTTGCATAAGGATTACACATCCTACATTTTAAATTACATAAATTGCCTAATCTTAGATCTACATATTTAATTTCAAAATCAGGATTCTTACTGTAAATTTTATTTTCCATCCATTTTTCATTCCAGGCCTGCCTAGAACTTTTTATTCCAGTATCTTCTTCTCTAAAACAACGGGTACACATTTCAGGTCTTATACCATTTAACATTTCTTCCCTTATTTTAGTGTAAACATCACTATTCCAGGCTTCAATTAAGTTATCTTTATAAATTTTATAAGGTTGACCGTTATCTTTTGTTACAAAATTTTTTCCAGGAAGCGAATTACAGCATACTCGTAAATTCCCACTAGCATTAGTTGCAAGATGCATCCACGGCAATATACAAAACGTTTTAGTATTCATGTTATAGGACGTCCTTTACTCTGCCATCTTTCTAATTTTTTATTTAAAAAATGTAATTGTTTTTCGTCCCACCTTACTGTGTAGCCTAAGTCTTTAGCAATTTTTGATAACAATTTACGTCTATTTACCCGTTCTTCAAAATCCAAACCAGGTACAACTTTTGACACCCACGTATCTTTTCCCTCAAAAATGTCCATGTTTCCTAACGGACTATCCGATAAGACACCTAAGGTTTGTCCTAAATTTATATCTTTAATTTGCCCTTTCCATTCCTGTTTTACTTTACTGCTATTTCTATCTGCATAATACTGTAGCCATCTTATATTTTCTTTAAATTCTTCCTCAGTCTCTGTAGGATAGCCTACTATAAACATAGCAGTAACAGGTATGTCATTCTCTATTAATCTATCAATACTAAAATACATATCTTTATTACTAAATTGTTTATCCATATGATCTCTAACTTTTTCACTTGCACTCTCTATTCCTATGCTAGCCCAAGACATACCTGCTTTACGCATTAATTCATAATCTTCTGCAGGACTCTGCATTTCACTCCTTATTATGAACTGTCCTCCCCATCTAATTCGGTCCTTGGCTCTTGGATACTTTTTATGATAATCTGCCATAACATTACAAAAATCTCTAAATGCTTTCATGCTTCCATTTATAAGACTGTCTGAAAAAAAGTGCGTTCGGGATTTATACAATTCTTTATTTCTAATAATTTCTTCAGCAATATTTTCACCAGATCTATATCTAAATTTTTTCCAAAATGCTCCTATATCACAAAAACTACAACGCCTTACGCACCCTCTAGATCCTGTCAAAGTAATTTTATTAATATTACCGTAATCTTGCATGTAATCACTATAATCAGGAAAAGGCAAATCATTTATGTTATCAATTTGTTTATAGACTGTAGAATTTATTCCCGGATAGTTTAAATTACCTTTTAACAGTTCAACTAAAGCAATTTCGCCTTCTCCGTCAATAAAATAATCAGCTAAGCCTTGATCGATTAAATTAGATCCAAACTCTTTTTTTCCGCCCATAGAAATACCTAACCCAGTTCCTCCTAAAATAATTTTAGTATGCGGTAAAAATTCTTTCAAAGCTTTACATAATATGTGACTTGATTTTTGACTATTTTGACTGAAAACGCTCACACCGATATATTTAGGATTTAAACATAATATTTTTTCTTTTACATATTCTCTATAATATTGAAAAATTTTATTATAAATACTTCTATCATCTTCATCAACAAGCATTCCAGCATGCCAATTAGCTAACAAAAAACTGTTTATTTTCTTATTGTCTTCTACACCAAATTTTTCTTCACTATCTCTTACTAAGTCAAAACACCGAGATTTAAATCCATGCGGATTTAATGCGCCTTTTAGATAATAAATTGCAGGCGCAGGCACTCTTGTTTCCATTACTGGTGTGCTTAACAACACAATATCAATAGGTTTTTTCATACAGATCTAAATAACTTTTACAAATTATCTTTTTAAATTTATCTCCAATACTACCATGAATAATTATATGTATTCTATCCTTTTTTCCTACATTTCTTACACTGTGCAAAGAACTAATATCTATTCCTCTAACTTGCCCTTCTTGCCAAGGAACCAACCCATAATTATCCATTACAAATTCATGTCCTGGGGGATGATTCAAAGCAACATTCCATGCCTGAATTCCTGCAATATGTGTATCTTGATGTGGTTCTATCCATCCTCCTGGAGATAATTTCATAAATCTAACCCTACTAAAAGATTCAAATTCTAAACTTTTTAACCAATCTTTTGTTATAGGACATTTTTCTGCTAAATCAGTCCAATCATATTTAGGTTTATTTTTTTTGTAATAATATTCTGCAGGTTGGGTATGGTTTACTGCAGTTCCATGTATAGCCATGCTATACCACCCAGGTGATCTATTACCTCTATGTTTTACGTAATATTCGTCATTGGTTACAGATTCTGCAAGCATTTCATTAAATGGAATTTCTAAATCTAAAAGTAAAGTAGGTATATAACTATTTTTTATTATCCACATTGCAGCTTGATCATAATTGCCTTGCCAAGGAATCATTTCTTTTGGCAAGGCAGGCACACCTTTAGAATAATGACCAATTGATTTGTTCTTTTCAAATAAATCTATTATATTTTTATCCATATATTTTATTTATTCGAATAATTTTAGGGGGCAAACTAATTTTCCATCAATTATATCTCCATCTATCTTGTCTTTTCCAATAGGAGATGTACCAAGAAAATGTACAAATTTATAATTTTCTAACATAAAATTTCTTAGCTCCTTCAGCAAATTAACCCTTTCTTGTAAACTATTAAAAACAGCTACTGGTCTAAAATGAAAAATATTAGAAAAATTAAAAAAAACATTTAAATTTTTATGATCATCTACTAATAATCTTTGAAAATTAGAAAAATTACATAAATTAACTTGTCGTAAAGGACCTTTATTATTTTTATGCCACCATCTAACAAAATCCTCCCCTAAAGAATCAATCAGATCATTTGCTTGATCTAAAAATGGTCCTGTATGAGCGGCATACAAACCTATATTAGGACTTTCGTTTAAAAAATTTTTAATTACAAACTCTTTATAATTCCTACCATTCCAATCCATTCTAATTTTTTCAACCATACGTAGTGCATATGGCGACGAATCATAAACAAACGACGTGACCTTTAAGTAATAAGGTAATAAAAACCAAAATATTCCACTAGCAGGAGAAAAAGATATATTAAACTTTATTTTTGGATTTATGTTTGATAACATTGCTTTAGGTGTAATATTTTCTGTATTAGCAACATACGGTCTAGTAAACAACATTTCCTCAAAAATCTCATTTTTTTGTTTAATTAATTCTTGTTTTACTGTAGGATACAAAAATTTTTTATTTTTTCTAACATTCACTTGCCAAGGCATAAAATCTGCAGCAGATCGTGCCAATATATCAATAATATTTGCTCCTTTACCTCTTCCAACAAAATTTTTATATTTACCTGTAGCCTGCACCCAAATAGGAGTGTAATTATCATGAAAATTTTCTTTACTCCTGCTTAATAACGGGCCTTCCCACTTAATATCCGAATGCTCATTACAAATGGTAACGCATTTGTTACTAATAGCCCATTTCACATCTATTAAAAAAAATTGAGGATGAATATAAAAACTTTTATTATTATGCTGTAAAATATGTCCTATAAATTTTACCGTAGGATTTAATAATAAAATTTCTTTTAAATGCTCTGCAATCTCTTCCCAAATAATTAAATTTCCTACTTGGCAATATAAAAGAAATTTTTTGTCATATGCTTTTGCAAATTTTAGACTATCTACTAAACTGTTTTCTATAGACGCTGCAATTCCATTTTTTATAAGATGAATAACATCATATTCTGCCACATTTTTACAAAGTCTGGCAAAAACTTTATCACTGTATCTATGTTCTTTTTCTGCAACATAGGTTACAGCAACAGAACCAAATTGCAAAATTTCTCTTTGTTGTTTAGCTGTGATCATTTTTATTAATACCTTTTACTAATATTGGCAGCAATTCTCTCCACGTCTTTTTAACCTCTTGTTTTTTATCTAATATATCGCTAAATTCTATAAAATTGTTTATTTGCGCTGACATATCTCCTCCTTTAAACATAGCTATTGCGTCCTCTAAATGAGATATAGCCTTATTTTTCCTTTCTTTTGTCCAATTTGTATGGGTTTTTTGTGATACAGTATGTATATATTTTTCTAGATCTTTTATAATACTATTTCGTATATCTTGTGGTATAACCCTTGCATCTAAAAATTTAGGATAATTTACTCTATGAGTATGTATGTCAATATTACATTCCTCTACAAATTCGTCAAACATGGCAGGTATTTGAAAACTATTATAAATTTGTAAAGTAATAGCTGCGCCTATATAACGCAATTTTTTATGATTAGATATTTTTTTTATATTTTCTTTTACAATATTATAATCACCTAACTGTCTTATGTAATTATAAACATCATATATACCGTCAATACTAATATTTAAATCAATACATTTAAAGTAATTCCAAAGCACTTCTACATCATCTTTCTTGTAATTCAATCTAGTTAAATTTGTAGAATACTTAATTTCTATATTATCTCCATAATCTTTAAGTATATGTAAAATTTTATAATGCACGGGATCAATAAGTGGTTCTCCCCCTGCAAATTCTATCCTATCTAAAAACGGAGCAATTTCTTTAAATTCACTCCAAAATTCATTATTATTTTCATAAGCATTTATATAAGGTTTTTCTGTTAAATCATATTCTATAACTTTTTTATATGTGCTTTCATTTGCATCCTTCATCAAATGCTCAATTGCTTTCCAATCCTTACTCCAACTTGTACTGTCTAATGGATGACACATTCTACATTTTAAATTACAAAAGTTACTTAATTTGGCTTCTATTATAGGAATTTGTAAAGGCATTGTATAATTATCTGACAAATTATCTAAGGTATTTAGGTATTGCTTTGATCTTGATTTATTGTATCTTTGTCGCATACTTGTGACACCTATGTCTTCATGACGCCAACATGCATCACATTCTGGAGGGCGTTGACTGTTTAACATTTGCATTCTTACCCTTTTGTATGTATTACCATTCCATAAACTTTTTATACTTTGTTTAGATATATTACCAATTGGCCAACTTCTACAACATAACTTTAAGTCCCCGTCAGTTTTTGTTGCCATATGTATAAAAGGCAATAGACAAAATGTACTACTAGACAATGCTTTTTCTTTATAATCCATTTTATTTTCCTATAAAATTGTTAGGTTTCCTTCGATAGGGCTTAGATAACTGTGTTGCAACATATTTTCCATGTATCTGAATATAATTTCTATTAGCATATTTCCTATCTTTATAACCAACACAAACTGCTGTAACAGGATATAATTCTTTAGCTCCGGGTATAGATCTACATTGCCTTATGAGTGTATTAAACTCTGAAACTTTATCTGTATTGAAACCAGCCGTGCATCCTATTGTAGCAACATCTAAACCTAGCTCAAGCGCAACAGAAAGCAATACGCCTGTATGCAGCCCTATATTTAAACAAGCATTATTACAACTACTGGCTTGATTATCACATGAGAGAAACATAAAAGGAGCTGAATAAACAGATCCAAAACCAAAATTTCCATCTTCGTTATTATTTTGAAAGACATTAACGGAAATAAAAGTTCTAAGTCTTATTTCTTTACGTGAAATACAAAACCAAAAATGATCTGCTTCTCCTTGTTGAGCGGGAATACACGGTATAATATTACATAATATTTTAATTTTTTCTTCTTCTATAGGTGTATCTGAAAACCATCGTTCTGTTCTTCTAGCTTCCCAACGTTCGAGAATATGCATTATTAGCCCTCCTTAATAATTTTGCTGATTCTATATCAATTGCTTTACTTGTATTTAAATCGGCTGCACAAGCACACCAATTTTTTGTACATATAATGGGTTCATCGGGTAGAGTAAACTCGGTATATATGTTGCCTAACTTTTTTGTCCTACAAGTTGCAGTAAAAACATTTCCGTCTGCATCTATCATTAAACTTTCGATACCTGACCAGCACAACCAACCTTTATACTGATTTTCTCGCCTTACAGTGATATCATTTACATTTTCTTCTACATAAAAAATATCATTTCCATCTTTTCTTATAGTAGCGACATTCGTAAAACTACCTGCTTTATTTTGATTTTTAAGTATTTTATACATTGTTATTTTCTAAATATGTTATCTCATCATTACTATAATAATCATCAGCACCTGAATAATCTGGCCCATTTGGGGTCATTTTCAATGTAACAACACCGTCATAAAAAGGCCTTGCAATATTACCAGCTATAAGTTTTTTATTTTCATAAATTGCATCATTATCCTTTTTGTAAGCTGGTCTAATTCGGCGCATGACAACAGGAACTGAATTCTGTTTAAAAAAATCAAACGCATTAATTGCTTCATCAAATTTTGTAGGTAGCATCATCATATGAACATGCACGTGAATATATTTTTTTTGTTGTTGAGCAAGATTATATATTTCAACAATATTTTCCGGAAGGACTTCTCTTGCATGATATTCCATATGATAACTAAATATTAAGCTTGCTAATTTTGGCAGGATTTTTTGATAAAAATTTAGCTTCCTACTTCCATTTGTTGTTATTCCTATATCTATATTATTATCATACATATAAGAAATTATTTCTTCAATATCAGGATTTACCGTAGGTTCTCCGCCTGTTAAATTTATTTTAATTTTTTTATTTTGCGTTTTAGCCATAATTTTATCTATAGTTTTTTTTGCTATATCAAAAGGTATATGCTTACTATAATTATCATGAGTATATTCATCACAATAGCTACAATTAAAATTACAACGTTTTCCTAAATTCCATTCTATTTTAAAAATTTTACTTTGATTAGGACTACTATGCTCAACTGCTATGGTTTTCATTTATCCAATTTCCAAATTCTGTATCAAAAGATTTAAAATGTATTCCTGTTAAATCATCCCAATATTTTACAAGTTTTTGTAATGTTTCTTTTTCATCAATATAATCTTGATTTAAAAAATTTAAAATTTGATTAATATTGTTATAATGCCAGCGCATTTCCTTATTTTCATTAATTATTTCTTGTTTTTCCTTACAAAATGTTTTTACATGACTTAAAAATTTTTTAGGTACACTTCTAATATCTTGACCTTGCCTATTTACAACAGGTCTAAATAAAAAACGAACTTTTGGATATCTATTTTCTAAAAAACTTACAAGAGAAGGCAAAGATCTAATAGTAAAACTTGTTAGAGTAATATCAAAACATTTAATTTCAAAATATTTTGAATATGAATCAATTATCTTAATTTTCTCATTCCAATTTGTACCTGCACGTTGATATTCTTCTGTTTTTCTAAAACCATCTATACTAATACGTAATTGTAACTTTCCTTTTAATTTATCTAAATACTTTTCTGGAATAGCAGCAGTTGAATTAGTGTTTATTTCAATTATTGCATTAGGAGATTTTTCAATTAAATGTGTTAAATACTCAGGAAATTTTTTAATATAAAAAGGCTCTCCTCCCGCAATGTAAACAAAATTTAATTCATCATCAATACTTTTAAAAATATTATCCCAACTTTCGTCATATGTTGCCCAATTTAAATCAGTTGGAATATTTGTTGATTTAATAATGTTCACATGATTGTCACTTTTATTATGAACTTCTTTTGCAAATGTTTCATAATTTGCATACCATTTACTACTATCTGTAGGATGACACATTGAACACATTAAATTACAAGTAGAACCTATCCTTAGATCTAAATTTTGTATCTTTACTTTTGGAAAGGGAACTATCTTATCTCTATCTTCTCTAGTAATATTTGTCAAAGCTCTAATTCTAAAACTATCTTCGTTACGAGCTTCTTGTGAATAACAAATATCACATCCTTCTATAACCTTTTCTGCTAACATTTTATCCCTTAACTCATTGTATAAAGAACTAAAATACATTTCTTTTAACGAATGAGTTTTGATATTTCCTTCCATTGTATACGTATTATTTTTACAACAAAGCTTTAATTGTCCTTTATTATTAATGAAAGGAAAATTATTCATATAAACACAGCTATTTTTCAAAGTAAACATTAAAAATACTCCTGTAACTCAGGAACAACTTCTTTAATATCTGTATGCCGCATTTTATCTAATTGTTTGGTAAAATCTATAAACAATTTCCAGTTATAATCATCAAAAGTATTTTTTTTCTGTAATGCACTTTTTATAACACCAAGGCTTTTATAATTCTTTTCTTCTATTATTGAGATAGCTTTGTTCTTTAAACTGTTTGGCATAATGTTTATATCTAAATACGGCGGATTAACTACTAAACAATCAAATTTAAAAGTATTTGGATCTGTGTGCCATTTTTTGCTAGCATTTACAGTATCTCTAAACCATTCAAGTAATTTTGGTAAAGCAAATATATTATAAATTTGTATAGCACTGTTAAAACTACCATTTAAATTATTAAATTGATCAAACCAATGTATGTTATCTTTTAAGGAATCTATAGATTGAACGTCACCGCCTCTAATATATTCATACAATTTACCAGTTGCTTCGACACTTATTACTAATTTTACTTTCTTAAACTTTGGCCAAAGCTCTTTTAACCTTTCAGGAGTTTTAGTACCATTTGTTGTATAAGCAATAGTTATGTTAGATGCATATCCCCATGAAACAAGATACTCAAGGAAATCATACATACCTTCTTGCATCATCGGTTCTCCGCCCTTGAAATCTATTCGTTCTAAAAATCGAAACATCGTTTTTTTATCAGCCCAATAATCAGCAGGTATTATTGTAGGTTTAAGATTTGATACTCCTCTTTGTAATGCAGGATTACAAGACATTAGTTTTTCTTCTTCTTTAAACCATGCAGTACTGCCCCAACTACCACACATACGACATTTTAAATTACAAGTATTTCCAAAATTTAAATCCATATGTCGTAATTCCATTGTAGGATTTAAATCAAAAGTTTCTGGCCAAATTTTTATTTTATCATCATACCATGTTCTTCTACTGTATCCTAATGTTTCTTCTCTTTTCCAACATTGATTACATTTATCAGGTTTATATCCTTTAATAAATTGTTCACGAAGTTTATCAAAATCTTTCCACGTCGAGTCAAGCGTATCTCCTTTATGAATACTATGCTCTCCTCCTTTAAACACACAACACGGCTTAATGTCTCCATTACCGCTTAATGTAATTGAGATCCAAGGTACCTTACAAGTTAACATAATCTCTTATATCCCAGCCCCTAATTTTTACAAAATGATTATGTGCTTTTTCAAATATGTTAATATCAGCAGTTTTAGATAATTGATTTTCTAAATATTTTTGAATAATTTCTAATCTTGGTCTAAATAAATTAGTACTTGATTGCGTTCCTCGAGGATCGTATTTAATACGCTCTATCTGCTCTAAGCCTTGATGTATTCTTTTTTTATCAGCGTACATAATTTGTTGAAAAGATGGAGTCATAACTACTTGGGTAAAAAGACAAGGAACAGCTTTTTTATATTTTTCGGATAAATCTGCTGCCCAATTGTAAAAAATTTCAAAATGATCTATATTATACATACTAGTGGTATAATTTAAGTTGCAAGAATGTTTACAATGTTGTAGGTATGTTTGGAAATTTTCTTCTGACTTTTTCCATTCGGTCCCCCTTATCCATTCATATATTTTGTTTATACCGTCAAAACTAATATCAATGTTAATATTTTTAATTTTATTCAGCATTTCTATATTTTTCATACTAAAATGTGTACCATTTGTATTAACATTAAACATAACATTCTCATTAACCTCTAAAACTTTTAATACAAAATATTCAAATCTCTTATCATATAAAGGTTCCCCGCCCTTAATTTCTATTTTTTGCGTTTTATCTGTTACTAATAGTGCAATTTGATCTAAATACTCATATGTCAAACTCCAATTTTTTAATTTAAGTCCATTCCAATTCCTTATATATGGAGCAGTTTCTTTCATTTCTAAATCATCATCTAACCATTGACTTGAAAAGTTGCTATTGCACATAATACATTTTTGGTTACAAGAATTTCCAAAACTTATATCCATATGAAGTATCTCGTGTTTGTTTTCTGCTGTCCATTTAGGATTTACGAATCTGTACCAATTAGAAAATTTATCTTTTCGAGATACTAGCCCAGATTTTGATTTTATTTCGCAACCTTTACAAGCTTCTAACCATTCTTCGGTTTCGATTTCTATTTTCCTAGCTTTTTCTAATTCTACATCATTATAAAAATAATCAACAAGATTTGAAGTATTTTCTAAATTAGAAAAATCTTGTGTTGTAGCACAACAAGGATTTACTGCACCGTAAGCAGTGATACATAAACCATGATGAACTGCAGAGCAAATACCCTTACCCATATATTATCTCCTCAAAAATAGGAAATACTTGTAAAAATTTGTTAGTCCATCCTCTTTGTTCGTTAACTAAATTTAAATATTCTTTTGTTTCAGGTAGCCTTTCACTCCAATCTTCAGCATTCATAAAATTTATAATTCCTTTGAATCTTTTTTTACCGTATGGTGCATTTTGAAATTCATCATAAGAAATATTGTTTTCTGCTACTCCAGTAAATTTATTCCAATTTTCATCTATCCACGGATAAAATTCTTTCTCATATTTTTCAGTTATTTGTTTTTTAATATTTTTTGGTAAAACTTTAACATTTAATTGAGGAGGCCAATAAGCAAAATGCATATTTATTCCTCCTGCACCTAATGGCCATTGATTGATTTTTTTAAATCCTTGAGAAACTTTCCATTTTACAAATTCTGGAATATAAGCAATATTTAAAGCTAATATTGTAGTAGCTGTAGTAACTTCAACTTGATCTGGAGAATTATCTAATAAATGAAACACTTTCTCTTGATGAGTCCAATTACTAGGAAATCGTATGTAATCATTTTGCTCTCCATGTGCGTCTATGCTATAATGAAATCTAACTCTTTTGAATTCCTTCCACAAATCAAATAAATCTTCTCTCCATTCTACTGCATTAGAATTATATCTTAATTCAATGTTTTTTGCATAATTTCTTTTAATACATTCTTCTAATAGCTCATAATGCTCATCAATTATTAAACTTTCGCCCCCTGCAAAATACAACTGATACATATTAGGAACTTGTTCCATTAATTCTTTCCAAAATTTAGGATTGTTTTTATGCCAATTATAACTTGCGCCGTGAACTTGTCCTTTATTTTTCCATTGACTTGTATTTTTTAATTTTTTATTTTCTATTTTAGGATATATTGATTGCCAATCAGTTATCCATCCAGAGCTATCATGCGGAGAGCACATAACACAAGCAAGTTGACATTTTGAACCCATACGTAAATCAATATATCTAATTTTTGTAGGTATAGTTCCGTCAGCATTAGTATCCTTGATTAGCTTGCCAATATCATATCTATGACTCCAGTATTCAGTTTCCCAATTTCTTTTACTTAAATGTCCTGCATCTTCTTCTTTATAACATTTCAAACAACTGTCAGGTTTTTCTCCTGCAAGCATTTTTTTTCTAACATTACGCATATAAGAAGAATTCCATGCATTTTCTAAAGAAGTATGATTAAAATTTGCAGGTATACCGTCGTCATTTTTTACTACTCCTACTTCTCCTCCTCCAATTTTCTTACTACTGTCAGAACTTTGCACTGAACTTGCGTTAGACGTGCAACAAGTTCGCATTTTACCATCTGGCCGACTGCTTAAATGTATCCAAGGTAAAACACAAAATGTTTTAGATATATTTGTCATTTATTTTTTCCCATATTAACTTTTAATAAATTGAGCGGAAAAAGGATCAAATTCTACTCCACATTTCATTGCACAAACTTTTAATCTTCCATTATCACAAGAAGTTTTCTTCCAACTTTGTTCTATAGTTTCAAAAATTCCACTGGCAAATACTTGATGTAAGCCATTCTTTGCATTAATTTTAGATTTGTTATCAATAAAACTCCATATTTGTTCTATTTTAGGATCTTCATGCCACCATTTATACATACGGCCGGCTGTCCAACAACAAGGTAATGCTAAGCCTTCTGCAGTAATGAATAAACTACCATCTTTTTTTACTTTACAAAAAATTGGTACTTTATTATAATAATTATGCATAGTGCCATATTTTTCTAATAATATTGGTAAATTTTTAATTGCAATGTTTTGAAATTCATCTTTAGGTTTTGCTATCTCTGCAGTCTTTTTACCTTTTTTGTTGACTGCTTGATGTGTGTCCTTTGCTTCAACATTTGCTGTTACAAACCGTCCAGTTTTTTTCTTAATAAATTTTTCAAAACCCCATTCTTTACTTAACCGTTCTGCTTCTTCTACTTGATGTTGGTTATGATCAAAAATTAAAAAATCCCAGCGGCCTCTACCTCCTGCACCTGTAAAACTACGCATAGACCGTTCTACATTTTCCCAAACTACACCTTGCCTATAAATATGATTTGTATCTTGCAATCCATCTACACTAAAAATAACAGCACCCATCCTGCCATAAATTTTAGCAAGTTCTTGCCACCAATTCTCATCTCTAGCACCTGCATTTGTATTCATACTCAACCACATTTTAGAATTATTACTCCTAAAATATTCAAAAACTTCTAAAGTATCACGAGCAACAATAGGATCGCCTAAATTACCACACATATACATAGTAGATAATTGCGAAATAAAATCTACTGTGAATATATTTTTTACATCATCTATTGTCAATTCATCTAAATTAATATGAGGATTTAATGCGCCGCCATTTTGATTCCTATCACACATAGGACATGAAGCTTGACAATTTTGTGTTATTTCTAAATGAATTGTTTTTATATCTTCATAATTGTACATATTTACGTATTCTGTCTAACAAAAAATGATCTAATATATATTGTTGTCCTTTTGTGTTAAAATGTTTTCCTTCATCTACTATAAACTTTTGCCATAATTTATTAGATAATTCTTTTTCAAGAATAAACTCAGCTTTTTCATATGCCCAAAAATTATGTCCATTGCGATATTGCCAAGGAAGACAAGGTATATTTTTTTCTTTACATAAAATTAATATTTTATCAATCCATGCTATTTCAAATTCTATAGCAGCATTAATAGAATATTTTGCATTCATTGTACATAATCTTCTAAAAAATGACTTATTACCAAGATTAAAAAATTTTGCCGGAGCATAAGGATTATGATGTTCAATTCTATCACATTTTAAACTTCTATATTTAGGTGTAATAGTCTTTAAATCTTCTTTAATATTCGTATTTTGAAACTTACTATTTGATATTTTAAAAGATTGCCTATAAAAAGATGTTATTTGTAAAATTATTAAATCAATTTCTTCTAATTTGTAATTTTTTAGTATTTCTAAAAAAGTATAAAACTGGAAAGCTATACTGTTACCTAATAGCGAGAAATTTTCAACATTACAATCATATTGCTCACTCAGCAATAATGGCCAACTACTTACACTATCTTTTTTTAAGGCTGAATTGCTGAAAAAATCGTTGTCTCCCCATTTAGACCAACTACAGCCTATAACAATTATGTTAGGGACTTTATTTAACATATTATCTTAATATCCTTTCCTGGACCTATCTCACTTGGAAGACCATTATATTTACCTACATACCATTTAATTACAGTTTTATACCAATTTTGACTATCATGATGCGCTTGCTTATTAAATTGATAGATATTATCGTTTGTAGCTTCTATCGTAGCTAATGCACGAGCACTTTCTTTTTGCAGTTTTCTTAGACTAAAATTTTCTAAATTCATACATATCCTATTAACATTACACGTTTATAACCTTTAAGCTGTAATTCTCCTTCAAATAATATTTTTTCCATAGGGAATACTTTTTTCATATGATCAACACTATGCACACAATTTACATGTTCGGGTATTCCAAAAAAATTATTATTTTGAATTACAACCAAAGGTTTTTTTGTCCATTTTTTAAAACGAATTTGATTAAACCATTCAGTTGTCATATGTTCAGAACTTGTATTAATAATTAAATCTGGTAAAAATTTTTCTACATATTTTTCTCCAGTTTTAAAAGTTTCCACTTCCCATTCGTATCCATTTTCATGTAGGGTGAGATTATTAATATCTGCGTTTACTGCTTTAACTTTATGCTCTTCTAGTCTACGTAAATTAAAATTATAATCACTTTCTATACAACATTCTTTATCTATCTCTATATTTCTAAATTTCCTAAAGGTTATTTTATCTATATCTTTGTCACCAAACAAATCAATTAACTGTCCATACCATCCTGCCATTAATACAACATTACGTGGATTAGGCATTATTTTAGCTAATTCATCAACTAACCAAATTTTACTACGCATTTGACTACGACTAAATGCATCTGATAAAATTTTTAAATTCTTACCTTTTTTTACAAAATCTCTTGCAAATCTAAAATATCTTGTATTCTCGCCTGCGCTATTCATTAAAACATCTAAAATTAAATGTTTAGAGATATTGTCAGAATATAATATTTTCAAAATATTATCTAAATTTTCTGCTACATCTTTTTCAGATTTGTATACTGCATATTCATGCAAACCATGAATAAACTCTATATTATTAACTTTATCAAAATCTTTTTCTTTTTGATTAATGGAATTATTTACATCTTCATTATTAAATACAGAAAGAAGCCAATCAAAATCATTAATCTTTGAGAGTGCATTATAATCACCGGTATTTTCAATACCATATTCTTTACCTTGATTAGCACCTTTGATTGCATATTCTCCAAATAACCTGTCCTTGCCATAATCACTGCACCAACGTTCTAATCTTTCATCTGTTTCTTGTTGCTTTTGTCTATCAATTACTGCACTTGCTAACTTACAACACTCCCTAAACGCACTCCGCCAAGTAGTAAATTCATCTGTATTAAATCGTGTGTAATTACTTACTTCGTCCATTTTCTTAAAATGTCTACTTATGCTTGTGGTCATGTCTGGTTTTGATAAATCCATATTACGTGTCATATCTGTAGGTAATAATTTCACACCGCCGTAACCATATTCTAAATCGTTTATAGGATTTCGACTACGCCAGACATGTACAAACTGTTTTTCATTGTCAGGAACTATATAATCAAAACAAAAATCTTCTACAATTTCTGCATCACCGTCTACTACCCACATCATATCAGTCTCGCATATCTCTGCGGCTGCTATATGGGCTTGATGTATTCCTTTTACTTTATGAATCCTTTTTACATTTGTAAATCTGTTTTTTAATTTATTGTAATTTTCTGTTCCATTCAATTCATTGTATGTTATCATTACAATATCATAACTTGCTGTTTCTTTATCGGTAGCCAACGAAGGATGCTTTGGTCTAATGCTATTTGTAAATGTAGTTTTATGAAATTTACTTTGATCTATGCTTAATGGTAAACTAGAAATAGGTATATCTAAATTTTGTTTAATTTTATCTCCAACCTGTTGTGCAATATCAATAACACTATCTTCATCTATGCCTGCTAATTCGTCATTCCATAAAGAATTTAAATAAGCAAAATCTCTAACATTTATAAAATTCCAATCGGTACACATAGTCTTGTACAAACCCTGCCTAGCACCTAATATAGCATATATTCCATTTTTTACATCTTGTCCTGTCATACACCATATGTATAATCTATGCAAATTTTTCCAATGTATTTTATTAAATTCTTCTATAGACGGTTTGACACCTTCTAACAAGCACATTTTAACACCTTCTCTAAACCCAGCTCGCCATGCTTGTTGAGGTGTAAAGTTATTTTCTACAACACTCATAGACTTTTGCATTGTAATATATTCTATATCCCAGCAAAAATCAACTTGTGCATGTACATTATCTGGATCAGCATTTTCGTGCGTCTTTATATTAAGCAAGGTTTGCTTGTCCCAACATTTAATACCTCCATTACCATAAATTAAACCATTTATAATATTCCTTCCTGGCCAACTGATTACATTTTTTGTTATATCAACATTTTTTTTAAATTTTATTTCCTCGTTTACAAAATTACTATCAACAATATTATCACCGTCAATAACTATTAATCTTTCTGTTTCACTTATCTTTGCACATTCTTTATGTGCAGAATCTGATCCGTGTACACCATGAATTCGTTTAGCCCAAGGTATTTTTGTTAATAAATCTGCATAGTTCTTTTCAGCATTTGGTTCATCGTAAGACAAAAAAATGACGTCATTATCGATTACACGTAGTATATTTTTCATTTTATTTTATAAGAATATGAACTAAATTGTTTTTTTGTAAAAATACTAAAATTTTTCTTTGTATATACATCTAAATCAGTTATAGGTATTTTATATGTACTTTGTAATTTATTTTGATTAAAATAAACTGTAAATGATTCGTAAAGAATAAATGGATTATTTTCTGCTGTAACACTGAAAATTTTACTTAACAATATTTTTTTTTCATAAATTTTTATTGCGTCAGTTTTACTTATCTTTACAATGTATTGTTTAGAAACTTTATCTACAGTTATCTGTACGCTAGCATTGCTATTTTTATTAGGTATATTAAATAATTTACCTAGACTTTTATCTTTTGCAATCTCTGCATCTTTCTTTTTTAAAACATATTGAAAGGACTTTTCATCATATACAACATGATAATTGTATAAAACAGGATACTTAGCTGTTAAAATAGGAACAACTTCACTAGTTTTTACACATATATATGTTTCTTTTTGTAAAGGTGCATGCGGAGCAATTTTATAAATTTCTCCATTATCCGGAGTAAATGATATATAATTCATAAACTTAAATAACTTTTATATGTATTAACCATATTTTCGTTACAAAAAGAATTTTCAGTATAATGAAAAATTCCTTTTTGTTTAAAAGTTTCTACATAAAAATCTAAATTTGGTGTTAAAAATGTTTGCACTTTATCTTGCCAATAATAAGGATTAGTTTTCCAATTTTGATTTTTAGCTTTCATATGAACAAATTTAGCATTAAATTTATAGATTGGATTAATATCTAATATTTTGCATACAATTGCAGTAGACACATCCATACTTGCATTCTTAGGTGTATTTAATGGGCAAAACATTTTATATACAACTTGCCAATTTTTATTAATTTTTTTTAGTAAAGAAAAAAATATATCATTTTTGTTTGTTTTTTTAAAAGCAGAGAACCCGTTATATATATTAGGTAGATTATTATCTAAAAAAACGGAACGGTAGTAATAATCTTTAATTATTTCATCTCCTCTGTAGGTAAAAACCTGTGATGTATAAAACATATCAACTTTATTAGAAAGGTTGACTAAATTATCATATAAATTCTCTAAAATTAATATATCTGTATCAAAGACAAAAGTAAAATCATAAGGAGATAAAAAATATATATTAGACCTTATATCTACATGATAAAATGTATCCTCTATATTGTTAGGAATTTCAATTATATTATCAAAAAAATAATCTAAAGATATATTTTCTTTACAAGAAGTAATTATAGTAACAGGAAGGGTTACATTACAAGATTTTAAGCTAAGAACAAATAATTCTGCTTGCGTTATATAATCTTTTCCAAATGCACAAATTACAATACCTAATTTCATATCATATTAGCAATACATTTATCTAAACTAAACTTGTTCATTATATGTAAATTTAAATTACCTACAGAAACAGGATAATAATTTATAGGTTCGTTAGATTTTTCTAATAAAAGAAAAATTTTATTTTCATTAATACTTACACAAATGTCTTTATCGATAGTATAAAATAATTTTCCAGGCATAGATTTTACACCACTATTAGTATAGCTATGCAATAAATGAATTGCAATACTAAAAGCATGATCATTTCTAAAATATTTTTGTTTAATTTTAAACATCAAACTATAATGATTCCAATTTTCATATATATGTTGAAGTAAGTTAAAGAAAATTTTATTTTTTTTAGATTTTGTAAAATAAACCGCAGTAGCCCAATAAAATTTTATACTTTCTTCAGAAATGTATGTAAATTCATAGTAATCTCTTGAATTTGCGATATCTACTGCATCATCATAAATCAAAAAATCATCACTTTGTTCAAAACATTGTAAATATTTGTCATTCATTATAACAATGTCAGTATCTAACATCAAAGTTTGATCATATGGGGATAACTCAAAAGCAAATTGTCTAGCAGAATTAAAAAAATAATCAACTTTTCCTTCTAAATATCCATCATTATACTTTTTATATTGCTTTGCATAATTATCATATAAAATTACTTTATCAAACCAAACATTATTATCTATTGGGTTGTCTGTAACAATTGAAACAGGTAAATCTAAATATTTTTGTGATTGTTTTGCTAAAAATTTAGCTTGATTTACATAATTAATAGAGTTATTATTTTTAGCAAAAACTAAAATACCTTTATTCATCTAAACCTATTATCTGTTCTATGGATCTAGATTTAATAATTTTTGAATATTCTTCAAAATAATTTTCTTTTGCTCTTTCGTATTGCTGCACTAAGTTTCCAAAAAAGTTTAGTAAATCATTAATGAAGATAGGTATAGAATTTTTATCTATTAGTACTGTTTGTTTTTGATCATTATTTATTAACAATTGACAATAGTTAATAAGATCTAAAGTAATAACAAAAGTTCCGCCATTATTATAGAAAATTAAATTTTCTTCAAATTTTTGTAATGCTAATTCTTTTTGTTTAGTTAAAGAAAAGAGATAATTAGAAAAATCGAGTGCATCTTTTAATCTAGAATCCATAAATTCTATTTTTTAAGTGTAAGTGCCAGTAAAAGTCGAAAATCCTACAAAAGCATAGGTTGGTTTAGTAACTACGACCCCTGATGATCCACCAGCTGTTCTGTCTGTTAAACTTGCAGTAATAGCTGCTGTAACCGCTTCGTCTACCCTGTAATTATAACCGTCGCTTGGAGTTGTATCGTCACCTATATCACCATCTATAAATTCTATAACACACTGCAACTGAGTGGCGCTAAGATTTTTTGTATAAATTCTTGCGTAGTTATCGCTGTAAACTCCAGCAGAACCATAAGTAGTTTGCCTTAATATTGCGCTTGTTGTCTGTGTATTCTCAGCTGTTTTATCATAATTAAAACCGGCCCTATTAAGCAAATCTTTCCAATTTCCATTTTTAGTGCCTGTTCCTTCAGATGTATTCATTGAAGCATCTATTGTAATCTGACCTCCTGCATTGAAATAATGCCTTCTAGCTGTTGCACTACTCCATGTTACATTGGCAGTATATCTAATTTGAGCTACTGCAGTGCCAGCTGCTCCAACACCCCATGCATTAGTAAATTGAGCAGAGTTACCTAATGACGTAATAGACTGGTTTGGGGCATCTATGCTAAGCCTATTTTCATCAATATCGTTGACATACTTTACATATTGATTATGGGTGTTATTATCTGCACCTGTAAGGGCACCTGCTGTTATTTCATCTCCAACACCTATGTTTCCTAATCCGAAATTAGCACTTGTTTGATGCTTCCAACATTTTTCTATATCAGTCCGTAACGCATCTAACTGTGCTGCAGTAACTAAATCCCCGTCTACAGTTGGATAATTTGTTGCTGTTACAGGACTACTTGTTACCGTTTGTCCATAGCCATAATCTCCTGAACCTTGACCTAAAATTTCATTAACCTTATTATGCAGGTTATTATAATCCTGTGCATTAATTGGCCCAGCTTGCGAAACTGTTGATACCATACTTAACTCCGTGTAAACTACTAGTTTTATTTATACAATAATTTCTACAATTCCAACTGAATCTGATAAAAAATCTTCTAAACTTTTTCCAATAATACAGAAATCACTAATATTTTCTAAATCATTAGCTGCTTTCGCTGTTCCGCTTACAGCAGAAGTTACTAACAGATCACCTTTAGATACAGGTCCTACTACCTTACAAGGCACCCTTCCTCTTAATGCTACTGCGACAGTACATCCTTCTAATTCACTGTTCATTACATGAGCTGGATTTGTAGATACTACTCCGACTACTTTGTGATCAAAATCAGAAGTAGATTGAGTCACTTCTGCTTCACCCCCTATCACTAAGACTGTACCAGGTTCATACTCAACATCACTTAAATACATCTCAGCTAAATCTGCGTATTGTGCTGCAGTTGCTGTACCCCTAAAAACATTTGCATGTATATCTCCAGTAATATCTCTTACACATATAGACACACCAGACGTTGCTCTAGTGTCTGCTGTAAAATAACCAGTTTGTAAAGTACTGCCTGCCGTAAGGTATGAAACTTCTAATTGATCTGCCTTATCTGCTGTACCAATGAATCTATCAGCATAAATATTTTGAAAACTTGCCGTAGAACTTCCTATATCAACTATTCTTACACCAGCCGCACCTGTGTTGTAAGAATCGCTAGCTGGATTTATAACTGTTTGATATCCAGGTAATACTTTATCATGCGTTAATCTTAAAGGCATTCTTATCTGATTATCAGTATCTCTTACTTGGAAAAAGACATCATACCCTATTTCATTTCCTATTACTGCTTGATTATCGTTTATAATTCTTAAACGTAAAGCACCATTGTCGCCTATAGCTATACCTGTATCACCAAATCCAACTTGACTAGAAAATGTCAAGTTTTCGCCAAATTGTACAAACTTATCAAAAGTCTGGCCACCTAGTCTCTCTGAGTTTGATGCTGTTCCCCACCATCGATGGTCAGTACTTGTTACTCCCCCTGTTGCATTTTCAGTATTTTTTAAGGTAAGACCTCTATGAATTTTATCAAATCCTATATATTTTGCCCTATCTTGTTCGCCTATTGTAAAATCCTCAGACCCACTTATAATGTGGATTATTTCATCATTTACAACACTTGCTATAACATATCGATTATTACCCCCTATATCTTGGATTGTCCTACTTTGAAACTGTGTTACGCCTTCTCCTGCGCCTTGTGGTCCTATCAATATCCATTCGTTTCCGTTGTAGGCGTATAGTTGCTCGTTAGTGGTATCCCACCAAAAATCTCCTATAGTAAGACCTGCAGGAGCTTGTCCTCCTATTTCAGAACCACCAGCAGTTCTCCACTTGCTCCCGTCATAAAACTTAAACTTGCTGTTGACAGTATCAAACCAAGCTTGTCCTGATAAAGCTTTTGGAGGTTTATTGCCTCCTGCAAAATTTTCTAATAAGAATACAAAATTTTCATTTTGTATTTCTCCATATCCTGCATAATTTTTTCCAACTAATTTTAGATCAGTTGTTTGATCAATAGTTCCATCTTCAACCACAGTAAGTGGTGCACCATTATAATTATCAATATTATACGCCATTAATTTCCCCTATCTGTTAGTTGTATTTACCGTATTTCACACAACTATCCTATCTACTCCTGTGCTATTCCAATAACTTCCGTCACTTTGAAATTTATAAACAAATCGATCTACAGTAAATTCTATATTTGTTGTAGAGCCTGAATATGCAGGATTAGCTACAATATCTTGCACAACTGCAACCGTACCAGAATTATCAAAATTCCTTACAGTAACTCTTGATTTTTGTAATACAGCAGTCTCTTCTTCAGACACTGTAATTGGAAATACCGCTACTATCTCTCTAATTCGTGTAGCCATTATCTTAACATTTTGTCCTGGCAACGATTCTTCTATAGGCACCATGTATTCTAAAACTGTCCGTACATTATCAATAGTTGCTGCGTAAAAAGGTGTATAATCAGGATCACCTGCAGCTATTAATCCGTTGATATCTAAGGATAAAAGTATTTCTTTACCATCGACTGCCCTATCAACATATTCTTTATTAGCACCGTCCTTTAAATTAACAGGATCAGCCAAATCTGTTATTCTATTATGAGTTGCAAAGCTTACCGTTCCAGCGGTTTGAGCAGTCCCATTTGCATCTATAACAAGACCAATGCCATTTTGCCTACTTATAGTTGCACTGTCAATATTAACATTATCTACGTTTAGCTCGATCAATGTTCCGATTTCATTTAAACCAGTTGCTTTCGTTACAACAGGATGCAATTCATTATTAGACAAAACAAGTTGTCCATCTATCTTATAAGATGGATTAGAATTCGCTACTGTACTAGATAACTCTAAATTTTGGTTTATTGTCCATGATCCGTGTCCACTATTACCATCTAATTGAAAAAGAAATTCTTTATCTCCGTCAGAACTTCTAATAATTATTCCACCCCCTACTATTGCCGAGTCATCTCCTATAACATTATCTTCACCGATTGCAAGCTCTATTGTTTTATCTTTTATTCGTAGATCTTCAGAACTGACATAAGTAACTTCACCACCAACAGTAAGTTTGCCACCTATGGTCATATTACCATCTAAAGTCATATCAGAATGAGACGTAATATTAGGTCTAGGAGCACCTGTTGTATCAAAAGGGGGAAGATTTGACCAAAACTTTAATGTATACGTTGAACTATCTATAAACATAGCACTTACAAAACTATTTGCATATTGAGACGTTTTTACACGTATACCAAAATTAGCGTCAACTTCTAAATTGTCCATAGTAGTAGTCGAGCCTAATATTCGTGTATTAATAAAGGGTCTATCTCCAACTCCTATAATTAATCCTTGACTATTTTTAATGTTAATATATCCAGTAGTTACGCCATTATTATCAGTAGGCAGGAAATTTACTACACTTTTTTGAACACCCGAATCATCTAGCAAATATTTTGAATTAACACTCGTTCCTCTATACCAAAATCCATTTGTTCCAGTTTCGGCATCTGTATTTGCTATATTAAAACCTTTATATAATTTTTGCCTTTTCTGTGCTTGTGTATCTTCACTCCACACATGAAAGCCTTGAATTTTAAAAGAAACTGGAACAATAAATTCTGCAGGAGAATATATACCAACAAGAACATTTCCTAGAAATAATTTTAATATTGTTCTTGTAACATTATTAATATCAACTTGGCTTGTTGCTTCAAACCCAGTCTTACCTTGCCCTGCGTCATATGTAGGACCTACAAGTGTTAGGTCACTACCATCATATAAATATAACCTGTTATTTTCATTATCAATCCAAATATCTCCGGCAACTAGATTAGTAGGTTGTGTGCTATTTACAATAGTACCAGTAGCAGAACGGAAAGATGTACCGTTAAAAATTTTTAGTCTTTCATCTTGCTTGTCGTACCATAATTGCCCTGTCAACGGATGTGGAGGAGAACTTGTGCTTGCGAAATTTTCTAAAATTTTAACAAAGTTTTCGTTTATCCACTCACCAAATCCTTTATAATTTCTTCCAATTAATGTAATATCTGTTGAACTAGTATCTATGACGCCGTCAATAAGATCTACTAATAATTCTCCATCTGTACGATTGATCCGATAACTCATTTAATTTCCTGCATATATAATATAATTCAAAGTTAAGAATGGATTTAAAATATCCACCGGAGTACTAAGAATGTTTTCGGTTTTAACACCTTGTGTATTTTTTAATGCAACTCCTGTAAACTCTGTTTGTTGTTCGTAGAAATGATAATTTTCTACTTGCTCGTCTATGATTTCAAACTCTTTACGGGCTGTTGCATAAAATTGTGTATCATTGTAATATAAGTCGTGCTTGTGATCTGGAAGATTTGATTCTTGTAATACAACTTCATCAGCACCACCTTTTCCTCCTAACTCTGCGGCGTTAGGATTATCTGTTATAATCTCATCAGGCTCTAAATTGCCCATATTGTGCAAACCTAAAGCAACTCTACCTCGCAAATCAGGAACTGCAAAAAACCCTACCTTTACAGATCCAACAGCTTTATATGTATAACCTATTACGCTAAACAATTCTTGGTAATCAACTGTTTGAACTTCTTGCCCGTTACACAACAACCATCCTGTGGGAGCAACATCTCCTGCATATGGAACAACTGTTCCGATTGGCATAACAGGAACGGATGATAATAAATTTGATACTGTAATTTTTTTCAAACCAATATCATCTCTAACCCTGGCCAATAACAATTCATCATCTACCTGAGTTGTTATTACTTCATCTTTAGAGTTTATTACATCACGATTGATTTGTGTTACAAATTCAATTAACTCGCCCTGCCCTGTAAAATTTATAACGCCTTCTTCGACAGAAGTACTGTTTAATAATCCCACATCGCCTATAAATTTAAAACTAGACGCTTTCGCTAATTTATTTGCTGAACCTGCTCTACCTGTTACAGATCCTGTAACAGTTCCAGTTAAATCTCCATAGAATCTTTTTGAATAAATACCTTCATATCGTAAACTAGGTTGTCCTATATAAGTGCTTTCAGTACCGAGAATATCATCTGCATCTGTATCAGGTAAAATTTTATCAACTACAATCGTACTACTATTGCTTGTATTCATGTATAAATTGCCACCAATTGATGCATTTAACGCTATTCCTATTCCTCCAGCAGTAACAATTGATCCGTTACCTATCTGTGTGCTATCGTGTGTACTAGTAACAATAAATTTACCTTTAGAAGCATCATCTACCGGAACTGTAATAGTTACATCGCCGTTAACATCTAATTCTGTATCGGGGTTATCTTTACCTATTCCAACTTTCATCGAACTGTCATAACGCATCAAAGTTTTAAAAATGCCATCATTTTTAACCTTAACATCTATAGCAGATCCTGCCACATTATGCTTTATTATCCCTATTGATCCTTCTATACCAATTGTTAATTCTGAATTCCTGCCATAAGCAATGCCATCATTATTTAAAACGTTTAATTTAAAACTGGTTGAGCTTACTGCGTTTCCTCTTAAAAAGTTGCCTGCTGCAATAACTTCATTTCCAACAATTAAACTTTCTGCTTTTTCTGCAACGCCGTTATATTTTAATTTACTTTCGCCCGGTAACGCCGCAGTGCTTAAATTTATTCCAGGTTTTAAAGTTACAAATCCATCAATTCTTGCTTTTGGCGTAAATTCTTTATTTGATATACAAGCTGCAGGTATACCATTTACATCTATTTGTAAGATATTATAAGTTTTGTCATCTATACCTAATACAACCTTAGGAGTTGCACCAGTTATAACTCCTCCACTGTATTCTGGCCCAATTAGAATCCAACCACCTGCATCTGTATACATATATAATTGTAAATTTTCTCTGTCAATCCATAAATCTCCTTCTTGTTTTAGCGTTGGAGCATTAATAGATTTATTAACACCATTAACTGGTATCCAATTTACACCATTATATACCATTAATTGTTCTATGTCAGGGTTAGAATCATACCATATTTGACCTTCAACTGGAGTAGACGGAGCAGATGTCGCTGCAAAATTTTCTAGTAAGTGTAAAAAATTTTCTGCTATAATAGTACCATACGCAGTTGTATTTTTTCCTGGTAATTTTAAAGACGTTTCTTGATTAATAGTAGCATCTTCTATTACAATACCTAATTTATTATCTACATCTGTAAAATTTATTTGATAAGGCATTTATTATTCTCCAAGAACGCCGGACAGGCTTTGTATTCTTACTGTATAATCGATTTGAATTAGTCTATTTAAACTTTTTTGCACAGGATGGAATAAAACATGCGTCAGTAACATAGTTTCTTGGTTTGTATCATAACTTTTTAATCCTAACTCATCAAAAACATACAAATCCTCTGTACTTAATGCAGTGTCAAAAGCATCTTGTCCCGCAGGCTCTCCATAATCTAACAAACATGTCACAAGTATATCTGTATAATTAGTTCCACTAACATGCCTTACTTCAGTTTTATTTCTAAATGGATCAATATTATTTACATTGCGATCATCTACTATCTTTTCAAAAGTTTGATTATATAAACTTGCATTTATTCCTGTATTATTTGGACTCAAATATGTAATTATACCTGTAGGATCAACACTTGTCCCACCGTTACCAAACCCCATTGAGTAAATAAATCCAGTACCTGAATTGCTTAACGACTGTGCCAATGCTATGCTCATATTTTCATAATGTATAGCATTTCGTTTATTAACAAAAATTTTATGCGTCTCAGGGTCAAATATTTTTATATGCCCTTGTATCAATGTTCCACTTTTATCATTAATTTTATCAATCATATTTTATCCTACTAAGTTATTTATCTTGGCAAGTCTGCCTGCACAGATTGTATTTTTTTAGATATATTATTATCACTATCACTTAATCTTACACCTGGGTCAGTCCATAATTTACCTATTTTTCTCACAACCATTATCTTTTGATTTATTTGAGGTATTTCTAACAAATTTAACATATTGTTATCTAATGCAAATTCTGGAGGTAATATAACATCTGCATTAGGCGAATTTGGTCCTAATTCTATGTTATATTGCAGTATTTCTGTTTTTCTTAACCTTCTACCGGCTACGAATACTTCAAATTCATTTATACTGTTAGCTACAAAATCCAAATGAAAATCTTTTGTTTGCCCATCGCTTATAAAACTAGTAATAAGCGTTTCGTCCTTATAAGGTAAAACCATATTTACACTTTGATTATAAATTTCTAAACCAGCGGGATACACATCCTTTACTCCAGTTCCTAATGTTCCTCTTTTTAATTGGCTTAAAATATTACCGTTTCTCAAACGGAACTCGATCCTTTCTCCTTGTATCAACACCACACCAGGATATTTACTATTTGTTTCAGGCTGAGGTAAGACACTGCCGTCAACTACCTCAATTATTTTATCATACCAATACAAATCTTTAGCTAATTTTATATTTTGCTTGCCATCTAATGAAAGATAATGTGTTTTATTTAAAATATCATTAAACTGAATCCACCCAAATTTATTTTTTTGTAAACTATTGCTAAAATGAACTACTTGAATATTATCATTTTCTTGTAAAGGATTATTTAATCTTACATGCATCCTATCTTGCATAACATAATAATCTACGCTAGGATCCAACAATACTCCATTTTTTGCAACCCAGACAAATTGATCATCAATTGCAGTTTTGTTTAGCGGTATAATACCATTTCTTAACTGTCTAAGTTCATACCAATCTGCTGTTCCTGCATCTAGAGTAATACTACTTCCTAATTCAACTATCTTAAACACATCTCCTTCATTTGCCTGTATACCATAGTCAATTAGATTTAATCTATATGTAGCATTGCCTTTCGGAGTTTGAATTTCTGCATTTGGATTTGTAGCATTAGATGTACCATATTCTTTATCATCTATTCTTGTACCATTTCTATAAACAGCATAATAAAGATTTGTGTTGAGTTCAAAATCTAATTCTAAAACAAATGTACTTGTGACCCGCCTAATTGCAGATATTTGATTAACTCCAGGACTTAATCTTGTTCTTTCTGTTACATCAAAACTTTGCCAATCGATGTCTTGTGTATTATGATTACTAAATTGATAAATTTTAACTTTATCGCTAATATTCAAATCGAAATTTATAGTTACAGTATCAGGAGTTTCTACAAAAATTTCATCTTCATAATACCCAAATTTGTAGTCTCCTCCTGAATCAGTGCTGTCATCCCACGCATTTATATAAACTTTTAAAATATCTCCAGGTTGACTTACTCCTCTTTTGATTATAACAGTACTACCAAATTGTTCGTCAGCATCTAATAAAAGATCATATGAATCAGCTGCTAAAAATGTCCATTGTGTTAATAACTCTAGCTCGCTACCATTTAAAAAGACTCTGATATTCTTAGAACTTACTGAAGCAACTGGAACTTGATACAATTTTAATTTATACTCTAAACTATCTGTAGTGATAAAAGTTTCAGCATAACCAGGATTTAGCAATTTATCATTAACAATTACCATTGTATGCCATTCTAATGGTCTTTGCCTAAAAGGAGCTTGTGCTAACGTAAAAGTATTTGTACTTCCATCTGCAATAAATTCATCTACATAAACTGTACTGTAGCTTTGTTCTTCTCCTGATAAAATCAAATATTGCAAGACTGAACCCACCGGTAAAGGATTTGCAAATTTAATTAAAATATTATTTGAGCTATCATAAAATTCTGTATCTGCTTTCACAAGCTCATATGGTAAAGATTGTCCGTTAACAGATACTTGACTACTTAGATTTTCTTCCCATCTTGCATTTACAATAAATGTTCCTAAGCTTTCCTCTATTGTAATTGTATCAACGTCTAAAATATTAGAACCACTATAATCTAAAGTTGTAATATTAATTTTAGAATATGCAGGAGGTGCAGTTATAAATAATATGTTTTGATTCCTAAAATCAACTGTATAATCTTCATTTACTTTTTTAAGTTCTCTATTAACTTTTACAAAAACAGTGAACTCAGTTATTGGGCTAAAATCTATAGAAAACAGTGTTGTGTTCCCATCTCCAATATAGTTTCTACTTACAATGTTACTTGTACCTGCTGTAGGTCTTTCATATACTGTTATGCTAACCGAATCTTTAATTAATCCTGGCACTAGCTCTTCAGGACCTTTTGAATTTAATGGTGTAACAAAATTATCTCCGTCAACAATAATATCTGCAGCATCAATACCTTTAGCATTACTATAATCAATATTTCCGCCTAATAATAAAGTATCATAATCTAAATCAGTAGGTAAAAAACTACCATCACTATATGCGCTCCTAATAATAATAATGTCATCTGTATTAGGAGATATATTTAAATTTTTAACATTAACAGATTGTGTTATTCCATCTCCAATAATAGTTGTCATTGTAGCATTAGGATTACCAACAGGTGTAAGATCATCAATGTAATTAGGATCATCTATTCTTACATTGTTATAGTAAACATTATACGAAATATTATTTTCTAACGGTTTTACAAATTTAACAATTAAATCTTCCAAAATACCTTCCACCAACAATTGATTTACATCAACTAACGATAATGTCACTAATTTAGGTATAATTTGCAATTCTATATTAGTTATTGCTGTAAGATTATCTGCTGTTCCTATTGCATATTTTTGGAATTGATCTGCACTTTTGAAAGTCAATGCGGAAACTAAATTAATATTTCCATCTTCGTCTATTACTTCTACTAATTCGTCTAAAATATTTAAGATACTACTACCGTCTAAATAATTATCAAGTGCATTACCTAATTGATCTACACTAAAAATTTCTATAAATCTTTGATATTTTAAAATTGCTGTGCTATCTCCCTTAACTATTGCGTTTACTGCATTTGCAATGTTGATAAAATTGACATGAACTTTATAATCTATCACATCTATATCTAACAAATGTACAGGAATACGATAAAATGTATCATTGTAATTCTCATCATAAGTATCATATGTATTTGCTAAATAACCACTAGTATCCCACCCGCTATATGTTCCAAATTCAAAACTTTTTACCTCTACTCCTCCGTAATCTACACCATCCATAAGTAACGCTAAATCATTACCGTACTGTCCTTGAGAAGCAGTATACAAAAGGTTTATTCTATCTTGTGCTTTGAGCAAACTTGAGTCTTTTAAATAATTAATTTGGATATTACTATAATTTGCTACTGGATATGTAAAAATAATTTGTCCAAAATAATTAGAACTTTTTGATTTATCTAATATATTTCGATATGTGTACTCATTTCTTAACAATTTGTTCCCATTAACAATAACCGAAATATTTTTACTGTTTAGTGATAACGGCCATAATAAATCAAAAATATATTTTGATCCTGTTCCTATAAAATTTTCTGAAGTTTCTAAGGCTAAAATTTCAAACTTTTTTGAGTTTCTATCAAATTTGATATTAGTAAAGATTGATCTAGGTAATCCATTACCTAAAATTACACTTGCTCTAGCATGACGACCTGTTTCTCCTATAGATCCGTCTATAATTAATTTAGGAGCTGAAAAATAACCAGATCCGCTATTAATTATATCAACCATTACCAAAGATCCATTATCTCCAATTCTAGCTTTTGCGATACATCCATTGCCGCCTCCTCCTTCAAACCTTAATACAGGAGGAATACTGTATCCGGAACCTCCATCGTGTATTTCTATAGCAACTACTTCATAAGTGCAATTATCTAACCAACTTTTATATGGATTTGATTTTATAATTTCTTCATTATACAATCCATCTGAAAAAGCAGTAATTGGCCAAGGAACTATTTTGTTTTCTACAGTACTATACTTCGGAGGTAAATCAAAATCTTCTATTTTTCCAAATATATCATCTACCTTTTCATATGAACTTATAAATTCTCTAATTTTTACTTTGTAAGGCTTAACTTCGTTTACATAGTCTTCATAACTTTCTAAATTATCATTTTTAAAATTTATTTCTTGTTTCAACTCACCTACATTATGTACAATTTTTAAAAAATTGCTTTTAAATAACCAATCAACCTGAGGTTGTTCACTTAACACGTATCTCAATGTTGCAAAAAATAATTTATTATATTCTATTGCTAAGTCATCTATAAAAATATCATTCTTAATTGCTTTAGCAATTTCTCTAATTTCTAAACTTGGTATACTATCATAAAAATTAGTATCATAACTGATTAAATCAAAATTAATAAATGCAACATTAGGATCATACAATATATTAGAAAACTGTATTGTTCCGTTTTGTCTACCTATTGTTTCATAATTAACAGTGTAATCAACATCATCTAAATTATTAATCTTACGAAGTAATAACCAAGTTCCATCACCAATATTTGAAATTTTTATTATATCATTAATATTATCTGTCAAAGAAGTCAATTCATATGCATAATCTATTGCGTAATTTATCCTTGTATTAGCACTGAAATCGGCAGCATACCAATCTATAAAATTCCAATATAAAGAAGTGTTATATCCTTGACTCTGTATCCTAATCCAATCTTTATCTTTATAATTTCTTTCATAAAGCGCCCATTTACCTAATATAGATTCATCAGTTTTTACTAATGCAGTGAATTTCCTGATTATTATATATGCACTATCATTATAATTTACACCTCCATTAATAATTCTAAAATTTGTAATCCCTCCTAAAGAATTTAAATCATAATCAATTTCTAATCCTTCACCTTTACCAATAACTACGTAAGTAGGTTTTACTAAATACCCTCTACCAGACTGTAGAATAGTAAAATCTATTACAATCCCGTTAACAATTTTTAAAGATATTTCAGCTTGCTCAGCCTTAGCTATACCTATGGTATCTAAATCACTACGCAAATCTACTGCAATATCATAAAAATTACTGGTTTCTGTCGGATATTCATCAGCAGAATATAAATTTGATAAATTTTTATTATCTTTTATCAAAATAGACTTTAATTTTAAATTAATATATTCAATATATTGTTTTAATGCTTCTTGTCTATTTTTGAACATTCCTTGCCTTGGATTATCTAAAACCCCATATCTATATTTTACACTTACTGAAGGATCTGGAACAGATCTACCATATAGATCATAACCGACTAAACTATCAATCCATTTTTGCTCTATCTGTTCATTAGGCAAACTTGATGCATAGTTTTCAGTAATTAATTTATACTGTAAATGCTGGTTTATATCTTTTATCTTGGCTTCGTTGTAAACTTGGAAACTAATTATTACATTATCATCATTTAGATATTTTTCTAAATTATAACAAGCAAATTCATTCTCACTAATAAAACCAATGAAGGAATAGTCTTGTCCAATTGGATCTCTTATAAGATTGGAGACTTGTGCTGCACTTAAACTTCTATTATCTAGCTGCGGTATAGATGTTTTATTTTTTACCCAAAAAAAGTATTGATTAAAAAAAGTACCAACGACAGTATCATAAACCCTTGCTGTAGAATATGAACTATTACCATATTTTGTTGTTCCAGTAATACCAACAGCTATACCATCAACAGTTCCTGTTAACTCATCCCAAACCTCAGGCAACACATCTGATTGAACCCATTCGTAAATATCTATTGTATGAGTAGGAAAAAGCTTTGCCCAATAATTTGATGAAAATTCAACATCTCCTAAATATGGATAATAATATTTTACATTTGTTAAATCCCACCACAACTGTCCAACTTGATCTTTATTCCAAGCCATTGTTTGGTCTATATTGATATTTCCTACATTATAAACTGCAGGGTCATACAAAAGTTTATACGTAATATTTTGTTCTGCAGGACCAGGAATTTTATTTTGTAAAGGATCTATAAAATCTAAATTTGTTATTACTTTATTTTTTCTCTTATCATATAGTGTAATCTTCTTAATTTTACTAACATCTACAGGAGATTTTATTTCCCTAAGAACATTATATAAATTATCGATTCCTTTATCAAATTGGATCACATTACCAATGGACTGCCCGGACAATGAATCATTAACCCCTAAAAATAAAGAGTTATTATTCAAAATAAAACTATCTCCTATTTGATATATTTTATTAAACCCATCTTCATACGATATATTATGACTATACACAAATTTATCTAAAATGTATGAATAAAAATGAATCACACCTGTGTCAACAACAGTGTAAGATATTTTTGTAAAATTATTATCGAAAATAGTACTGTTATCATCAAATGTTGTTTCTTTTACCCTGTCTCCATTTAAAGAAGTCACTGCTAGAATATTATTAGACACTTTAACATTATGACCAAACATTTCAAGAGTATGGGAATAAGGGCTATTTATAATTTGATAAAGATTAAATGCTAAATTATCTAATTTATAAATGTAAACAACTCCACCGTCATTATTAAATGAATCATCTTTAGGAGCACCAATAAACAATAAAGTTCCGTCTTCGTTTAATTCTAAACTTTCCCCAAAAGCTGATGCAGGAGTTTGTGCATTAATATTTTGGCTCCATGTAAATGTATTTTCATATCTTCTATATATTGCAACAACGTTTGGATTTGCTATATCATATTTGACAAAAACAGCTAATACTTCTCCGTCTTTGCTAACAGCAAAATTCGTTGCATAATCATATATACCAGTCATTGGAATTGTGCTAATATCTACTCCATCAAAGGTAACAGGCAAATTTAGATCATTAGGAATGTAACCTACAAAATCAATTAATTCTTCTATTGGAGTCCAAAAAACAACATTAAATAGATTAGGAAGTAAATTTGTTTTTGCTTCGTAAAATATTTTATCTACATAAACTATATCACCTTTAAAATAAGTCAACAATTCATTAAACTCACCTCTATAATTTTTATTTTTTGTAGAGTCCCAATTGTATGTTCTACCGTCATACTCTCCATAACCTATAAAATAAATTTTACCAGGATTATCAAAATCAAAATCCCCATCTAAAGCAAGTATGTAGCCTGTATAAAAATCATTGCTTTTTGTTAATTGTACTTTAGATCCGTACCTGTGATTATTTTTTTTGTTAATAGATGTAGACGTGTTTTGTAACAAATACTGTACACCAACTTTGGCATACACATAAACTGCTCCTTCTTTGGCCAATACACTAGGAGTCCCATTTGCATTATCTATAGGAATGTTATATGTTTCATTCCATACTCTACTAAGATTGTTTGGTATTTCCGGTAATTGATCTATTCCATCAACTGTCTCATTTTTATATATCCAATATTCTTGATCTTTTAATTCTCTAAAAGGCAACCCAGAACTATCAAAAGCAACAGAAATATTGTAAGAATTTTCTAGTATTACTAATTTACCTATTTCATTAGAAGAAAGAGATTGAGATATTAAAGTTCCTATTTCTCTATTAACTGAATATATATTAGGTCTATTCCAAGGATCAGTTGGTGGATTAATTGTAATAGCAAGCATTTCAATCTGGGTACCGGTTCCCCATTCTCCTTGTAAATTATCGACAAATACTCTAACAGTTGTAGGATTTAATCTCTGTAGATAAACTACTTCTGCTGTATTTGTTGTTCCTTTTTCTCTTATTATTTGCCCCGAACGTCCTGCATCTGTTAGGAAAAATCCAGTTCCGTCTTCATAATATTTTGGATAAGGCTGATAAGGTAATCCTTCTTCGCTAAATCTATTTTCGTTATAATCAATAAAACCATCCCATATATTCCAAACAATTTTACTATTATCATTAACATTCAATTGATCGGGTTCTTGTATTCCAATTTCTTGAATAGAAGTATATATGTCTTCGACTGGATTAGCAATTGGTCGACAAAATAATTCTCCACTTACACTTCCTACTAGTTCATTTATAAAATCGAATACTGGTCCATTTTCGTTTTGACTTAAAAATTGTACTTGTAAAATAAAAGACCCTGCAATGACACTATCTGGATCTTCTAATACTTCAGAGCTGAAAACCGTTGCATAAGCTTTAGTATTTTTTTGTGTGATAATTTCTCCTTTTTCAACAACAGGAGGAAACGTAAATCTTGTATTTCTAACCTTTAGGAAAGTAACTGTTTTTTTAAGCTGATTATAATAAAAAGAAAAACCGTCGCCTACATTTAGTGTATTACTTAATTCTTGAGGTGCTCTAATACCAATATAACGTAATTCTGAATCTATATCAGCATACGTTCCTGAGCCTATAATCTCAGTTCCTTTGTAACTCAAGATTGTAATTAAACTATTGTTAGGATAATCTAATATATTATAAAAATAAAGATCACTATCACTGCTGTCAGTGATTGTTTCAGTTATTACGAGACCTTTTGCCGCATCGCTATTAGTAAGATATAAGTAGTATTCATCAACGGAAATCATTGCATAACCGCCAAAATAACTGTCCATGCTATCTGCAGGAGTGACAGTTTGATAGTCGCCTAAAAGAATTGTATCAATTTCTAAATAACTTAGTGTTTCAAAATATCCCCTAACATCATTAATATAAATTAAAAAATTATTACTAGTAGGAGTTTCTCTATATATGTAAACTATTGTTCCTATACCTGTTGTCGATGTTACTGTATCTCCTACTTGAGGAGTAAACAATGCATTATCAATTTGTACAATAAGATCAACTTTTTCTTGGACAGTGTGTCTTCTTGATATAACATCACTCCATAATAGTGTATCATCATTTACAAATGTTAGGTTACCTTCAAAAGGTTCTGTAGCAGTAAGATCTATTTGTGTTTGATTTGCATTAGTTAACTTATTCCATTTCAAAATAATTTCATCATTTTTTGCAATTCCGTCATACATTTCTTGTTTTAATCTTACTAAAAAATGATCTGTAATTATAGGATCTTCTCCTTGTTGATAAGTGAAAGGATAATTTCCAGTCAGCAAAATACTAATCGTAGGACTATTTTCTGTATCTAAATTATTTTCTGCTAAGAAATTACTTACACTAAAAAAACTTTCGAAAGTATATGCACTAGTACCTGGAGAAATGTCAACGCTGGCTTCCCAATATAAACCATTGTATTTTACAATTGATCCAGCATTGTAAGCAGTATAATTATCAAAATCTCCTTCATACCTTGTTAGAACATTTGATGCATCAGGTGCTCCGATAATTAAAAAATTTCCATCTTCTGCAATGTCTATGCTTGATCCAAATCGATAAGGAATTGTATGAGAATTAAAATCAAAAATAACTTGAGTATCTTTTGGTATTACATTAGCAAACACAACTTGATTTGCATTTAAATTTAATGTATACTCGGTGCTATTTACTTTTAATGAATTTACATATATTTGTTTAATATGTTGTACTAAATTTGTTTCTATCTCGAAGATAGTCTGCCCATTTATTGGTAATACAATCACTTCTTCTTTAGTAGGAGCATCAGGCTCAAATACGTCTAAAAATTTCCATTTACTTGCATAACTATCTCGTTTATACAAATAAACTTTTCCATCACCATCGTTAGGTGCTCCTACAATCATTACAGTGTTTTTACTATTTGTAGCTACAGAAACACCAAAGTTTGTGTTAAAATCAATAATTGGATTAGAAATAACATGTTTCTCCACAAAGTTGCTACCCTTTTCTAAAACCTTCCAATTTCCTTGCCCATCGTCATCTAACCACAAACGAGTAAGCTGAGGATTTTTTATACTAAACGAAGCTGCAGAGTCTAAAGCATTTACCCTGAGAGATTGTAAATTTACAATTATACCTTTGCATATTTGTAACTTATCGTAATTTATAGCACTTTTTAATTCAACAGGTACATCAATTGAGATTACAGATTTATCTATTTGTTTTATTACAAAAAAACCTGTTAATTTACTTGTTTCAAAAACTGTTGAAATTCCTAATTCTATGCTGTTGATTTCGTATATTCCTATAATATCATCAACATTTAAATCATCCGCCATACCATCTAGATGTAGTTCTGTATAAACCTCACCTTCAATTACTTGCACAATACTTCTTTTATACTTTGAAACTTGATAAACAGACCAATCATTTTTTATAGTATTACCTATCCAGATAATATCATTTAAATTATATAAAGTTATGTCTTCTTGTAGTAAATCTAAGTAATCAATTTTAACATGATGAACATCATCAGAAAAAACATATCCCGAAGTTTTGTAATCAATTTTTTCTTTATCTAACACAGGAAATGGGTTATGATCATAATTAGGTGGAAAATTGTACGTTTCATACTTTTTTATGCGATTTATATAATCTATATTTTTAGAAGTTGTGTTTGTTAATACAACAGGTTGTGGTTTTAAATTAAAATCATTCTCTTTTAGAATATAATCAAATTCATCAAAAATTTCAGTACCACCGTAATGTCCAACTCTTACACCCCATTCTTCATAAAATTCTAAACTATCTTTACTAGAGCTTGCTAAAACATCAAATAATTTTGTCAATGCATTTTTAGTACCTTTTTCCTGTATGTAGCCTTGATAAAATTTATATTGACTAACATCGCTATTAATAATATTTTCTAAATATTTCCGTTTCTGATAACCTATTAAATGTTGTGCTATCTTTTGTTGATTTGTATCAAGATTATCGCTATCTAAATCATAAAAATCTTTAAATTGCTCTATTTTATAATCAAAATTAGAATATAATTTCGCTTGCGGTGGTTCAGCTAATCTTTTCCACCTATTAAATTCAAATTTATCGCTTCCAAATATTTTTTGTTTAGCAGTATAATAAAATTCTTTAAATTTAACAACATCACCTGCATTATAATCTGTATACACAGTCCAATTTTTGACGGTTGCTGTGTCATAAAAAAATCCAGGAATATTTAAAGATCCATTCCAATTTGCTGTTCTATAGCCAGCTACTTTTATCCTTTCTTGCCTATAGCCAGGAGTAGGATCATAAATTATATCATTAAAAATTGTTGTATTATCAATTAAAACAATGTGCTCTTTTGTAACTAACGGAATTTTAATAAAATAAATACCTCCAGTATAATTTACAACCTTAACTGAAAAACTATTATCTGTATCTCTAAAAAATTTACAGTTTTCTTTAGGAATTACCGTTCCGTCAGCTTTAAGAACACTAAATCCTATAGATGATTCTAAGGTATTGCCTACAACTGCATAATCATTTTGAAACTTTACTTCATCAGCAGCCGGACTTAATGTTATAATCGATCCTTCGCCCCAATTTTGTGTTGTCCAAAACAAAAATTGCTTGATGCTATATACCCAATCTGATATCTCTGTAGTATTTGCTAAAAATTTTTCAAATTTAAATCCTACAGTTTCTAAATAATGACCATAACCAAACAAAAAATCAACAACATCTTGTACTCCTGTTAACAGAGTTCCATACTCTAAATAACTTAAAAAACCATCATAAATGTGTCTATACTTTGCTACAGCTCCGCCAATTATCGGTAACCTTGGTAATTTTGCAAATTTTGAAGTGTCAAAATTATCTCCACTTACATGAGTAATTTTTGTTCTATAATATACAGTATCTACCTTGACTATAGTGTCTTTTGCATATGTTTTTCCGGAATCCCATGTAACAAATGTTTCGCTTATTCCTCCTACATTGAATGTTGCATTGCTACTCTTTGTATAAGGTTTATAATAAGGAAATTTAGAAAAATTTTCATCATATCCTTTAATAACAAATCCATTAGACTCTTTTTGAATCATTACTCCACTGTAAACAAATTCATTTATTGGAAAACTTGTATTCAAATAAACATCATAATTTTCATCAGGAACAAATACATTACCTTTATTAAGCGGTGATCTACTATCTAATATTAATTTAAATTTACTTTTATCAGTAAAGCCGCCTACTTTAAATCCTAACTGATTTTTTAAATTTTTTACAATATTAACATACTCATTAAACCTATTTAGAAAATGTTTATTTTGATATTCTACAATGTAATTTATCAACCCACTTGCAAACATATTTGATACTTCATCTGGAAACTGTAAGCTAGACAACTGTATATGATTTTTACTTACATTATAAATTATTTGTCCTGCAATATTTCTTTTTTGTTGTATCCTATCAAAACTACCTGAAAAAACATAAGCAGGTTGCAGCAAAATAGATGCTTTTAACAAACTAAAAGGATATTCACTAGTTCTTTTCCAAGCCGTCTCAACAGGACCACCGTCTCCAAATTTAAAATTTTCTTGCATTTCTTGCCTGTTATATTGTTTAATAACATTTGCAAAAGCAGGATTGAGTAATTTACCATTTTGATCTACAGGAATAATTTTGCTTAATCCTGGTCTAGAAAATCTTGCATCTATTTTAAAAAAAGGCTTTCTAATAATTCCATTTTCTAAATCTTGCCACAAAGGTAAATTATTGTTTGTATAAGGTCCAACGCCGTATTCGGCATCCCACCAGTCTGGTTTTCCTGTGAATCCTAACATTTCCCAGGGATGAGTATGAGGCCTATCTGTATCATAAACATATTCATAAATAGCTCTCCACCAACCTGGACTTCGTTGTCCATTTTCAAGAAAAGAGCTTGCATAATTATATGTATAAGGATTAGTTAAATCAAAATATAAGTGCGGGGAATATTCTATATTAATTAATTTTGTCCAATTTACAAAATCATTTAACATTGCATTATATAAATTTTCTTTTTTTATCAAGTTTTTCCTGTAAAAACTTGGTAAAATTTTATGTAGATCAAACAAGTCACTATCGTAATTTACTTTAATATTATTATAAATTCGTGTTTCTAATTCTAAAATTAAAGTATCTCTATAATCTTTAAAGGCTAAAATTTTACTACCATCATGGCCTTGAATAATAACTGTGTCTTGGTGCCATGATTCAAATTTTTCAGTATCATTCATACTAATTATTTTACTTGACATAGGCATGTAAAAAACTGTAGGAACATCATCAAATTTTACTAAAGATACTTCCCCATTTCCGCTATTATTTTTGTCATATTCTTTAGCTGCTGCATAATCCGTAAAAATTGGATGATACCAGCCTAATCCTTCCTTTTTAGTATATCCATAAATTTTAAATGGACCACTGCTGCTATCTGCCTGCTTACTTACAACACTGTCATCTATATAAATTCGAGGAGCATATTTAGGAAATAAGCCAAGTTTTGTAGGAGTTTGGGGAACGAAGCTTCCAAACGTATTCTCAAACTCATAAACATCTATAACATCATTTACTTCTTTATTTCCAAATACACGTACAAATCCTGGATTAGAGAAATCATAATCAACTCCGTACAAAAGTAAAATTTCATTTTTGTAAACCAAAACTGCTCTATTTGAAGGAGTATCTAAATTAAAATCTGAACTTAAAGGAAAAAATTGTTGATCTACATCAACAATCAAATTAGAATTTATTTTTTTACCTGTATAAGGAATCATATCACTAAAATAATAAGGCAAATCTTTTGATTTGCCTTTTACAATTTCTTCTAAAACTTTTTCAAATGTCTGTTGCGTTTCTCCTTGAAACCCAATGGTTGAAATAGTTTGTAAAAATAATCTTTTAAATTTAGAGTATTCTTTTTGAGCAAAACTAATAGCATCCATAACGTTAGCTTGCTTATCTAAAATATGATAAGAATACAAATTGTATAATGCCGAATGCTTTAAAAATTTTTTACCATAACTTGATAAATTTCCTAAATCTCGTAAATTTCCTATACCTGGAAAATTTCCTGTAAAAGTAGTAAGTTCTTCTACAATAGAACCTACATGATCATTTACTTCTCCTAAAGTAAATTGATACAAATTATCATTACTAGGATTTTTTTCTAAACTAGCCGGTATTTCATAAAAACCGCTAGCAGTCTTAGGTTTACTAGATCTTGTTTTAAAAACAATATTACTGTTTAGCGGTAATTGTTTTATAAATGTGAGAAAATAATCATTATTATCGTTAGTTATTAGTTGGTAATCCACATTTTCTACTTGCAATCTATTATCTACAAATACTTTTATCCTAAAATCATTTAAATCTATTGACTCATACATATCCAGTGCATACATATTATCATTAGTAGACAATAACTGCAAAATTACATCTTGCTGACTAAACGTATTTGCCTTTTCCCATCCATTTATTAATTCATAATTATCTTTATCATAGTACTTTCTTAAAAATGCAATATCTGTTTTATAAATTTTCACACTATTATTATCATAATACGAAAATTCACTATTCAACAAATCAAAATTAAAAACAATATCTCCACTATTCTCTATATTTTGATATTTTAATGGAAATCCTAATACACTATCATTATTACCTTGTCCTACAGCATACGAAAATATTCTATTTCCAATAAATTGACTATATTGATACTTTAACAGATCTTTTAACCAAACATCCTCTTCATCATACATATCAAAAAGAGGAGATTGATTTAAACTATACTTTTCTTGACCTTTGTGCCATGTTTCGCCATCGTAGTAAAAGTATTTTCCTTTATTTTGATTACCCTGGGTTATTAAAACATTTTCATTTAATAAAGGTACTGCATCTGTTTCTTCCTTTAATGTTATTTGAATATTATTCTTAATGTTTACAAAAAAAACTTTAAAAATTTTATTTTTAACAAATATGTCATTATCATTTAAAAACAAAATTCTCATACCTTCTGTCAAATCAATACCATCTATATTATAACCTATACTACCTTCAATTGTAGAAAAAACATCTTTAGTAATTGTGTCAACCAAATTTACATTTTGCTTTGTTTGTGTTCCAAATTGATATAATTTAATATTTGGTTCAAATTCAATTATAGGTCTATTTGCTCTTAAAGATTGATCTACACTAGGAATTTGCTGATTTATTTCTAACGATTTTTCTATAACATCTATATGAAACCAACGATTATATTTGCTCCATAAGTTTCCATCATTACTTGCTTTATTAATTACAATATAATCTTTTTTTACAGGATAACCTAGAGCTTCGTCAAAAGGCATGTCATCAAAACCTTTATTATCAAATTCTACTTCAATGTCCTCTACAAATAATGAATTTAATTCTAAATCTTTTGTATTAATTAATTTAATTGCAGTTCCAACTCCTTCTACATACCATTCTCCTTCGCCATATATTGCTGGAAAAACATTACCAGCAAATTCAACTTTCATACCATTAGAAAACTTCCAACCCGAACTTGTTTTATAATTTTTTTTACCAATTACTTCTTTTTCAACATTTATCGCTGTATTTTCTATAATATCATAAATTTTTATTGTGCCTGATAAATTAGGATCATCTTTTGATATGTAATATAAAACATCAGGAGCATTGTCTGGAATAGTAAACTCAATTATACCTTTTGATAAAAAAGGTTCATCTGTAATCAATCCATTTTCATCTTTTTTTACTAAACCATTTGTGTAGATTAATGATGTATTCTCTGTAGGTTCATTATATTCTTTTCCTGGTGTAAAGGTTTTCCTTGTAACAAATGCTATTGGATAATTAGTAGTATCGATATCAAACACATAAGTTTGTCCTCTATAAAGAGTAATAGTAGGATTATTCGTTAACCCATCTGGTGTAAAAATATATGTAAAATTATCTGCATTATCTTGTAATCTAATAGTATATTCGCTTTCAACTTCTTTTTCTTGCCCTGCAACTGTTAAGGTAACTGGTCCGTTAGGTAACCAATAATAATTTCTAAAATTTACAAATTTATCCCAGTCTATATGCGGATTCCATGCATAATATTCTTGGCCATTAATTACATTATGATCAACTACTGATCCATTCTTAATTTTCAATGAATTTATAAAATCTACATAATCTGCATAATAGTTCAGATTATTTAATTCATCTTTTTGAACAATAACTGGTTCTAATTGATAATCTTGCCTTTCTTGTGTTATATCTTTTACATATATATCTTTGTTATAATCAAAAGCTCTTGCTGTTCTTCTACCATAAAAACCATTAAGTTGCTCAACTTTACCTGGCTGAATCATTTGATCTAATGTTGTAGATAGAAATTTTTGATTGTATTCTGTCCTAAAATATTTTGGTAAATGATTTACCGACTTCCTTGGTTGAGAACTATCTGCAGGAAGACTTGGTTCTGTTTGATCATTTGTAAAAGCCATCTAAAATTTTCCTTTTTATTGGGTTATAATTCTATTTTGTGAAATTGTTGAATTAGAAATTGTACCACCATTTAAAGATTCTGCATTGATTTCTTCAATAATCTCAACATCAGCTACTGTTGCTCCGCTAATTAATATTTCATTATCTTCAGCTCTTATCTCATATAAACTTCCAAAAGACAAATTTGGAGATCTCGGAGTTAAAATTATAGATGAAATATCGGGGGCCATTTCCGTCATTACATATGCAGTTAATTCAGACATGTAAAATGTGTCACCAAATGACCAATTTTCTATACTAAAAAATTGATTAATAATAGTAATCACTTTTGCTTTTATATCATTATCATTGAGTACTTGATTAACATTTTTAATTATCTTAAAAATTCCTTGTAAATCGGAATGGGCTTGGCTGCCAAAAAGTACTCTATATCGAGCAGAATGATAAATTATTTGATCTGTAACAGATTTTATCCTTTCTAATGGTCCATTAAAATTTAGATATAAATCAGTAGAAGACATCGGCAATGGTTCGTTCTCTATTTTTCCTGAGATATAATCTCTAAAATCATCGTCATAAGATTTTGTTAATAAATATACATCAATAATATTACTAATACTTGGATCTATTCTATTACTATAATCTGCCGCGTGTAAATATCTAAATTGTAATTTATCTCTACCTATAAATCCTTTGTAATCATTAGTTATAGAAAACGAATTTATGCTTTTATTAAAAATCTGAAAAATATTTTCAGATACAAAGTAAACAATTTGTCCATCTAAGTATTGGCTTAGAGGTCCTGTATACACTAGTCCCTTTTTTATTATTATATTAAGTTCGTCATTTGAAACATAATTATATGTTTCAACACCGTTTTTTGTAATTATTTTCTTTAGAAAAATAAAAGTAAACGGTTCATTATCTACGCTAGGTCCTACAATTTCTTGGAATAAATCTTCATCATCTGATATACCATCATCATCACTATCAAAAAAATCTACTATAATTTTTTTACTGGTTATATATCCTAATTGATCTCTATAATTATCTGTTATAGCCCAATCGTAATCTTTTGTAAATGACTGTAAATTATCAGTAGCTGTTATAGGTTTAGTATTAATTGACATAATTGAAATCTTATCTTTTGTTGTTTCACCGTTTACAGAATTGTAAATTTTATCAGATTTGTCAAAATAAAAATTAACTTCTTTTTTACTTTCAAATATAAACCTACTAGCTCTATACTCTACAGTATAAGATACTAAGTCGGTTGAAAATTTTAGCAACCAACTTGAATCTAATTTCTGCCCTGTGCTATCTCCAGATTTACCTAAACTAAAAGGTTTATCTAAATTTAAATTTTCTTCAAGAACGATTAACCATTGATCTAATACACGATCATATCTTAAGCCAAATAATTTATTAGCTGTTATTTGATCTATCATTTCAGTTTTTACATCGTCACTAATTGCTTTTGATAGAAATGGTCGTATTTCGCCTAATAATGCTCCGGTTGGTATACTATCATTGAAATATATAGGTCCACTACCGTCTTCATTTAATTCTGTTCCATCATTAAACGTTCCTACTACTTTTACCCAAAAATATGTAGTTGAATTAGGGACATTTGCATCTCCAGGTACTAATTCTCTGTTGGCATTAAAATAATATCCAGCAGGAGCAAAAAATTTAATATGCGTATTAATTTTTATAAACTGCAAAATTGATGTAGTGCTTTGGCCTATTACTTGTTTTATATTAGCTTCATTCTCTAAATACCCAGTATTTAAATTTATATTGTTTGTTACTGAAACCCATTTTATGCCTTGATCAACATAAGGTATTCTTGTAACATTAGCATAATAATAATTTTTTATTTTTTGAGTTTTAAGTAATGGATCAATTATATTATATAAAACATTTTCAATTTCTGTCAAATTTCTATAATTAAATGAAATCTTATCTACAAAAGATTCTTGATATAGTATACCATCTGTACCATAGACATTTGTTTTACTATAAGCACCTGTTGCATCTGTCAAATCAAAATATCTAGATATACCACTAGATATTCTGTTAATACTTTTTGCTTTAATAATTTGATTATTAGACAATAGAGGGCCTATTTGATAATCTTCTGCAGTAATTAATCTATTCTGAGTATAATAACTCATAGGAGCTAATTTCCTAATAGATTCATTACCTTCGCTAACTGAACTATTATTAACTGTATACTGTAATTCTAATACTAAAGATAAAGTTTCTAACTTATTACTTGCACTAATATATTCTATATCTAAACCAATTCCTAGCATATCTCTAGGTGTTATTACTAAATTTTGATTCCTACTTGTCCTATAATAAATTCTAAAATTTCCTTTTGGCAAATCTCCAAAAATTCCATCAGAAAATATCAAACTTATCCTATCATTTACCCTGGTTAAAACTCCATAGATAGTACGAATATTTTTTGCAACATCATTGTAAATTATATTATTACCTTCTATTGAATCTACCTTAGTCCATAAAGTATCTAAATCCGTATTGTTTGAAAGACTGTATAACCAAACATCATCGTTGTTAACATTAATTGCATCTACAGTTACTAATTGATTTTGACTAGGAGTTACAACTTCAAAATCGCCATAATCCATTGTTCCTTGTTTAAATAGACAAAAAAAACCTGTATTCGGACTATTAGGTCCAACACCATCTTCTCTGTACAATATTTTAAATTTATTGCCCGGTGCCGGTGCATCTTCAGCTATACTTCCATTAATATCTGCTGGAACAATTTCGAAATCATAGCTTGACCCGTCTAATGTTTTTGAAATTGTAAACACAGGTAAAACTCCTAAATCAGGACTATTAATCCTATATATAGATGTATCTATACCTGTTATCATTTCGTTCTTTAACGGTGAGCCAAACAAATTTATGTTATCAAATGCTAAATTACATACTTTTATAAATTGCTCATACCAATTAGGATTACTAGGATCGTTCCATACAATATTCTGATTACGCAATGATAAATTGTTTGAGTCTGTAACAGTTTCTGTTGTTCTAACACTTGTTATTTTTAATAATCCATTAGCACCTACGTTCCTTTTGGGATTATAACTTAACAATCTAGCTAATCGTAAAATACTTTCTCGTCTTTCAGCTAATTCAAGAAAATTTTCTCTTGCATTTAAATCAACTCTAAATGACAAATTTTGTCCCAAATAAGCTATTAAATCAATTAAGGCAATATACTCTGAGCTTTGAATATAATCATTAAAGTCTTCAGGGTAATTTTCTCTTAAATAACTTATCATAACTCTCTTTAAACTTTCAAAATCATAACTTTGAAAATCTGCTGTTTGATAAGTTTGATAAATTCTCTTCCAATCTTCAGCTACTAACAATCTATTTTGTCTATCAGTAGATGCCATAAACTATTCCTTATATATCTTATATCTAATATTTATTTCAACTTAAAATACCCTTTTAATTCGCTAAAAAACCTATATTTCTGTCAAAATTTAGTTGCATACTTTCTTGAATATTGTAAGGCAAGTACACTAAATTACACTCGATTTGTATGCCGGATTCATACTCATCTATTACAACTGAACTTACCGAAACTCTAGGATCGCTATTAATTATATCATTTACATTTTCAATTATTAAATTACGCAATGTTGGAGTAACAGGTTCAAATAAAACATCCCACACTATTGTTCCAAATTGTAAATCACTCAAGCATTCGCCTTGTCTTATATGAAAATGATTAATTATATCTTGCTTAATTAATGCTATATCGTATAATACGATATTTGTGTTTTCAGGATTAGCTGTGCTTATACCTCTGTAAATTTTTGTTCCAGAAGTAAAATTTTTTGTACTATTTTTACTTTTTACATTAACTTCTTGATAAATAGACCTATCTTTAAACATTACCTACCTTTCCTAAATGTGTCCTCTTGAGCACCACCTTTAAATATTAAAGGTGTTTTAATTTCTTCTTGTTCATATTTTATTGCAAATTCGCATGCATCATTTATAGAATTTGTACTATCTGTTTTGTCTGGATAAAAAACTTGCGGCTTTAAATTTTCATGACTTAAATATGGCTCATGCATAGGTATTCTAATTGGTATATAAGCATGATGAGCACATTCTGGTAATAACGCATCTTGCGCATCTGTAGCTGAATCCGCAGATGCTCCGTCAGACCCTGTAGCAGATCCGCTTCCGAAATTTTGGATTTGGCTCATATTATTAACAGGTGCATTATATTCATTAGTTCCTCCTGCTGTAACATAATTTGTGCCTCCTGCTTTAATATGATTAGCTGCACTTGCAGTTATAAAATTATTTGATGCTTTGACAACTGCATTTGAGCTAGCTAAAATTTTCATATTTGCTCCAGATTTTAAATTCATATCTGATGCAGATTCTTGAAAAAACTTATCACCTGCTTTTTGATCAAAAGTGGTATCGGCAAGATGGAATGTTGCTTGATTAGAATGCTGATGGATATTTTCTTTTGCAAGCAAAAAGAAATCTCTATCAAATGTTGCATGTCCGTCTTGAGATACTTCTAATTTAAAATCTCCTAATTTAGGATGGGTACCTACCTTCCAATAAACATCTCTACTTACATCTATATACAAATTGTCACCGGGTTGTTCTACTGTTGGTAAATCCTCAAAACTATTCCATTTCCATGTACCGTCTTCATTTTTAATGCCTAATTCTGGCCTTAATGCAGGATCTTTTTTAACTTCTGCTGTTCCTACTTTCCAATGCGTAGCATTACCAGACTCTATACGCATTTGTTCTCTAGCTTTAATATTAACATTACCTGAGGCTTCTAAGTTAATATCTCTATTTGCTTTTAAATTAAAATCAGTTTCTGAATGAATACTTACACTGTCATCTGTGTAAATATCAATTTTTCCATTACTTGTTAATTCTATCCAAGCATTACCTTGAGCATTAATAATATAAATTAAATCTTCAGTATTGTGCATTACAATCTGATGTCCTGTGCGAGTGCGCCATCTTGTTAATTCATTATGAGGTAATGTTACATCTCCATCAAATTGTTTTTTTTCTACATAAGCATATTCTGGAGGATCGGTGTTTGCAGGTTTTTTACGAAGAATTTTTTCATCTCCGTCATCCATTACAAAACTTGTGCCACCTAATCTACTAAACGGTACATTTGTTTGTCCAAACTTTTCTCCATACTGTACTTTAGGTCCTTTCCTGTCAGGATGACCTGGACTACTTATTCCAACTACCATACTAGGAACTTCACGCCTTGCGCTCGAAGTAGTTGTTCCCCTAGTTTGATCAACTATACTTTCTGACCATTTAGTTAAACCTTGTTTTTCTAAAATGTCTGCATGCCGTGTATCAACTGGTTTATAATATTGTGTAGGATCATTGCCTGTACCTTTTGTTATAACTTTATTATATTCACCTACTGGTACAATCTTATTTGCATACTTTCCACCTCCTCCACCTTTTCCTCCACCCGGTTGACTACTATAAGAAGTTGATGCATTACCAGGCATCATAAAATTCATGAATTTATCTTGAACACATCCTATCCAAAACCCAAAACCAAAATTATTTTCAGCCATTAATACCAAAACTTTAGTATCTACGTCAGGAGGAACAGCCCAAAATCCATAACTTTTTTGTGTATAATCAAATTTGTCTGTTTCTTGTACACCTTTCCTTGGAGTTTGACCTAAAAAAGGACTTACATATGTACATGGAATGTAATATCCACTAGATTCAGTAGGACTACCTGATTCGGTAGTTTTTAAAATTTCGACTTCAATAGTCCCCATATACTCTGTATCTAAATGATTAGCCACCCTGCCCAAATAAGGTCCGACTCCCTTCATCCATACAGGCTTCGCTCCTCTCGAAAATTGTCCTCTAGGGGTTGTAGATGCCACTATGCTCCTCCACCTGCATTGCCTGCAGCACGATTTAAATCTTCATTCGATATTACTGTCCTAGCAACACCTTTCTTTGGATCTGCTTTATTATTTGTATCAACACCTTCTTGATTCCTAATTCTTATCATAGCTAATTTTTGAGTAAACTTTCCTTCAGCAAAATTATTTGTTACTCCAGTAACTTGATAAATTCCACTAAATGCAGACGGACTATACGAACCGTCTGCATAAAAATCCATAAATCCTTCCGTATCCCAATCTGTACCATTTTTTGCATGGGGATAATCAAAAGGGGTTCTAAAATTTATAATAACATGAACCTCACTATCTTGATAATTCATAGACCCGTCTTTATTCAAATTTATATACTTTTTATGCGGTATAGCAAAATAATTTCCAAAACCACTATCAATTATGTAATACGGATCCCCCCAAATAACCAAACTTGTACTCATTAAATCAGTTGTACTATTTAATATTGCATCATTAAAATCTCTTGCAACAACATTTGCAATTTTATCATACTGTCCTCCACCTTCCGATCCTGTTCCAGGTTTAAAACTTTCTTCATTAGATGTATATCCTGACTTAGACTTTGTTTTTTCACCTGAAGAAGGCAATGCTTTAGGAATATTTTCAGATCCAGCTCTCCTACTAGCATTCGCATCTAAAACAGTTCCTTTGTTTCTTCCTCCAAAAGGCGTACTAGCTTGATGAAAAGCCCTATTGTATGTTATATCAAAATCAATAATTGCATCATTTTTACCAGTATAAATGTAATTGTACTCTTTTACACACTGTTTTTTTAACGTATTTGTAGAACTCGTTTGAGTTACTGATGCATATCTACTCAAATGAGTTAAAAAAGTAACGACTCGAAAAACATAAATCCTAGGGGGTCTACCTGTTTGTGTTTCAACTACAGGATCATCTAAATCATAAACCTCAGTATCTATCCTAAACCATGGTATCATACCATTAGCATCAGGAGTTGCGCTCCCTATCCTAGTCCCATATTCACTTAGTAAAATTACTTCTTCAATAACATCTTGTATTGTTGTTCCAGCTTTAAATGTTAATGTTGTTAAATTATCGCTTATTTGTAATTGCCCTCTTTCAAATATGCCATCTTTGTCATCTAATTCTACAAATCTTGGTCTACCAAATGGTTTTTTTGTACCGTCTAGCAAATCATCTACAAGCTTTGCTCTTCCTATATCGTTATTATTATTTTTGTTATCCGCGAAATTTCTTGCTATTTCGCCTAAATAACTTCTTCTAACCATAACTCCTAAAATCGTTTTTTCAATATCATCTAATTCTGAATCAAACCAACTAGGAGAATTATTAAAACTGTTTATAGATTGTTTGTATAAATCTAGTTTAGAAACTGCTAAGTCAGTACGCAAACTGATGACACTATCTGCTCCTGCATTACTAGCTAAATCATTTTTAGTAAAAATTTTATCTTTAGGATTTGTCGGAAACAAAATTACATATTCGTCAGGTGTTTTAATTTCTTTTGCACGCCTTTTTTCTTGTTCTCTAGAATTCAATATCGTAGATAAACTGTAAAGTCCTGTTTGCAACAATTCTTTTACTGTTTTTCCTATAAGTTTTATATCGGTTTTTAAACTTTGAACTTGATCAAGTGTTGCTTGTTCTCCCCAAGGTATAGCTTCAACATTATAAGTGCTTCCTCCTTCATTAACTGCAAAATTCACTGAAACTAATTTCATAGGCCACATTCTACGCAAATGTTTTTTTTCTAAATAATTTCCATCATCATCCCATCCTTTAAATTCTACTGTTAAAAGAAAAGGTGATTCAATGTAATTTGTATATCCAGCTGTTAATGCTGCTACTTTAAGTTCTTGTAAAAAAAGACCCATGCTATATGGTTCAATTACATCAAATGTTATACTTGTAGCATTTGTTTGTTTTGTTTTTTTATTAGGAGTAATTAAGCTTTGGACTTCTACATTATCAATAAAATATTCTACTGAGCCTAAGGATTGTTCAGGTTCAGTAGCAACGCCGTCTACACCTCCTCCAGAACGTAAAATTACAATCTTAGGATCAGTTTTGCGATATGTGTCATCAGGAGCAGCACACTCATTCTTTGTTAAACAACTCAATGTAAAAACGTAATTATAACTTACATAATCATCTAATTCATTTGCAAATGGGAATTCAATATCTTCAGCTGATAGTTCGGCAGAATTTAAATCATTTTTTGCCCTGTTATCATTAGAATCTGGGTTATCTGCACCTGGGTCTGCATTTTTTGAAACTGTTACTTGCGTTGTACCTTTTGGCATAATTTATCCTAAAAATTTTTTTAAGTTAGAACCTTTAGGTAACCTAATTTTAACACCAGGTTCAATATCGTATACAGGATCTTGTATAATATCCATGTTTCTTTGTGCAAATACCCACCATAAATTTTTATCTCCGTATAAATCGTAAGCAAGCAAATCAGGACGATGAATGTAATGATTTGGAATCGTATACAAAACATCATCATCTTCTGCTGGCACAGAACGTATGGATAAAATATCTAAATACCAATCATCAACTAATTCTGTCTTAGCCCAAGGAGAATTCCTATTCATTATAACATTCCTTTCATAGGACCTGATACATATCGACCTGCAACAAATGCTTGTAAACTAAACTTTTTCACTTGCCGTCGACTATACATTGGAATTAAAGTTACAGATATTGTACTTCTTGTCGGAACATATGTTCCTTCTTTTCCGCCTTGTATTCCTTCTACCCTAATATAGTCGATGTCATTAGCTAATTCATAGTTAAAATTTGTTACAACTACCGGAACATCTTTAAAAACATAATCACCATATCCATTTAACTTAATAACAGGCGGAGGTGAACCAACATTTTCTGTATTTCCATATGCCATTTTAGATACTGCCCGAAGATAATGCGTTGCAGCTATCCAATATTTTCCATCTTCTTCATTTTCAACCGGAAACTCGCCTGTAATAGTTATATTTTCTAATGCAGAATTTTGATATGCATAAAAAGGATAATTACTATGTATGGGTTTAATAGGTGTATAAGATGCTGAATGATTAATCATTATAGTAGGTGTTAATGGAAAAATTAAATTATCATCTGACTTTTGCAAAGGATTTGTAAAAAGACGTTTATATCCTGGTGCAATTGACAGTCTTACTCTCCAATCAACATCGACAGAGGCTTTATCTGCCCATGTTGCTTCATTACCTTCGGCTGGTTTTTGGGGTTCTCCACCTGCTGGTAATCCCAATGTTTTCCTAATACTTGCTGAAAAGTTTGCCGCAGATGCAGAAATACTACTTGTAATTGAGTTTTTTGCATTTTGTAAAGTAGCACCTAGATTAAAATCTCCGCTTCCTAATGAAGCTTCTACAGAAGAAACTGGATTTGCACCTGCAGCATTTGTAGCTTTTGAAGCTGATTGTATTGCCTCTGAAGGCGTTGGAATTCTGTTAGTGATAGCCATAGTACATCCTTTTAAAGTATTTATTGACTTTTTAAACCATGTATATTATAATTGTATAAACATTTGGAGAATAAATGAAAAAACAAAATTATCTAAATAATCGAGATATTTTAAGCGAAATTCATAAAAGTAAAACTACATTTTGCAGTTTTACTAATATAATTTATAACGAGTTTGATTCTATAATCTACTCATTATCAGAAATAAATGACGATTTAATATTAGAATCAAAAAAAAATCTAATTAAACGAAAAGGCATAACAATTAGCGATCCGTCAAATTTACAAATACAAAATATAGTATTTCGATTAATGACGTATGACCATATTCCAGACGAACCTGGCAGGAAAAAAAATCCAAAATCTATTGCAGACACCAAAATAAAACTAAATTTTCCACCATTCCAACACTGGAAATTTAATGACAACAATGAATTAATTTGTGTTGGAAAAAGTCATTGGATTGGTGATCTAGATAGTGGGTGTTTTTCTATGTCACACGGTACAGCTACTGATAAACTTGCTTTAATGTGGTTGAAACTTTGCGAAAGATACGCTACAAGAGGTAATGTTAGAGGTTATACTTACAATGATGAAATGAGAGGACAAGCAATACTGCAATTAGCACAGATCGGTTTACAATTTGACGAATCTAAAAGTCAAAATCCATTCGCATACTATACAGCCGCAGTTACTAACAGTTTTGTTAGGGTAATTAATTTAGAAAAACGTAATCAAAACATCCGTGACGATATTTTGGAAATGAATAATATGAATCCTAGCTACACTAGACAAGCGAATGACGAATGGGAAGTAGCTTTAAAGAGAGAAAAAGAATTCCAAGAAAACAATACATTCTAAATTTTTATGTTTAAAAAAGCAGCAGTATTTACTGATATACATTTTGGTTTAAAAGGTAATAGTAAAATACATAATGACGATTGTGAAAACTTTATCGACTGGTTTATCAAAACTGCACAAGAAAACAAATGCGATACTGGAATTTTTTGCGGAGACTGGCATCACAATCGTAATAGTTTAAATCTCACAACTATGCAGGCCACACTCCGTAGTTTAGAAAAATTAGGTGCAGCATTTGACACTTTTTATATTTTTACAGGTAATCACGATTTATACTATAAAGATAAGCGTGATGTAAGTTCTACTGACTTTGCTAGGCACATTGAAGGTATAGAATTTGTTAACTCATTTACAGAAATTGACGATGTTGCACTTGTACCTTGGCTAGTAGGCGATGAATGGAAACTTATTGAGCAATGTAAATCAAAATACATGTTTGGACACTTTGAATTACCACATTTTTATATGAATGCAATGGTAAAAATGCCTGAACATGGTGATTTACGTCCTGAGCATTTCAAAAATCAAGACCTTGTGTTCAGTGGTCACTTCCATAAACGTCAAAAACAAGGTAAGATACAGTATATCGGTAATGCATTTCCCCACAACTATGCAGATGCAGGTGACGATGAACGTGGTATGATGATATTTGATCGTGAAAATAACCTTGCACCTGAATATATTAATTGGTCTGATGCTCCTAAGTATCGTACTACAACACTAAGTAAGCTATTAGATCCACAAGCAAACATAATTAAACCAAATATGTATCTTAGGGTTACACTAGACCTACCGATATCATATGAGGAAGCACAATTTATCAAAGAAACATATATATCGCAATACAATTGTAGAGAAATTGTGCTTATTCCACAGAAACAGATTGAAGAAATATCAACAGAACTAGATATTAGCCAGTTTGAAACAGTAGATGAAATTGTTTCTAAAGAAATTAATGCAATTGACAGCGAAAACTTCAACAAAAACACACTGTTAGACATTTACAATGAATTATAATGCCAATTAAAATAAAAGACCTTACAGTTAAAAACTTTATGAGCGTTGGTAATCAAACGCAAGCCATAGATTTTAGCAAAGAACAATTAACATTAGTTTTAGGTGAGAACTTAGATCAAGGTGGTGATGATACTGGATCTCGTAATGGAACAGGCAAAACTACTATTATTAATGCACTATCATACGCATTATATGGGCAAGCTCTTACTAATATCAAGAGAAATAACTTAATTAATAAGACAAATAGTAAGGGAATGCTGGTTACATTACATTTTGAGAAGAATAATACTGACTATAGGATAGAAAGAGGTAGATCCCCTAATGTAATGAAGTTTTATATTAACAATCAAGAACAGGAAATCCTAGACGAGAGCCAAGGAGACAGTAGGAAGACACAAGAGGCTATAAATGAGCTACTTGGTATGAGTCATGACATGTTTAAACATGTTGTTGCACTTAATACCTATACGGAACCTTTCCTTAACATGCGACAGAATGATCAAAGGATGATTATTGAACAGCTATTAGGTATTACACTGTTATCAGAAAAGGCAGAACGGCTAAAAGAACAGGTACGGAGTACCAAAGAAGCTATATCTGAAGAAGAAGCACGGATTAGAGCAGTTCAAACCAGTAACGAACACATACAAGATAGCATCGATAGCTTAAAACTAAAACAATCTGCCTGGAAAGCTCAAAAAGAAAAAGGAATCGGTAAATTACAACGTAGCATTACCGAATTAGAAGAGTTAGACATTGAAAACGAGCTAAACTTACACACAAAACTCGCTGATTGGAATGAACACAACAACGCAATTACAGCACTAAACAAGGAACGTGCTACATTAGAGAGCGCTCTATCTCGTGCAGATAAAACAGTTGATAAAGTCAAAAAGGATATCGAAGAATTGGAAACTGCTATATGTTATGCATGTAACCAACCGCTACATGCAGACAAAAAACAGGAAATGGTAGATAAAAAGTCCAAAGAGCTGGAAGATGCTGTTACATATCAAACAGAAATCACAAGAAAATTAACAGATGTTGAACAAGGATTAATAGAAATTGGTGATATTAATGGCAGGCCTGACACTTTTTATGATACTGTTAAGGAAGCATACGAACATAAAGAAAATGTAGGACAATTACGTAGTACATTAGAACGTACCTTAGCAGAAACAGATCCATACCAAGAACAAATTGAAGAATTGTCTCATACTGCACTACAAGAAATTGTTTGGGATACTGTAAACACACTTACAGACTATAAAGAGCATCAAGAATTCCTATTAAAGTTGTTAACCAACAAGGATTCGTTCATTAGGAAGAAGATTATTGATCAAAATCTTGCATATCTCAACAATAGGCTTACTTATTACCTAGATAGGCTAGGTTTACCACATCAAGTTACGTTCCAAAACGATCTAGCAGTAGAAATTACCCAGCTTGGGCAGGATTTAGACTTTGATAACCTTAGCAGAGGCGAAAGGAATCGATTAATACTTGGTATGAGCTTTGCATTCCGTGATGTATGGGAGAGTTTGTACCAAAACATTAATTTATTATTCATTGACGAACTTATTGACAGCGGGATGGACACTGCAGGAGTAGAAGGTTCACTTGCAGTAATTAAAAAAATGGGTAGAGAACGAGAAAAAAATGTTTTCCTTATTAGTCACAAGGATGAACTAATTGGAAGAGTTAACCATGTGTTAAAAGTTATTAAGGAAAATGGATTTACATCTTACAGTAATGATTTAGAGGTAGCAGTATGATAATTGACGATACGCATGACTTGCTTACAAAAGCATATATGGAATATTTTGTCGAAAATGAGAAGTTTGAGCGTAAATTATCACATAGGACTCACGCTTCAAGCCGGAGATCTTTAAGAAAGATAATTACTTTAGCAAAACAAAGACAAAAAGAAATCCACGAGAAGTATGCCATCGAAAAGCAAATCAAAAGGCAAAGGGTTCGAGAGAGAAATAGCAAAGCATCTCTCTGAAATGTATAATAATTCATTTACAAGAGTTCCAGACAGTGGTGCTTTTACTGGCGGTAAAAACAATTATCGTCGAGAAAGACTTACGGAAGGACAAATACGAGCCCATAAAGGAGATATTATTCCTCCTGACCATTGGAAATACTTCAATGCAGAGTGTAAAAACTATGCAGGGTTTCCCTTCCATCAATTACTCACTAAAGGCCCCATACCACAACTTGAAAACTGGCTACAACAAACACTTGAGGCAGCTGACCAAGGCGATGTGAACATCCTCTTTATGAAATTTGACCGAATAGGCAAATATATCGCATACCAATTACCACAAAACTTCAAAACCAATAGGCACTTAGACTACACAGACAAGGCTAACAACACTTGGAGACTTACAGGTTACAATGACTTCTTTGAATTGAACAAAGAAGCATTTGAATCCTGTTGTACAGGCGCTTAAGGCTATATACGAGACATTGTTTGATTAGGGTTGCCTAATCCATCTTGAGGTGTTGTTTGTACACAACACCGGATACTGGTGCGTCTCACTCACGATAACCCCTAAAAACCTCTAGCGGTAGGAACGAAGCAGAGGATAGTGTAGGTTTAACTTACATGATGTCGGTGTAGGTAAGGGAAAGGCAGGAGCCCTTGGGGTCGTACAAAACACCTACTTCATAGTCACGGCAAATGCAACTCACATGAAACATTTTCTAAAAGACTTGGAACCTTTGTACAGGTTCCGTCTGACCAAAACAATCTACATGAACCATTAATTGATTCTAATTTATTAATGCTAGAAGAAATGTGTTAGAGCGTAAGCGAAAACACTAATGAGCGTAGCTCATTATTATAAATACAGTAATTGGATAAAATTATATGTTAGTATCTCAAATAATAAATGAAGAAAGATTTGTAATTCATCAAACTTTAACGTTTGATAAAGGACAACCAGTTTATCGAATATATGATATCGAAAACAAGAATTATATTAATAAAGAATTTGTAGGTGATGAAGGTAAAATTGAAGCAAAGAATCTTACAAAAACTGCAAATGCTGAAGATAAAAACCAAAAAAAGCGTTTTAAAGATACTAAAAAGAAAAAATATAATGATGAAGATCAGCAACAAGACAAAGACAAATATAAAAAACAAAAAGAAAAAGATAAAGAAAAATTAAAAAAGGCAAAAAGGAAGACAGTAGAAAAAACACGAAAATGGTCAAAAAGTTGGTTTGGCGGATGGCTATTCAAATTAGCCATTACGGTTCCTGCTGCTGATGATGTAATCACTTACAGTAGACGCTACATAATAGCTTATGAACTGAATGGTTGTAGTGAAAAACTTAACAGAAACAATATTAGTCCGTATACAGGAAGACCGGTAGCAGTAGACATTGCTTATTTTAGAAAAAAAATAGATGAATCAGTAGAACTGTTAACTGACCGTTTAGTTACTGGATTGTTTATGGGTACTGGCGGCTATATAACAGTTAGTATATTAGCTCCAATTATAGTTGGTCTAGCTCCAACTGTAGGAGCTGCAGCTATAATAACCGCACTTGTAGCTTTGGCAGGAGGGTATCTGACTGGAGAAGCTGTTAACAGCGTTTTCTCTGCTGCAGACTTTAAAGAACCTATTGAAGATTGGTGTAAAACTGCAGTTTATTCATCGTTGTCTTTGATGGATGATTGTTCTTTAATTTCTGGTATTGGCAATATGACACCGTTTGGAGAAGGAAAAGAAACAGCAGCACTCTTAGAAAGTAAGCAAAAAGAATTACTCGCACTTGTTCCTGAAAACTATAGATGGGTAATTGATAAGTTAACCACTTTCCTTAGAATGGTTAGGAATCTAGACATTGAACGTATTACGTCAACATTACAAGAGTTTTTTCCTCATATAAAACAATAAATTTACAGCAGAGGCATCTTTGCTTGAACACTTAGATCAATGTTTTCTTTTATAATTGTATTCATTATTTCTTTGTCGTCAACCGATATATTTCGCATTAAATCAGTGTAGCTTAAACTTCCGCGCATGTACCAACCAATCTTATACATATTATATTTTATAGTTTTTTGATCTTGCTCATGCTTAGTAATTAATTGTTCTACGCCAGATCTATCGAGCTTTAAGATCTGACTTCGAAAAAATTTGAATAATCAAAAGAAGTTTCACTTTTATAGACGTGATTACATGTTTCACTTGCACAGGCAACATCAACTGTAGGTAGGGCAAACTTTTTAGAAATTATATTCGTAGCATCTTCTATTAATTTATATAAACCTATCTCAGAATTTTTGACGAAAGCAAAAATTTCTTCTTTGTCTGTTTCTACATTTTGTCCGTCACTTATACTATAAACATGATGTAAGACAGTCTCAAAATTTAACATAGATAAACTTTTGTAAATTGTTTGTTTTTGTAGATCTTTTTGTTCATCTGGTAAATCTTTTTGTTCATCAATATGTAACAGTCTTCTTTGCATTTGATAGTTGTCTTTTGATATTTTCGTTGAGATTTCATAAGTTAAAGGGACAATATCGAGATCTAATCCGTTGTATGTAATTTTTTCTACAGCTTCTTGGGAAGTATAGTTGTCTAGTAAGCTAGGCAAATGCAGATCGCTCTTAGTTTCCTCTTTGCATTTAGGACATGTTGTTGTAATAGGTAATCTATCTCCATATGTTGCAATTCTTACACCGATCAACAAATAATCCATATCAGCAGTTAAAATTTTCCAGGGATCTAAGATGGAAGGAATGCAACTCTTAATCACTAGAGTTGTAGCTTCACCTGAAAATAAAGCGTCGGGTGTTTTTAAAATTAATTCATCCATAGTATTCATTCCAAAAATAGGAATGCTAGTCACATTCATGTCACTGATTATTTCATCATTATATGTGATTCCTTGACTAGGTAAAGTTCCAAATATCTTAGGCTGACGGGTAAATTGATCTAGAAAGCTTGCCATAAATCTCCAAATAAATAGTATTAATACAACAGTTAATTTTATAGGAAAATATTTATGCCAACGCAAGAAGAACTAGATAAAGTATTGGAAACATTGCTAGAGCAAGCAAAAAAAGCAGGTTTATCGGTCAACAGCCTTACTAAAAGCTTAGAAGGTGCAAGTGGTTCGTTTACACAAGTTTTAAATCAAGGGACTGTAAGTTTACAACAGACAATTACTGGCATTGGAAATCTATCAAGCGCAGTTCCTGTATTAGGAAGTACTTTTCAATCTCTTGCAAACGTAGGAGCAGATGCTGCATCTTATTTTGAATCAGGTATTACTGCGTTTGAACATCTAAGCAAAGTAGGAGGTGGATTATCTGGTAATCTAATACAATTAAGGACATCTGTAACTGATTCTAGATTAGGATTAGCAGGCTTTGCTGAGCTTGTTATCAGCAATAGTAAAGACCTTGTGAGATTTGCAGGAGGAGTTGACGGCGGAGCAAAGGCAATTGGTACAATTGGTCAAGCACTGCGTGATACTGGAATGGACGTAAGATTTAGAGAGTTAGGATACAGCACAGAGGAATTAACAGGATTTACTGTAAAGTATCTTGCTCAAAATCAAAGGAGTATGAGATTACAAGGGCTATCAACTAATCAACAAATTCAACAAGCTGCCAAATATGCAAAATCTTTAACAATTATTAGCAAATTAACTGGCAAAAATGCAGAGGATATGCAAAATGAGATTAATCAAAGGAAAAAATCTGGTGCCACCCAGGCTTCTCTGCAGTTAGCTGAAAGACGAGGTGCAGTAGGAGCAAGTAAAGCATATGAAGGTGCTCAGGCTGCGTTACAGCAAGCTGCACCTGTTGTTCAAGACTTATTAGATGATCTAATTCAAACAGGTGTTCCTATGAGTGAAGCAACTAAAAACTTTGCTTCACTTAATAGCGAAACATATGGATTATTAGAAGAAGCTGCTGCAGCGACAAAAAGAGGAGATATAGCATTAGCTAAAGAATTAAGTGAAAAAGCTGCTGCAGAAGCTGCAGCTTTTGCTCAAAGTGAGGAAGGATTAAGATTAGCTGCACTTGCCCAAGTCAGTGATGTTGCAAAAACTCAAGCAGATGCTTTTGAAGAAATAGGACCTATAATAGATAGGGTAAAAGGAAATATAGAAGGGCTTGAGGGTATTACCGGCGACACTGCTACATTTTTACGGGCATGGAATGATACACTTAAAGCAGCAACTGATCAAACTGCAGCACAGTTTGATGGGATGGCAGAAGGTGGAGAAATACGAAGGACAATCGGAGCGGCTCAAAGAGCACAAACAGATGTTACGGTTGAAGCTCAACGGACAGTTAATAGGGCAGCACTTGGAGCAGAAGTTGATTATGAAGATCAGATGAGGGAGTTCCAGGATGATGTACAAACAGGAGCAGCTACTAATTTTACTAAAGAATTGATAGAAAAAGTAGATGCTTTGACAGGAAATATTTTAAAGTTAAACGATGATAAAGCTTTAATTGAAGAAATAAAGAAATTAACCAAGGAAGAGAGAGCCGATCTAGGCATATCTGATGATCAATTGAAGTTATATGAACAATATGCTAACACTGAAATTGGGTCTGAAAAGGCAAAATTGCGTAGAGAATTAGGAGCAGAATTTTTTAGTGAAGAAGCAGGCGGTGGAGCAGGTAGGGCAAAAGCAGACATGAGGAAGAAGCTGGAAGATAAACAGAATCAGGAATTAGCACAGCTCTATGCAGATAAGCTAGGAGAAATAGAAAATTTAAGTCCAGAGGACCTAAAAGCGTTAGAATACGAAATACAGTCGTTAACTGAAAGTGGAGCTGAGATTTTACAAAATTTACTAGGTGATAATAAAGATTTACTACAACAATTTTTAACAAAGGATAAAGAAAAAGTTCCACAAATAGACGAAACACAAGACCCGAAAAAGACATCTATCAAAACAGATGAAATAGAAAAAGTAAATGAAGATCCAAAAGAGATTACGGTTCCACAAATAGACGAAACACAAGACACGAAAAAGACAAATCTTTCAGAAGAAGAACTAGTAAAAGAAGATCCAAAAGAGGTTACAGTTCCACAAATAGACGAAACACAAGACACGAAAAAGACATCTATCAAAACAGATGAAATAGAAAAAGTAAATGACAATAAAAATGAAAATAACGTAGTGCAAGAAAATGTTGGAAATAACTCAGAGATTTTCCAAACTCTTACATCAGCAATA
>Ga0213866_10000063_pt1 | contig 86221 bp, 80 predicted proteins | sample PICome_11_FD_160079 | JGI IMG/M metagenome (GOLD analysis project Ga0213866, IMG submission 160079) | Coastal seawater microbial communities near Pivers Island, North Carolina, United States - PICO284 | ecosystem: Environmental > Aquatic > Marine > Coastal | place: USA: North Carolina... | reverse complement strand
GCTCTTGCGCTTTTGGCGCGAGCGAGAACCGACGATATAAAGCATAACCGCCAAATGTGACGAAGATAATGGTCGAGGCCAAATCGCCATTGGCAAGCAGATGCAAGGCCGCCCACAATGCAATGCCGGTGAGCATGGAATGAGGCACAAGCCGCGATATGTTGCAGGGCATATTTCCGGCCACCAGCAAAATGGCGGAAAGCGGCATAAGGTAAAGTGCTAACTCATAAGACGGCGCGAATGGCAGCCACAAAAACTGGTCTTCCATTTGTTTATAGCCAAACACAATCAGAGTAATGCCGGCGATAGAGCCAAATGTGACCAGCCCCATATAGCCATGATGACCGGCCGCAGCCTCAACTCGTGGGCGATAGCCCCAGGCACCGATAAAATGGCTACCGAAAAATAGAGCACAGCCCAAAATTAATAACGTCATCAGAAGTCCCCCCTTATTAAAAAGTCATGAAAAATGTAGCGTGAGTCTCGCCCCTCAATTAAGTTTCAACTAGCACTCTAACGGCCTTCATTTTTATTATTGGGCTATTTGAGCGAGAGATTAGGACGAGGCACAAAGGCGCTCGGTCGCGTCTAGTAAACAAACGGAATGAAGCGCGTTTTGACTCGATTTTTATAATCCTTATAGCCCGGCAATTCGGTTTCCAGCATGGCCTCCTCAATCCCGATACGGTATATCGCAGCTGACGCCACCATGACCCCTGCCAACCCTGTCGCTGCGATGCTTCCCAGCCACAGCGTTGTGCCCATCATAAACAACAAAAAACCGCTATACATGGGGTGGCGTAAATAGGCATAGACACCCGTATCCGCCAAGCTATGCTCGGCATCTTCTTGGATGTGAACGGTCGGTGCGGCAAATTCATTGCTCAACATTGACAAAACAATGACTGAAAACCCCAGTAAGAAAACGACCAATCCGGCGCTCCGAAAAAACATATTGGCTTGCGCGAAAAATTGCCAATTTGAAATGTCTAAAGCGGCGACAATAATTGGCACCGACAAACCGGCACACATGAATATAAGCGCCATTCTATCGGCCGCCGGTTGTGCGTCGCGCCCTGCCCGAAAGCGTGCCTCGACAGCTTTAGGTCGCGCAATAATAAGAAAAGTGCCCGCGCTTAGGGTTATGACAGCATAAATTTCGAGCCAGATAATCGCCGCGGGCCAATCGACAGAGCCAAATGGTAGGAACATCAGCGCCGCAAAAAAGCCGATTTGAAAGGCGATACCAAGCAGAGAGCGGAAAAACAAAGCAATCATGCCGCGCTTCATATTTTTTGACCCACTCATTTGCAAACACTTTAAATTATCATGAAACAAAATAATGATAACGCATAGAGATTTTCAATGCTAAATGAAAAACCTAATCGGCTGTGTTGCTTGGCGATTTAGACAAACAGCCGAAAGAAACGACCTGCTTTTGTCGCCGTATTGCATCATTCAAGCGGTTGATTGTTTGCAATGTAAAAAAGAAAATGGTGAGCCCGGAAGGATTCGAACCTTCGACCCACTGATTAAAAGTCAGTTGCTCTACCACCTGAGCTACGGGCCCACTAAGGGTTTCAGCGTGTTGGCAATTTACTGGGTAAGCCCTGGGTAAGTTTTTGCCTGTTTCCTCAGCCGAAACACGGTCAGTCTATATCATCGGCAAAAGCCAATAGCAAACAAAATACCCGCGCCGCCGCCTGCCCAAAACGCCGCAGGCAAAGGGGCTATCTAAGACCCTTCATGCGGTTTTGGTTTGAGTGAGAACGCGCCCACTAATGCCGGATTTTTGCTCTCATGAAATTGCCGCTTTGACTGCCATAATTTCAGATTGCGATAAAACGGTGCGGTCGGATAAAGGTGATGAACCAGATGATAATTCTGGTAGAGAAATAACGGGGTCATCAACCACTCAAAACCGACGCGGTTTGATGTGCTTTGAAACGGGTCTTCTTGCGCCTTTGTTTGGTGCGGATAATGCGGCAAAAAATCAAAGCTCAGCGTCAAAAAAACTTTGACAATGCGGGTCGGCACGAAATGCAGCAGCAGATAATAAGTCAACCAACCGCCATAAATTGCCGCGCCAATAATGGTGAGGCCGACAAGGCCGCCAATATATAATTCCATGCGCTCTTTTTTCGGTCTCCGGTTAAAGACGCTTGGGCTTAAATAAAACCGAAAATAAGCGGCGTCTAAAGTCGCCCATTTAAGGGGCAAAAGAAGTGCAGGCCCCCGCCCCGCATAGCTATCGGGGTCGCGCTCGGGATCATTGGTGAATTTATGGTGCTGCATATGCACGAATCGAAACACGCCGAAAGCCGGTGCCGGTTCCAGCAACATTGTGCTGATGCGCCCAAGCCAATCATTCAGCTTTCGATTGGTGCTGACAGAGCTATGCGTGGCATCATGAGCGACCGTAAAAGCAAAATAGGCGGCGACAGTGTTCAACAATATCGCTGACCAAAGCGGCAATCGCCCACTCACATAGCCGTAACAAGATGCGCCAAATAACGCCCAAGCCGACATAAACAAAAAGATTGTCGGCCAAGCGACTTTGGGGCGTTCCATCAAAAGCTGAAACTGCTTGAGATTGTCATCACGCTCAGACTTAACGGTTTGCGAATTCATATTTCACTCCATAAAAGCGGCAAAACACCCGCCAGTTTACTTAAAAATTCAGACATTGGCCGCGCAAAGCATTGGCTCAACAAATGGCACTAGACCGCCCGGAGGGCCAGCCAATAGGATTTGTCAGCATGGCGCAGCATATTATTCGACCAATCTTTTGACGTCGAAAATAACGGCGTCTTCCGCCGACATTTTGCCGTCCAGCGTATCGAGATAGGCGGCATTTATCGCGTCTTCATTATCGAATTTTTTGACCTTTAACCAATTGGCGGCTTCCATCATCAGCCCCACTGTGCGCCCGCCGATTTCGGCCAGAATGTTTTTGGAATTATCGCCTTTCGAAAGCACCGCAATTTCATCCGGCCCTGACCAGAACACCGGGCGTGGTCCGGGTAAATCGGCATCATCTCGCGCACCCTCTTCCCAATGGGTTGCGCCGACTGTGCCAGTGTAGGCAATCAAATCGCCTAAATGATGATGAATGGCCGCGCGCAATTGCGCGTTCCCCGCCATATCAAAAACCACACTGGAATCGAGGGGCAATTGGTCAATCTCATCATAGGTCAGGACCTCGTCATAACAGCCGGTCATCTCAACAAAGGCTTTATTGCGCGCCGATGTCAGGCCGATAGCGCGACATTTATCTTTATGTTCTTGGGTCAGAAAATGCCCAAAACCGAGAGCCGTTTTGCTGGACGCGCTGGTGATGACAATATTGCGGGCACCATAAAAATCATGTCGGGTAACATAATGCTCAAGCAAGAATGATGTGCTGATGACCGGCCGCAGCAGGCTTTGCATATCGTCAAAATCCGGATGGTAACCCGGCTCAGCGAAAGAGCGGGCATATTCGCGATAAAACTCAGGTATCGTGTCACGCGCCGGGCTCATATCGGCGCATTTCATCGCCGTGACCTTATCCATTTTTGCCAACACAAAAGTCGAGAGCGGATAGAAACCATAAAGCCGCTCGCCAACGGGCAAATCATCATGGGCCGACGCAATAATGTCGCCAAAGCCCCAAAATGGCATACGCGCATAGGGTGCCGATGTCGGAAAGCTTTCGAGATAACGAATAAGGCCGGTTTTTCCGGCAATGCCATAAGAAATCGTATTGGCCGTCAATGCCAGCCGGTCCACGGCAATTATCACATCGCCTTTTTCCATTTGGTCGCCATCCAATGCGGCACCATCAATGAATTTTGCATCACGAAAATCGGTCGGATTGAAAACAAAGTCTCTGGTTTTGTAAATCATTTGGAATAATTACCACCCGCTTGACATCAGAACAATAAAAAGTGACACCTATGGTGTCAATATTTATTATCGGGGGATTCCTCATGGATACGAAAATCACACAAATACGAATGAGCGATTATCCGGGTCGCCGTGCGCCGCGCGAAATATGGCAGACCACGCATGATGCCCTTCCCGAATTAAGGGACGGTCAGGTTGCTGCGCGCATTGACTTTGTGTCGATTGATCCCGGCATGACCGGCTGGATTACCGATAAACGGGGCTATATGCCGCCGGTGCGCCCGGGCAGTGTCATGCGGGCTTTTGGCGTCGGTGAAATAATTGAAAGCCGCAGCGATAATCTCGCCGTCGGTGATTGGATTACCGGCTTTTTGGGCATGCGCTCACATGGTGTTTTCAATGATAAAGATGTGCGCCTCATTGATGTTGAGATGGCGCCGCCGGAATTATTTCTCTCCGGCCTGGGCATGACGGGTTACACAGCCTATTTCGGGATGATGGATATTGGCCGCCCCAAGGCTGACGAAACAATTGTGGTTTCTGCCGCTGCCGGTGCGGTGGGCAGCATGGCAGCACAATTGGCCAAAAATGCGGGCGCGCGCGTCATTGGCATTGCCGGCGGTGCTGAAAAATGTCGTTATTTGACCGAGACGCTGAAGCTTGACGCGGCGATTGATTATAAATCGGAAAATATCGGGTCGCGGCTTGATGACTTAGCCCCCAATCATATTGACCTTTATTACGATAATGTGGGCGGTGATATTTTGGATCTGGCTTTGGAGCGCATGCAATATCGCGGACGCATTGTCGTATGCGGTGCGATTTCCCAATATGACAAAGAAACCCCTCAAGGACCGGCCAATTATCTGCAAATCGTCATGCAGAGCATCAAAATGCAAGGCTTCACCATGCGCGATTACATGCACCGTGTTCCCGAAGCGGTGCAAGAATTGAGTGTCGGCCTGAAGGATGGGTCGCTCATTTGCCGACAACATATTTTGCAGGGTCTGGACAGTTTTCCCGACGGGTTTGAAATGCTTCTCGCCGGTGCCAATGAAGGAAAATTATTGATACGGGTTGACCATCAAGGCGCATAAGGCTGGCGTGACGCGGCAAAAAATGGATAATCTCCGGGAGAGGATTTTTTAATGTCTGCCGACCGCGCCGCGTTTCGTGAAAAACTCACCACACAAACCATTATCGCCCCGGGTGTTTATGACGGGCTGTCAGCGCGCATTGCCGATGCGGCGGGCTTTGATGCGCTCTATCTCTCGGGCTATGGCGTCTCGGCCAGCCAATTGGCCAAACCCGATAATGGCTTTTTGACCCGCGCCGATATGCGCGACCGCATTACCTCTATTTGCGCGGCCATCACCACCCCGCTCATTGCCGATGCCGATACCGGTTTTGACGATATCGCCGCTACCGTGCAGGCCTATGAGGCCGCCGGTGCCTGTGGCATTCAGATTGAAGACCAGCAAATGCCGAAACTTTGCGGGCATATTCCCGGGCGCGAAACCGTCAGTCGCGATGTCGCTATGGCGCGGATTGAGGCGGCGGTGCAAGCGCGCCAAGACGATGATTTTCTGATTGTTGCCCGCACTGATGCGCGCGAGCAAAGCGGCATTGACGAAGCGATTAAACGCGGACGGCTTTTCGCCGAAGCGGGCGCAGATATTTTATTTATCGAGTCGCCCGAAAGCGAAGACGAGTTCAAACAGATCGGGGCCGCCCTGGGCGATATGCCGCTTTTGGCCAATATGGTTGAGGGCGGACGCAGCCCGCTTATCGCCCGTGATGCGCTGGTCGGCATGGGATTTAATTTTATCATTTATCCGGTCGCCGCCATGGCCAGCGTCGCCGCCACATTGCAAGCCGCCTATCAAGGCCTGCACGACGAGACAGCGACACCGGACAGCGTCAGCTTTGCGGAGCTGAGCCGTCTTGTCGGTTTTCCTGAAAAATAAATTTGCCCCTTGCGTAAAAGCTGAGATGCAACCTATTGTGCGCGCCAATCAAAGGAGACAGCGCATGACAGAGATACCGGCACAATTAGAAGGTTGGACGAAATGGGGCAGCGAAGAGCCGTTTGAAGACCATACTGGCCCGTTTTACATGAAGCTGAACGCCGATGGCGGCGCGCATTTATCGGCATTTCTGTGCGAGAAACATCATTTCAACGGCGGCGGATTTTTGCATGGCGGCATGTTGATGAGCTTTGCCGATTACGCCTTATTCGTCATCGCGCATGATGAATTGGAAGACCAACATTCCGTGACAGTGTCCTGCCAAACCGAATTTCTAAAAGGCGCCGCCCCTCTCGGCGAATTGGTTTATGCGCGCGGCCATGTCAGCCGCAATACGCGCTCATTGATTTTTGTGAAGGGCGAGATTTTTGTCGGTGACGATACACTCGCCACATTTGGCGGCATTTTGAAGAAAATCGCACCCCGAACTGACTGATACACTGACTGATACAGCGTCCCATAAGCCGGATTATTGAAAAGTTTTTTCCAGCGCAGCAGCGGCGCGAATCGCCGCCTGTTTTTCGGCAGATGATAGAAATTGTGCCGCGCCATAATCCGTCGCCTGCCACATCAGCCCATTATGGCGGGCTGATAAAATCTGCCATTTATGGCTCTCGGCATAATCCTTTTGACCCAGCGCGCCACTGGCATGAAGCCGCGCCATCGAATCTTGGGCATGCGCCGCATCCTTCAATGCCAATTGACGTTAATTCTCGGCCGCGAGATGAATGTCGGGCACCACGCCATGCCCGAATTCATAAGCCTGACCGAGGCGATAAAACCCATATTGGTGGCCCTGCGCCGCCGCCTTTCGAAACCAAAAAACCGATTGCGCTTTGTCATGCGGCACGCCGTCACCGATAAAATAGCGGTCGGCCAATTTCATTTGCGCGTGAACATCGCCTTGCGACGCGGCTTGATGCAATGCGTCAATGCCGAGCGGATTGCTGCATGCGGCGAGCAAAAATAAAGCGGCGATATAAGTCAGGGGTCGAGCCATAGCGTTCTTCTTCTTTTTCATTGCCCATAGCCTATGGCCTCGACCAGCAACAAACAAGCAGTTATCGAGAGCCTTTAACGTCGGCCTTTAAAGTGGGTCTATATCACCGGCTTTTTGTCGGGCGTAAAACTCGGCGCGGAAATCCTCAAAGCGGCCTTCTTCAATCGCCGCGCGCATGGCCGCCATAAGCCCCTGATAAAAGGCCAGATTGTGCCATGTCAGCAGCATGGCCCCGAGATATTCGCCGCAGCGATGCAAATGATGCAAATAAGCGCGGCTATAACGGCTGGACGCATCGCAAGCCATGCTCTCATCAAGCGGGCGCGGATCATCAGCATGACGCGCATTGCGAATATTCACCTTGCCGCGCCAACTATAGGCCGTGCCGTGCCGACCGGCGCGTGTCGGCATGACGCAATCAAACATATCAACGCCGCGCGCCACGGCTTCCACCAAATCCTCCGGTGTGCCGACGCCCATTAAATAGCGCGGCTTGTCTTGCGGCAGCGCGGGGGTGGTCACATCAAGCACTTTCAGCATGGCGTCATGCCCTTCCCCGACGGCCAAGCCACCGACGGCGTAACCGTCAAAGCCGATATCTTGCAGCATTGCCGCGCTTTGATGGCGCAAATCCTCATAAACACCGCCCTGCACAATGCCGAATAGCGCATCGCCCGCACCGGCATCATAATCAGCGAAAGCGTTTTTACTGCGTTCGGCCCAGCGCATGGAAAGCTGCATAGAGGTTTCGGCTTGCTCATGCGTCGCCGGAAAGGGCGTGCACTCATCCAGCACCATGCGGATATTCGCGCCCAATAGGGTTTGAATTTCAATGCTACGCTCGGGCGTCAGCATATGCTCGCTACCATCGAGATGGCTTTGAAAGCGCACCCCCTCCTCGCTCATTTTGGCGAGCTTCGCCAACGACATGACCTGAAAGCCGCCACTATCGGTTAAAATCGGCCCGTCCCATTGCATGAAATCTTGCAGACCACCCAGGGCCGCAACTTCCTCCGCTCCCGGACGCAGCATTAAGTGATAGGTATTGCCCAGCACAATATCAGCGCCAAGCGCGCGCACTTGGTCGGGATACATGGCCTTAACCGTCGCCGCCGTGCCGACCGGCATAAAGGCAGGCGTGCGAATGGTGCCGCGTGGCGTCTCAATCTCGCCGCGCCGCGCCCAGCCATCGGTCTTCATCAGCGTAAATTTCATGGCTCTTTCCGCTCCAGCAAACACGCATCGCCATAAGAATAAAAGTGATAGCCGTCAGCAATAGCATGGGCATAGGCCGCTTGCATCTCCTCCAGCCCCGCCAAAGCCGAGACCAGCATGAATAGCGTGGAACGCGGCAGATGAAAATTGGTCAGCAACATATCGGCGGCGCGAAACCGATAACCGGGCGAGATGAAAATATCCGTCACGGCCTCGAAAGGCTGAACCTGACCGGCTTCATCTGTGGCGCTTTCAATCAACCGCAGCGAGGTGGTGCCGACACAAATAATGCGCCCACCATCGGCGCGCCGTTTATTCAGCGCGGCGGCGGTGGCCTCATTCACCTGCCCCCACTCACCGTGCATTTTATGGTCTTCGAGCTTATCAACCTTGACCGGCAAAAACGTGCCCGGCCCGACATGCAAGGTTACTTCATGCAGGCTGACACCTTTGGCCTTCAGCTTGTCAACCAATGCAGGCGTGAAATGCAGCCCCGCCGTTGGCGCGGCGACCGCGCCCTCTTCGCGCGCAAACAGGGTTTGATAATCATCATTATCTTGCGCGTCCGGCGCGCGTTTTCCGGCGATATAAGGCGGCAACGGCATCGTGCCGAGTTCAGCCAAAGTTGTTTCCATCGCATCGGGCGCGAGGTCAAAAATCAGCCGCGCCGCACCTTCTTCGCGCTCTGACACATGCGCTTCAACGCCATTAAAGTTGATAATATCGCCGTCTTTGACGCGCTTGGCCGGTTTCAAAAAGCAGCGCCAATCGACCGGCCCCAATCTTTCCGTTAGCGTCACTTCAATTTTTGCTCCGACGCCGCCATCGCGTTGGCGTGTTCCGGTCAATCGGGCCGGAATGACTTTGGTGATATTGACGACCAGAGCATCACCGGCGCGCAGCAAATCCGGCAGGTCACTGACCCGCCGGTCAGTCGGCGATTGCCCGGCCGGAATATGCAACAGCCGCGCAGTATCGCGCGGCTGAGCAGGTCTTAACGCAATCAGACTTTCCGGCAGGTCAAAATCGAAATCATCGACTTGCATAGAGACCCGCATGGGCAATTAGTCTGCCAGACGCAGTGAAATGATTTTATCAGGGTCTGCCGGTGGCTCGCCCTTCGCAATCGCATCAATATGCTCCATGCCCTCAATCACTTCACCGAACACCGTATATTGGCCGTTCAGCCAAGTGGAGTCATCGAAGCAGATAAAGAACTGGCTGTTCGCGCTATCGGGATGCTGCGACCGCGCCATGCCCAATGTGCCCCGCTTAAACGCCTCACTGGAAAATTCAGCCCGCAAATCCGGATAGTCTGAGCCACCCATGCCGGTGCCGGTCGGGTCGCCGGTTTGCGCCATGAAGCCGTCAATCACGCGATGAAAGACGATGCCGTCATAAAACTGCTCGCCAATCAGCGTTTTAATCCGCTCGACATGGTTCGGCGCGAGGTCGTCGCGCAATTTAATCTTCACTGTTCCGGTTTTCAATTCCATCAACATAACTGACTCCTTTTGATTGGCAGCTTGTGCTTCATTCAACGTCGAAAACGGAATAGCGAGCACACCCATCAGCATGGCCATTGCGATTACGTAACGCATGAATATCTCCTGTTAAATAACTAAAATTACTTGATTTCTTCTAAAACTGACCGTGGCACAAAGGGGCTGATATCTCCCCCCATAGCCAGAATTTGCCGCACCAAAGTCGATGATACAAAACTGACATCAGGCGTCGCAGGCAGAAAAACTGTCTCGATTTCCGGTGCCATAGAGCGGTTCATTGAGGTCATTTGCGCCTCATACTCATAGTCTGCCGCCGTGCGTAGCCCGCGCAGAATGATATTCGCCCCATTTTGCCGCGCCACATCGACCAAAAGCTCATCAAAGGCGATAACCTCAAGTTCAACACCCTTTTGCTTGGCGACACCGCCGGTTTCGGCCTCAATCATACGCTGGCGCTGTTCAAACGAGAAAACCGGCGTTTTGGTCGCGCTAATTCCAATGCCGACAATCAGCTTATCGACCAAGCCGAAAGACCGCTTGATAATATCAACATGCCCGTTGGTAATCGGGTCAAAACTGCCCGGATAAAGCCCTACACGCATTTATCAGCTCTCCTCGCCGCTCTCATCAGCAGCATCTTCACCACCATCTGCCGCATCCGGCGCAACGTCACCGGAGCCGTCAATCGTCGTTTCCTCGGTCACGTCTATAGCTTCTTCGGCATCATTTTCGTCTTCGTCTGAAGCTTCCCCCAAATGAGCGACCGAAACAACCATTGCGTCATCATCGGTTTTGAAAATCGTGACGCCTTGCGTATTACGTCCGGCAACGCGAATATCATCGACCGGACAGCGAATAAGCGTGCCATTATTGGTCACCAGCATAATCTGATCGCTCTCTTCGACCGGAAACGCCGCGATAAGCTCACCATTACGCTCAGACAGCGTCATGGCGATAATGCCTTTACCGCCGCGCCCTGAGACGCGATATTCATAGGCGGAAGACCGCTTACCATAGCCGTTTTCGCTGACCGCCAGAATAAATTGCTCTTTCCCGCCCATTTCAGCATAACGCTCAGATGACAGCGCCACTTCTTCGGTGGCTTCGGCGTCTTCATCGAGGCTGACATCTTCAATCTCGTTATCATCGCCTGCTGCGGCACGTCGAATGGCGGCGGCTTGCTTCAGATAGGTTGTGCGCTCAGCCGGTGTCGCATCGCTATGGCGCAAAATGGCCAGCGAGATAACACTCGCGCCCTCATCAAGCTTAATGCCACGCACGCCGGTAGAATTACGGCTGCGGAACACCCGCACCTTATCAACCGGGAAGCGAATGGCGCGCCCGCTGGAACTTGTCAGCAGCACATCATCATCTTCATTGCAGGTTTCAACGCCGATAATGCGCTCGCCCTCGCTCGGCTTCATGGCGATTTTGCCATTGCGATTAATTTGCACGAAATCAGACAAATCATTGCGCCGCACATTGCCGAAGCTGGTGGCGAACATGACGTTTAAATCAGCCCAGCTTTCCTCATCTGAGGGCAACGCCATAATATCGGCAATGGTCTCGCCTTCATCGAGCGGCAGCAGATTAACCAGCGCCTTGCCTTTTGATTGCGGGCTGCCGGCGGGCAGCTTCCACACCTTCATTTTGTAAACAATGCCGGTGGTTGAGAAGAACAAGACCGGCTGATGCGTATTGGCGACAAAAATCCGACTAACGAAATCCTCGTCTTTCGTTGACATACCGGCGCGCCCCTTACCGCCGCGACGCTGCGCGCGATAGGTTGAAAGCGGCACGCGCTTAATGTAACCGGCGTGACTGACCGTCACGACCATATCTTCTTGCGGTATCAGTGACTCATCATCAACTTCGCCGTCATCTTCGACATATTCAGAGCGGCGCGGTGTCGCAAATTCTTCTTTAATGGCCGTTAGGTCTTCTTGGATAATCGTCATTACACGCGCGCGACTGCGGAGAATATCCAGCAAATCGGCAATCTGCTCGCCCAGCGTTTTAAGCTCATCGCCAATCTCATCGCGCCCCATCGCCGTCAAGCGTTGCAAGCGAAGCTCCAAAATGGCGCGGGCCTGCTGCTCGCTGAGGCGATAGGTGCCATCATCGGCCACGCGGTGCAGCGGATCATCAATCAGCGCGACAAGCTCGGCGACATCGGAAGCCGGCCAAGCACGCCCCATAAGCTGACTGCGGGCCTCTTGTGGCGAAGGTGCTTTGCGAATAAGCGCAATCACTTCATCAATATTGGTGACAGCAATCGCCAGACCGACCAATACATGCGCGCGGTCGCGGGCTTTATTCAACTCAAATTTCGAGCGGCGGGTGACGACTTCTTCGCGGAAGGCGATAAACGCCTCCAGCATTTGCCGCAAATTCATTAATTGCGGACGCCCATTATTCAGCGCCAACATATTGGCCCCGAAACTGGTTTGTAATTGCGAGTAACGATAAAGCTGGTTCAGCACCACCTCAGCAACCGCGTCGCGTTTCAACTCAACGACGACACGCATGCCATCGCGGTCGCTTTCGTCGCGCAAATCGGCAATGCCCTCAATGGTTTTGTCGCGCACCAAATCGGCGATTTTCTCAATCATCGAGGCTTTGTTAACCTGATACGGAATTTCCGTAATGATAATAGCCTCGCGGTCTTTGCGAATTTCTTCAACCGCAGCGCGGCCCCGCATCACAATTGACCCACGCCCCGTCATAACGGCAGAGGTCGAGCCATTGCGCCCCAAAATAAGCGCACCGGTCGGGAAATCCGGCCCAGGCACGATTTGCAGCAATTCTTCGTCGGTCACTTCTTCTTGGCCGATGAGCGCCTGCGTCGCATCAATCAATTCGCCCAGATTATGCGGCGGCACATTAGTCGCCATGCCCACGGCAATACCGTTTGCACCATTGACCAGTAAATTTGGAAAGCGCGCCGGAAGCACAACCGGCTCGCGCTCGGAATTATCGTAATTGTCTTGAAAATCGACAGTGTCGCGGTCGATATCCTCAAGCAAGGCCTGCGCCGGTTTGGCCATACGCACTTCGGTGTAACGCATGGCGGCCGGCGGGTCGCCATCAACCGAACCGAAATTGCCCTGCCCGTCAAGCAACGGCAGACGCATGGAAAACTCTTGCTCCATACGCACCAAAGCATCGTAAATCGACTGGTCGCCATGCGGGTGATATTTACCGATAACATCACCGACCACGCGGGCTGATTTGCGATAGGGCTTATTGTAATCATAGCCGTTCTCATTCATTGAGAACAAAATGCGGCGGTGCACCGGCTTCAAACCATCGCGCACATCAGGCAGCGCGCGCGAAACGATAACGCTCATCGCATAATCGAGATAGGAGGTCTTCATCTCCTCCTCAATGCTTATCGGTTCAATATCGCCGTCATCTTCGGGCGGTGCGCCATCGCCGGAACCACCATCTGAACCGGAACCCGAACCGCCTTCATCGCCCTCTTCAGCAGGTGTTTCAGAAGCCTCTTCCTCGACAATTTCATCGACGATATCGTCTTCGGTTTCGTTCTGATCTTCAGCTTTTTCGGTCAAAATGCTTCTTCCATACTAGCGCGAAAAACGGCGCTGTTAATACCAAAAACAATAGCATAAAAAGCCGCCACAAAGCAGTTAAAACACCACCTGCCCACAGCCTTTAAGCCATTGAATTTATTAGCACTTATGACCCTAAAAAGGGATGTCGTCGTTGATTTCGCCGCCGCCGCCACTTGGCGCCGTCATCGGTGCCGAATCGTTGCCGACCGCTTGAAAATCACCGCCACTATTGCGGGTATCCAGCATGGTCATCACGCCGCCATAATTTTGCAAAACGACCTCGGTTGAGTAGCGGTCGCTGCCCTTATCGTCTTGCCATTTGCGGGTTTGCAACTGCCCTTCAACATACACTTTCGAGCCTTTTTTGAGATATTGCTCGGCAATGCGGCACAGACCTTCAGAAAAGATAACAACACGGTGCCACTCGGTTTTTTCACGGCGTTCGCCTGAGCTTTTATCGCGCCAGCTTTCGCTTGTTGCAACGCTCAGATTAACGACCGGGCGGCCATCTTTCGTGCTGCGCACATCGGGGTCAGCCCCCAGATTGCCGACCAAAATAACTTTATTCACGCTTCCTGCCATGATGTTTCTCCTTCTTATCGCCTCACACTAGGTGAATCGTTTGCCAACGCCTATCGCTGTGACCCCTCAGCCCGCTTAATATTGTGGATTACTCGGCCAAGTGCGCGGGGCGACGAAATGGCCTTTTGTCAAACGGCTAAACAGGGCTAAGTTATGGCTCAAACAGGAAACATTATGGCACCCCGCAAGACCACAAAAGCCCCTCAGGCCAAACAGATACGCATTATCGGTGCGCGCGAGCATAATTTGAAAAATGTTTCGCTCGATTTGCCGCGCGACAAGCTGATTGTGGTCACCGGTTTATCGGGCTCGGGCAAAAGCTCATTGGCCTTTGATACGATTTATGCCGAAGGCCAGCGCCGTTATGTCGAGAGCCTGTCGGCCTATGCGCGGCAGTTTCTTGAGATGATGCAAAAGCCCGATGTTGACCAAATTGACGGTCTTTCACCGGCCATTTCCATTGAACAGAAAACCACCTCGCGCAATCCGCGCTCAACCGTCGGCACGGTGACGGAAATTTATGACTATCTGCGCCTGCTTTATGCCCGCGTCGGTATTCCCTATTCGCCGGCCACCGGCCTGCCGATTGAAAGCCAGACCGTTAGCGAGATGGTTGATAAGGTGATGGCCTTGCCGGAAGGCACACGGCTTTACTTGCTGGCACCGATTGTGCGTGGCCGCAAGGGCGAGTATCGCCGCGACTTTGCCGAGCTGCAAAAGCGCGGCTTTCAGCGCGTGAAGGTTGATGGCGCTTATTATGAAATCGCTGATGTGCCGACCCTCGATAAAAAGCTGAAACACGATATTGATGTTGTCGTTGACCGCCTCGTTATCAAGCCCGACCTCGGCAATCGCGTCGCTGACTCAATGGAGGTCGCGCTTGGCCTGACCGACGGCATTGCCGTGGCCGAAATGGCCGATCAGAAAAAAGATGAAGAAGCCGCACGCATTATTTTTTCCGCGCGTTTTGCCTGTCCGGTGTCGGGCTTCACCATTGAAGAGATTGAGCCGCGCCTGTTCTCTTTCAACAATCCGTTTGGCGCATGCCCATCTTGCGACGGGCTTGGCACGCAGTTTTTCATCGACCCGATTGCGGTTGTCCCCGATGGCGGGCTGACACTTTATAAAGGCGCGATTGCGCCCTGGTCGAAAACCTCCTCGCCCTATTACACGCAAACATTGGAAGCCATTGCGCGCCATTATGGTTTCAAAATGAGCGATGTTTGGAACGACCTGCCGAAAGAGGCCAAGCAGGTCATTCTTTATGGCACGGGCGATGAGGTCATTACCTTTGAATATGATGACGGGCTGCGGAGCTATAAAACCAAAAAGCCGTTTGAAGGTGTCATTCCCAATCTTGAGCGTCGCTATAAAGAAACCGACAGCAGTTGGGCGCGCGAGGAGATTGAGAAGTTTCAATCGGTTACCGATTGCGATGCATGCAGCGGCTATCGCCTGAAACCGGAAGCGTTGGCGGTGAAAATTGCCGACCTTCATATTAGCGAAGTGGCGCAAATGTCTATCCGCGCCGCTGAGGACTGGTTCAATAAGCTGGAGAAGAAACTCAGCAGCAAGCAGCGACAAATCGCTGTGCGTATTCTGAAAGAAATCCGCGAGCGGCTGAAATTCCTGAATGATGTCGGGCTGGAATATCTGACGCTATCGCGCAATAGCGGCACATTATCCGGCGGTGAAAGCCAGCGTATTCGTCTCGCCTCTCAAATCGGCTCGGGCCTTACCGGCGTTCTTTACGTTCTCGACGAGCCGAGTATTGGTCTGCATCAGCGCGATAATACGCGCCTGCTGGATACGCTGACGCGCTTGCGCGACCTCGGCAATACGGTTGTCGTGGTTGAGCATGATGAGGAAGCCATTATGACCGCCGACCATGTTGTCGATATTGGCCCCGGTGCCGGTATTCATGGCGGCGAAGTGATTGCCGAAGGCACACCGAAGAAAATCGTTGCCACCAAGAAAAGCCTGACCGGCCAATATTTGTCGGGCGCGCTTGAAGTGCAGGTGCCGCAGAAGCGACGCGAAACCAATGCCCGCAAGTGCATTACGGTTAAGGGCGCGCGCGGCAATAATCTGAAAAACATATCGGCGGAAATTCCACTGGGCACATTCACTTGCGTCACCGGCGTGTCGGGCGGCGGTAAATCGACCCTGCTCATCGACACGCTGTATAAATCGCTGGCGCGCAAGCTGAACAATGCGCGCGGCACACCGGCGGAACATGACACGATTGATGGGCTGCATCTGCTCGACAAGGTGATTGATATTGACCAATCCCCGATTGGCCGCACCCCGCGCTCCAACCCCGCGACATATACCGGCGCGTTCACGCCGATACGCGAATGGTTTGCCGGACTTCCCGAAGCCAAAGCGCGTGGCTATAAGCCGGGGCGTTTTTCTTTCAATGTAAAGGGCGGGCGTTGCGAAACCTGTCAGGGCGATGGCGTTATCAAAATCGAAATGCACTTCCTGCCCGATGTGTATGTCGAATGTGATAGCTGCAGCGGCAGACGCTATAATCGCGAAACGCTGGAAGTGAAATTCAAAGACAAGTCGATTGCCGATGTGCTGGATATGACGGTCGATGAAGCCGCCGACTTCTTCAAGGCCGTGCCGATGGTGCGCGATAAAATGGTAACGCTGCAACGTGTCGGCCTCGGCTATATCAAAGTCGGCCAGCAAGCCACAACCTTGTCGGGCGGCGAAGCGCAGCGCGTGAAGCTGGCGAAAGAACTGTCGAAGCGCGCCACCGGTCGCACGTTATATATTCTCGATGAGCCGACCACCGGCTTGCACTTCCACGATGTCGCCAAATTGCTCGACGTGCTGCACGAGCTGGTTGAGAGCGGCAATACGGTGGCGGTGATTGAGCATAATCTCGAAGTCATCAAAACCGCCGACTGGATTATTGATATCGGCCCTGAGGGCGGCGATGGCGGCGGCGAGATTGTCGCCACCGGCACACCCGAGACTGTCGCCAAAGTCAAAAAGAGCTATACGGGCCAATATCTTGCGCGCTTGTTGAAACCAAAGAAATCAGTTGCGAAAAAGGCCGCCGCTGAATAGATTCAAATTTCCGAATAAAAACAACAAACGGAAACAAAATGACTGTTCATACACCTTTGCGCGCCGATGATGTGCGCCGGTCCTGCGCTCGCTGGGCGGGCCATTATGATTTCACCTTCGCACTTTTCGGTCGCAAATATGTCAAGAAAGTCGTCAATCGCCTGAATGATGAGACGCATGGGCGCAATGTGCTCGATGTCGGCACCGGCACAGGGCTGTCCCTGCCCTATTTTCGGCCCGACCTAAGCATCACCGGTATTGATATTTCTGAAGATATGTTGGCGCGCGCCGAGCAACGCGCCAAACGCAAAAAGCTGCAAAATATTGCCGCGCTGCGCGTCATGGATGCAAGCGATATGCAATTTGCCGATGGGCAATTCGATAGCGTCCTCGCTACATTTGTAATGTCTGTCGTGCCCGATCCGGCAGCCGTCTTGGCTGAAATTGCGCGCGTCACACGCCCCGGTGGGCGCGTTTATCTGTTCAATCATTTCCGTGCCGATGAAGAAGACAATCGCGCATTGGCGATGGCCGCGCGCGCCATTGCGCCGGCATCGCGCAAAGTCGGTTTTCATTCCGACTTCTGCCGTTCGCAACTTAACTTTGCCGAGACAGTTTTTATGTTAATGGACGAAGACAGTTTCGGCCCCCTTGATATGTTCACCCTGCTGACGTTACAAAAGGCGACGACGCAAACCTCACTTTCGCAACACCCATAGGGCTTTTGTTCTCTCCCCAAACCGTGTAATTGAAGCGCATGGAAAAAGTGCTTCACATTATTGGAGGTGGACTGGCCGGTTCGGAAGCGGCGTGGCAAGCGGCCGAGGCCGGTGTGCAAGTGGTGCTGCATGAAATGCGCCCCGTCCGCAAAACCGATGCCCATGTCACCGATGGCTTGGCCGAATTGGTCTGCTCAAACTCCTTTCGCTCTGACGATGCCGAAACCAATGCGGTCGGTTTGCTGCATGCTGAATTGCGCGATAGCGACAGCCTGATAATGCAATGCGCCGACGCGCATCAAGTGCCGGCCGGTGGTGCATTGGCGGTTGACCGCGAAGGTTTTTCGCAAAGCGTGACGGCGAAAATTGAGGCGCACCCAAACATTGCAATTGCGCGCGCCGAAGTAACTGAGATTCCGACTGACTGGCAGCATGTCATCATTGCGACCGGCCCGCTCACCTCGCCTGCCTTGTCGGAGCTTATCGGCAAAATGACCGGCAGCGACAAGCTGGCGTTTTTTGATGCGATTGCGCCGATTATTTATCGCGACAGCGTGGATATGGATATTTGCTGGCACCAGTCGCGCTATGACAAGCTGGGCCCCGGTGGCACCGGCAAGGATTACATCAACTGCCCGATGGACGAAGCGCAATATAATGCTTTTCTCGACGCGCTGGTAGAAAGCGACACGGCGGATTTTAAGGAATGGGAACAAGACACGCCCTATTTCAATGGCTGCCTGCCGATTGAAGTGATGGCGACGCGCGGACGCGATACGCTGCGGCACGGGCCGATGAAACCGCGCGGCCTGACCAATGCCCATAATCCTGATGTTAAAGCGCATGCCGTGGTGCAATTGCGCCAAGACAATGCGCTGGGCACTTTGTTTAATATGGTCGGCTTTCAAACCAAGCTGAAATATGGCGCGCAGACCGATGTGTTCCGTCTTATTCCGGGGCTGGAAGATGCGCGCTTCGCCAGACTTGGCGGCTTGCACCGCAATACTTTCTTGAACAGCCCAAGCCTGTTAGATGGCGAATTGCGCCTGAAGAACGCCCCGCATATTCGCTTTGCCGGACAAATTACCGGCGTTGAGGGCTACGTTGAAAGCACCACGATTGGACTGATGGCCGGACGTTTTGCTGCCGCGCAAATACAGGGCCACGAAATGGCGCAGCCGCCCGTGACAACCGCCTTTGGCGCTTTGCTGGCGCATATTACGGTGAATGCCGACGCCCAGACTTTCCAACCGATGAATGTGAATTTCGGCCTGATGCCGGAGCTTGGCGAAATGCCTGCGCCGGTTGGTGAAGACGGTAAACGCCTGCGCGGCAAGTCGCGCATGCAAGCCAAAAAGCAAGCACGGCAACGCGCTTTCACCTCGCGCGCGCGGGCTGATTTCTCAAGCTGGCACCAAGCGAGTTAGCTTAAGCTTCCGCCACTTGGCGCATCGCCTCATGCCTGCTTTCAATAAATGGGCGCAGCTTTTCCAAATCGACAAAAGACGGGGGAGCGCAAATTAAAGACGACCGGTAAATGCCATCTTCAACAAAATAAGTTGATAAATCAGTAGGCTACCCTGTGAAGGGAAATTCTGCGCTTGGCGGCGCGCCAGCCCGACTGGCAGAAAAACTGGCAGAAGCCGCTTTCGCTCACGTCGCGGCAATTTATTAAACGCAGCACAAGCCTCAGCCAACAAATTTGCGGCACGCGCCGCAACAGCCTCACCATTTTCCGGCACAAGGCGCATTAATTCAAAACCCGTACCGGCTGTTTCCAATAGCGCATCACCGCAAGAGGCGCCGCAAATCTCAGCCGCCAAGCGCATCAATGCCGGGCCGACTTGTGTCGCCTCCGCTTCCAATTCATCGCCCCCGCGCGTGGCCTCGGGTAAGGCCGCTTCGCGCCCATCAATCAGCGGTAAAAATCGGTCTTTAGCAATCGGGTGTACCAGCAAAGCCTCGCCAATCGGCGTGCCGCGCGCATCGCCATTGGCAACGGCGTCCAGCAGGTCGCGCCACCATTGCAGGCGAATGGCACCGACCATCGGGTCTGATACGGTGGCGGGAATACGCGCAATATCGGCATAGAGGTGATAAAGCGTCAAAAGCGCGGCGCGCTTATCGGCAGGCGCAAATAAATGGCACAAATATAAATCGCCATCTAATCCGCGAAGCTCTTGGCGTAAAAGCTCTTCATTCATAGTGCCTGCTCCTCAAAGAAAAGGGCCGCACAATGGCGGCCCTTCCTCCAAATTTCGTGCCGCTTAGTAAATGTTCTGAGCGGAAACCATTGCAAACAGCATTGGAACTGACAGCATTGTATTGGTGCGCGAGAACAGCATGGCGGTGCGCGCCGATGCGGCTTTCTCGTCAGCACTGGCATCAACAATGCCCAATGCTTTTTTCTGATTTGGCCAAATAACGAACCAAACATTGAACCACATGACGATGCCCAGCCACATGCCGATACCGATAGCGATATTTTTCGGCACAGCGAAATCATTCATTGCGCCGAGTGACATGGCGTCATGGATATAGCCGTTAATGTAACCGAGAATAAGGCCGGTGACCAAAGTCGCCATAGCGGCCCAGCGGAACCACCACAAAGCGGCCGGTGCAATCACTTTACCGATAGCAGGCTTCTGCTCATCAGGAATGTTCGGCATATTCGGGATTTGGACGAAGTTGAAATAATACAACAGGCCAATCCACATAATACCGCTCAGAACATGCAGCCAGCGGAACAAAAATGCCCAAAATGTCGTGTCGAAAGTACCGCCACTATTGAGATACATAAGCTCCAGCAAGAAAGCCAGAACGAAGCCCGCAATAACCGTATTGCGAAGTGATGAAAGAATTGCAGCCATGATAGCCTCCCCTATTCCGAATCTATCGTTACCGACACCTTAGCACCCCACAAAAGGCGGGGGCAACCGGCGCCTAATTTACTTGTGTGCCAGACCAGTCGCGTTTGACACCCAACAGCATGAGCAAGGGTGACGCGATAAAGATTGATGAGTAAGTGCCGACAATGACGCCCCAAATCATCGCAAAGGTAAAGCCGCGAATAACCTCGCCGCCCAAAACATAAAGCGCGAGCAAAGCCAACATGGTGGTGACCGAGGTCATAACCGTGCGTGATAATGTTTCATTGATGGCTATGTTCAGCAATTCCGACAAATCCATCTTCTTATATTTACGTAAGTTTTCGCGCACGCGGTCATACACCACCACGGTGTCATTCATCGAATAACCGACAATGGTCAAAATCGCCGCCAAAATGGACAGGTTAAAATCAAGCTGCAATAGCGCGAACAGGCCAATTGTCAGCGCCACATCATGCACCAGTGCCAGCACCGCGCCGACACTGAACTGCCACTCAAAACGAAACCAAATATAAATCAGCATGGAGGCAATCGCCGCCACCACCGCCATCAGGCCGGTTTGAATAAGCTCGGCACTCACTTGCGGGCCAACAATCTCAACACGGCGCACATCGAAGTCGCTAGCCAACTCACCGCGCACGCGCTCAACCGCCGACAGATTATTGCTGGCATCAGTCGCGCCCGTCGCCTCAGCAATACGAATAAGCACATCAGTATTTTTGCCGAATTCCTGAATTTGCACTTCGCCCAAATTAAGCGCGCCCAAGCGACCGCGTAATTCGCTTAAATTAACCGCGCTTTCAGCGCTCGCCTCAATCAGCGTGCCGCCGCGAAAATCAATGCCGAAATTCAGACCATTGGCGAGAAACACGCCGATGGACGCAATCACCAAAGCCAGTGACAGCGACATCGCAATCGTGCGGTGGCGGATAAAGCCAATCGCTGTGTTTGCCGGAACCAGTTTTAATGTTTTCATCTTTTTTCTCCGAGTCACACAGCGACTAAATCGGCAGGGTTTCGGGCCGGCCCTGGCGACGAAGCCATAGCGACACAAACAAGCGGGTTAATACGAAAGCGGTGAAAACCGAGGTGACAATGCCGATAGCCAGTGTAATGGCAAAGCCCCTAATCGGGCCTGAGCCAAGCTGGAACAAAATAATCGCGGCCAAAAAGGTCGTGACATTGGCATCGAAAATAGTGCTCAAGGCGCGGCTGTAACCCATATCAATCGCAATAATCGGGTTTTTATCAAGGGCCAGTTCTTCGCGTATGCGTTCAAAAATCAGCACATTGGCATCAACCGCCATGCCGACCGTCAAAACGATACCGGCAATGCCGGGCAGCGTCAGCGTGGCCTGCAAGCCCGACAGCACGGCCATAATCAGCAGCAAATTGGCAATCAGCGCGACATTGGCAAAGATGCCAAACAAGCTATAGCTGACCACCATAAAGGCGATAACGGCGAAGAAGCCGACAATCAATGCAATGCGACCGGCTGCGACACTATCTGCGCCAAGCCCCGGGCCAACCGTGCGCTCTTCCAAAATACTCATCGGCGCGGGCAACGCACCGGCGCGCAGCAAAATCGCCAAATCATTGGCTTCTTCGACGCTGAAATTACCGGTAATGCGGCCCGACCCGCCCAGAATGGCGGATTGAATGATCGGCGCTGAAATGACTTTTTCATCAAGCACAATGGCAAAAGGTCGCCCGATATTGGCCTGCGTCACCTCGCCAAACTTGCGACCGCCAAGTGTATCGAAGCGGAAATTAACCTCCGGCGCATTGGTTTGCGGGTCAAAGCCGACACTCGCATCAACCAAACGTTCACCGCTCACAATGGCGCGGCGTCGAATGATATAGGGCACTGCCGGCTCCGTATCAGTGTAAACAAGGCGCGAACCGGCAGGCGGACGCTTGCCGTCAGCGACCTCATATCCGCTAATGGTTTGGTCAACCAAATGGAAATTCATTTTCGCCGTTTGCCCCAGCAAGGCTTTCAGGCGTTCGGGATCATCAAGCCCGGGTACTTGCACCAAAATCCGCTTTTCGCCCTGCCGCTGAATGGTCGGCTCGGTCGTGCCCAACTCATCGACACGACGACGGATAATCTCAATCGATTGCTGCACGGTGCGCGTATTGCTGGCGGCAATCGCGTCTTCCGTGGCGCGTAAAACAAAGGTCTGTCCTTGAGTATTCTCGACATTCAAATCAACGCGCTGCTCAAAACTGGTCAACGCGCTGCCGCTCACCGGCTGCGCCAAATTTTGCAGCGCCGTGGTGGCTTTCTCCATATCGGCGGCATCGCGAATGGTCACGCTGACGCCGTTGTCAATACGCGACAAGCCGGAATAGCCGATACGTTCCCCGCGCAAGGCAAGGCGAATATCTGAGGTCAAATCATCTAGCCGCTCGCGCTGAACCGAATCCGTATCGACCGATAACAGCAAATGCGAACCGCCTTGCAAATCCAGCCCCAGATTGAGTGTGCCTGATGGAATGAAACCGGGCAGCGCCAGACGGGTTTCTTCGCGCATAAAATTGGGCAACGCGAACAACACGCCGACAAGCATTAATAATGCAATGCCGGTAATTTTGAAATTTGAGAAATGCAGCATGAAACGCCTCTGGCGACTTGATTAGTCGTTGTTTTTTCCGCGCACGGAAATAATCATGGATTTCACGACTTTCATACGCGCATTTTCACCAAAATCGACATCAAGCTCATCATCATGGACTTTGGCAACTTTTCCGACCAGACCGCCTTGCGTGATGATGGTATCGCCGCGCGACACGCCATCAACCATCGCCTGATGTTCGCGCTGACGCTTTTGCTGCGGGCGAATAATCAAAAAATAGATAATGGCAAACACCATCACCAGCGGAAAAAGCAATTCAAACAGCGCGTTGCCGCCGGAAGCGGATTGCGCATGAGCAGGTGTAATTAACATGAGAATCTCCGTATTCGTGAACCGGACTATACGCAAGAAGCGCCGCAACGCCAAGCATTTAAGCCCCAAATCGGTGAGTTAGATAAGCGATTGCGGATTAACCGCACGTGTGCCCTTGCGAAGCTCGAAATGAAGCTGCGGTCGGTCAACATTTCCGGTGCGTCCGACCTCGGCAACCACCTCGCCCTGCTTCACCCGCGCGCCCGGTTTAACCAAAAATTTCGACGTATGGGCATAGGCCGTCACCCAGCCACCGCTATGGCGAATGAGCAGCAAATTGCCATAGCCGCGCAATTCATTGCCTGTATAAACCACCACGCCATTCTCAGCCGCGCGAATGGGCGCGCCCTCACGCGCCGCAATGTTAATGCCATCATTATGCAGCCCGCCATCTTTCGGCCCATAACCTGAAATAATCGAGCCTTTAACCGGCACTAAAAACCGTCCGACCCGCTTAGGGGCTGATGGCATTGTTTTGGGTTTCACCGATGCTTTAGCAGATGCGGTCGTAACCGACCGAACCGGCGTGGCTTTCAAGCTCGGTATTTGCAAACGCTGCCCGACACTAATGGTGAAAGGTTTATTCAGACCATTGAGCTTGGCCAATGTCGCCACATCGGTTTTATGCGCCCGCGAAATTGAATAAAGCGTGTCCTTCTTCTTTACCTCGTAAAAGGCCTGTGTCGGCAGCCGCACGCGGTCGCCGGGCGACAAAACATAGGGCGGCTTGGCATTATTGTTTTCCAGCAAAGCGCGCAATGGCACATCATATTGCCGCGCCAGACTGTAATAGGTGTCGCCCTTACCGACCTCCACCAAACCGTTTGAGGTTTTGGTATTTGCCGCACGGGCCCGACCGCTTGTCGCGGTTTGCGGTTTCTTGGCTTGTGGGCGGCGGTCGAGCGTATCGCGCATGCGCGTCCAAAAACGCTCAATGCGGCTTTCGCCCTCAGCTTGCGTTTGCTTGTCGGCTTTGGGTTTCTTTGCCGGTCTTTCCGGCGATGTCGTGCGCGGCACATTGCTGTCGCTATCATACCACCGACCCGATTCAATTTGCGCGCAGCCGCCCATCAGGGCTGCAATCGCAAAACAGATTATCAGCGCGGCAAATCCGCTATGTTGTTTTTGTTGTTTGGTCGCGAGCGTCATTCAAAAATTGTAGCCAGTTCTGCCGCCATGTCACCCTGTGTATGATCCATTTGCAGCGGCGTCACGGCAATATGCCCCTGGGTAATGGCCTCAATGTCGGTATTCTTGCCGGGCGTGTAAACCAAATCGCCATTCTCATCGACCAGCCGGTCGAATTTATACCAGAAATAGCTGCGGCCCCGTGGGTCGATACGTTCCTCAAGCCCCAAAATAGAGCGGTCGCGCTTGCCTTGCTTGACCACCCGAATTTCCGGATTGTCGTTAATATCAATATGCGGAAAATTGAGATTGATGAGTGTTTCCTCAGGCCAGTCCACATCGAGCAATTTCTCAATCAAGCTCGGCGCGTGTTTCTCAGCCACCTCAAAGCGCGGCGACCAAGTGCCCGGCTCTCCGGTAAACATCACAGCTTGCGACATGGCGATGGATTTAATGCCGAACACTGTGCCCTCTTTCGCGCCGGCCACTGTGCCCGAATAGCTGACATCTTCAGCGATATTTTGACCGAAATTCACGCCCGATAAAACCAAATCGGGCTGGTTGTCGCGCAATACATGGCGCGTCGCCACCATCACGCAATCGGTCGGCGTGCCGGTAACAGCAAAACGTTTCGGCCCCAATTCAATCACCCGCATGGGCTTGGACAGGCTCAGCGAATGGCTGGCCCCACTCATTTCTTCGGCCGGTGCGAACACCCAGACATCATCGGACAGGGCTTCGGCAATCTTCAGCGCAGAGACCAAACCCGGCGCGTCAATGCCATCATCATTGGTGACCAAAATCCGCCCAACCGATTTACTCATTGGCTTCCCCTATTGTTTCTGCCCCGCCCATATAAGGACGCAAGACATCAGGCACCGTAACCGTGCCATCAGCGTTTACATAATTTTCCAACACCGCGACCAAAGTGCGGCCAACCGCGAGGCCGGACCCGTTCAGCGTATGCACAAAATGCGTTTGCTTCTCGCCCTCATGGCGATAGCGCGCATTCATGCGCCGCCCCTGAAAATCTCCGCAATAAGAAATGCTGGAAATCTCGCGATAGGCATTTTGCCCGGGCAGCCAAACCTCAAGGTCGTAGGTTTTGCGCGCGCCAAAACCCATATCGCCCGTGCAAAGCTGCATCACCCGATATGGCAGGCCGAGGCGTTTCAGCACTTCTTCGGCGCAATTGGTTTTGCGCTCCAACTCAGCCGCGCCGTTCTCTTCATCGGTAATGCTGACCAGTTCGACTTTGGTGAATTGGTGCTGGCGTATCATGCCGCGCGTATCGCGCCCTGCCGCCCCGGCTTCTGACCGGAAGCATTGCGTCAAGGCGGTCAGACGCATCGGCAAGGCCGCCGCATCGATAATTTGCTCGCGCACCAAATTGGTCAGCGTCACCTCAGCGGTCGGTGTCAGCCAATAGCCGTTTTCCGTGCGAAACAAATCTTCCGAAAATTTCGGCAATTGACCCGTGCCGTAAACCGCATCATCGCGCACCAAAACCGGCAGCGTATTTTCACGATAGCCGAATTCATTAATGTGCAGGTCAATCATGAAATTGCCCAGCGCGCGGTCGAGCCGCGCCAAGCCGTCGCGCAACACGACAAAGCGCGAACCGGACAGCGCCGCGGCAATCTCAAAATCCATCATGCCGAGCGCTTCACCGATTTCAAAATGTTCGGCAGACCCTTGTTTGGGCTCGCCATGACGGCGCAATTCAACATTACCCGTTTCATCGTCACCGACGGGCACATCGGCCAGCGGCAGATTGGGAATGGCAGCAAGCGCATCAGTCAGTTCGGTATTGGCGGCGCGCTCAATCTCTTCAGCCTTTTGCAAGGCGTCTTTCAATCCGGCGACTTCATCCATCAGGCGTTGGGCTTCGGCCTCATCGCCCTGCCCTTTGGCTTGACCGATTTTCTTGGAGGCATCATTGCGCTTGGTCTGTAATTCTTGCGCCTCGGCAATCGCCGCGCGCCGCGCATCGTCAAGCGTCAACATCTCAGCGGCACAAGGCGACGCTCCGCGTCGGCTCAAAGCGGCATCGAAGGCATCGGGGTCTTTGCGTATGGCGTTAATATCATGCATGGGCGACTCGCTTGGCTGTATTCTTGTTCTGTATAAAGCGGCGCGCGCGCAAAAGCCAGACGTGCCGGCCGCAGGGTGTGCTATTCGGCACTATCCTTGCGCGGTTTTTGCATTGCCGCGACGCAAAAAATCGAAATCTCATAAAGCAGCAATGTCGGCACACCGAGGCCGATTTGACTGATTAAATCTGGCGGCGTCAAAATCGCCGCCACGGCAAATACGATAACAATCGCATAACGCCGCTTGGCGCGCAGCCCGTCTGCCGTCACCACCCCAATGCGGCCTAACAGAGTGAGAATGACCGGCAGTTGAAAACATAAGCCAAAGGCCAGCATCAACACCATGGTGAATGATAAATACTCGCTGACCCGATTGACCATGCGGACAGCCGCGCCCTCTTCGCCGCCGCCCATTTGCATGGATAAAAAGAACTCAAACGCCATCGGCATCACCAAAAAGAAAACCAATGACGCGCCAAGCGCAAATAATAAGGGCGAGGCAATGAGATAAGGCAGAAAAGCGCGCCGCTCGGTCTTATAAAGTCCGGGCGCGATGAAGCGGTAAAGCTGATAGGCAATCGCCGGAAAGGCGACAAATAATCCGGCAAACATGGCCAGCTTAATTTGCGTAAAAAAGAATTCATGCGGCGCGGTATAAATCAGCTCTAACCCGCCCGCCTCATCGGCACTGCCGAGTGCCTGTTCAAACGGCCAAAGCAGAAACGCAAAAATCTCTGAGGCAAAAAACATGCACAGGGCAAAGGCGGCGGCGAACCAAGCGACGCTCCACAGCAGGCGCGCGCGCAGCTCGACCAAATGGTCGAACATCGGCATTTCACCGCGCGACAGAGCGTCTTTTTCTTCAGCCACCCTATTTCTCTTCTTTATCTTTTGCGCCGTCTTCAAATAAATCCGGCAGGTCAATATCCAAGTCTTTTTCAGCCAGTTTTTGCAACTGCGCTTTGGTGTCTATCTCGTTTGAAATCTCATTGACCTGTGCGCGAAACTCGGTCGCCATATCGCGCATTTGTCGCGCATAGCGACCGACCGTGCGCAACATATTGGGCAGTTCACGCGGCCCCAAAACCAGCAGCGCGACCACGCCGAGAACCAGCATTTCGGTCCAGCCAATGTCAAACATCGGCGCGCTCCGCTACTTATCTTCTTCGGATTTGTTGACCGCGTCGCCCTCAATGGTCTGGCCAGTGCCGTCATCGGCATTGCTTGCGGTTTCGTCTGCGCCTTCGCGCAGCCCTTGACGGAAGCTTGTAATGCCGCGCGCGACATCACCCATAAGCGACGAAATGCGACCGCGACCGAACAATAAGATCAGCAGGACGGCAACAACGAGTATCTGAACCCAGCTAATTCCCATGAGTAAACCCCTTTAGTTTCAGTCTTTCAATAGCATGAGGCGCGCCTGCGGCACAAAGAATTTGTGCGCCCCCAATTCAGGCGGCGTGTCGCCACTCAGCAGAGCCTCGAAGCCGACACCGTCTTCACCCTTAATCAGACACAACCAATCGGCGCCCATCAGCCGCGTCTCGACAAGCTCGCCCGCGAAACTAAAATCATCAGCCGCGCCGGTAAGCGAAACATCAGCCGGTCGAAAACCCTGAATACCGGCACCGCTTTTGAGCAAATTCACCGCGCCAAACATGCCTGCAACATCAATGCTGGCCGGATGGCGATACACGGTTTCGGGATTGTCGATTTGCAAAATCGCCCCATCAACCTGCACGGCAATGCGGTCTGCCATACGCAGCGCATCGGCGGCGTCATGCGTCACCACCAGCCCTGCCGCGCCGACTTGCTTCAGCAAATGCAAAGTCAGGTCGCGCATGCGGTCGCGTAATTGCGGGTCGAGATTGGAGAATGGCTCATCCATCAGCACCAGTTTGGGCGAAGGTGCCAAAGCGCGCGCCAAAGCCGCCCTTTGCTGCTCTCCGCCCGACAGGCTGTTTGGAAATTTGTCGGCATAGCCCTTTAAGCCCACCTGCTTCAGCAATTCGAGCGCCCGCGCTTTTTGTTCGCCAGCCGATAAATGCGTCAGCCCGAAACAAATATTGTCGTAAACCGACAAATGCGGAAACAGCGCAAATTCTTGAAATAAAAATCCGATATGGCGCGTCTCAGGTGGCGCCAGCCTATCGGCTGACGAGACCACTTCGCCATTCAGAGAAATCGTCCCCGCTTGGGGCTGCTCCATGCCTGCGGCGAGGCGCAAGCATGTGGTTTTGCCACAGCCCGATGGGCCGAGCAGACACACAACTTCGCCTTGCGCGATAGAAAAACTGACATGCTTGACGACTTGCTCGTCATCATAGCGAAACGAAACTTGGTCGAAACGAAGCGCCTCACTCATGCCGAAGCGCTATCCCCTGCTGCGTCATCAGCATTTTCTTCGCCAATATCCTCGGGCAAATCCATTTCCAATGGAGCCAATTCGCCGCCATCATCTCCGGCTTCCAGCGGGTCTTCCTCCGGATCATTATCCGGGTCAGGGGCCGGCACTTCAAAACCGGGCGGCAGACGGTCATCAAGTAAACCGGCGGCTTTTAACTCTTCCAAGCCCGGCAAATCGCTGAGGCCTTCGAGCCCGAAATGCAGGAGAAAATTATCCGATGTGCCATAGGTGACCGGACGACCCGGTACACGACGACGCCCGCGAATTTTCACCCATTCGCTTTCCAGCAGCACATCAAGCGTGCCTTTGGAAATCGACACGCCGCGAATATCTTCAATCTCGGCGCGGGTTACCGGCTGGTGATAAGCGATAATGGCCAGCGTCTCGAGCGCGGCACGTGACAGGCGACGCTGCTGCACCACATGTTTTTGCAACGCATGAGCGAGGTCAGGCGCGGAACGAAACACCCATTTATTGCCGGTCTTTTGCAAATTGAAACCGGCCTCGGCATATTTCTCGCCAATCGCCTGCATAATCGCGGGCACATCAGCATTGGTGGCCAGCTTATCGGCGATATTAGGCGCATCGAGTGGCTCTTCAGCAGCAAACAAAACGGCTTCGACGATGCGAATGTCCTCTGCTTCGACCGGACGCAATTCAACCGGCTTATTGTCGTCTTCACTCATCACTCTGTTCCCGGTTCCGTAGCTATATTATCGGCGACCGCCGCTTTGGGGCGCGCGCGGCGCACCAATAGGCTTTCAAAATTTTTGCTTTGCTGCAATTCAACGCGCCCGTCACGGGCATATTCCAAAAACGCGCTGAACGAACTGGCCATTGTGGTGCGCCGCTTTTGCGGGTCGCGCATATCACCGGCCACCAGCGAGTCCATCGATTCCCAATCATCGAGCTTGCCGAGTAAGCGCTCAATCCGCATACGGGCGCGCTCAATGCTCAAAACATCCATTTTTGGTGGCGACCACCTTTCATAATGATTGCGTAAACGCTGCGTTGAGTAAGCGCCCAAAACCTCATAAAGGCTGGCGTCATATGTGCTTTGCCGTTTAATGCGAATACCCTCAGGCATGCCATGCACGAAGAAGTCGCGCCCCAATAAATCGCGCCCCATTAGCTGCGCCGATGCCTCGCGCATCGCCTCAAGGCATTTTAGACGAAACACCAGACGCGCCGCCATTTCTTCCGCATCAATAACTTCGTCATCATGCGGCGGCGGCAAAATCAGGCGCGACTTTAAATACGCCAGCCAAGACGCCATGACCAAATAATCGGCGGCCAGCTCAATCTTCAAATCCTGCGCTTCGCGAATAAAATCGAGATATTGCTCAGCCAGCTTCAAAATGGAAATTTGCTTGAGGTCAACCTTCTGCGTCCGCGCCAAAGCCAGCAAAATATGCAGCGGCCCATCATAGCCATCAAGATGAAGCGCCAGCCCGTCTTCCGTTGTGGCTTGATAGGCAATGCCCTCCTGAAAGCCATCATTTTGTGAGGCTTCGGTCTGCGACGAATCCGTAGGGTTTTCTTTCATAGCGCTTTATAGCGCGTTCTGCGATTCGGGGAAAACATCACCCATCAGTTCTCCCCAGACTTTGCGCGCGCCTTTCGGCACTTCCGAGGCCAGCGTGTGCAGCGCATCATCGACGCGCTGAATACGCGGCGCGGCATCCACCGATGGGCGGCTAGGCAAAGCGGCGGCCACATTTTGCATTTCTGACATATCGCCATTGCAGTGCAGCACCATATCGCAACCCGCCATCAGGGCAGCCGTCACCCGCGCGCCAATATCATCGCTGAGGGCTGACATGGAAATATCATCGCTCATCAGCAAGCCGTCAAAGCCAATATGGCGACGAATAATGCCGTCAATCAACGGCTTGGAGCAGGTGCTGACAGTCTCAGCGTCAATCGCTTCATAAAGCAAATGGCCGGTCATGCCGATAAGCGCATCATTAAGCTGTTTGAAAACCTCAAAATCAGTCTGCTCAAGCGTTGCGCGGTCGGCTGTAATGCGCGGTAATTCGTGATGGCTATCAACCAAAGCGCGGCCATGCCCGGGCGTATGCTTGACGACCGGCAAGGTGCCACCCATCTCCAGCCCGTCCATAACAGCGCGGCCCAGCGCAACGCAGCGGGTGACATCATCGCCAAAGGCGCGATCGCCAATCACATTTGACGTTTCCGGCAAACGCAAGTCGAGGCACGGCGCGCAGTCAATGTTAATGCCCAATTCATATAAATCATGCGCCAGCAAAGCCGCCCCCAAACGCGCCGCCTCAATGGCGCGAGCTTGGTCAGCGGCAAACATATCGCCATACAGCCCCATTGGCGGATAGGCGGCGACAAGCGGCGGCTTTAAGCGCGCGACGCGCCCACCTTCTTGATCAATCAATATCGGCAAATCGGCGCGCCCCGACATCTCGCGCAAGCTATCGGTCAGGCCACGCAACTGGTCGCGGCTCTCTATATTGCGGGCAAAAAGAATAATGCCCCAGGGGCGCACATCATGAAAAAACGCCGCTTCATCGGCGCTCACATTCAGCCCTTCAATGCCAAAAATAACCGGAGAATACGCTGCCATATTTATGGCTGCTTGCGCACCAGACAATCTTGCCCGCGACTTTTCAAATTGGCACAAAATGCTGTGGCCGCATTGCGGCTTTCAAAGCCCGGCACGTTTACGCGATAGAAAATCCCTTTATCGCCGAGGTCAACGCGCAGGATAAGCGGGTTACGCTGGCCGAGAAGGTCGCTGAAATTATTCTGCAAACCAGAGTAAACGCCGCGCGCCAAAGCCCGCGAGCGCGACGCCGCCAACTGCACCATGAAGTCATCGCGCGCGACTGAACCTGGGCGCACTTGCGTCTTCGCCGGTTTGGCTGTCGGTCTTGCGGCAGGCACGGCAGCGCGCGGTGCGCGATTAAGGTCAGGGCGCGGCGGCGACACTTCGACCGACGGGTCGTTTTGCAAAACCCTAATGCTGTTACCGGCCGGCAAGCGCGTATCATCGGCAATCGCTTTTGGCACATTCAAGGCTTGCTCAAACGGGTCTTCGGTGCGCGCAATCAGGCTCTCAATCGTGCCGGTGGCGTTATCTGCCGGAGAGGCAGGCTGGGCTTGCGGCGTTTCCGGCTCAGCCGCGCCGCGCATAACGCCATATATATTAAGGTCTTCCGGCTTTACCGGAACACCGCCCGGCACATTTTCAGCCGGAACTTTAATCGGCGTTTTCTCGGCCAGCACGACCGGCGGCAGGCTGCGCTGCCCTTCTTCCAGCCCTTGTTGAAAGGCATAGAAATATGTGCTGCCGACGGCACCGCCAATGAGTATCAAAAACAAAAAGATGGCGCGGAAGGACGGCAGATTAAAACCCGATGAGCGCGAATAAATTTCAGCCCCCGGCGACGGATGCGCGATACGCAAATCAACATCGCTGTCGAGAAACTCTTTTTCGAAGTTACCGGAGTCGTTTTGCGACATGATATCTCTCGTGCTTTCTTGCTCTTCTCAGTTAGGGCTGAAGCCCCGTTCATTCAGAACCTAAACACTAACGCAATTCGTCTTGCGGTGTCACGCCGATAACATCAAAACCTGAGGCCAAAGTAATCGCCGTGGCGCGAATAAGCGCGAGACGCGCCAATGTACCGGTTTCATCTTCTTCTTGAATGAAGCGCAAATTGACTTCCTCTTTGCCGAGATTCCAAAGCGCGTGAAACGCCGCCGCCAGTTCCAATAAATAAAACGCCACACGATGCGGTTCGCGCGCTTGCGCCGCCGCCAACAACATACGCGGATAAGCGCCGAGCAGACGGATAAGCGTCAGTTCGGCATCATGCGTCAGTGTTGTTAACGGTGCGGCGGCCAAAGTCGCGTCTTCTACCACGACGCCCTGCTCTTTGGCATTACGCAAAACCGAGAAAATCCTTGCATGGGCATATTGCACATAGAAAACCGGATTATCGCGGCTTTGCTCTTTCACCACATCGAAATCAAAATCCAGTGGCGCATCGTTTTTGCGCGTCAGCATCATAAAACGAACCGCGTCCTTGCCGACTTCCTCAACAACCTCGCGCAGCGTGATGAAGCTGCCCGAGCGTTTCGACATTTTAACCGGCTCGCCGCCGCGCATAAGCTTCACCAAATTGCAGACTTTGACTTCAAGTTGGGCAGCGCCATCGGTAATGGCGGTCACTGCCGACTGCATGCGCTTGATGTAGCCGATATGGTCAGCGCCCCAAACATCAATCATCTGGGCATAGCCGCGCTGATATTTATTGAAATGGCAGGCAATATCCGGCGCAAAATAGGTCCAACTGCCGTCAGATTTCTTCAAAGCGCGGTCGCTATCATCGCCAAAATCGGTTGACTTAAACAAGGTTTGCGGCGACGGCTCCCAGTCCGGCGGCGGCTCTTTGCCTTTTGGTGGCTCAAGAATACCCTGATAAATCAATTTCTTAGTTGATAGTTCATCAAGTGCTTTATCAACTGAGCCATCATCATGCAGGCTTTGCTCGGACAGGAAATAATCATGCTTCACACCCAGCAAAGCCAGATCATCGCGTATCATATCCATCATCATCGGCAGCGCGACAGATTTGGCCGCTTGTAGCTGCGCGTCCGGCGCATCGGGCAGTTCCATTGCCGCCAGTTTTTGACCGACGGGCACGAGATAATCCCCTGGATAAAGCCCTTCAGGAATGGCGCCAATATCCTCGCCTTGCGCCTCGCGCATTCGCAACAGCGCCGAGCGCGCCAACACATCAACCTGCGAACCGGCATCATTGATATAATATTCGCGCAACACATCGCTGCCGGTCTTTTCCAACAAACGCGCCAGCACATCACCGACCACCGCTCCACGCGCATGGCCGACATGCATCGGGCCGGTCGGATTGGCCGACACATATTCGACATTCACCTTCGCGCCGCCCGTGCCATCGCCATAGGCCAGACCGGCGGTCAGAATATGCGGCACAAGCTGATGCCAAGCCGATTTATCGAGCCGCAGATTGACAAAGCCCGGCCCGGCAATCTCAGCCGCTTCAATGCGGTCGGACTTCAGCAATTCCGCAACCAAAAGCGCCGCCAAATCACGCGGATTCATCCCCGCCGCTTTGGCCAGAACCATTGCGGCATTGGTCGCCATATCGCCATGCGCGGGGTCACGCGGCGGCTCTACAGTCAGGCGAGATATATCAAGGCCATCGGCCAGCTTGCCCTGCTCTTGCAGCGCCACCAGCGCGGCCCGAACATCGGCTTCAATTTCTGCGAAAAGATTCATGCGCGTCTTCTAAATCATCGTGTCGGAAATGTCGAACAGGCGACGGTGCTCTTCCATCGCAAAGCGGTCCGTCATGCCCGCCATATAGTCGCAAATAATGCGCGCCTTCATGGTCTCATCACCGGCCAGCGCATCGCCGCGCCAATCCTCGGGCAGCACTTCCGGCTCGGCCAGATAAACCGCAAACAAATCTTTCATAATGCGGCGCGCCTTGCTCATGGAGCCATTGACCGTGTGATGGCGATAAACGCGCGCGTGCAAGAATGATTTAATCTCGCGATGCTTGGCTTCCATTTCCGGCGAGAACACCGCCAACGCATGGCCAAGTTGGCGCACATCATCAGCACTTTCGATTTTATGTGTCGCCAGCCCGTCGCGCACCACACCAACCAAATCGGCAATCATTTCGGAAATCATCTCGCGCACCAATTCATGACGCACCAATTTTTCGTCAATCTTGCCGTGCGTTTTGTCAATTTCGGCCAGAATATCACCGGTCAGCGGAAGCTGGCGCAAATCGTCCAGCGTAATCAATCCGGCGCGAATACTGTCGTCAATATCGTGATTATTATAGGCAATATCGTCAGACAAGGCGGCGACCTGCGCCTCAAGCGAGGGAAAGCTGTCTAATTGTAAATCCTGAACCGCCGCATGTTCGCGCAGCGCAAAAGGCAAATCATCAATCTTGGTTTTATCGCGGAGCAACGGGCCATTATGCTTAACCAGCCCTTCCAGCGACTCCCAACTCATATTCAAACCATCAAACTGAATATATCGCTTCTCCAATTTGGTCACGATACGCAGCGTCTGGGCATTATGGTCGAAGCCACCATAGCCCTGCATGGCTTCGTCCAACGCTTCCTCTCCGGCATGACCGAAAGCCGTATGGCCGAGGTCATGCGCCAGCGACAGCGTCTCGGTCAGCTCCTCATCAAGTCCCAATTCGCGGGCGATGGAGCGGCCAATTTGCGCCACTTCTAAAGAATGGGTCAGCCGTGTGCGGTAATAGTCACCGACATGGGCCACAAACACCTGGGTTTTATGCTTCAGGCGGCGAAACGCCCCGCAATGCAAGATGCGGTCGCGGTCGCGCTGATAGGGTGTGCGTGTCTTGCTTTCCGGCTCATCATGCTGCCGCCCCCGCGATGCGTCAGGATGGCAGGCATAGGGAGCGTGATAAACGGCGTGTGAAACATTATCGGTCATGCCTTCTATGTAAGGGCTTTCGGCTTTTTTGGGAAGCTTAGCTATCCAAAAAGGCAAAAATTCGCTTTTCAAGCTGACCATTGGAGACGCACGGGCCGGAGCGATAAACCTCGCGTTCGGCATAGCGGTCGAATACCGACAGCCGATATGTGCCCAACATATAAATCGTCACTGTCGCATTGTGGCAGTTTTGACCCCTAACTTGCACACGCAAGCGCCCCTGCCGCTGTTGTGGGCGCCTGCCCCGCCCGCCGTCTCGTCTTAAGGCGAACGAACAAATACTGGCACAGCGACAAGCGTAAATGAAGGGGCTTATTATCAATAAGTACAATCGAGATTCATAAACTCAATCGCAGCATCACCATATCGCGGGCCAACAGGCCGTTTTCGATAATCGGTTCGGGATAGCTCAGAAAGAAATCGCGCAGGATTCCGTCTTGCTGGAAGCCTTGTTTCTCATAAAGGCGGATTTGGTCATGGCTGACTGTCGACGTGCCAATGTCAACAAAACCGGCACCCCGGGCGCGCGCCAACTCGACAACATGCTTAATAAGCGCACCGGCCATGCCGTGCCGCCGCATCATCATTATGGTGGCGATGTTTTTAATTTCAAAGCCGCCCTTAACCGGAATGACCACGCATATCGCATAAGGGGCTTTCGGCTCTCCGATGATGAAAATCTCGGCCTCGGGCAGTTGTGGCGGCGTATAGGCCAGCACCATATCCAGCGAAGGGTCGGCATCAAGCAGCAAATCCCAATGCGCGCGCGTTAGCTCACCCTGATATTCGGTTACATCCATGACCATAACTTATCTTGAATCGGCGCAAGAACCGCCCTATTTTCAAATCATGCAGCAATTCGCAATATCAGAAAGCGCCGCAGCGCAAATCAGCAAAATTATTGCCGGTCAAAATGACGGACAGTTTTTGCGTGTCGCTGTGCAAGGCGGCGGCTGCTCCGGGTTTTCCTACGTCTTCTCAATTGAGGGCGAAAAAGCCGCCGATGATTTGGCCTTTGAGCGCGATGGTGTGACCATATTGGTCGATGAAATGTCGATACAATATATGGAAGGCAGCGAGATTGATTGGGTCGATGATATGATCGGCGCGAGCTTCCAGATTAAAAACCCCAATGCTACCGCCTCTTGCGGCTGTGGCACCTCGTTTGACGTTTAATGCGGCGCTTATGAAAATTGCCAGTTGGAATGTGAACTCAATCAAGGCGCGCCTGCCCAATGTGCTGCGCTGGTTGGAAGAAGCACAGCCCGATATTGTCGGCTTGCAGGAATTGAAATGCGTTGATGACGCTTTCCCCCGCGCTGAGATTGAGGCGCTTGGCTATAATGTCGAAACACATGGGCAGAAAACCTATAATGGCGTCGCCCTGCTCTCCAAATTGCCGCTGGAAGATGTCTCGCGTGGGCTGCCTGATTTCGAAGATGAGCAGTCGCGTTATATCGAGGCGGTTGTCTCGACTGATAAGGGGGCCTTGCGCGTCGGCTGTTTGTATTTGCCGAATGGCAATCCGACCGGTGATGATGGCAGCGACCCAAAATACACCTACAAACTCAACTGGATGGCGGCGTTGGAAAAGCACGCGCAAACCCTGCTGGGCTATGAAGAGGCGTTTATTTTATCGGGCGATTATAACGTCATTCCGACGCCTGAGGATTGCTATAACCCGGCCTCATGGGAGGGCGATGCGCTGTATCGCCCCGAAACCCATGCCGCGTTTCGGCGTATCGTCAATCTTGGCCTGACCGAGGCCGTCGCCTCGACCGCGCAAACCGGCGATGACACTTACACGTTCTGGGATTATCAAGCTGGCGCTTGGCCGAAAAATAATGGCATTCGCATTGACCATCATATGATGTCGCCACTCGCCGCCGATATGCTGGTCGGCTTCGACATTCACCGCCACACACGCGATTGGGAAAAACCCTCTGACCACGTGCCGGTAGTGATTGACCTGGACCTTTAGTGGAAACCCTTTTGCTTTTTCTCGCCGGACTGGTTGGCGGCACGATGAATGCGCTGGCCGGTGGCGGTAGCGGCATAACGTTCGCCGCTTTGGTGTTCACCGGCATGCCGCCGATTATCGCAAATGCCACCAACACTTTCGCTGCCACTTTCGGCTATATCACCGGCGCATTGGGCTATCGCAAACACATGACAGGCATGTGGGGCGACCTTGCTTGGCAATTGCCCCTTGTATCTATCGGCGGGCTGATTGGCGGCTGGCTGCTGTTGCAAACCGACCCCGACACTTTCGCCGCCGCCGTGCCGTGGTTGCTCTTATTCGCCACCCTATTATTCATGGCCGGGCCGCAGCTAGAGCGCGCAGCGGCCAAACTCGGCACCGGCAATGTGCGCCTGCTGGGCAGTTTTGCGGTGTTCCTGACCTGTATTTATGGCGGCTATTTTCAAGGCGGCTTCGGTATTCTCACCCTCGCCGCTTTATCGCTGGGCGGCTATACCGCCGTGCGCGGCATGAACGGGCTGAAGCTGGTCTTCGCAACCGTTTCATCAATTGCCGCGCTCGCTTTATTTGCGGCTGAGGGCAAGATTGATTATGTCGGCGGCCTCGCCGTAATGGTCGGCATCGGCATTGGCAGCTATGGCGCGGCGCGACTGACCGATTATATTTCCGACGCAAACGTCAAACGCGCCAGCCTCGCGGTCTGCTGGCTCGTCACGACCTACGCATTTTTTGTGACTTATGGTTAACCCAAACGCTCAAGTGCAGATTGCAGCTTGTCGCGGCGGGCTTCTTCTTCAGCCAAGCGCGATTTATTTTCCTCAATCACCGCTTCCGGTGCCTTGTCGAGGAAACCCTGATTGCCGAGCTTGCCGGAGATTTTCTTAATCTCGCCTTTGACTTTGCCAATGTCTTTTTTCAGCCGCGCCTTCTCGGCATCGACATCAATCACATCGGCCAAAGCGATAGCCAGTGTCGCCTCGCCAAGCACGGTTTGCACCGCGCCATCGGGCACAACATCAGCCTCGGTAATATCTGCCAGTCGCGCCAAACGCTTCAACACTGTGTCGGTTTCGCGCAACCGTTGTTGCGTCGCCGCACTCGCCCCGACAACAACAAGCGGCACTTGCGCGCCGGCCGGCACATTCATTTCAGAACGGACAGAGCGGATTTCACCAATGGCTTCAATCAGCCAGTTAATCTCGCCATCGGCATCTTCATTGATGAATTCGCCAGAAAGCATCGGCCAAACATCGAGCATCAGATGATTGGCGCGGCTCTGATCTTCTCCGGCGGTCTTCGCCCAAACCTCTTCGGTCACGAATGGCATGAACGGATGCAGCAGGCGCAGCGCTTGCTCAAACGCCCATTTGGTGGCCGCCTGCACTTCGGCTTTGGCGGCGGCGTCCTCGCCTTGCAGGGCGGGTTTGGCAAGCTCAACATACCAGTCGCAAAAGCTGTTCCAGATAAATTGATAGACGCCGTTTGATGCGTCGTTGAAACGATAGGCTTCCAAAGCGGCGGTGACGGCGTTTTGCGCCCGCACCACTTCACCGACCAGCCATTGCGTGAGCGGCAGAGTGGCTTTAGCGGGATTGAAATCATCGGCCTCAAAACAGCCATTCATCTCGCAAAAGCGCGCGGCGTTCCATAGTTTGGTAGCGAAGTTGCGATAGCCCTCAACGCGGCCCTCGGCCAGCTTAATGTCGCGCCCCATGGCGGCCATCGCCGACAAGGTAAAGCGCAACGCATCGGCGCCGTATTTATCCATAATCTCGAGCGGGTCAACGACATTGCCCTTTGATTTGGACATTTTCGCGCCCTTCTCATCGCGCACCAATGCGTGAACATAAACAGTGTCGAACGGCACTTCGGGTTTACCTTGCTCATCGTCCATAAAGTGCAGACCGCTCATCATCATGCGCGCGACCCAGAAGAAAATAATATCAAAACCGGTAACCAACACATCGGTTTTATAATGCCGCTTAATGAAAGCTTTCGTCTCTTCGCTTTCATCGCCGCCTGTCCAACCCAAAGTTGAGAATGGCCACAGCGCTGACGAAAACCAAGTGTCGAGCACATCTTCATCGCGCGTCAGGGCAACGCCCTCGCCCGCTTGGGCTTGCGCGGCGGCTTCGCTTTCAGCCACGTAAACTTTGCCGTCTTCATCATACCAAGCGGGGATTTGATGCCCCCACCAAAGCTGGCGCGAAATACACCAGGGCTGGATATTATTCATCCACTCGAAATAAGTTTTGTCCCAATTCGGCGGCACGAATTTAGTGTCGCCTTTTTTGACGGCTTCAATGGCAGGTTTGGCCATTGTCTCGGCATCGACATACCATTGGTCGGTCAGCCACGGCTCAATCACCTGATTGGAGCGGTCGCCATAGGGCACCATATGTGTGTCCGGCTCAATTTTGTCGACCAGCCCCATTTCCTCTAGGGTCGCGACAACTTTCTTGCGCGCCTCATAGCGGTCAAGCCCGTTCCAATCGTCTTTGCTGTCCATCTCGGCAAAGGCTTCGTCAGACAGGTCAATGGCGGCGTGTTGGTCGAGCATATTAATGGCGGCCAGCCGGCAACGTTTGCCGACTTCAAAGTCGTTAAAATCATGCGCCGGAGTGATTTTCACCGCGCCCGACCCTTTTTCGGGGTCGGCATAGTCGTCCGCCACAATTGGGATAAGTCGCCCGACAATCGGCAGCACAACATTTTTCCCGATAAGGTCTTTATAGCGTTCATCGTCGGGGTGAACCGCCACGCCGGTATCGCCCAGCATGGTTTCGGGGCGCGTGGTCGCGACAGTAATATGCCCGCTTCCGTCTTCCAGCGGATAATTGAAGTGCCACATATGGCTATTGGTTTCGCGCTGCTCGACTTCCAAATCAGAGATGGCTGTCAACAGACCGGGGTCCCAATTGACCAGACGCTTATCTTTGTAAATCAACTTCTGCTCATAAAGCGTGACGAAAACCTTCAGCACGGCCTTCGACAAACCATCATCCATAGTGAAGCGTTCGCGGCTCCAATCGCAAGACGCGCCGAGGCGACGCAACTGACGGGTAATCGTCGAACCGCTTTCTTCTTTCCACTGCCACACACGCTCGAGGAATTTTTCGCGCCCCATTTCGCGGCGACTTTCATTGCCCTGCTCGGCCAGTTGCCGCTCGACAACCATTTGGGTGGCGATGCCCGCATGGTCCGTGCCGGGCTGCCACAACACATCGCGCCCGCGCATGCGTTCAAAGCGGCACAAAATATCTTGCAGCGTATTGTTCAGCGCATGGCCCATATGCAAGCTGCCCGTCACATTGGGCGGCGGAATAACGATGGTATAAGGCTTGGCCTCAGGGTCTTGGGCGAGCACGCGACCGGCTTTGAAGCAGCCCCCATTTTCCCACGCCTCATAGAGGCGGGTTTCAATCGCGGTCGGGTCAAAAGTTTTATCGAGTTTGTTATTGTCAGCCATAATCAATCACGTGCGGTTACCTGCTCGTGAGTTACACCAAGCCGTTGCTTACATCAAGTCATCGACTGTTTTACGGCGCGTCTTCGATCGCCATTTCGGGAGGGGTATCTTCTTTTGTGTCGGTTGCGGGCGCGGTTGACGATACAGCCGCCTCGACAAGGCCGGGTATTTCTTCGCGCATCAGGCGTTCAACCAAGGGCGGTAAATTGCGGTCGAGCCAGTCTTGCAAAAGCGGATCCAGCCGTTCAAGCACCAGCGCTTCGAGTAAAGTGGGCGGCTTTTCTTCGCCGCCGGTCAGGCAATCGAGCGCGGCGAAAATGCGCTCCCGCGCCTCCTTGGGAAACCTGCCCGTGCCCTCTTCGCCGGTCAGCACCCTTTTATCAGTCGCCATGATGCGCCGAATGGCACCGATAATTTCGTCTGTATTGTCGCCATCAGCGAGCGTTGGTTCGTCCATAACTGCCTCCGCTTTCAAAAAGCTCTTAAACGCCAACAGCCCAAAACCTTATGGGAATGCGACACAGTTTACGGGGGAATTATTTATTCACGGTTATTTTGTATTCTTAATTTTCGCCGGTTTGACCCGCAATCTTTTGGCGGTCAGATAACCGGTTGTGGCTAGTAAATTATACGCCGCTACATATTGATTGCGCTCGGCCTGCACCAAACCGACACGGGCATCGAGCAGGCTTTGCTCGGCATTCAGCACATCTAAATTAGTGCGTGTGCCGAGTGTGTTTTCCTGCTTCACCCCGTCCAATGCCAATCGAGAGGCGTTGATTTGCTCGGTGGTCGCCTCAATCGCGGCTTTGGTCGCTTGCACATTATTCCATGCCACAATCACTTCGCGCTCAACCGTGTTCGAAGCGACATGAACATTTTGCTTCAGCGCATTGCTGACATCTTGTGACGCGGCAATGGCGGCGATGGATTTACCGCCAAGAAAGAGCGGCACGGAAAGCCGCACTTCCACCCGCGTGACCTCAGACTCCGAACCGACTAACAGGCTGGTCGGGTCTTCATTGCGGCTATACGTGCCGGTGAGATTGACCGAGGGCAGAACCGAGCCGACAGTGCTGTAGCTGGTGAATTTACCGCTGCGCGACATTTCTTGCGCGGTCTTCAAGTCGGGGTTTTCGCGCCGTGCCGTTTGAATGGCCTTGTCGAGAGAGCGCGGCAGACGTGGCAATTTTTGGGGTTTATCAAGCGACTCAGGCGCGACGCCAACCAATTCACGATAGACCGCTTCTGCACCACGCAGAGAGGCTTGCGCCCCCAGCATGGCAGATCGAGCACCGGCCACGGCGGCGCGCGATTGCGCGACATCAGTGCGCGTCACCACGCCAACCGAGAAGCGGTCTTGCACGGCTTCCAATTGCTTTTCCAGCACATTCAGGTTTTTTTCTCGTAATTCAAAAACCGATCGCGCTTGCAATACATCGAGATGCGCCCTTATTGCGCCGAGCAAAATTTGTTGCTCAGTGCTTTTCAACTTGGCCTGCTCCGCCTTCACGTCGGCGCGCTTACTGCGAAAAGCGTTTAGGTTCTTACCGCTGGTGAAAAGCTCCTGGGTTAACTGTACGCCATAGCTATCCGAATTATAATCGCTGCTAAAAGCTGAATTATAAACACCGGCATTGCTTTTCGTATTGGTGTCATTATGGGTTTCAGTGGCGAAAGCCATGACCTGCGGTAGCATGTCGGAGAGCGTAACGAATTGTTCTTTGTAGCGCGCTTCATAAGTTGAGGCCGCAGCGGCTAAAGCCGGATTGCGTGCCAATGTTTGCGCCAATGTTTCTTCCAATGAAGCGGCGAATGCAAAGCTCATCAAACTGCCTAATATGGAGGCTATCAACGAAACACTCGCGATTGCTGTTTTTACTGTTTTCATAAAACTATCCCGCCCGACTCTGTTAAGCCTACCAAGCTGTGTCTAAAATTCAAACGCCGGCACAGGATCGAAAACAGCCAAGTCCGGTGCTGCATTATCAAACGCAATATGCGCCGACAATCTGTCACCAATAAGGCGATAAATATGCGCTTTCTGCGTTCCGTCAACTTTCTGCACGCAAACGAGTCGGCCATTCTCGGCCAATTGTCCCAGCAATGCCTCCGGCTTTGTCGCCAAACAGCCATTGATAAAAATGACATCAAACGGCCCTTGCTTGGCTTGGCCTTGCGTTAACGGCCCGCAAACGGCGACGGCATTATCGACACCCAATTCTTGCCAGACATTTCCGGCCTTTTCATTAAACGCTTCGTCATCTTCAAGCGCAATGACAGTGGACGCCAATCCGGCCAATACGGCAGCGGAATATCCGGTTCCACCGGCAATATCCAAGACGACATCATCTTGCTGAATATCAGCCAGCTCAATCAACAGGGCCAAAGCTGTCGGCGTCAACATGGTGCGCTCGGCATCAGCCGCCGAACATTGAAGCTGCAAATCGGCATAGGCCAAATCACGCGATGTGCCGGTGATGAAAGCCTCACGCGGCACACTACTCATTTGGCGGGTCACGCGATAATCGCGAATACCGCCCGGCTTGAGCTGACATTCAACCATGTTGAAACGGTTTTCCGTGGTTGCATCTTCATTCATTTGAATTGCGGCCATGATATTTCCTGTGATGGCAATAAGCTTGCCTCTGTATAAGACGCGCTGCGTTTTTTGACAATAAGAACGGATTGGAAAAACAGGTTGCGCTGTCAGATAGGGCATTTATAAACGGGCAACCACAAGGATTGCTTCGGCAATGCGCGACGGCCACGTGGCGGAGTGGTGACGCAGCGGCCTGCAAAGCCGTGTACCCCGGTTCGATTCCGGGCGTGGCCTCCAGACTTTATCAGTCTGACGGTTTTTCATCTTGGCGAGTGCGGCAAGCTCTGTTATATCGACAGTCTCGACAGAGTATTCCTCGGTAGCTCAGTGGTAGAGCAGTTGGCTGTTAACCAATTGGTCGCTGGTTCGAATCCGGCCCGAGGAGCCACTCCCTTGCTACTCTAAGATTAGCGTTGTCCGCTGTCTTTTTTTACTTCTCCCGTCGTGAACAATTGAGCTTTAGCGTGTGATCAAGTAGTGAATTAAATCTTATTCTCCTTTTCACTCACTTTCCCAAAACGGCGCACGTAATTCCCTCTTCAAAACCTTATTTGATCCGGAAAGCGGCAATGGTTCAGCGCGAAAAGTAAATCCTCGCGGCAGTTTGTATGATGCAATATGAGTTCGGCAATGTTTAAGGATATCATCAGCATCCGCCTCCATTCCGTCTTTCAGCACAATGATGGCATGAACGGCCTCGCCCCATTTTTCATCTGGAATACCGATAACAGCCACTTCGCCCACCGCCTCATGCGATAAGATGGCGCTCTCCACCTCAACCGGAAAGATATTCTCGCCGCCGCTGATAACCATGTCTTTCAACCGGTCGCAAATGAACAAGAAACCGTCCTCGTCGAGATAGCCAATGTCACCGCTATGAAACCAACCCTCCTTGTCGACGGCTGCTTCGGTCGCATCAGGTCGATTCCAATAGCCGCGCATGACATTCGGGCCTTTAATACAAATCTCACCTTGCACCCAGGGACCGACCGGCTGGTTTGTATCGTCGACGATACGCACCGAGGTAAAGGTCAAGCCGTTACCGGCCGACCCCAGCTTGGTCATTGCAAACTCGGCTGCCAGCACGCTTACATAGGGAGCGGTCTCAGTCAGGCCATAGCCCTGCTCCATCTCAATGCCCCGCGCTTGATAGACTTCCAGCAAAGATAGCGGCACCGGTGCGGAGCCGACATTGAAGGAAATAATACTGCTCAAATCGGCTGATACGAAATCATCATGCTGCGCCATCATTAAGAACATGGTCGGAGCACCGAACATGGTTGAGACTTTATAACGCTCAATATCGGCCAATACGGCGCCGGCATCAAAACTTTCATGCAAAACGACACCTACCCCAAAGGACAGCGAAATATGAGTGGTGACATTCAAGCCGCCAATATGAAAAAGCGGCGCGCAAGTAAGCGTCGTTCCTTGCATGCGCGACCCCATAAAAGCAACATTCAATGCATTCCAAAATATATTGCCATGCGTCAGCATCGCACCTTTAGGTAGGCCAGTTGTGCCGGAAGTATACATAATGAGCGCAATATCATCGGCCTGCATATGCTCGACATCGCTCAATGGTGTGGCATCAGCCACCAACGTCTCATAGGATTGCCAGCCATTATGCGCCGTTTGCGTCGCGATGAATTCGGCACATGACAAATTCGCGCGTTCTTCTTCTATAAGGGGCAAGCAAGCATCATCGGCGAAAATGAGTTTCGCGCCCGCATCTTTAACGATAAAGGCCACTTCAGGGGCCGAGAGACGGAAATTTAGCGGCACAAAAATGGCGCCTAAACACGAGCATGCATAAAGAATTTCAAGAAAGCTTGGATGGTTCTGAGCAATCAATCCGACGCGGTCGCCGCGGCAAATACCTTTTTCGCGCAACAGACCGGCGACACAGCGAATGCGCATCCCAAAATCTTGATAATTGGTTTTTTCATGATGAAAAATCAGCGCGGTATTTTTCGGCGTGAGCGCGGCACGATTTAGAATAGTTTGTCCCATACCATAATTGACATCTAAGCCGCTCATTACTTGTCCCCCGCCCCGCTTTATAAAACGGGCTAAATTTTATATTGTCCTTTTGACACTATTTACATATCATATTATTGTTTTTACGCAATGAAACATTCGGGCCCCACGGGTGGCCTATAGAGGGGAGATCATGAGCTTTTTAACACGCGAAAACGGCAGCAAAGTTTATTATGAAGACACTGGCCACGGCGATAGCGCCATTATTCTTATTCATGCTTGGGGGCTTAATGTGCGCGGCTGGGACGCGACAGCACCGGCTCTGAGCGCGGCCGGACATCGCGTTGTGGCTTTAGACCAACGCGGATGCGGACAATCTGATGCCGATGAGGTGAGCATTGAAACGATTGCCTCCGATGTTGTAGCCCTGGTGAAGGAATTGGACCTAAAAAGAGTCGTATTGAATGGCTGGTCTTTGGGCGGCGCGGTTGCGGTGAAAGCGGCGGACGCTTTACAAAACATATGTAGAGGCATTGTTCTGACTTGCGCGGTAACACCGGCCTATGTGCAAAAAGATGATTACCCGCATGGCGGCGATATGGAGAGCTTTGACGGGATTATTGGTGCGCTTAACAGCGACCGCGACGCCACCCTGCCGAATTTGGCAATTGGCTGCTTTGCAGAGGGCGCGCCGCAAGACCAAATTGACGCCGCCGCCGCCCTGTTTGCACAATCCGACCCCGCCTCCAACGCGTCGCTGGCCGAACTTGGCGCGCTCGATCAACGCGCCGCACTGGGCGCATTGAAGCAACCGATTTTGGTGATGGTCGGGGCGCAAGATACGTTGGTCGACCCGAATGTGCCGCGTTCGGTCAAAGACTATCATGCCGATACGGTAACGGTGGAATTTGAAAAGTCGGGTCATTCACCGAATTTGGAAGAGACCGACAAATATAATGCTGAACTACTGGCCTTTGTTGGCGAGCATCTCTAACCGCCCAATCGACGAAGGGCCGTGCGGGTCAAGAAACGGTCATACAGCTTTTGATCATTGACCTTAGTTTTGTAACCGCCGGTCACTTCGCGCACTTGCTCCATGCGCGTCACCCGATTGGTCTGAACATTATGGGCATGCAAGCGTGTCCATGACCAATAGGGGTATTTGCCGTCCATAAATTGTTGGCCGCCCTTGTCATAAAGGGAAAATGCGCCGTCAAAAGAACGGAAAATATCGCCGCGCCGGTCATAGCTGACCATCGATACCGGCAAGGAAGTGCGGGCGTCAAACCAGACCCGCTTTTTGCCCACCGGCGCGCGCGGATAACCTGTCGGTTCAGCTTCCACAACAATGGCTTCGGGCACTAATTCGACTTCCGTATCCCAAAAGCTTTGCCCTTTTTCGCCGCCATGGACATTGTGTTGCCAATTATCCTGTGTTGGATTCCAGCTTTCACTCACCGCCGCCAGCATCGGCCCACGATGCACGATGCGGTAATTGCCCCAAGTCAAAAACGGGTCACCCGCGGCCCAGGCGTCGGACAAATATAATGTCGAGCCCGGTATTAACGGTTCAAAGCGCTGGTTCGTCGGAAACCGGCGCACCCGCTTGAAAGACGGTAGGTAACCATATAGGTCGGGATAGCGATTTTGGTCATAGGGCCAAATATTCAAATAGGACGTGCCGCGCGCGTCTGTCGGCGAAACGAAAAATACCGATTGATAGCGCAATTTATCCTCATGTCCCGGCCAGTGCGGGCGCGGCTCCAATACCAAGCGCCCGACCGGACTATACTCAACCCAATAGGATTGATAGCGATAGGCAATATCGCCATATTCGTCCAAATCATATTCTTTGACCGCATAGGCCGACGCATCATGACGACCCCAGCTTAATGTGATGGCGGCAAACACTTCCAGCGCCGATTTCGGATTGGGGAATGGATTACCGCCGATCCACGGCTGACCGTCCTGCGTGACGACATTTCCGTCTTCGCGAAACCGCGCCATTCCGGCGTGCTTGACAGTTGCTTCAATATATTCGCGCGGGCTAAGGCGCAAAATATCGCGTGTGGTCGGACGCATTTTTAACACGCGCCCCATTTCCAAAACTTGCTTAAACTGGATAGGATCAAGCAACTCTTTGACTAAATGCACATTGCCGGCGTTTATCTCATCGCCGTTCGAAATGGCCCCTTTTGTGTATTCGTCAATCGACATTAATTCATCAGGATAGACGCCATCTATGGTTCCGGCCGATGCAATTTGCGGCCATAAAGGTTTCAGAACACCGGTGGCCAAAACCCCTGCCGCAAGCTGCGACAAGAAATAGCGCCGGGAGAAATTATGATCAAATTTTTTGATGTGCATGGAAGACCGCCCCTTATACCCGTGCAAAAAAAACTAATTAATGTCGAAGAGAAACCTTATCAATTGGAAATAGATTTGTATACTTGATATAGAATTTCACAATCGATAGGATATTGGCTTTGCTACAACAAAAAGAGTTCCCATTGTCCAAGCCCTATACAATAGCGAGTGTCGACATTGCTCCGTGCCCACGAGACGAAGCGGCAACCACTTTGTTAAACCTGTTCTTCAGAATCCACTTTATTGTTGGCATGAAGGTCAATGATACTTTGCGTACTTTTGATACACTCAACCGTCACCAAGTCGCCGTTTTATGGACGATACGGTCGGAGGGCATTAACGGCCGGTCAATGCGACGCAAATATATCGAAAATGTCATGACCGGTTGGTATGATATCAGCAGCAGCGCCATCTCAAAGGCTATTCGCGGCATTGCTAAGCCCCCGCTCGGCCTGATTTCAATTGAAGAACATCCCAAATCAGCGCGCGAGAAACTTGTTTCCCTGACACCGCGCGGCGAGGAATTTGTTCACGCTATGGTTCAAAACGGTTCATCCATGTGTGGCTGGTTTCTCGATAATATGTCCCGCTGGGAGGGCGAGCCTGATGTCTCGCTTTATATCTACTCAAAACTCAATGCCATTTTCAGTCGCCTGATTGATACTGAACGGCGTGAGCGTGGCGAGCTTATGCAGGAAAGCATAACGCCGGATGCCTTCTTACAGCATCCGCTGGCTCATAAGTTTCTCGAACAATCTTATAATTGGGACGAGTTGCCGCGTATTCCTCGAGAATATTCCTCGCTAATGCAGTTAAACATATTCTTTCCCATCCATTATAAGGCCGGAAACCGTGTTGAAGCCGCATTACGCAATGGTGCCTCGCTGAACCGTCAGCAAGTGATTATTTTATGGACAATTGCCGCTCAGGGCATTGATGGCGAGCAAATGTCGCGAAAAATGGTCGAGCGGACATTGCAAAACTGGCTGGAAATCACCAGTTCATCTGTATCAAAAGCGATACGCTCTTTAACCGATGCGCCGCTCAATGTTTTAACCATTACTGAGCATCCGGATTCGGGACGAGAAAAAATCATCCGCCTAACCCGAAAAGGCAAGAAGATCGTTAATGAAATGCTCACCAATGGCGAGACGTTTCTCTCAGGGGTTATCGCTGAATTGAGCGATGAGGAGATAGATATGGTTGTTTACATCTTCAAGCGGACGCATGAGATATTTAAGAAATATCCGGGCCCATTCCGTGAAACCGAGCCCTTTCACATGATTGAAAAATGACACCCCATTGGGCCAGAGAAGTGACTTAAAATCCCTCCTCTGGGGCAACGGTGACACTGATATCACCAATATCATCACTCAAAACAATCTGACACGCCAGTCGACTGTCCTCTTTAGAGTGAACAATAAAATCAAGCATGTCGGTTTCCTCTGAATCTGCGGTCGGCAATTTAGGCAGAGACTCGGCTGCGACATAAACATGGCATGTCGCGCAGGAACAGGAACCGCTGCATGTTGCTTCGACGAGATCCGCGCCTTGCAAAGGCATCATCAATGTTTCGCCGGTTTTTCCTTCAACAACATGCACATTGCCTTCGCGGTCGGTTACGTGAATTTTCATTATTGTCTCCAAAGTAAGTAACACGCCTCCGGCGCTTGGCCGGAAGAACAATTATCAGAAATTAAACTAAAGGATTTCGTATAAATCGTAGGTCAACTTGCCGCCACCGAAACTGGCAGCACGACCGACACAAATAACATCATTCAACCAAGCGTATTTTTCCGACGCCGTCCAAAAGTTAGGTGAGGTCGCGATATAAATATCATCTTTTGTCAATGTTTCGCCATTCTCAAAGCGCTTATTCAGCTCTTCTGTCATGCGGACAACGCCCTGATAATAGCAATAAAATGGTTCACCATCATCGGTGACAAACGCCAAACGTGCGTCCACTTTCCAATTGCCATTATCTTGGATTTGGGCCCAGTCACCTGATGGCATAACGCCTGACGCTTTCAATTTGGGTCCATTCAGCGTCATCTTGCTGACATTGATGACAACCAGCGAAGTCGTGGCAACTGTGGGCGCGTCGAATTCAATATCAATGCTGCCCAGCCATTCACTATCAAGTTTTTTATCGCTCATTTTTCTCTCCTTTAAAAACTATTTCAGTCGGGGGCAATCAGCCCAAGTCAAATGCATTCAACTTGTCAAAGGCCGCCTGGCACTGTTCCCGATACATGGGGAACCCGCCCAGGAAAAACACCGTTTGACGCGGTTTTCCCGGAATGTTGTCGCCCATATAGTAGTTATTCGATTTCGGGAACAAGGTCATATTGCCGATTTGATTGGTCAATTCGACCCAGCCTTTTTCATTGTCAGCATTGGCCTCCAATGATGTCTTGCCGTCTTGTTCCATTTCAGTCAAAGCGTCAAAAATCAAATTGCATTGGAACTCGGCCAATAAAATCGGATTGTAGAACTGACTATGCGGCCCATTAATCCAAAAGAAATTCGGGAAACCGCGGGTCATCATGCCGAGATAGCTGGTCAGACCCTCTTTCCAACGCGCCTTTAGAGATTGCTTGTCACGCCCGCGAATGTCGATGCGGTCCATCGCACCGGTCATGACATCAAAGCCGGTTGCGAAAATGACGATATCCAGGACGATTTCCTCGCCCCCAACAATAATGCCGGTTTCGGTAAACCGCTCAATCGGCTTTTCCTTCAGATCGACCAAATTGACATTATCGCGGTTAAACGCTTCGAGGAAATTAGTCTCAGGCGACAATCTGCGGGTCAGAATATGATAATCCGGACATAGTTTTTCAGCCGTTGCCGGATCCTTCACCCGCTCGCGAATTTTATCGCGGGCAAAATCAGCGAGGCTCGCATTGGAATCTTCATCCAACAGCGTGTCCGTATAAGCATAATAAGGTGAAAGTCCGCCCGACTTCCAACGGTCTTCATATTCGGCAAGGCGTTCTTCGTCACTGACCTCAAGAGCCGATTTTGACGGAAGTGGCGAGAGGTCGGAATGCATCATGGTGAAGCCACCAAAACTCTCGGCCTCCAAAGCCCGCAACTTGTCATAGCCGCCTTTGATTTTCGACGTCTGAGCCGCATCCACAGGACGGTTTTGCAACGGAATCACATAAGAAGGCGTGCGCTGGAATACCAATAATTCGCCGACCTTATCCGCAATCTCGGAAATCACTTGGATACCGCTTGAGCCGGTGCCGATAACGCCGACGCGTTTATTGGCGAAGTCGATGTCATCTTTAGGCCAGCGGCTGGTCAGATATTGCTCGCCCTTAAAGACATCCATGCCTTCAAAGTCAGGGTCAACCGGTGCCGAAATCAGGCCGGTCGCCATGAAGCAATATTTGGCAGAAACATGGTCGCCGCGGTCGGTTTTCACCTGCCAAAGCCCAGTGTCTTCGTCGAAAATGGCAGACTCAACGCGCGTCTCGAATTGCATGTCGCTACGCAAATCAAATCGGTCTGCGACATGCTTGGCATAAGACAAAATTTCATTCTGTCCGGCGTAACGCTCCGTCCAATCCCATTCTTGCTGCAGTTCTTCGGAGAATGAGTAAGAATATTCCAGACACTCAATATCGACACGCGCACCGGGATATCTGTTCCAATACCAAGTGCCGCCGACTTCGGTTCCGGCTTCAAAGCATTTAACACTGCGACCGTCCTGTCTGGCCCGATACACGGCATACATGCCAGCAAAACCAGCACCTATAACAACTACATCGACATGTTCTACTGCTTTATCACTCATACTCTCTACCCTCTTTATCAATGGCTGGTGCTTATGCCGGCACGAAATTTACCGGAACCGTTGACGGTCCATAATTAATGAAATTGCGGTCTTGGAAAATGACTTCGCCATCCCCGGGCTCAACCGCCTTATATCGATCCAAAATACCGTTCATCATGGCTGCTGCCTCATTGCGAGCAACAAGAGCGGCGATGCAATGGTGAATACCATGACCAAAGGTTAGGTTCTTACCGACATTCGGGCGATCCATAATAAACTCAGATGGGTTTTCAAACATGCTGGGGTCGTGATTGCCCGAACCATTAAACACACACACCCACTCACCTTCTTTGATTTCCTGATCACCGATCATTGTGTCTTCCAAGCATTCGCGGAAGAGACGCTGAATAGGTCCGGTGCGGCGAATATTTTCCTCAAGGAAAGGCCGAATTAAAGAACGGTCTGCGCGCATTTTTTGATACAGCTCAGGCATTTCCAAAAACGACACAATTTGATTGCCAAGAAGGAAGACGCTTGACTCAGCGCCACCGGCAACCATCGTAATGCAGAATTTTTTGACTTCTTCCGGTGTCAGTTTTTTACCGTCGTCATCCTCGGCAATAATAAACCCTGTCATCAGATTATCTTCAGCTGTTCCGGCTTCGATTTGCTTGTAACGCTCGTTGACGTGATAAGTGAAATACTCGTTAAACTCGATACTCGTCGCGAGTTTTTCTTCCGTCGTCTGCGTCGACGTTCCCATATAAGCATCAGCGAACTGACGAATTTTCCGGTATTCATCTGCCGGTGTGCCAAGCAGCTTGGCAATAAAACGTGCCGGCAGGTCGGCGGCAAGATTAGTCATGAAATCAATATTGCCGGGCCCTTCTGCTTCCAACATATGGTCGCAGATTTCTGCCAACCACGGAGCTACATCCTGATCAACGCGCTTTGGAGAAAATGCCTGCCGCGCCACATTACGCAAGAACGTATGCTCCGGCTGGTCATGGTTCACGAGCATCATGGAAGGCGCCTCTGACGCCTCCTGCATGCGGTCTTGGGACGAGAAAATTTTATGATTGGCGTAAACATGCTTTACGTCTTCGTAACGGAAAATACCCCATGCCGGGATGGGTTCATCGACGCCCTGCACCGTTCCGGGCGGATAGCCGCGCACACCATACTGGATTGGTTTGTTACGCATCAGATCGTAATAAGGAAAGGGATTGCGAATAACTGCAGGCTGCTCAATATCACACGCCGAAAATTCGTCGCCTTGAATAACCAAATCATCGTCCGGAATGAACTGTTTGCCATTGATCTCTAACATTTAAATTCTCCTTTTGACCTTTTCGGCCTTAAGTTGCGTAGAAGCCGCCATCTATGACCAGCTCGGAGCCAGTGACATAGCGACTTGCATCTGAAATCAGGTAGATAACGCCATTGGCAATATCGGTCACGCGACCGGCTTCGCCCATCGGCACGCTGGCCAAGAAACCGGCTTCTGAGGCGGCCATATCAGGGGCCACGCCGAGGTCGACAAGCTGTTCATGGAACAAAGAGCCCATTTCGCTTTCGATAATGCCCGGGTGAACCGAATTACAGCGAATGCCAGTTTGCAGCATGGCGCATTCGGCAGCGACTGATTTGCTCAACAGGCGCACCGCGCCTTTTGATGAGTTATAGGAGGCCAAAGCAATTGTGCCCGCCAGCCCCATAACGGACGACATATTGATGATGGAGCCGCCCTGCCCTGCAGGGCCTTCGGGGCGCATCGCGCGCAGCCCGTGTTTACAACCCAACATAGACCCGGCCACATTTACATTTTGGACTTGTTTAAACTGCTCAACATCCAAATCCGCCAAATATTGCATCGGCACAATGGCCGCATTATTAACCAATCCGTTAAGTCCGCCCATTTTCTCAATCGCAAAAGAAATCGCGGCTTCCCATTGACCCTCGTCAGTAACGTCATGAGCAATGAAATGCGCGTCGCCTCCAGCTTTTGTTAATTCGTCGGTTAAGGCTTGGCCCTTTTCGGCGGAGATATCCGTAGCCACCACTGAGGCGCCCATGGCGGTCAATCCGCGGCACATTTCGGCACCAAGATTGCCGCCAGCACCGGTAACTAGAACTTTTTTGCCGCCAAGTGAATGAGCACTTTTATAATCGTAACCCATGAAATATTCCCTCCAATTCGTGAGCCCAAATGCTCATTAAAATTTAAATGCTTCGCATTTTATGTCAATTAAAAAAGGTTATATTTTGACACCTTTTCCATTTAGGACCTTACACAAGTGATATTTTTAAGCACACCACAACTGATAGGCTAAAAATCAAGTTAGGTTGAATGGAGCCAGCAGACCAAAAACTGCTGGCTCCAAACTTTTGCCTACTTACCCCTAGTATTGATAAGTCAACCGGAATGACAATTCTTCGACGTAGTCGAAGCTGGACATCTGGTCCATATTGTCATCCCCGCCACCAACAAAGTTGGCGAACAGCTCTGCACTAACTGTTGAATTTGGTTTCCACCGAACGCCGGGCTGCACCAAATAGCCACCCTCGAGATCGTAAAGAACCGCTAGGTCGGTCCGCCAGGTCAGTGTCGGGGAAGGTTGTTGGAAAGCAAAGGAAACCGCATCAAAACTATCCCTACCTGTCGGGCGAGGACTTTCCTTTGTGGCGCCATAACCATCCAAATGACGACCGAACATATCACTCTCAGACTTATGCAAATATTGAAGCACCATATAGGTAGCAGGGAAATTCCGAGAGAAGCGATGATATTTTTCAACCACCAAAGAGGCAATCAACTCATCCTCAACCCGATAGTTTTTCCCCAAAAGGCTTGGGTCTGTGAATACACGGTCTTCTGTAAAGGTTGCCTCCGCCCTAACAATCAACTGATCTAAAAATGTGTCAGGTTCGGCAAAAAACATATAGTTTGCCCCAATACCGGCAATTTGTTCGCGATGGTAATTGCGCTCGATATGACCACGAAACTCACCCAGGGCGCTAAAGAAAGCCTCTAGTGTTTGAAAGGTTGAGGCTTGATCGTTATGCGTTGTTGGCTCGGGAATTACAATTCCCTGATCATTTGAGTTTGCAACATTGTAAAAACCGGTAACCGCAGCTTGAGCCATTGGAAAATCATCCATAACAGTCTGCAGATTTAGCCCGTCCAGGCGCGCCGCTGAAGCATGCTCAAACCACTGTTCTGTTGACCAAATACCCTGACCACCCGTAAAGGGCTCAAAAGGCGAGGCAGCCAGAAGCGGTCCAAAACCAGCCAGAGGCGTTGCACTTAATTTGTCGACGCCCGAATTGCGCCATCTGAAGGCACCTTCCGGGTTAATCCGATCTGTATAGGTGAATTGTAGACCCAAATCACCGATTTGACCACGCAGACGAACACCCGTGTTCCACTCATCTTCAATCTCGTCGAAACCATCTTCTTGGTTAACGACAAAAGTCGACGTGATGACATTATAGGGTGTGTTTTCATTGGACAGAATATTGACCTGTGCCTCTTGCGTCCAAGCTTCCAATTCCCAATCATTTTGGAAACTGTAGCTGCCGCGCACGCCAAGGGCAGGAACCCGCTTATCAGCATATTCTTCCGAAGCGAAATCAAACACGGAGTGACGACGCAGATCCAAGGCATTTGCCGTATCGAGCACCCTGAAGAAAATCGCTTCGCCCCAGGCAATTTGCTGGTTACCGACGCGCAACCAAAGCGGACCATTAGTATAATCGGCATAGAAAGATGGCAAATCGACCATGTAGTTCTCTCCACAGGCCTCTAAACGCGTACCGCAATCATCCCGGAACGGCGTCTCGAAATAATTTACATCCCCATGATTGTCATATTCATCGGGGACATAAATACCACGCACCTTAGTGACAAATTTAAGATTGTCGCTAATCGTCGCACCAATATCCAACTCAATTCGTGTTTGAACTAAGTTCCAATCATTATCTTCAGCAAAAGACGCAGTCGATTCAACGCCTGCGGCGCCATAGAAAAGCTCCTTTCGATTGAAGTTGGCCGGCGCTGCAAAGGTGGAAAGGTCAACACCCGCTTGGTTGTTTACCAAAGCGGCGGTGACGCCCGCAGCAAGCACGTTCGGGACGTCAACATCATTATAAATATTGCCACCTTGATTGTAGTAGTTTTCCTTATCAGAATCGAGGCTAACAGCCCCTTCCTGACGAATAAAGCCGGAGATATTCCAATCTATCGCCTCGGCTTTCTGGATATAGGCAAAAGGCATCAGCACAACAGCCGCCGCCAACCCTCTCCAAATTTGCTTTACTTTAAACATAAAACCTCCTCCATTTTATGGTTACAAATATTGCGGTCAGTCCAGCTTCAGCTTTACAAGCTTGCCGCGATGACCGGCCAGCAGAGCCGACCGGCCCCACTCATTTGCCGCATCACCGACCCAAAGGCCTTGATACCAACCCGACATGAAGTCGCCGGTCTGGACCTTGCTCCAACTGCCGCCCTCATTTTCACTGCTTAAAAGATTACGAATGCCGCTGACCAAAATGCGGCCATCGGCGGACGACCATATATTCAGCAAAATGCCGTTGGCAGGATTATCCAATGCCTGCCAGCTATTCGCTGAATCCACGGTTTTGAGAATTGTTCCATTCTGACCGACGGCATAACCTTTGCCATTGTCTTGCATAGTGACGCTGAACAGGCTTGCCTCCCCGACATGCCGCTTGCGCCAGCTGCGTCCGAAATCATCAGACGTCAGCACCAATTCAAATTCGCCCACAATCGTAATTTGACCGCTTGCAGAAACGGTCACGTCGTAAAGATGCGGTTCGATCACATCATTCAATATGGTTTGCCAATCCAGCGTCACGACCTGCCAGTTTTGACCCGCATTTTGCGTCGTCAAAATCGTGCCAAAGCCGCCCACTGCGACTGCAAATCCGTTGGCCAATACTTGCGAGACGGCCATAAGGCGGGCATTTGTCGGCGACTCAACCGGCTCGAAAGCCGCCTGTGTGCGTCGAAAAATAACCCCCTCTTGGCCGACAGCGAGGCTGACCTCATCATTGCAAGAGACATCCAACAGCGCTTTATCGGTAAAGGACGGCGTGATTTCCCATGCCGCGCCGGCTGAGGTGCTTTCCAACACCAGACCGGCCTCGCCCACAGCCACCCATTTATTTTGCGCAAAGCACAGACCGAAAAACGCGTCATGTGCCGTGCCCTGATAAAGGGCGGCCGGATTGGCAGCTGCCGCAGAGGCAAACGCCAATCCCAAAACCGCAAACCGCAGGAATGATTTGACTAATCTCATCATTAAGCGCCAAGTCTCCGAATGGCAGGAACGGTCATGTATTTCTCATACAGATTTTCCTGGTTCCAACCGGATTTATACCCGCCGCGAATTTCTTCGGCATGATAGAAACGGCTCATGCGATTGGTTTGGATGTCATGACAATGACATTTGGTCCAAGACCAACCCGGATGCTTGCCGTCCATTTTCACCGTGTCCCCGTCAACAAATTGACTGGTCGTGGCTTCAACCGATTTCCACAATTCGCCGCGGCGGTCATAAGTGACACATGCGGTGAACATCATGGTGCGGGCGTCCAACCAGACACGTTTTTTGCCAACCGGTGAACGGGCAAAGCCTGTCGGCTCGAGATCGACAACAAGCACTTCCGGAATAAGTTCCATAGAGGTCTCAAAGAACGTATTGCCTTTAGGGCCACCATGAGTTTTCGGTTCGGAATTCGGGTTGCTGCCATGCCAATTTTCGGAAATACCGCCCAGCATGGGCTTACGCTCAACTACTTTATAATTGCCCCATGTCAGCATCGGGTCACCCGCACACCAACCGTCAGACAAGAACAAGGTAATGCCAGGCACCAACGGCTCAAAGCGTTGGCTTGATGGGAAACGACGCACCCGCTTAAACGCAGGAATATAGCCGAACAAATCAGGCATTTTGCGCTGGTCGTAATACCAAGTGTTCACAAAAGATGTGCCGCGCGAGTCATTCGGATGGGTAAACCAAATCGAATTGTAGCGCAGCAAATCTTCACGACCTTCCCAATAGGGCGAATCGCTATTGACGAGACCGACCGTGTTTTGCTCAGCCCAGCAGAAATCATATTGATATTGCTCGCTGCCGTCAGGGCCGATATCCCAGTCACGGATGGCATAGAGGCTGGCATCGTGACGACCCCAGCTCAGCGTCAGATTGGCATAGGCTTCCAGGCCGCTTTTTGCTTCCGGGAATGGATTGCCACCAATCCAGGGCTTGCCATCTTTTGTTAAAACATTGCCGTCATTGTCCAAAACAGCTTGGCCGGCATTTCGCAATGTCGCCTCAAGATATTCATGAGGGAATAGTCTTGTTGCGTCAGTGGTCGACTTTACGATTTTAATTTGTCGGCCCATATCCTTCACTTCGATATAGGCAATTGGGTCTAACAGATCTTTTACGTATTCGACATTATCGGCGGTAATCATATCGCCGGTGCTTACTTTGCCTTTTGTATAAGCCTCAATCGACAACATTTCGTCAGGATAGGCTTTGCTCAGATCCTGGCCATTGGCAATTAATGGCCATAAAGACGTTAAGACACCTGATGCCATAACTCCCTTAGCGGCCCGCTCCATAAACAGGCGACGACTATAATCATGATCATATTTTTTGACGTGCATAACAGTTCCTCCTATACGTCACTAAACTTAGTTAAGCTCCTTCTCCTCCCCCAAAGAGCTTCATGCGGACGCCCCTCCAGGCGCACCTACGCGAACTTCAGTAATTCTCAAATTTTTCTGTTTCAAAAAACGTGGCTTGACCAGCCAGATTTCCAGCGGCAAAAGCACCAATGCCACCAGCATGTTGATCAGCATCACCATCACAAGCAGCAGCCCCATATCTGCCAAAAACTTCAGACCAGACAGGAAGTACCAGGGCAGGATGGCGATAAGAACAATGGTTGCGGTAAAGAATATGGCCTTACCTGTCGTCGCAATGGCGCGCTCGATTGACAATCCAACGTCCTCACTGCTGTTGTATTCCTCACAAATTCGACTGAGCAGATAAATCCCATAATCAATGCCTACGCCCACACCAATGGCGGTTATGGGAAGCGTGTTCACATCAAGCCCAATTCCCATTTGCACAAGCACAGCACCGAGAAACAGGTTCGAAACATTCACTGGAATGAGCAATAATACCGCTGCGACAACCGAGCGATAAGCCAAACCGCAGGTCACGAGAATAACGAGATTTAAGAGCCCTAAAATTATCCATTGGTAATAATCGACCGTGTCATTAATGGACTGTTGGAGGGCGATTGTGCCCGTCCCCAGTCGGATGCGAAACGCATCATGATCGACACCAATTTGTGCAAGCGCTTCATTTGCCTGGGCTAACGCCCTGTCCACAGTCTCTTGCTTATTGTCTTTATACCAAAGCGACACGGTGGCATTTTGCTGAACAAAATCCGTCACGTGCAAAAACGCCTTTGGACCTGTTCCGACCATTACGGCATTGGATGCGGCTGTGACCGCCATTTGATTGTGGTCAATAGGAGCCCATTTAGGATGCCCGCCACTAAACAAACGATTGGCTTCCGGCAAATAATCAGCAAATGACAAAGTGGCGACCGGCGGTTGCTCGCCTTTCTCCAATTGTTTTTGCAGAGACAGCATCGAGAAAACAGTCTCAAACTGCCGCGCGACGCGACTTGGATTATTCTGGTCTTTGGCTTCAAACACGACTTCCAGCGTATTCAAACCTGCAAAATTCTTATTTATTTCCGATACGGCGACATTGTATTCACTGTCTTGCCATAAAAGATTGCTTCCCTCGACCGGGTTGCCGACCTTGATTTGCATCACTTGCGCGACACTAAAAATGAGCATGCAAGAAATGGTAATTGCGGTAAAACGCGCGCGGCGACCGTGACTTAGCTTGCTGATGCCCGACAACATCATTCGAATGTAGCGATGCCAGCCCCTGCCCGCAGCCTGCTGGCCACCAATAATTTTTTTGACATTTTTTGGCTCGGGCAATAGCGACAAAATGAGTGGAGACACCAAAACATTTGTTGGGAATAAGATAAGCGCCCAGAAACCGCAAAAGATAGCGAAACGCTCCATAGCGGGAATGGGGGCCACAATAATTAGGAACAAGCCAGCCGCGTCAGTAACAATCCCGAGCAGGCCTGGAGCCATCATGACACCTAATGCCTCTTCCGCTGCTTTCTTTTTATCGCCTATTTCGTCGTAAATCTCGTAGAAGCGTTCAATAAATTGAACGCAATGACTAAAGGAGCGCGCCACCAGAAGTAATGGAACCACCATAATAAGAGGCTCAATCGGATCCCCAATCCAGCCAACAAAGCCAAAGCCCCAAATTGCCGCTATCACACTGGTCAGAACAGGCGTCACGACGCCAGCTACATTCGACATGTAAATCACAAGCGCCAAAAAAAGAGCAAAGGCCGTAATAGCGAAGATGCTGAGCATCGCAGTTTGATGGCTATAAACCCACCCTGTTAATATAGGTTGACCAGCAACGAAAACATTGTGGTTTTGGTCGCGCGCCGCCTCAATCATCGGCTGGACATAATCAAACACCTCTCCATAATCTATGAGACGCTCAATGAATGTGGCTTTGATGAGCGCCGCACTGCCATCTTGGGAGATGAGAAAGGCTCGAGCATTCGGGGCCTTGTTGACGCGCAGGCGGAGCTCATCAATTTCGGACTGAGAAACCGGAGCACGGTCACCCATTAAGGGTTGGCTATCAACACCAAAAGGCGTGGCCTCAGAGTACCTGGCTTTTTCAGTCGCAATAGAAAGAATTTGATCGTGATCAACACCGGGCGCCAAATCTATATCGCGCGTCAGATTCCATATTTTAAGAAGCGTCTCGGCGTTGTAAATATTACCGTCTTTGTTTTCCACCATTATGGTTACGGTGAGTGGATTCCCAAAATTGGGATGATCTTTGTAGGTCTGAACGAATGGATGATTCTTCGGAAGCAGATCTGAGAAAATCGTTCTCAACTCTACCCGTTGCAGCCCAATAGCAAAAAAAAGAGTTACCGCTGCCAACAGGATTAATGACAACGCTCGATGACGGATAATTAAGCCCGCTAACCTGAATTTTACGCTATCGATTTAAGCCTCCCATAAACTAAAACAACCTCGTTTTTTATGGATAATCCTATTTTTACATTATGTCAAAACATTATTGTGTTTTTTAGACATCTTTTCCAAATCAACTCTTTAAGGTCAACCTCAAATCAATTTTTACCCAACTGCGCAACCTTTGTTTTTGAAAGCATTATCGCACCCATCCTAAGGCCAAAATAGGCTGCCGTAATCGCCGTAAAGAGCTATTAGCCCCGCCTCCTTACTGTTTAATAGCGAATAATAAAAAGGGGCTTCGCGTATTGGAAAACAAATAAACGTTAGTGTATTCAAGCAGTCAGTAATCCAAACTGCCCTCACTCGCGTAATAAAAAGTGAATATGGGAGTGAGACGTGTCACAGCACATCATCGTGTGGTTTCGTCAGGATTTACGCTTGAACGACAATCCGGCGCTTGAAAGCGCCCTAAACAGCAAAGCCGCTGTTATTCCCGTTTACATAAATGACAATAAATGTGGCCGCCAAGCCGGTGCTATGGGTGTTTGGTGGCGCGACGCCTCCCTGGCCAAGCTCGACCAAGCCTTGCGGGCGCGCGGCAGCAGGCTGATATATCGCGACGGCGAAGCCGAAGATGTGCTGCCCGCTTTGGCCGCGGAGGTAAGCGCATCAGCCGTGATGTGGAACCGCCAATATGAAGCCGATATCATCGCCCGCGACACCGACATTAAAATCAGACTGAAAGATAAGGGGCTGGAAGCCGAGAGCTTTAACGGTAGCTTGTTGTTTGAGCCGTGGGAAGTGACGTCGAAATCAACCGGCGGGCCATTCAAAGTCTTCACGCCATTTTGGCGCGCCTGCCGGGTGCTTGGCATTAAGCGCGGATTATGGAATGTGCCCGACACCATCGCCGCGCCGGAAAACTGGCCGCAAAGCGATGCCCTTCCCCAAGCCGCGCCCCTGGCGCATATGGACAGGCTTGATGAATGGCAGCCCGGCGAAGATGGCGCGCGCGCCGCGCTTGAGTTATTTCTGACGCAGAACATTTTCGGCTATGCCGATCGACGTAATTTGCCGTCTGAACCTGCCACCTCGCGGCTTAGTCCGCATTTGCGCTGGGGTGAAATCAGTCCGGCGCGCATTGTCGCCGAAACCGAGAACGCCAAAATTATTGGCGATGATGGCGACAAGTTCTTGTCGGAATTGGGCTGGCGGGAATTTTCTTATCAACTCCTCTATCACAATCCCAATCTGCCCGACACATGCTTGCAGGAAAAATTCGAGGCGTTTCCCTGGCGCGACAGTGCTGATGATTTGGAAGCCTGGAAGCGCGGCGAAACCGGCTATCCGATTGTCGATGCCGGTATGCGCGAGCTTCGCAGAACCGGTTATATGCATAATCGCGTCCGCATGGTCGCCGCTTCATTTCTCATCAAACATTTGCTGATTGATTGGCGCGAAGGCGAGAAATGGTTTTGGGAGTGTCTGGTCGATGCCGACCCGGCCAATAATAGCGCAAGCTGGCAATGGGTGGCCGGCTGCGGCGCTGATGCCGCGCCCTATTTCCGAATCTTCAACCCAATATTGCAAGGGCCGAAATTCGATGCTGAAGGCATTTATACCAAAACCTATGTGCCTGAACTGAGCGCCCTATCGGGCAAGACCCTTTACGCCCCGTGGACTGCAAAAACCGACATGCTCGATAGCGGACATATCGCGCTTGGCGACACATACCCCAACCCGATTGTTAACCATGAAGCCGCCCGCGCGCGAGCTTTAGAGAGCTTTAAGTCTCTGTAATTGTTTTAGGAGTAGAACATGAAAATTGCGATTATCGGCAGCGGCATATCTGGCAATGTAGCTGCGCATATTTTAGCCAAATCGCACGACGTGACGGTTTATGAAAAACGCGACCGCGCCGGTGGCCACAGCGCCACCAAAGATATTGACTATACCGGAAATGGCGACTGGATGAGTGTCGATACCGGCTTCATTGTGTATAATGACCACAATTATCCGGGGCTGGTAAAGCTGTTCAAGGAACTCAAAATCGAGACCGAAGAAAGCAATATGAGCTTCGGCTTTTCCGCCAATCGCGGGGCGTTTGAATGGTCGGGACAATCCGTCGCCTCGGTATTTGCGCAAAAGAGCAATTGGATAAATCCGCTTTTCTGGCTGATGCTGCGCGATATTTTCAAGTTCAACAAACACGCTGCGCGCGACCATGAAAGCGGGCATTTAGGCGATATTAGCCTCGGCAAATGGCTGAAGCGCAATCGCCTGAGCGGGGTTTTCATCAATCGCTATTTGCTGCCCATGGGGGCCGCGATTTGGTCAACCCCTGCTGATGAAATTCTAAACTTTCCCGCCGCCAGTTTTCTGCAATTCTTTTACAATCATCGCTTGATTAACAAAGACCGCCCGCAATGGCGAACCGTCACCGGTGGTAGCCGCGAATATGTCAATAAAATCACGGCAGGTTTCAAAAACTGCCTGCGCCTCTCGGCTGAGGTGACGCATATTACACGCCATGCCAATGGCGTCGATGTGACCGCCAATGGCACTACCGAGACTTATGACCATATTGTGATGGCGGCGCACAGCAATCAAAGTCTCGCCATGCTTGGCGATGCGTCGCGCGATGAGACGGATATTTTATCCGCTGTGCGCTATCTGCCCAATGATGTCTATCTGCATCGCGATGACAGCCTGATGCCGAAACGTCAATCAGTTTGGTCGGCATGGAATTATATCAGCCGAGGCAAAAGCGGGCGCGATGCGGTGATGTCGGTCAGCTATTGGATGAACCGTTTGCAAAATCTCGATTACAGCAAGCCGCTATTTGTGACGCTCAACCCGCTCGTGCGCCCGACACCTGAAAAAACATTCGGCCATTATGTCTATGACCATCCGCAATTTGATGCGGCAGCAATGCGCGCGCAAAACGATTTACCGACCATTCAGGGTGTCAATCGAACTTGGTTTTGTGGCGCATGGTGCGGTTTCGGCTTTCATGAGGACGGGCTGCAATCGGCCTTGAAAATCTGCAAACAAATCGCGATGCTGAAAGACAGCGAGACGGAAGAATATCAAACAATTGAGAAAGCAGCGGCTGAATAATAATGGGTCTAGAGGAAAATGCGCTTTATCTCGGCGAGGTGCGCCATGCGCGCTACCGCCCGCGCACCCATCGTTTTACCTATCGGGTTTTCTCGGCCTTTCTGAATGTCGATGATATTGATCATGACCGCCTCAATTTGAAGCTTCTATCCATCGACAGGTTTAACCTTTTTAGCTTCCGACGGCGCGACCACGGCGCGAAAAAAGCCGGCGCTGAGGACGGCAAGCTACGCCCGTTTATCGAGGGGCTGCTGGCTGAAGCCGGTTTGGCCGCGCCCGAACAAATTCACATTCTTTGCTATTTGAGCATGTTCGGCTTCGCCTTTAATCCGCTCACTGTTTATTACTGCCGCAGCGCGGGTCGGCTGACAGCGATGGTGTATGAAGTGCGCAATACATTTGGCGATGACCATATTTATGTGGTGCCACTTATTGGCGCCAATGCCGATCGGCCTTTGCTGCATCATCGTGACAAGCTGATGCATGTTTCGCCTTTTATCGGCATGCAAGCGACCTATCATTTCTCCGCCGCCGTGCCGGACGATAATTTGCGTTTGGTCATTCGCGAGACTCAAGACAATCAACCGCTGTTAATCGCCAGCTTTGTCGGACAACGCGAGACGCTAACAGACGCTGCGCTTTTCAAGGCTTTCATCAAACATCCGTTAATGACGGTAAAGGTTTTGGTTGCAATCCATTTTGAAGCTGCCAAGCTATTTATGAAGGGTGTGCCTTTTATCAAACGCCCTCAACCGCCTCAGAGTCGACACAGTATTTAGTGACCAGGAGGGAAGATGAGTAAGACGAAACCTGAACAGCGCATTGCTGACAGAGTTACACCCAAGCGCACAGCGGCGCAGCGGATTTTATTTTTCCTTTTACAGAATTTGAGGGGTGGCGAATTGCAAGTCGCCCTGCCCGATGGCGAGGTCGTGACCTTTGGTAAAAGCTCGGCTGATGGTGCGGCTGTTCTTAAAGTGCATGACAATGCGTTTTTCAACCGCACTTTGCGCCACGGTGCAATGGGTTTCGCAGAAAGCTATATGGACGGGCAATGGTCGTCGCCGGACATCGCTAAGCTGCTAATATTATTTAATAATAATATGACCATGCTGCAAAAAAGCATTGGTAAAAACCGCCTGACGCAATGGCTCAATCGCATCATTCATATTTTGCGCCCGAATACGCGCGAAGGCGCGAAGCGCAATATTCATGCCCATTATGATTTGGGTAATGAGTTTTACGCGCTTTGGCTCGACGCCACCATGACCTATTCCTCGGCTCTGTTTCGCGACAGCCAGCAAACGCTGCGCGACGCGCAAACCGAGAAATATCGCGCATTGGCGGCCAGCACCAATATCGGCCCTGATGACCATGTGCTTGAAATAGGCTGCGGCTGGGGCGGCTTTGCTGAATTTGCGGCGCGCGAGATTGGCTGCAAGGTGACCGGCATCACCATTTCAAACGAACAATTAGCTTTTGCCCAGAACCGCATCGCCTTGGCCGGATTATCCGACAAGGTTGATTTCCGGTTTTGCGATTATCGCGACCTTGAAGAGCAATTTGACCGCATCGTATCCATCGAAATGTTCGAGGCCGTCGGCGAAAGCTATTGGCCGACTTATTTTGAGCAAGTTCATAATTGCCTGAAACCTAGCGGCAAAGCCGGTTTGCAAATCATCACGATTTCAGAGCAACGTTTTGAGAGCTATCGCAAGAAAACCGATTTCATTCAGCGCTATATTTTTCCGGGCGGCATGCTGCCCTCGCCTGAGCGATTGGACCGCGAATTTGCATCAGCCGATCTCAGCCTGCTGGCGCGCGAAGATTTCGCGCATGACTATGCCCGTACTTTGGAAGAGTGGCGGCATCGCTTTTTAGATGTGTGGCCTGAAGTGAAGGCCTTAGGCTTTGACGAACGCTTCCGCAATATGTGGGAATATTATCTGGCTTACTGTGAGGCGGGATTCTCAACCGGCTCCATCGATGTTTCGCATTTTACCGTGACCCGCGATTAGCGGCTCATAAACCGACCGGCCAGTTTCACATATGTTGCGCGCGGCAGCATATTGAGGACACGCAGCAAATAGGAAAAGCGGCGCGGGAATGAGATATGCGTCTTATTCTTGGCCAGTCCGTCGGCAATGCGTCGCGCCGCCTCATCGGCATTAATGATAAACGGCATGGGAAACCGGTTCACGTCTGTGGCCGGTGTTTTAACGAAGCCGGGCGCAACCATTGATATATTAACCCCGCTCGGCTTCAAATCCATCGCCATCGACTCGCCCATATTGAACAAGGCGGCTTTTGACGCGCCATAAGCGGCAGAAGTGACCAGCCCGCCATAACCGGCAACCGACGAAACAAGCGAGATGTGCCCTTCCCCGCGCGCCACCATGAGCGGCACCAAAGCGGCAAGGCCGTTCACCGTGCCGTTCAGATTAACCTCAAACGTGTGGTCAAACAGGGTCGCATCAAACTCAGGTAGAGCAGTTGGCAGATAAATACCGGCATTCATCACGCCCAGCGCAATCGGCCCCAATTTGGTTTCAATAGAGCTGACGGTTTGCGCCATCGCCGCGCGGTCTGTGACATCGCATGGAAAGCAATGAATATCCTCATGCTGCGCCGCCACATTTTGCAAATCGCTTTCGCGGCGCGCCGAGATGGCGACGGTCCAGCCGCGACCGGCCAATTCTTCGGCCAGTGCCGCGCCAATACCGGAGGACGCGCCGGTAATCCACGCACAACCATGGTGTGGCGTCATGATTTTCATTCATATCTCCCAAAAGGGGCTAAGGACGTTTCCACTGTTTACGCGGCGGAATACGAGACGGATTGGTTTGCTGGACGACAACCTTAAAACGACCGCGTTCAAATTGCGTTTTGACCCAGCGCCCGTCATCAGCATACCAAATATCAATTTCTAACTTTCCCGACAGCGCAAAGCGCGTTGCCGAGACCGGGGCGTTATTGATTTTCAGCGTCTCGACACCAACTGTCTTAATACCGGTCGGCAGCAGGCGGCCATCTTGCGAACTGACAAAGGCTTTCTGGCGAATGAAATTCGGGTTGAAATAGCTGGTGGATATGAGCGGCGCATCAAGGTCGTTATTATAGCGCGACCCGCTGCCGACATAGCGACCATTTTCCAGTCGCAAATCGGCAAAAGCGGCCTCACCATTATTATCGGTCTTCGATGTTAGTGACAGCATAACGCCATCGCGCCACACCTCGCGATTGTCATGGCGATAGCGGAACAATGTCAGCGGCCCGAATTTGAAATCCATTTCAATATGCACATCGACAATCAAGTCGCCATTATCGGCGCGGCTAAAGTCAATGGTATGAAACCCAAGCCGCTTGCCCTTGCGGGTAATCTCATATGCCAATTGGCCGTTTTCCACCACACCAGACAGCCAATCACGCGGCACATTATCTGCCAAGGCCCAGGTGAATGAGAAAGCTAGAATGAATAAGGTAGAAAGAAGTGTGGCTTTAACGCGCGAAGAAATCGCGAGCAATGCGTCCGATACTATCCGTAAACCGAAGTGCGCCATCTGTTACCGCCAAGCAAATACAATCTTCAATACCCTCAGCGCGTGGTCGGTGCTGAATATGCTGGTCGGCAAGAGCCAACTGACCGCGCTCATACAGACGGTTACCATCACGAAACGCACCCCGCAAGACGAGAGTTGCCTCAATGCCTTTATGAGTATGGCGTGGTGCCGCTTTGCCTGGCTTAATTTTAAGCAGCTTCACGGTTTCGCCATTATCGCCAAACGGCAATTTCACTTGCTTGACGCCGGGATAAGCAAACCTCCAATCGGCATCTTCAACCGACACGTCCAATAATTCGCGAAGGGCGGCGGGAAGGTCTTGGTTTTCTTGAACTGAAACATTCTGCTCTTCCGGTTCCGGCTCATCGAGGCGCGCCATAATCGCGTCAAGCGCATCTTCCTTAACGTCGCTTTGCTCGGCTTCATCGAGCAAAACCCCGTTTAACTGCTCAAGCGCGCGATATTGGTCACGCGCCGCCGGTGATAAGGTGATATAGCTTGCCATCAGCACAGACATGCCGTAACCCAAATCACCCGCCGCATATTGTGCGACCAGCGATTCCAAGCTCGGGCTCAATGGAATATGTGCGTTCAACAAAAACCTCATTAGTGCTTCAAAGAAACAGAATAATCTTTATATTTACGATGTAAACCGCTCTTCGGATTAAGCAAATCGATTTTTTTAGGGTTTTTGGAGAAAAAAGTGCAATTTCACGACAATATGATCGCGGCCATCGGCAATACGCCCCTGATAAAACTTAAAAAAGCCTCTGAAGAGAGCGGCTGCACCATTCTTGGCAAGGCAGAATTTATGAACCCCGGCCAGTCGGTGAAAGACCGCGCCGCGCTGTTTATTATTCGCGATGCCGAATCCAAAGGGCTTTTGAATCCCGGCGGCACGATTGTCGAAGGCACGGCAGGCAATACCGGCATTGGTATCGCGCTGGTTGCCAATGCGCTGGGCTATAAATCAGTAATTGTTATTCCCGATACGCAAAGCGATGAGAAGAAAGACATGCTACGCCTCGCTGGCGCGGAACTTATTGAAGTGCCCGCCGTGCCGTATAAGGACAACAATAATTACATTAAATATTCCGGCCGTCTGGCGGCAGAATTAGCCGAGAAAAGCGAAAACGGCGCTGTATGGGCCAATCAGTTTGATAATGTCGCGAACCGCCAAGCCCATATTGAAACCACCGGCCCCGAAATCTGGCAGCAGACAGAGGGCAAGGTTGACGGCTTTACCTGTGCCATCGGCACGGGCGGCACATTGGCTGGAACGGGCATTTATCTTAAACAGCAAAACAGCGATATTCGCATCGCCGCCGCCGACCCGATGGGCGCAAATATGTATCATTGGTTCAAAAGCGGTGAACTGAAATCCGAGGGCACATCAATCACCGAGGGTATCGGGCAAGGCCGCGTGACAGCGAATATAGAAGGCGCGCAGATTGATGATGCGTATCAAATCGACGACGCCGAAGCCCTGCCGATTGTCTTTGACTTGCTGAAGCATGAAGGTCTGTGCCTCGGCGGTTCCAGCGGTATTAACATTGCCGGTGCGCTTCGCATGGCGGCTGATTTAGGCCCCGGCCATACGATTGTGACCATTTTATGCGACTATGGCACACGCTATCAGTCGAAATTGTTTAACCCTGCGTTTTTGAAGGAAAAGGGTCTGCCCTACCCCGACTGGCTATTATGACAACGCTGCAAACCATTGTTACCCATCTTGCGATGGACGCGCCGCTGGCGGTTGCGGGCGGCGATATTGCGTGGCCTGAGGGTGTTAGCTTTGAGCGCGAACAAAGCATGGCGCTGACTGATTATCGCGCGCTTTACGATATGGTCGGGCGAAAATGGCATTGGGTCAATCGGCGGCATTTGGACGACCGGCAACTGGCCGCGCTCATTCATCATCCGGCGACCGAGATTTATGTGCTGCGTCGCAACGGCGCGCCGATTGGTTATATCGAGCTTAACTTCAAATTATTTCCGCAAGTCGAGATTGTTTTTCTCGGTTTAATCGAAGATGAGATTGGCAATGGCCTCGGCCCTTTGGTGATGAAAAGCTGCATGCAAATCATCAAGGCGCGTGACCCAAAGCGGGTGATTATTCAAACCTGCACGCTCGACCACCCCTCGGCCTTGCGTCTATATCAGAAAACAGGTTTCGCGCCGGTGCGCCGCAAACAGGTCGAGATAATCGACACTTGAACGGCGCGTCAGTTACAAAACCTGACTGAGGAAAAGTTGGGTGCGTTCATTTTTCGGATTGGAGAAAAACGCTTCAGGCGCGTTTTCTTCAACAATCTCGCCCTCATCCATAAAAATAACGCGGTCAGCGACTTGGCGGGCAAACCCCATTTCATGGGTCACGCACAACATGGTCATGCCCTCTTCCGCCAGCTCAACCATCACATCGAGCACTTCCTTAATCATCTCAGGGTCGAGCGCGGAGGTCGGCTCATCAAACAGCATGATGCGCGGGTTCATGCACAAAGCCCGCGCAATAGCGACACGCTGCTGCTGCCCGCCGGATAATTGGCCGGGATATTTATCGGCTTGATCGGGAATACGCACACGTGCCAGCAATTCGCGCGCCAGCTTCTCAGCCTCGGCTTTCGGCTTTTGCTGCACCCATATCGGTGACAGCGTGCAGTTTTCTAAAACCGTCATATGTGGAAACAGATTGAATTGCTGAAACACCATGCCGACATTTGAGCGAATATCTTCGAGATTTTTTAACGAGCCGTCGAGCGTGATGCCCTCGACTTCAATCTCGCCCTCTTGATGCGCCTCCAGCCGATTGATGCAGCGAATGAGCGTGGACTTGCCACTGCCCGATGGTCCACAAATCACGATTTTCTCACCGGCGGCAACATTCAGATTAATGTCGCGCAGCACATGAAAATTGCCGAACCATTTATTCATTTTATTGATGCGGATAACGGGGTCGCTCATGAGCCATTCCTGTCGGTTGAAAGATGATTTTCCATAAAGATTGAATAGCGCGACATGGCGAAACAGAAAAGCCAGAACACCGCACCGGCAAATACATAACCGGTAATATGCGTCTCAGGCGTCGCCCAGCTGGCATCGGTAAAGTGCAATTGCACAATGCCCAGCAGGTCGAACAAGCCGACAATCAACACTAATGTCGTATCCTTAAACAGGCCGATAAACGTGTTCACAATGCCCGGAATGACGAGTTTCAACGCTTGCGGCAAAATGATGAGCCGCGTTGTTTTCCAATAGCTGAGACCGAGCGCCGCCGCCGCCTCATATTGCCCTTTTGGAATGGCTTGTAAGCCGCCGCGCACCACCTCGGCCATATAGGCCGATGAGAACAGCGCGACACCGATGAGACAGCGCACCAGCTTATCGAAATTCACCCCATCGGGCAGAAACAGCGGCAGCATGACACTCGCCATAAACAAAACCGTGATAAGCGGCACGCCGCGAAAAATCTCGATAAAACCGATGCACAAGGCGCGAACAATCGGCAGGTCAGAGCGTCGTCCCAATGCCAGCAAAATGCCCAATGGCAATGAGGCAACAATGCCGGTCACCGCCACGACCAGCGTCACCAGCAAGCCGCCCCAATCGGTTGTATCGACAGCGGCCAGCCCCAACACGCCGCCGGTCAGCATGATGAAAGCGAAAACCGGATAAAAGCCAAGCAGGAAAATCATATTGGCGCGCTTATGGCCGACATTCGGCATCAGCATCGGCACCAAGCCAATCAGCCCCGCAGCGAACACCAAATCAACCCGCCAGCGTTCTGCATCAGGATACCGCCCATAAATAAATTGGCCGAATTTGGCCTCGATAAACGGCCAGCAAGCGCCCTGCACATCTTTCAAGCAGGCGGTGCGGTCTGAGCCGCTAAAGCTGGCATCAATAACGGCCCAGCCAAAAACCACCTTTATTACATAAAGAATAAGCGTGATGGCCAGCACAGTGAGCAGGCTATCTAATTTTGTGGCGAATAGATTTTCGCGCGCCCAGCCGACAAATCCCACCGTATTGGCCGGTGCGGGACGTGCGGGCGTGGGCGTGAAACCGGTCATGCGTCCTACCCCACCAGCGCAATGCGCGCATTATATCTGTTCATCGCGTAGGAGGTTAGCAAGCTCAGGCTCAGATAAATCATCATGGTGATGAAAATAATCTCAACTGCTTGCCCGACTTGGGTCAGCGTCGTTCCGGCAAATACTGACACAATATCGGGATAGGCAATCGCCACTGCCAGTGATGAGTTTTTGGTCAGATTGAGATATTGGCTGGTCAGTGGCGGAATAATGACGCGTAGTGCCTGCGGGATAACGACCAGACGCAGCGCCGTTTTATCGGGCAGGCCAAGTGCGGCCGCCGCCTCGCGCTGGCCTTTGGAAACCGATTGAATACCGGCGCGCACAATCTCGGCAATAAACGCCGCCGTATAGAGGCTCAGCGCCAACAGCAGCGCGACAAATTCTGGAATAACCGTAATGCCGCCGCGAAAGTTAAAGCCCTTAAGCGCCGGCACATCGAGGCTGAACGGCACACCGGCCAGCAATGCGGCAACGCCAAATGACGCGACAGTCACCATCAGCAAAGGACGCCAAATCGGCATCATCGTGCCATCAGCCAGCGCCAATCGCGCGCGGCGACGCAGCCAGATAAATGCCGCCAAGCCAATCGCCAGAGCGGCGGCATACCACCCCGCCCAACTGCCCGCTTCAATGGCCGGCACAACAATGCCGCGATTGCTGAGAAATATCGCATCACCAAATGAGACCGCCTGACGCGGCGTCGGCAGATTTCGCAACACGCCGAAATACCAAAACATGATTTGCAGCAGCAGCGGCACATTACGAAAAATCTCGACATAGACCATTGCGGTTTTGTTAATCAGCCAATTGCTCGATAGCCGCGCCACACCAAGTGAGAAGCCCAGAACCGTGGCGAAGAAAACGCCGAGCACGGAAACCAGCAGCGTGTTCAACAGGCCGACTGTCAAAACCCGCCCGAAACTGCTGTCCTCAGTATAATCAATGAGCGTTTGATTAATCCCGAAACCGGCGCGCTCCGACAAAAAACCGAAACCCGAATTAATGTTCTGGCGTTCCAGATTGCTTTGCACATTGGCCACCAGCCAGACCATAGCGAGCAGCAACGCGCCCAGCACCGCCGCCTGCATCAGCACATCGCGGCGTAAAAACTTGGCTTTCAAATTATCGACAAAAGAGGCTATCGGTAGCTCCTAGCGAATGGGTGGCGCATATTGCAGACCGCCATCGGTCCATAGCGCATTATAGCCGCGCTTAATGCCAAGCGGCGTATTGACGCCGACATTGCGCTCAAAAATCTCGCCATAATTGCCGACTTGCTTAATCGCTTGCAGCGCCCAATCGGTGGGAATACCGAGATTGCGGCCAAATGTGCCGTCTTTACCCAGCAAGCGCTTCACCGACGGATTTGATGAATTGCCCATGCTGCCGATATTTTTCGAGGTCACGCCAAGCTCTTCCGCCGCGACAGTGGCATAATGAACCCACGCTACAATATCGCCCCAATTATTGTCCCCCTGCCGCACCGCAGGCCCAAGCGGCTCTTTGGAAATAATCTCGGGCAGCACAATATGGCCCTGCGGATTGGTCAGCTTGAGGCGTTGAGCGTAAAGAGCCGAATGGTCGGTCGTATAAGCATCGCAGCGACCCGAATTATAAGCAGCCACCGCCTCATCGGCTTTCTCAAAGGCGACAATTTCATATTGCATATTATTGGCACGGAAATAGTCAGCAGCGTTGAGTTCCGTCGTCGTGCCTTGATTGGTGCATAGCGTCGCTCCATCAAGCTCATTTGTACCGGTCACGCCGAGGTCGGCGCGCACCATAAAGCCCTGCCCATCATAATAATTGACGGCGCGAAAATCCACTCCCAAAGCTGTGTCACGGTGCATCGACCAGGTCGTGTTGCGCGCGATGATATCGACTTCGCCCGATTGAATGGCAGTAAAGCGCTCTTTGGCCGAAAGCGGCGTGAATTTTACTTTCTTGGCATCACCGAAAATCGCGGCGGCGACAGCCTTGCAGAAATCGACATCAATGCCGGTCCAATTGCCTTTATCGTCAGGATTGGAAAAGCCGGGCAGACCTTGCGAGACACCGCATTGCAGATGGCCGCGCTGCTTCACCACCTCAAGCGTCGAACCGGCTGCTTGCGCCGACACGCCAGCCAGCAGGGGCATAAAACCCAAAACCAGCGAAACAACTGCGATAAAACCCTTGCGTTTGATTTGCATATCAATCCTCATTAGCGAATAATGACGTAACTCTAACATTTCTTGTCGGAAATTAAACAGGTGAAAGACGAAACCAAAATTGTGACAACGGGACGCGACCCGAAGGCACATGCCGGCGCGGTCAACACGCCTGTCTATCGCGCCTCAACCATTATCTATCCGTCGTTGGCCGCCATTCGCGGCAAACAGAAAATTCCTTATACTTATGGTCGTCGCGGCACGCCAACTACCGCCGCCCTGCAAGAAGCAATAAGCGAACTTGAGGGCGCAGACGGCACAATGCTGACCCCGTCGGGCGCATCTGCCGTATCGCTGGCCATTATGAGCGCGGTCGAAACCGGTTCGCACATGCTGATGGTTGATAGCGTTTATGAGCCGACGCGCAAATTATGCGACCGGCTGCTGACCCGTCTCGGCGTTGAGACCGAGTATTACGACCCGCTGATTGGCGGCAATATTGCTACGCTCATGCGCGACAATACGGCGCTGATTTTTATGGAAAGCCCCGGCTCTCAAACTTTTGACGTTCAAGATGTGCCTGCCATTGTCGCCGCCGCTCAAAAGCGCGGTGTCAAAACCGCCATCGACAATACATGGGCAACGCCGCTTAATTTCCGACCGCTTGAGCATGGCGTTGATTTCTCAGTGCTGGCCGCGACCAAATATGTTGTTGGCCATGCCGATGCGCTGCTCGGCACAGTGGCGGCAAAGGGCAACAATTTTAAGCAGCTGAAAGAGGTGCACGGCCTTATCGGCTATAGCGTCGGCCCTGATGATGTCTTCCTCGCCTTGCGCGGTCTCCGTACCATGCCGACCCGTATGAAGCAGCATCAACACGCCGCACTGGATATTGCCGCTTGGCTGCAATCACTTAGCTTCGTGCGCAAAATATATTATCCCGCCATGCCGGACGCGCCGGGCCATGATTTATGGCAACGCGATTTTAGCGGTGCGGGTGGTTTATTTTCTGTCGAGCTTGAGCCGTGCAGCGAAGAACAGCTTGCCGCCATGCTCGACAATATGCGCCTGTTCGGCATGGGCTATAGTTGGGGCGGCTTTGAGAGCCTGATTGTGCCATGCGAGATTGTTCGCACGGCCAGCCGGTTCGAGACTGATGGTCGAATGCTCCGCCTCAATATCGGCTTAGAGCATGTCAATGATTTGAAGGACGACCTGCGCGACGGTTTTGCCCGCGCCGGATATGCAGCCTAATAGCCACCCGGCACGAAATTATCGGCCAAATCCTCGGCCTTCACAATTTGCTCAATGGTCATATTCGCGGCCATATCTTCCAGTGCTTTATTGGCGAAAGGCGCAAAGCCCTGATCGCGCGACAGCAGATAGAATTTATAGGCCTCGACCTTATCAACCGCGATGCCATCACCGGTTTCCAGCATGGCAGCGACATTAAACATGGCGGCAGGCATGCCCATATTGGCGGCGCGCAAATAAAGCGTGGCGGCCTTCTTGCGGTCTTTCTTAACGCCCGTACCGTAATCATAAAGCGATGCAAGGTCGGTAATGGCGCGCGCGTCATTGCCTTTGGCGGCTTGTTGCAGATACTTAAAAGCCACTTTCATGTCGCGCTTCACGATTTTCGCGTCGAAATATTCTTCGCTCAGACGATAAGCAGAACCGCTATCACCGGCGGCGGCAGCTTTTTTCCAATACTCAATCGCTTCCAAATAATGACCGCGTTGATAAATGTCCAAGCCCTCGCGCTCGCTATAGGCGACTGCAAACTGCATTGCACCGGCGCTCAGCGCGGCGGCCAAAACCAGAGCTTTTAATTGTGTCATCATTCTTCTAACCTGACTGCAAAAATGGCAAAAATTTGTCCTATTCCTTATATCCTACATATCCGCTAAATAAAATTTAGTAAACTGGCGAAAGGAAACACCGTGCTACTCGGCATTATCTGCAATCGTAAAAAGCACCTTGTCGATGAACTGCAATCGGTCACCCATATGTATCTCGAAGGCGTTGCTGAATATATGAATGTTCAGCCCGTGCTTATTCCTGCGCCAATGGCGAATGGCACATTTGATGCCGCACCGATTATCGACCGCATTGACGGCATTTTGATGACCGGCAGCACCAGCAATGTTCACCCTTCCCGTTATGGGCACGAAGAAACCGAAGCGCATAAGCCATTTGATTTGGCGCGCGACGAAGCCGCGTTTCAGCTTTTCGACATGGCGCTTCAACGCGACTTGCCCTTATTGGCAATCTGTCGTGGCTTTCAGGAATTAAATGTTGCCTGCGGCGGCACGCTGAACCCGACCGTCCACGAAGTCGAAGGCCGCATCGACCACCGCATGCCGGAAAGCGACGATAAGGACGTGAAATTCGGCGTTCAGCATCGCGTCAATTTCACCAAAGGCGGATATTTGAACGGCTTGTTTGGCACAGAAAGCGCAGCGGTCAACTCTCTGCACTGGCAAGCGGTTGACCGGCTCGGCGATAATTTACAAATTGAAGCCCAAGCCGAGGACGGTACGGTGGAGGCGGTGAAGCACAACACGGCCAGCTATTGCGTCGGCGTGCAATGGCACCCCGAATATCAAGCCGGCGAGAACATTATCTCCGCCTCCCTATTTGCAGATTTCGAGCGCGCTATGAAAGCCTATGCCAATGGCTGAATTGATTATCGCAGCCGGTAAAACCGCACTGGCGCATATCCGCAAAAGCGGCTTGTCGCCCGACGACATCAGCACGATTTTCGGCGCGTCCGGCGCGGCCAAATGGCTGGCCATTGCGGGTCTCGACCATAAAGTCTTCGCCCGATTTATGACGCAGCGCACAAATAAAACGCCGGTCGATTTATTCGGCACTTCAGTCGGCGCGTTTAAGTTGGCAGGCGCGGCGCGCCAAGATGCCGACACCACCCTCAAAGTCATGGCCGATGCCTATATCGCCCAAAGCTATGAGGGCAAGATTGACCTCACCTCTATCGACAAACAAACCGATATTGTGTTTGAGAAATACATGGGGCATGGCCATGCCGGTGATGTGTCAAAAGGCATTGATGAAATTCTGGCGAATGAAAAATATCGCCTGCATATCGGCACGGTGCGCTGTCATGGTGGCCTCAACACTCCGGTCTGGCGGCAGGGTATTGCGCTGGCGCGGGCCGGACTGCTCTCGACCTTTACCGACCGCCACCTTATCGGTCTGACCGAGCGCGCGGTTTTCTCTGACCCGCGCAGCGATATTCACTTCTCGGCACGCGACGGCTTTCCGGTGCGCCAAGCCGCACTGACACCGCGAAACTTTACCAAAGCCCTGCGCGCATCGGGGGCGATACCGGTCTATATGGCGCCGGTGCATTTGGAAGAAGACCCCGCGCATATTTACCATGATGGCGGCATGTTGGATTATCATCCGGTGCCGCATAGCTTTTGGCCGGAAACGGACGGGCTGGTGTTGTATCCGCATTTCTACGATCATTTCAAATTGCGCTGGTTTGATAAATTTTATCCCTGGCGCAAAGTCACCGCCGACAAGCTCGACAATGTCGTGATGCTGGCGCCCAGCCGTGATTGGGTCAAAGCCCTGCCCGACGGCAAAATTCCGTCGCGGCAAGATTTCCCGAAATATCGCAAAAACGAAGCCGAGCGATTTGAAAAATGGCACGAGGTTTTACGCCGAAGCAATGCTCTTGGTGAGATGTTTATTGATGCCTGCGAACGCGGCACCATCAGCGATATGGTCGAGCCGCTTTAGTCTCGTTTTAATCAAGCTCGCGCACAGCACCACGATCGGCGCTGGTGGCGAAAGCCGCATAAGCTTTCAAGGCTTTTGAGACAGCGCGCTCACGCGGTTGAGCAGGCTTCCAGCCCTTCTTATCCATCGCTTCGCGCCGCTTCGCCAACACATCATCGGCGACATTCAGATTGATGCTGCGATTGGGAATGGAAATAACAATCTCGTCGCCATCTTCGACCAAACCGATAAGCCCGCCATTGGCCGCTTCGGGCGATACATGACCGATAGACAGACCCGACGTGCCGCCGGAAAAGCGCCCATCCGTCACCAGCGCGCAAACTTTATCAAGCTGCTTGGATTTCAGATAGCTGGTCGGATACAGCATTTCCTGCATGCCCGGCCCACCCTTTGGCCCTTCATAGCGAATGACGACAACATCGCCCGGCTTGATGTTATCATTGGCCATAATCGCATCGACCGCCGCGTCTTGGCTTTCAAATACCCGCGTCGAGCCGGTAAACTCATAACATTCTTCCGCCACGGCGGCGGTTTTTACAATGCAGCCTTTTTCAGCCAGATTGCCATAAAGCACCGCCAAGCCGCCATCTTTGCTGAAAGCGCTATCGGCATCACGAATAATGCCGTTTTTGCGATCATCATCGACATCATCAAAACGTCGGCTTTGACTGAACGCCGTTTGCGTCGGCACGCCACCCGGCGCGGCGCGATAAAATTCCAGCACCTCAGGCGACACATTGCCCGCAATGTCATATTTGGCAATCGCCGCGCCAATGGTTTTGGTATGAACCGTCGGCTGGTCGTCATGCAGCAGACCGGCACGCGACAGTGAACCGAGCAGCCCCATAATGCCACCCGCATTATGCACATCTTCCATATGCACATTCGGCACGGCGGGCGCGACTTTGCTCAGCACCGGCACTTTGCGCGACATGCGGTCAATATCTTTCATGGTGAAATCGACCTCAGCTTCATGCGCGGCAGCCAGCAAATGCAGCACCGTATTGGTCGAACCGCCCATCGCAATATCCAACGCAATGGCGTTTTCAAAGCCTTTGAAATTGGCCATTGAGCGCGGCAGAACGGTCTCATCTTCACCCTCATAATAACGCTGGCACAATTCAACAATCAGATGACCAGCCTGCTTAAACAAGGCCTCGCGGTCGGCATGCGTGGCCAGCACTGAGCCATTGCCCGGCAGGGAAAGGCCGATTGCTTCGGTTAGGCAATTCATTGAATTGGCGGTAAACATGCCCGAGCAGGAGCCGCAAGTCGGACACGCCGAGCGTTCAATCGCGTCAACTTGTTCATCAGTATAGCTGTCATCGGCGGCGGCGACCATCGCATCGACCAAATCAACGGCGCGCTCTTCGTCTTCCCATACCACCTTGCCGGCCTCCATCGGGCCGCCGGAAACAAATACGGCGGGAATGTTCAGGCGCAGCGCGCCCATCAACATGCCGGGGGTAATCTTGTCGCAATTCGAGATACAGACCAGCGCATCGGCGCAATGTGCATTGGCCATATATTCCACGCTATCTGCGATAATCTCGCGCGATGGCAAAGAATACAGCATGCCGTCATGGCCCATCGCAATGCCGTCATCAACGGCAATGGTGTTGAATTCTTTTGCGACACCGCCCGCCGCTTCAATCTCACGCGCGACCAACTGCCCCAAATCTTTCAAATGCACATGGCCCGGCACAAATTGCGTAAAGCTGTTGACGACCGCGACAATGGGCTTGCCGAAATCGCTATCGCCCATACCGGTGGCGCGCCAAAGGCCGCGTGCACCGGCCATATTGCGTCCATGCGTTGAAGTTCTCGATCTCAGTTTCGGCATGTCATCACCTAAGCAGTTCGTTTGGCCTGTCTTACCGCGTTTGTTCGGCAAGGGCAAACGACCTGCCGCATTTCCGCTCATTTGTTTTGCCTTTAACCGGCACAAAAATCATGCTGCCTAAAACTGATACAAACAAGAGGCGACCCCCTGGCGCAAGATTGTGCAAATTTCAATGATGCCATCATGGCCACCCAGCCGAGCTGGTTTATCACCTATCTCTGTATTATGCAGCGACACCCTATTTTGCCAAATTCGTTACCTTTTATCTGGTAATGGCGGGCATTTCGCTGTTCGGCGACAACATCACGACCCCCGCTATTTGCTGTGCGAAACCGCCTCAATGGTTTAGGCGCACTGGACCTCGTTACAATTGATAAGCGCTTCTAGCGTGGTGACCCCGGTAGGACTTGAACCTACAACCTCAAGATTAGAAGTCTCGCGCTCTATCCAGTTGAGCTACGGGGCCGAAGCGGTGATAGGCCGAAGATCGGCAGGTGATAGGCAAATGGCAACCTAAATCTTCTCAACTCTATCATAGCGAAAATTATCGGAATAGGATTTGGCCAATCGTCTGCGCTTATGCGGGCGGTCAACCCGAGCCGTCAGCCCATGCGCCGCCGCATAGACTTGAGCCTCTTCCAGCGTATCGAATTTCAACTTAACCTGATTGGCCGTGCCGTCGATTGAATTCCACCCGGTAAAGGCGTCTTTGCGACGCGCGCCCTCGGCGGCAAATTCGAGCACCCAATAATGGGTATTGGCCGTGCCCGAAGACATGGCGGTTTTTGCAGGTTGATAAATGCGCGCGCTCATAGGTTTGGTTTTAACTGCTTCACGCCCTGTATTTCAAGTGAACATTTTATAGATCTATTTCACCGGCTTTATCTGATGGCCAGCGGATTGATAATCGCCTGCACTGCGCCCTCAAGTTTTGGCACGCCGAGGGTGAACATAAATTCATCGACGCCATCAGCCACCAGTTCATGTGTCACCATATTTTCTAAAATATAAATACCATATTTAGTCAGCAAAATGCCATGCACCGGAAAAACCCGCTTTGGGTCTTCACTCGGAAGGGCTTCCAGCGCCCATGTATCGGCACCCACCGCCACAACACCCAGCTCGGCCAGATAATGCGCGCCACTTATGCCGAGCCCCGGCTCGCCGGGCGACAGCGTCGTCGCATTTTCATTGGCTTTCATGAAGCCAGAATGAAACAGAACAACATCGCCTTTGGTGATGCTTACGCCCTGCCGCTCCATCGCCTTTTTAATGTCGGCTTTGGAATAAGCGGTGCCGGTGGGCAGTGGGTCTTGCTTGAAGATTTTGGTCATATCGAGCAGGACGCCGCGTGTGACAAAGCCGGGCAAAGCATGCGTGCCAAACTTCAGCAATCCATCGGGGGCGACAACCTCAGCTGCAGGAGTCTCGTTATAATATTTATGCTCCTTGCCGATATGGCCTAAGCCGTCCAGCTGCGAGCCAATGCCGACCGAGGTAACAAGCGTATCATCGTTGGACACCAGCTTATCGGGCCCCAATAGCGCGCCCGAACCATCATTTAGCTGATGAACAATCATTTGAAACTTGCGCGGGCCATAAGCCGGTGTGTCGGCGCCAGTGACCATACCAAGTTGATAAACTTTTCCCTTGCTTACCAACTTTGCCGCCTGTTTGGCTTTCGCTCGCGTCAGATAATTGGCGTGGCCCAATTCGTCATCTTTGCCGAATTTTTTTACAAAATAATCATCAGCCAACACCACTGCGGAATATGACATGATCAACAAGGTCACCAGCAAACTAAATTTAAGTTTGTTTGGCCAATGTTTTCGCAAAGACGCTCTCATAGACAATTTCCCTCCGATTGGTTATTAAGCAAAGCTTATGTTGAGACGAGTATTTTAAAAATACGATTAAAAATTTTAGACAAAAGGTCAAAATAATAAAGTGCATTTAGGTTATTTTATTCAGGCGCAAGTCACTAAATTGTTTTTACTAGTTTTCAAACTCGCCGGTTTGCGCGGCGGCTCCTGGCTCGGCGGCCTTCTAGGAGTGTTTCTTGGTAAAATTGTTAAAGAACGCAAGATTGCTGAAGATAATTTGCATCAAGCTATGCCAAAACTTTCCAAAGCAGAACGAAAGCAAATTTTGGATGAATGTTGGAGGCAACTGGGTCGGGTAATAGGCGAGTTTCCGCATATGAAGAAAATAGCTAATGAGGCTGAAACTCGTATCACAATTGAAGGCAAAGAAAATGTGGATGCTGCTCTGGCTAGAGGCGGACCAGCATTATTTCTCTCAGGCCATTTTTCAAATTGGGAAGTAATGATGCTTGGCATAAAACGCGTCGCCGGAGATTCTGGCGCTATATATCGTCGAGCCAACAACCCTTACATTGAAAAATGGGTCAAGAAGCAACGCGGCAGCTTTGAGACTGCTCAAATCACTAAGGGACGGAGCGGAACTCGAGCAATGATCGAGCTTTTAAAAGCAAAAACATCGTTAGCAATATTAGTTGATCAAAAATTAGGCCGCGGTGATCCGATCGAATTTTTCGGTCGCCCGACAAGGGCACCTTCTGCTGCAGCTAAACTCTCTCGTCGTTTTGACATACCTCTAATCCCAACAGTTATATCGCGTCGCGCAGACGGGCCAGACAACGTTCACTTCGTTCAGAAGTTTTTTCCCGCCATTCATGTGGCGAAGACCGATAATGTGCAAGCCGATATCGACGCGGCAATGCGCCAAATGTATGACCTATTGGAACAATGGATTTCTGAGCGGCCGGAAGAATGGTTCTGGCAGCACAACCGGTGGAAATAGCTAGCGGCGCTGTAAGCTCTTGCGGCGAATGGCATCAGGCTCACTGCTTAGCGAGTCCCAGCACAATCCCTTTGTGGTAATACCCTCCAGCACCAAAGCCGGCTCAACATTAAAAGTGTAAGCACCCGTCTTATCGACATTTAGCTGGGCGATACGCGGCGACTGCCCTTCCACATCAATTGATAATTCGTAACTCAGATCGAGGCTTTGAAAAATATCACCTCGGGTTTTGCGCGCCGAAAACAAGCCTTTCATTTTAATCCACGCATTGTCAAATGCGCGGGATTCAAAACTTGGATGAGGAATGCCGAGAAAGCTGATGAGAAAATCACCATCTTCGCGTGATAAAATAACGAAGTCATAAAGCGACTGACCGCTATTCCAATCAAACTCACCATCTGAACAGAAGGTAACTTTGTCAGCGTTGAAAACACTGGCTTGTGCGAAAGCTGATGGCGCCACAAATACCGAAAGTAGCAAAACAACGGGGAGATTAAGATAATGTCTAATTTTCATGCGCGCAAAATAGCAGAATCGTTCAATGACGCAATGCGATCTATTGAAAACCTTTTTTCAAACCTATCGGGCTCGCGCCGCCTCAGCCAGACGCAGCAGGCGCAGCATATTTCCGCTCCAGATTTTCTCAATGGTTTGGGTGCTGATCGATGCAGCGCGCAAGGCCTCAGTAATTTTCGGCAAGTCCGAAACATCTTGCAGGCCATTCACCCCTCCGCCGCCATCCCAATCGAGACCAATGCCAACATGATCAGCCCCCATCAAGGCCAACGCATAAAATATATGATCCATGACATCTGACAGCTCGGCATAATCGGGCGGATATTTTTCATCGAGCGCGCGGCGGTCGGCAATAAAGGCTTTATGGTTTTCCCGCATGCCGCCTGGCGCGTTTTGATATTTCCGATACAGACCGATAAATTCAGGCAAGCGTCGGGGGTCAGTATTCAGGTCGCGCAAATAACCCGATAGCGAATTAATCTGAATAACGCCGCCGGATTGTGCCAGCTTTTTCAGCAAGGAATCGGGCACATTGCGCGGGTGTTCATAAAGATGCGCCGCGCCCGAATGTGACAGAATAATGGGCGTGGTTGAGAGGGCTATCGCTTGCGCCAGCGCCTCATCATGGGCGTGAGACAAATCAACAATCATGCCCAGCGCATTGGCGCGCTTGATAAGCGCCCTGCCCAATGGCGATAAGCCGCCCCATTTCTGCCCCGCCTTATCGGTTGAACTGTCGGCGAATTGATTATTACGCGAATGAACCAACCCAACCATACGAACACCGGCAGCGTAAAACTCATCAAGCAAGTCGATATTCGTGCCGAGCGGATAGGCGTTCTCAATGCTTTTATAGACCACGCGCTTCCCCGAAGCGGCAATTCGCGCCGCCTCATCGGCTTGCAAAGCCAGCGCAAAATCATCGGAAAGATTGCGAACCATCTCGTCAATCACCACACTACGTTGGCGTGCATGAGCCAGAGCTTTGGTGTAACCCTGTTCGGTGAGGGGGCCTTGCGCCGTGTAAATGACCCAAAAGCCGCCATCGAGACCGCCCTCTTTCATGCGCGGCAAATCAACCTGAGCATAATCCTGCATCCAGTCATGACGTTGGCTGATGTCAAAGCCTGCGCGGTCGAGCACCAGGGGCGTATCGAGATGACTGTCCAGAGCCAGCATATAATCATGGGTTTTCATTTGGCTTTGCGGCGCGTCGCAACCGACAAGCGCCATTGCCAAACCAATAGCGGCCATAGAGTGAAAAAGTATCATACGCATAAGAACTCCTTTGTTTCAGACTATTGCCGCTTGGCAGGCTGTGCAAGCTCAGGCATGGTGGCTGTTGCCGTGGGAGGGAGACAGCAAAATGAACGTTGCACCGCGCAGGCTCGGTTGGGGTCAAAAGATTGGCTATGGCAGTGGCGACTTCGCCTTCAATTTATATTGGCAAGGCATCAGCCTTTATCTCTTTTATTTTTATACAGATGTGCTGGGACTGCCAAATGCAATGGCAGGGATTATTTATGCCATTGGGTCATTTTGGGATGCCGGCACCGACCCGATTATGGGCTATCTCGCTGACCGCACCCGCTCGCGCTGGGGTCGTTACCGGCCTTATTTGCTATTCGTCCCAATACCGATGGCGTTTGGTTATATGCTGCTCTTATGGCACCCGGACGAAATGTCTCTCGCCGCTTTAGGGCTGACGGCATTAATCGGCCAATTGGTTTTCCGCCTTCTGTTCACAATGGCCTCCACCCCCTATTCCGCCCTGATGGCGCGCATGACCAGCAATTCAGAAGACCGCGCCGGCATGGCAGGCGCGCGCATGCTATTTGCTTATCTCGGCGCGTTCTCGGTCGTCGCCCTTGCTGGAATCGTGTTGGAGAATGCCGATAATGACCGCGACGCCTTCATGTCGCTGGCGATTATATCGGGTATTTTGGCGACCGCGATATTTTGGATTTGCTTCGCTGTTTGTCGCGAACCACCTGAAAGCGACGATGATGCCGCGCCCATCAGCATTAAGCAGACCCTCGCCTCAATCAAACACAACACACCCTTTCTGATTGTTTTTGTCGGCATTGTGTTGATGGTTACCGGCACCACGGTTATCGGCAAGACGATGATTTACTTTTTTGAATATCAAATGGGTGACCGCAATGGCGCGCAAACCTCGCTCATGGCCTTTGGGCTAACCGGCCTTTTGGTTATTCCGTTTTGGACTTTTGTTACGCTGAAAACATCAAAGCGATTTGTCTGGCTGATAGGCAGTTTCTTTCTGTCGCTCGCGCTGCTGGCCTTTTTAGTCAATCCAGCTAGCTCGCAAAGCATGGTGATTTTGAATTATGTCGCCATGAGCTTCGGCGCAGGCGCTTTTGCCATCACTTTTTGGGGTATGCTGCCCGATACGGTAGAATATGGCGAATGGAAGACCGGACACCGCGTCGAGTCGATGATTTTCGGCTTTGCCACCTTCGCCCAAAAATCTGCAGTCGCGCTCAGCGCCCTTATTTTGGGGGTTCTGCTTGATGTTATTGGCTATCAGGCAGGCGCACCACAAAGCGCGGAAACGCTTTCCGGCTTGCGCATGATTATCGTCTTTGTGCCGTTGGTCGGCGTTATCGCCTCGGCGGCTTGCGTTTATTTCTATCCGCTTTCGCCGCAACGTCACGCCGAGATTGTATTCGCATTGGAAGAACGCTGAGTTAGCCCCGCTGTTCTCCCATCTCTTGCTCGGCAGTGAAGCCAGCCAGCATCAGACAACCGGCCAAAATACCAAGGTTTTTAAAGAAATTTTGGGCTTCATGCTGGCCTTCGAGGCCACTGAAATTCCAGAAATCGTGCAAGTTGAAATTGATGATTATGATGTAGAGGGCACAGCCATAGGCCGAGTGGCGCAAATGGCGGCCCGCCAATAACATGGCGGCCAACATTAAATTGCTAACACCGGCAACAAAAAGCAGTGGGTCGGCAAAAGGGATATTATGCCGTTGCATCAAGTCAATATGGGTTTGCCAATCCAGAAACTTGGCCAGCCCTGGAAGCGCGAAATAAAGGCCGAGCAAGATGCGCCCTGCTGTCAATGAGCATGTATTTGGATATTGCACGGCAATAGTTCCTTTTTTAAAGGGAGCGACTTCTATACGAAATTTGTAATATTCAGCGTAAAAGCCAGTGAAATTAATTGGATAAAACACAAAATAGCATCAAATAGACCGGGTTTAAAAGACGAAATTAAGGTGCTTTTGTGCGTGACCTAAAAAACAAAGTCCTTTATCTTAAAGTGAAAGTTAGTCACAGAAACAATTATGTTTTTTGTGTATGGGGTTCGCGTGCCTAAGAGACAGTCAAAAACACCGCTTATTTATGCGCTTGAGCCCCGCCTTCTATTTGATGGCGATTTGGGGGCTGATGTTGCGTCTGCGATTGTCTATCGCGACGGTAATGCTACC